>Ga0182024_10014364_pt1 | contig 15319 bp, 11 predicted proteins | sample P32metaG_FD_120480 | JGI IMG/M metagenome (GOLD analysis project Ga0182024, IMG submission 120480) | Permafrost microbial communities from Stordalen Mire, Sweden - P3-2 metaG (Illumina Assembly) | ecosystem: Environmental > Terrestrial > Soil > Wetlands > Permafrost | place: Sweden: Stordalen... | reverse complement strand
TCAGCCCGACATCAACGCGGAGCGCGCCGGTGTTCTGTTGGAAGTCATGCGCGATTTGTTGTATCAAACCTTCGTGCGTAAGGCGCGCCTGCTGCAAGCGATGACCTTCCGCAAGTTCGTGGCGCCCGCGCAAGCCGAACCGGCTCATAGCGCGAATCAAATTTGACGAACGAGTTCCGAGTACTGCAGTATTCATCTATCCGCAGGGTGGACGTTGCGGTGTTTCCGCGGAAACGCGCCCGCTCGTTCTTGTTTCCCTAAGCCAAGAACACGCGTGCATTGCGGAACAGCCGCATCCAGCCGCCGTCTTCCGACCAATCCTTGGGCGCCCACGAGAGTTGCACCGTACGAAACACGCGCTCGGGATGCGGCATCAACGAGGTCACGCGACCGTCGGCACTGCACAGTCCGGCAAGACCCTGCGCCGAACCATTCGGATTGAAAGGATATTGCTCCGTCGGTTGCTCGCGATTGTCCACGTACTGCAATGTCACCATGCGTTGGGCCATCAAACTCGTGGCACTCGACCCCGAATCGAACTCGGCCTGACCTTCGCCGTGTGACACCACGATGGGCAACACCGAACCCTGCATGCCGGCCAATAACACCGACGGCGACGGCGGGACGCGCACCAGGGTCAAACGCGCCTCATACTGCTCGGATCGATTGCGCACAAACCGCGGCCACATGTCCGCCCCGGGAATCAGCTCTTTGAGCGCGGACAACATTTGACAGCCATTGCATACGCCCAATGTAAACGTCGCGTCGCGCGCGAAGAAAGCCGCAAATTCCTCACGCGCCAAAGAGTTGAATAGGATCGACTTCGCCCACCCTTCGCCCGCGCCCAAGACATCCCCGTATGAAAAGCCGCCGCAGGCGACCAGCCCGTGAAATCGCCCCAGGCGCACCCGACTGCTCAGAATATCGGTCATGTGCACGTCGTAGGCATCGAGCCCCGCGCGAGTGAACACGGCGGCCATCTCCGTCTGGCTGTTGACGCCCTGTTCGCGCAGAACGGCGATCGCGGGGCGCGCGCCGCTGCAAATAAACGGTCCCGCGACATCCGCACTCGGATCGTAGCTCAGGCGCGCATGCAGGCCCGGATCGGCCGCGTCCGAAAGTCGTGAATATTCCTCGCGCGCGCAATCCGGATTGTCGCGCATCTGCTGGATGCGGAACGACACTTCGCTCCAGCGCCGATGCAAATCGAGGCGAGACGCGGAGTAAGCCAGCCGGCCGTCGAAATGCACCCGCACCTCGGATCCGGCGAGCGGCTCGCCGATATCTCGGCTCATCGTCGCCAATCCGTGGCGCGCCGCGATGTCGAGCGCCTCGGCAACACGCGCCGCCGGTACCTGCAGCACCGCGCCCAATTCCTCGGAAAAGCACGCGGCAATGGGATCCGCCGCCTCGCCTAAATCGATGGCAACGCCGCAATGGCTGGCGAAGGCCATTTCCAGCACCGTGAGCAGCACCCCTCCGTCCGAGCGGTCATGATAGGCGAGGAGCAGTCCGCGATCCTTCAATTCGCGCAGCGAGGCAAACAACGCGAGCAGGAGACTGGGGCTGTCGAGATCCGCCGGCTCGCCGCCGCTCTTGGTGTGTACTTGCGCCCAACAGCTCCCGCCCAGCCGGTGCTTACCTGCGCCCAAATCGACCAATAACAAGCGTGTAGGTTGCGTCAGATCCAACTCGGGCGTCAGCGTCGAACGTGCGTCGCGCACCGGCGCAAACGCGGAGATGATCAATGATACGGGTGCGATCACCGAACGATCGCCGGCGGCATCCTGCCACGCGGTTCGCATGGATAATGAGTCCTTGCCCACCGGTATGGTGATCCCAAGCGATGCACACAGCTCGACACCCACCGCGCGCACGGTGGCATACAGCTCGGCATCCTCACCCGGCTCGCCGCAGGCCGCCATCCAATTCGCGGACAGGCGAATGTCAGTCAGTTCGCGGATGTCCGCCGCGAGGATGTTGGTAATCGCTTCAGCCACGGCCAATCGTCCCGAGGCGGGTGCATTCAACACCGCCACCGGCGTTCGCTCACCCATCGCCATCGCTTCGCCGCCATAACCGTCATAGCTATTCAAACAAACGGCGACGTCGGCGACGGGCACCTGCCACGGCCCCACCATTTGATCGCGGCTGATCATTCCGCCGACGCTGCGATCGCCGATCGTGATCAGGAACGATTTGTCGGCAATCGTCGGCAAGCACAGCAGCCGATCGAGAGAGTCCGCAATGGTCGCGCCGGCCGTCGAGAATTCCGCGGCAATCTTTGGTTTCGTGCACACATCGCGGGTCATGCGCGGCGCCTTGCCCAACAACACCTCGATGGGCATATCGACCGGCGTGGCGGACAGCAGCGAGTCGGTGACGAGCAGGCGGCCGTCCCCGGTGATCTCGCCCACTACGGCGTAGGGACAGCGTTCGCGTTCGCACAGGGCCGCGAACAGCGGCACGCTTCCGGGGGTCAGCGCCAGCACGTAGCGCTCTTGTGCTTCGTTGCACCAGATCTCCATCGGCGACAATTCGGACTCGGCGCTCGGAATCTTGCGCAAATCGATGCGTCCCCCGCGCCGACTGTGCGCGATCGCCTCGGGCAATGCGTTCGACAATCCGCCGGCGCCGACATCGTGAATCAACAAAATCGGATTCGCCTCGCCCATGGCCCAGCAGCGGTCGATAACTTCTTGAGCGCGGCGTTGAATTTCGGCATTGCCGCGCTGCACCGAAGCGAAATCCAGATCGGACGAGCTCTGCCCGCTGCCGACGGATGAGGCGGCACCGCCCCCCAAACCGATCAACATCGACGGGCCGCCGAGAACGATCAGCGGTGCGCCTATTACCACGTCCTTCTTTTCAACGTCCGGACGCCGCACATTGCCAAGACCGCCAGCAATCATGACGGGCTTGTGGTAACCGCGAATCACCGTGCGGCCGGCTTCCGGTCCCTGCTGCTCGAAGGTCCGAAAATAACCACAGGTGTTCGGGCGGCCGAATTCATTGTTGAAGGCAGCGGCGCCCAAGGGCGCGGCAATCATGATGTCGAGCGCCGAGGCGATCCGTTCCGGCTTGCCGAAGTCGCCTTCCCAGGCCTGCACCATGCCGGGAATTTTCAGATTCGATACCGAGAAGCCGGTCAAGCCGGCCTTAGGCTTGGCACCGATTCCCGTCGCGCCTTCGTCGCGGATCTCACCTCCCGCGCCGGTAGCGGCTCCGGGAAAAGGAGAAATTGCAGTCGGATGATTGTGCGTCTCGACCTTTATCAAAATATCGACGGGCTCGCGCCGGCCGGCGTAGCGATGCGTTGACGGATCCGCGAAGAAACGCGTAGCGCTGCCGCCCTCGACGACGGCGGCGTTGTCGCGATAGGCGGACAGCACCCCGCTGGAATTGCGCGCGTAGGTGGCTCGAATCATCGCAAACAACGAGAGAGGCTTACGCAAGCCATCGATGATGAACTCGGCATTGAATATCTTGTGCCGGCAATGCTCCGAGTTTGCCTGCGCGAACATCATCAGCTCGACGTCGGTGGGGTCCCGCTTCAATTGACCGAACGCGGCCAGCAAGTAATCGATCTCGTCGTTTGATAGTGCAAGCCCCCAATCACGGTTGGCTTGGGCGATGGCGGCGTGGCCGTCCGCGCCCAAGCTTAACGTACGCAGCGGCCGTGCCGCAGCACCGTGAAACAAACCCTGCGGCTCGATCGAATCGATCCAGATCGATTCGGTCATGCGATCGTGCAAGTGAGGCGCCAGCGTCCGCAGCCCCTCGTTTCCCAAAGGCGCCGTGGATTCGATGAAATACAGCGTGCCGCGCTCCACGCGCCTGACGGCGTCGAGGCCGCAGACATGCGCGATATCGGTGGCCTTGCTCGACCAGGGCGATTCCGTACCGACGCGCGGCGTCACCAGAACCTTTTGGCCGCTATGCGCCGGCGACTCGGTTCGCGAGCCGTAGGTCAGAAGCTTACCGATCAGCCCGAGCTCGGAATCAGTCAGAGGCCGAGAGTGGTCGACGAAGTGCAGCCAGCGGGACGAAAGTGCCGTGACACGCTTATCCTGCTTCCGCAGCGCGCGCAGCAGGTGATCCAGACGAAATTTCGATAGCGCCGGCGCGCCGAATAGACTAAACATGAATCATTGTGGCAGCAGGCATACGACTATTTGCGGGCGTTGGAATCTCCGCCGGGCGTGTAGATGGGGACGGGGAATTGCGCGACGTTCGAACCTTCCAGAGCCACGACTTTGCTGACACCCTGCTTCTTGACTTCATCGATGCGCAGCACCGAATGCATGGGTAAATAGGTGCGCTTTACTTCGTTGAATTCGGCCTTTATCTTCTCTTCGGCGGGATCGACGACCACGGTCGAGCGTTCGCCAAAGACCAGTTCCTCGACTTCGATGAAGCCGAATAGGCTGCCATGACTCACTTTCCGGGCGTAGATCTCGTAAACCTTTCCTTGATTTACGAACAGAACTTTAAAAATGTGACTCGCGGCCATTTTGGAGGCTCCAACCATTGCTAGTATTTCACCATATTATACGGGCACTTAGCGCAAACCTGTCGACTCGTGGGAGGGACTGAATATGGCCTTGCGCTTACGCGTTGTCAGCGAACATGCCACCGGCCTTGGAGAGCAATCCACCAAGGTGTTCGGTGTGCACGGCGGCACTATTGGGCGTGCGACTGACAATGAGTGGATTCTACCCGACCCGGAGCGTTACCTCTCGGGCAAACACGCACGAGTCGATTTCCGGGCCGGATCGTACGTCCTGGTCGACACCAGTTCCAACGGCACCTACATCAACGGCGCTCAGGTTCCCCTGGGCAAGTACCACGATTACCAGTTACGGGAAGGCGACTACGTCCGCCTGGGTGAATATGAACTGCTGGTCAGCATCGACAAGAGCAATGACTTTCCGCCCGAAGAAAGCGCCATCGTCGCCTACGACGGACAGTCGCCTTCCTCGGCAGTCAAGAAATCCACCGCCAACGACCTAGGCGCGGATTTGGACTTGAGTCAGCTGCTGGAGCCCAGCGACCTGTCGGCAGCCGATTCCGGCGTCCGCCCGCGCGACGCCTATGGCCAGGCCATCCCCAGCCGCGCGGAGCCGCCATCGCAGCTCGAGCCGGCGGCCGATGGCCCCGGTACACCCTGGCACATGATGACGCGACCGCTCAAGGTCGAAGGTCTCAAAGCCGAAGCAAGCGCAATACCCCCGGCGCGCGCGCAAAATCCCGCGCTGTTCGACGGCGATTTCGACGTGGGCTTGAACGCCTTCTGCCGCGGTGCCGGCATCGATCCGCGCAGCATCACGGCCGACGCCCGCGGCGCGGCTCTGCAGCTTGCCGGCCAATTGCTGCGCGAAGCTGTGCTCGGCTTGATGGATCTGAACCAGAGCCGCAACGAATTCCGCAACCGCTTCCATATATCGCCGCCCGCCAATGACGGTCCGGAATCGCCGCTGAATTTCTCGCGGGGAGTCGACGAGGCGCTGGTCCGTTTGTTGACCACCTTGTCGACCCGGGCCGGATCGGTCGAGGCTATACGCCATAACTACCGTGAGCTCAAGGCGCAGAACATCGCATCGATGACCGCCACTCGTGCCGCATTCGAGGAATTTCTCGGGCGCGTTAACCCTACGGAACTCGAGGAACGATTTGACCGAGCCACCAAGCGCAGTGTCTTCGGATCGCAGAACAAGACCCAGTATTGGGATCTCTACGCCGAAATGTTCGCGGGTCTCGCGCAACGTCCCGAGGACGGATTTCCGCATTCGTTCAACGAGACCTTCGCCAAGGCCTATGAGGCGAAGTTGCGCACCCTGATTTCGCCGCGGCGCAGCAGTTTCGGCGCCGATCGGGAAGAAGCAACCGATCCGGACACTCAAGCCGTCGGCGATCTGTAGCGACCCGTGCGGCTCCTCATCATAGAAGACGATGACATCGTCGCCGACGCGATCACGCGCGGTTTAGCGGCGGCCAATTATTCGGTACACCGGGTCACCAGCGCGGAAGCAGCGCAAGCAGCGCTCGTGAACGAGGAATTCGCTTTGGCCGTGATCGACGTGGGTCTCCCGGGCGCGGATGGCTTGACACTGGTGCGACGCTTGCGCAGCGCGGGCGGGACAATGCCCACGCTGATTCTCACCGCCCGCTGCACCCTCGCTGATAAGGTCAAAGCGCTGGATCTCGGCGCCGACGATTTCTTGAGCAAGCCTTTTGAAGCCGCTGAGTTGGCCGCGCGGTGCCGAGCATTGATGCGTCGCTCGAACGGCGCGTCGAGCGGCATCATCAAACTCAATCGCATGAGTGTCGATCTCGTGGGCAAGCAGCTGCGCATCGACGATACCGAAGTCGAGCTGACCGCGCGTGAATGGCTGGTGCTCGAGTGTCTGGTGCGACGCGTCGGATTGATCGTCTCCAAGGAACGCCTTCAGCAAGCGGTGGCCAATCCGGACCATGACATCAGTCCGAACGCCATCGAGGTCCATATCTCTCGCTTGCGTGCCAAACTCGGCACCGCCGCCATCGTCCGCGGCTTGCGGGGTCTGGGTTACCGCCTTGAAGAAGCAAAATCCGCGTGACTTCGTCCATCAGCCGTCAGTTGGTATTTTGGCTGGCGATGCCGCTCATGTTGTTGGCGCTCTGCGGCGCGCTAGTGCATTACTTCAACAGCATTGCGCCGGGGGTGATCAGCAGCGACCGGCGGCTGAGAGAGGCCGCCAATGCGTTGATGGCACGCGTACAAGTCGCGGGCGGTCAAGTCACGCTTGATGCGAATCCGAACAGCGGGACCGCCCCGCCCGTGCCTGACTCCATAAAATACGCAGTCCGCGACTCTCAAGGACATCTGCTCATCGGCGAAGCACAACTACCCATCGTCCCGATGAACAGCGCAAATGCACAGCTCTTCGCCATGGCGCAAATCGGTCATCGCAGTGTGCGTACTCTCACCACGCGATTCGATACTCGAGCCGGAGTCGTCATCATTACGGTGGCTGATGCAGGGCCGACCGCCGAACCCGCAGCGCGTTATGGATTCATGAGTACCCTGCTCTGGGACTTCGTCCAACTGGATATCACGCTCGTGCTGGTGTGGGTCGGTATCCAACTCGGTCTGCGCCCGGTCAAGAAACTGCGGGACGAAATCGCCGCACGCTCACCGCACGATTTGCGCCCGATCGTGGAATCCTCGGTGCCGCGCGAAATCGCACCGGTGGTCGTGACACTGAACCGCTTGTTCACCATGCTGCGCAGCTCCGTGCAATCGCAACAGCAGTTCATTGCGAACACGGCGCACCAATTGCGCACGCCTATTACCGGCATGCAGGCGCAATTGGACATCCTCATCGGCGAACCCGCTGCCCAGCCGATCAGCAGCCGATTGCGAACACTGCAAGAAAGCGTGCGTCAATTGGCGCACTCCTCCAACCAGCTTTTGAGCCTGGCGCGGGCGGATCCCGCGGCGAACATGGCGTCGAAAAACCAATCGGTGCTGCTTAGCGCCATCGTCGGCGAAGTCGTCGCCAAGTTCTTCGACCGCGCCCTGCAATCCAATATTGACTTAGGTATCGAGGTACAGCCGGTGTCCATCATGGCCGACCCGTCCCTGCTCGACGACCTGCTGAGCAATCTTGTGGATAACGCGCTGCGATACACTCCTCCGGGAGGCAGTATCACGGTAAGCGCCGGCGTACGGAATGGATCGCCGTACCTGGTCGTGGAAGACACTGGGCCGGGCATCGCGGAGGCGGAGCGCCAGCGGGTACGGCAAAGGTTCTACCGCTTGCCGAACTCTCCGGGACACGGTAGCGGTTTAGGGCTTGCGATAGTCGACGAGATCGCGCAACTCTATGGAGCCACCATGACAATAGGCCCGGGGACGAGCGGCCGGGGCACCCGAGTGCTGCTGCAATTTCCGTGAATCCGGCGTATTGCGAAGGCGGGAAGCCATTCGCGGGCCGGTTTGAGAACGGCGTCACAATCCCGGTAACCAAACTCTAGGTCGTCAGTTTCAAGCAAGTTTACCTCTCTACCATTGCCGACCATGAGTGAAATGCAATCCAAACAGCGCAGTTCCGGTTACACGATGATGGAACTCGCGATGGTCATGGCGATCGTGGCCATTCTGGCCGCCATCGCCATACCGAGCTTCAAATTCGTGACCAGCTCGAACCGGATCGCCAGCGAAGTGAACGGCTTGCTGGGCGACGTGCAGTTCGCGCGCAGCCAGGCCGTCAAGGAGGGTCAATCGGTGACGCTCTGCTCATCCTCGGACGGCTCAAACTGCACGAGTACTGCTTGGCAACTCGGCTGGATCGTCTTCTTGGACACGAACGGCGACAAGATTCATCAAGTCAGTGAAGCCATCATACGGACGCAGCCAGCCTTCAGCGGCACCGACACATTCGTCGCCACTCCGGCCTTTTACGCCCTCACATTCAATCGTATGGGGTATGCCCCAACCGGTTCGGCCACGGCGATCAACATTACATTGCACGACTCGACCGCGAATACGAATTGGACGCGATGCGTCGCCGTCAACCCGATCGGCTCGGCGGTCACGGAAAAATATGGGTTCGGAACGCCGTCATGCAACTGAAATTCACTAAGCCATTTCGCGATCGATCGGCGGGTTTTAGCCTGATCGAAGTCATGGTGGCGCTCATCGTATGTTCCGTTGGGCTGTTAGGGTTGGCCAAAATGGAATCGCTCGCCATCTCCAGCACGAGCGTCGCCAGCTCACGTTCGATTGCGGCCATCCAGGCCTCCAGTCTCGCCGCCGCCATGCACGCCAACCCGGGTTACTGGGCCGCAGGCCTCGCGCCGGCCACGACGACCGTGAGTGCGGCAGCGGCGAACAATTTCTCAACGGCGGCTGCCTGCACGACCGCCGGGGCGGCCAGTTGCACGCCGGACGCGATGCGCCAGTACGACTTGCAGCAATGGGCGCAAGCCGTGCAGTTCGTGCTACCGGGGTATTTGGCCACCATCACCTGCACGACGGCGGTGGGCATCCCGGTGACCTGCACCATCCAAATCCAATGGTCGGAGAATGCGGTGGCCGGAAATAGCCTACAGACCAACATGGCCGGGCTCAATCAGCCGACCTACACCTTGTTCGTGCAGCCATGAAGACCCTCCCTATCCAATCGCGTCACACGCGGCCAGGCGCGCAGCGCGGATTCACCTTGATTGAACTGATGATCGCCGTGCTCATCGCAATGTTCTTGATCGGCGGCCTGCTCACGCTGGTGCAGGCAATGAAACTCACCGCCAACAACCAAAGCGGGCTGTCGCAGCTGCAGGACAATGAGCGCATGGCCCTGACGCTGATGACGGATGTGATTCAGTCGACCGGCTATTTCCCGGGTCCCACGGTCAACACCGCCGCCTCATCCTTCCCCGTATCCGCCCCGTTCACGTTTGCCGGGCAGGCACTCGTCGGCACGGGGAACTTCGCGGATCCGGCGCCGGGCAACAGCATCACCGTGCGCTATTTGACGACGGGCACCGACAACGTCATCAACTGTACCGGGAACACCAGCGCTGTCGCCGCGACTTTTGTCAACACGTTCAGTATCAACGCCATTGGGAACCTGCAGTGCGTGCTCATCGTAAATGGCGTTGCGTCACCGGCCGTACCGCTGATCAGCGGCTTGAATAGTCTGCAGATTTACTACGGCGTGCAGACCAACACCGCGGTCGCCACCAACTCGGTCGACGCGTACCTGGATGCAGCTACCGTGACTGCGGGCAATTACTGGAGCAATGTGAAGTCGGTCAAAATCACGCTGACCTTCGTCAATCCCCTGTTTGGGCAAGCGGGACAAACCAACGCGGGGCAGTTCATTTCCGTCACCCGAGTTGTCGATGTGATGAACAAGACCGGGGTCTCGACATGATCATGCGAACAAAACAGAATTCGATTGCGCCGCAAAGCGGCATGGTGTTGGTGACGGCATTGCTGTTGCTGATCGTCGTGACGCTGTTGGCCGTCGGCATGTTCCGCAGCTTCGGGCTGGATGAGAAGATCGCCGGCAATGTGCGCGAGAAACAGCGCGCGGTGAACGCCGCCGAGACCGCCGAGCAATACGCCGAATATTGGTTGGCGAACGGCAACAGCAGCACGGGCGCCAACTGCACAGCCGCCCCCTCTGCCGTCGTTCAGGTGTGTTCGAACCTTCTGATCAACCCGACCTTAATTCCGTGGACGTCGGGAGTCACCTACCTGCCGACCGTGACGAGCGCCATGAATGTGACGGGGACGGCCGGCGGACAAAACACCTATTACGGTACGCCGACTTTTTACATTGCCTTCCTCGGCCCCTCGCCGAACGGCCTGGGAAATGTATTTCAGATCGATGCGGTGGGTTATGGCGGCAGCATGGATACGGCGGCCGTCGTGGAAGCGACTTATATCGTGCAGAGCAGTACAAAGGATTTGGGAGGTCAGTGATGAATATTAAATTAATATGCGTGGCATTGGTGATGGCACTTGCGGGTCTCGTTCCCGCGGGCGCCCAGGCGCAATCAACGTCCTGCACCAGTACGAGCGTGACGGAAAACTTCACCGGCGCTTCGACCAACTGCTCTTGGAATTTTATGAACGGAGCGTGCCTGACCGCGGGCAGTTCGACGTCGACAACCAGCCCCGGACAGCTCCCTATGTGCAAAGGGTTGGCGTACTACGGCTCGCAGGTCCAATTGGGCGGCAACAGTGGGAATCTCAACACCACCCCGGATACCCCGGCCACCGGCGGCGCATTGCGCTTGACCAACGATGCCAATGATCAAAGTGGGGCCATCATTTCCAACGTCCCCTTTGCCCTGTCGAGCGCCGGTCTTCAAGTCACCTTTACCACGGAGACCTACGAGGGCGACTCGGGCTCCAACTCCTCCGGCGGCGACTCGGACGGCGCAGACGGCATCAGCTTCTTCTTACAAGATGCGAGCCAACCGGTGGTGACGCTCGGCGATTGGGGTGGCAGCCTGGGGTATACCTGTTCGAACTCGAACGATAGCGTGGCGCAGGGCTATGACGGCATGATTGGCGGCTATATTGGGCTCGGTATCGATGAGTATGGAAACTTCCTGGACGGCACCGTGATCACCAATGCGGCGAACGGAACCACGTCGGTCGCAACGGGTCAGGACAATACCTCGAGCGGTTACGGCAAACTCGCCAACCGTGTCGGCTTGCGCGGCGCCGGCAGTACGGCCTGGAGCTATCTCAGCACCAACACGACGCCGACTGCTTCTATGCCCAACGGCACGGCCTTGTACTATCCCTCGAGTCTCAACTCGGGACAGAGAACCGCTGCCGTATTGCAGGCCTGCCAGACAGGAATTGTTTGGGACTATCGCAGCATGGCGCAATCTTCAGGCAGTGGTGGTTCGACGACAACAACCGTTGGCGGTCACCTCTATAGCATAGCGAATCCCTACGGCGCGAATCCGCTGCCGGCGCTGACGTTACCAAACTACGCCGCCATTCCGAACGCGAATACGATTCTGTCCCACCTGATAGCCGTTGAGGGCGCCACGAAGCGTGGCTACGCCACGGCCGCGACCAGCGGCGGCAGTTACGGAGTACCGATTACCTATAATCTGACCATTACGACGGGCGGACTCTTGAGCCTGTCGTACAGTTACAACGCCGGCAATTTTCAGCCGGTGATCACCGGACAGAATATCACCGCGTTCAATGGAAGCCTGCCTTCCCAAGTCCGTTTTGGATTCGCGGGATCCACCGGCGGCAGCAGGAACATACATGAAATCATGTGCTTCCAGGCGCAGCCGCAGACCTCGGCATCGAGCTCGGCGGGTCTCAACCAAAAGCAGACCGCGAAGGTGCAAACCGGCACGCAAGTTTATTTCGCGTTCTACAACGCGAACAACTGGACCGGCTCGTTGACTTCGCAGAATTTGGATTCGCCCGACGGCAATCCCAATGACTTGCAAATCGATCCTGTCGTGAACTGGGACGCATCCTGCGTGCTGACCGGCTTGGCGGCGGGCGCGACCTGCGCAAGAACCGGTGCGCCCAACGTTGCGGCGGAAAACCCTGATACCGGTCGAACCGCATTGACGTGGTACAACGGTGCTAGTCCCAAGGGCATCCCCTTCACCTGGGCTGCCGGAGGCGCGACGGGCCTGTCGGCCACTGAGCAGTCGAATTTGAATTTTGGCGACCCCACGCCGGCGGCCGGCGTCTTTCCGCGCGCCGCGAATTCCCGGCTGGAATATCTGCGCGGCGTTCGCACCGATGAACAAACGGCGACGGGGGTCGACCCGAATACTCCCACGGTAAACCCGAGCGGTTTCCGGGCGCGCACCAGCGTGCTCGGCGATATCGTCGATTCCAGCCCGACTTGGGTGGGACCGCCTTCGGCTCCCTACCCGGCGGTCTGGGCAGACTTACTGCACCCCGCGCAAACCATGCCTGAAAACTCGGGGCCCACATACGCCTCCTTTGTGAGCAGCTATCAGGGACGCACGAATGTCGTCTATGCCGGCGCCAACGACGGTTTCATGCATGGGTTCAGAACCGGCGCATTCAACGGTACCACCTACGTCGGTGCGAACAACGACGGGCACGAGGTCCTGGCGTTCATGCCGGCCTACGTCGTGAATGCCATCAACAGTTCGGTCGTGGCCGGGAGTTCGCCCGCTACCCCTAACACGGTCAACGATTTTACGAATCCCCTGTATGCCCACCGTTTCAACGTTGACGGCACGCCGGGAAGCGGAGAACTCTTCTACAACGGTAATTGGCACACTTGGTTGGTGGGCGGATTGGCCGCCGGCGGCAGCTCGATTTTTGCGCTCGACATCACCAACCCGGACGACATCACCAAACCGAACTTCTTTAGTGAGGGAAACGCCGGCGGAATCGTGATCGGCGAGTGGAGCAGTTCCCTTCAGACCACGTCTACGACAAGCTGGAGCGGAGTGGTCACGACGACGGTGACAGGCGGCACGTCTACGTTTAGTTGCGTCAATACAGTATCGGGAGGCGGTGCGACCTGCGGCAACAGCCTGGGCAAGACGTTTGGAACGCCCCAAATTCGCAAGTTCCACAACGCCACCGGCAGTGGTAACCCAGACACCTCGTGTGGCCCGGTATCCGGCAATGGCTCAGGCAGGTACAACGGCGATGCCGGCATTTTCGTGATGATCGCGAACAATACGGCTCAGCCGACGCTCTACTACTTGAGCACTGGCGTCGGCTCGCGCGCCGGCACGCCCAACGGCATTTATTTCGTCACGCCGGCGGATCTCGACGGCGACCACGTCACCGACTACGTCTATGCGGGCGATTTACAGGGCAATGTGTGGCGCTTCGATTTGACGAACAGCAACCCCACGTTGTGGGCGGTGACATCGGTGTCCGGGGCCGCAATGACCACCACAGGCGCCGGAACCCCCATTTACAGCACCGGCAGTACTACACTGCCGATTACCACCAAGGTGGTTGTCGCGTCGATTGCAACGCCTGGAAATCCGCGCATTCTGGTGGAGTTCGGCACGGGCCAGCAAACGCCGTTCACCAACAATTTGCCGGCGAGTTATGCGACGACGCAGCAATATCTAATCGGTATTTGGGACTGGAATTTGAGCTCCTGGAATTCGAAGTCGAACGTCCCGTACGCCATTCTGTCGGCAAGCACGACACCTGCGGCGCCCTCGCCTATTTCCGGCAGATCAGCGCTTCAGGCACAAAGCGTCCAAGCCACGTACGACACCAGCGATGTCTTGAGCTCAACCAGCACCCAGATCGGGACGGCGTACTACTACGAGACTATTTCTAACGCTACGATCAGTTGGGCCGACCTCAGCACCACATCGACGCGCCAATACGGTTGGTACCTTGGGCTGTCGTCTGGATATGGCAATCCCGCGGATCCCAATGGCCTCACAGGGAGCACCAGCATTCCGAGTGCGTCGAAGATTTACGAGCAGGTCATTTTCAATCCGACGTTGCAAGACGGGGCGTTCATCGTCAATACCACCATACCTCCGACCACGTCGCTGGCGACCTGCTCATCGACCTCGGCCGGCGGTTGGACCATGGCGATCAACCCGGCGACCGGAGGCGCATTCACAAATTCGTTCTTCGGTAACTCGAACCATCAATTCCTCAACATCGGCAGCCAGTCCGTGAGCGGCATCGCATTGAGCGGCACAGGAAGTCCCTCGGTGGTGATCGCAGGCACTAATACCTATCTCGTGACGCAAACGACGAGCGGCACCGGTAACATCGCCCAGATCAATCCGCCGGCCGGGTCGCAGGGCAGTCGTCTCACGTGGATCGAGAAGCGCTAGGCAATCGCACGCGAATTAACCAGAGATACATGCGCATGAACAAAGCAGTTTTATTTCGCGACCTGCAACCGCGAATTCAAGGGCAGCGGGGCTTCACGCTCATTGAACTCGTGATTGCAATGGTCATTGCGGCGATTTTAGCCGCCATTGCGATACCTTCCTATTCTTCGTACATCCTGAAATCGAGACGCACGGAAGCAAAATCCGCCTTACTCAATATGGCGAGCTTCGAGGAGCGGTTCTTCAGCACCAACAACAGCTATAGCGCCCTACCGAGCGATCTCGGTTACGCCGTCGGAACTGCGCTGCCATTCCCCGTGGGTAATCGCTACTACAACATCACGGCGTTGACAGTCGTCGCGGCGACGGCACCGGCCAATACGGCATCGGTGGGCACTCCGTCAACTTACACCATCACGGCCACGCCGATCGGCACACAAGTGAATGATGCGGCGTGCGCTTCTTTCACGATTAATTCGGCCGGCCAGCAAACTTCAACCGGCACCGGCACGACTTGTTGGCAGTGAACCTTAGGATCTCCAAGCATCGGGTTATTGCAGCTCCAGAAACCCATCCAGCGCCTGCGGATGTTCAGCGACCAGCGTCTCGACCGCGGTAGCGTCAAACCAAGCCAAACTGTAAGGCTAACCTATCTCGCGCTGTACCCCCGCCCCTCGACACAGGCGGCCATCGCGCGCTGATAGTCCGATCCGTTCTGTGCCACCTGTCCTGCCTGCTGTGACGCCCATTGCTGGCATGCGGCTTGGTCGGCGGCCTGCTGCTCAGCGCTCTGACCGTTCTTCGGATACAAGAAAATCTGACCCGCAACCCCCCCGCCCTCGCCGGGCGCGGGGCCCGCGTCAGGCGGCGCTGCGCCGACACCGCCGCCAGCAGCGGCACCATTAGGATCCGCCACCGGCGGCGGATCGGTTGCCACATAGCCCTCGTAGGATGGGTTGTAGGTGTAGTACACATC
>Ga0182024_10014363_pt1 | contig 15320 bp, 12 predicted proteins | sample P32metaG_FD_120480 | JGI IMG/M metagenome (GOLD analysis project Ga0182024, IMG submission 120480) | Permafrost microbial communities from Stordalen Mire, Sweden - P3-2 metaG (Illumina Assembly) | ecosystem: Environmental > Terrestrial > Soil > Wetlands > Permafrost | place: Sweden: Stordalen... | reverse complement strand
TCTCAATCGGTCGCCATCGAAACCTTTCGCCGCATTCGCGCCGAGGCGCGTAACGGCGCGGCCGGCGACGTGATCGTTCACGTCGCGCCGACGGTCGCCGTACAAATGGATTTTTGGTACGACGAAGAGTGCAAAGAACTGGCAAAGGCGATCGGGCGCCCGATTTTCGTGCGCGTCGACCCGATGATTCACCCGGAGAAGGCGCGGATCGAGACCGTCGCGGCGATCAAGCGGGAGAAGGAGCGCGCGCTTCGCGTCGGCGACGAGCACGAGGTCGAGTTGCTGCCGGGGCGGCTGCCCAATCCGACGTCGTCGGCGGCGATCGTAGACGGACGAGTCACTGAAGTAGAAAACGCCGCCAACAGCGCCGGCAACTTCGTGAGGATTCGCATCCTCGACGTGGACGGCGAACAGGACTATATCCTCGCCGAGATGGTTACAGCCGGTGCGAAACCTCGGCGCAAACGCCCAGCGCGGCGTGCCGAGGTCTCAGCGGCCGAGCAGACCCGTCAGCTGCGCGAACTTGCCGAGGATGCGGCGCGTCAATCCGCAGCGCGTCCTCCGATCGGGATTACGTCGCTCACCGAAGAGGAAGAGGCACAAGACAAGGCGCTGAGTGCAGAACGCAGAGGCGAGGCGCAACCCGACGCGATCATCATCGCCGAAGGGGCCGTACAACGTGCGACTTCCGACGGCGACGGGCACCGAAAGCGCCGCCGGCGGCGGCGTCGCGGCGGACGCGGGCGCGAAGAGATCGAGGAAACAACGAGCCCTCCGACGGCGAGCGCCCCGATGACAAACGCTCCAGCGCCGGCCGAGGCGGCAGCCGCTCCGAGCGACGGTTCGACGCAGCATCGGCGGCGCCGGCGCCGCCGCCGTGGGCGCGGCGGTCGAGGAGGTCTCGGTCCGTCAGGCGCCCCGATGCCGGATCGTCACATCTTCGAAGTGACTGCCGACGGAGCCGCGCAGCCAACCGGCGCAACTGCGCCGCCCGAGCCTTCTCGAGCGATCGCGACTCGCGGGCAAGCGTCACCGCCCGCTGTGGAAGCGCCTCCGCCAAGCCTGTCGGCGCCGGCGGAGAAGCCCAAGCTCACGAAACCTGCCCGCCGGCGGAAACCAGCGCGGGGCGTCGCCGCGGAACTCGGAGGAGCGGCGAGCGCGATTGCGCTTCCCGCGCCCGACGAAAAATCAACGCGACGCCCGCGAAAAAAGCCGGCAATCGCAGCGCCTGAGCCGGAGCCCGTGGCAGCCGCCAAGCCAAAGCGCTCGCGGAGCGCCGCACCGGCGGCCGATGGCAAAGTCAAAAAATCGCCCGCCCGCCGCAAAGTCAGCGCGTCAACAAAGAAAAAAGCCTAACGGAATCCCCGAAAAGGGGATGCGCTGCATCACCCGTGAGGGCTCTTCCGAAGGGATACGTCGGACGAGGACCGTCTGACCGAGCGCCGGAGCAGGATGCCGAAGGCGCGAGGCAGCCGATAGGAGGGCCACACGGAGGTGGCCCGACGAATGTGTCCGAGTTCGACGTATCCCTTCGGAAGAGCCCGGCCTAACCGCCGTTCTCGGCGCTTTGGCGAGCGAGTTTGGCGTTCAAGTACTCGATGGCGCGCGTAAGCTGATCGTCTTTGGCGGGAGCGCCGAACTGCGCGTGTTTGTTTTCGGAAACGACGATGTCCGGCGTGATGCCAAGGTGATTGATGTCGCGATTGCGCGGCGTGAGATAGCGTGCGGTCGTGACCTTGATCGCGCTTCCGTCGGGCAAGGGATAAATCGTTTGAACGACGCCCTTTCCAAACGTCTTCGTGCCGATGATCGTGCCGACGCTGCTATCTTGAATCGCGCCCGACGTAATCTCCGAGGCGGAGGCCGTGTAGCCGTTGACGAGTACCGCCAAAGGTATTGGGGAGATCGCCGTGTCGTCGGCGTCTAGCGTCGTAATGTTCGAGGCCCGCGATTCCACTGAGACGATCGGTCCGCTGGGGATGAACTTGGAGCTGACGGCCACGGCGGCGTCCAAATATCCGCCACCGTTGTCGCGCAGATCCAGCACCAAAGCGCGCGCTCCGTCGCGTCGTAGACGATCGAGCGCGGTGTTGAGCTCGTCACCGGTGTCGCGGCCGAAGACCGTCAAAGCAACGTAGCCGATCTTGCCGGGCAGCATTTTCTGGTAGACGCTGAGTTGATGAATCTTGGCACGCGTAATTGCGATCGGGCCTGCCAAGCCGGCGCCTTCACGCGAGACGGTCAACGTGACGCGCGTGCCTTCTTTTCCTCGCAGCCTTCCGCTGGCCGCCGCGAGGCCCATGCCTTTTGTGGAGGTGCCGTCGATCGCTGTGATCAGGTCGTCCTGCTCTATGCCCGCCTTATCCGCGGGCCCGTCGGGAACGACGTTCTCGACCGCGATATACTTGCTCTTGTCGTCGACTTGAATGACTATTCCCGTCCCTCCAAAATCGCCGCCGTCGAGCCCTTGATTGAGGCCGGCGAACTCTTTGGGTGAAAGGAAGACGGTGTAGCGGTCGTTGACGGATCGCATCATGCCGTCCAAGGCGACGTAACTGAGATCGTGCACGGTAAACTTGGACGAAGACTCCCTCGCGGCGTCGGCGATCTCGTGATCGATCTCGCGAACGTTGGTGCCGGCGGAGGCGCCCGCTTGCATCGCTGGTAGTCCCGCGTGTTTCACGCCTGCAGTTCGCATCGCCGAAAGTAACGTGAGGCGAACGGAGTTGAGAACGACTTGCGGATCGACCTTTTTATAGAAGTTCTCGGTCAAATAGGTGTAGCTGGTCGAGACTTCCCCGGCATCGGCGCCCGAGAGTTGCGGCGCCGCGGCCGATGCCGGCAAAAGCAGCGCAGAGCTTACCGCGACCGCGGCAAATATTAAGAGGGCGAGAGTGCGTTTCATAATCTCCACAATTAACGTAGGAGTTGGTGCAAGCGTGCCTTCGCGGCGGCGAGCTGCTTGTCGGCCGGCGTGTCGACGAGCGATGGGTTGGGATCTTGGTTGACGACGACGTTCGGTTCGATTCCGTGGTGTTGGATGTCGCGCCCGGCCGGGGTCAAATAGCGCGACGTCGTGATCTTCAGCGCGCCTTCGTCGGGGAGTGGGAAGATGCTTTGAACGACGCCTTTGCCGAACGTACGGGTGCCTAGGAGAGTCGCCAGATGGTAATCCTGCAGCGCACCGGCGGTGATTTCTGAGGCGCTTGCGGTGTACTTGTTGACCAGCACGACAAGCGGATGAAGTCCGCCGATGGCATCGCCGAGTGCCTCCTCAGTCGTTCGCTCGCCGTCGCGCTGTATCGTCGAGACGATCGCTCCTTGTGGAATAAAGAAGCTCGAGATCTCGACCGCGGCGTCGACGCGACCACCGCCATTGTCGCGAAGGTCGAAGATATATCCCTTGGCGCCCTTGGCCTTGCCATCGAGGAGCGCCTTGCGAACTTCTTGCGCCGACGTCATGCCAAAGTCCGAAAGGCGGATGTAATCGATACCCTGTTCCATCTTCGCGCGGACCGTGGGAACGTGGATGATCTCGCGAACGATGGAGTAGGTTCGCTCGGCCGTCGGAGCGTCGTACGGGTGCGCTCGCAAGTGCACGACCGTTCCGGCTTCGCCGCGAATCATCGTTTCAACGTCATCGATCGGAAGACTGCGAACCGGCTTGCCGTCGACGGTATCGACAACCTCGCCGGGCTTCATTCCCGCCTTAGCCGCCGGCATGTGCTCGATTGGCGCGACGACGATGCGACCGTCCTTGAGCTGACCGATGTAGACGCCGATGCCGCCAAAGTTTCCACCCGAGAGTGACTCGTTGAGCCCTTCGTTCTCTCGCGGCGAGAGATAGACCGTGTATGGGTCTCGAACGGAGGTCATGATTCCGCGAAGCGCCGCGTCGGTAAGATCGTCGTCGCCGCCTGTCCCCAGGGCCGTGCCATAGTGCTGCTGTGCGTAAGCTAAAAGAGCGGCGGCGCGAGCGCCATCCGAGATATCGTCTCCGTTCGCCATTTGCACGGGCAGCGATACATCGCCGATCTTCTTGGTCTGCAAGAGACTCTTTAATGCATCGCGTTCGCCGTTGAGCGGAGTCTGCGGCGCAATCGGCTTGTAATACTCGATCTCCAGTCGTCGCAGGGCCAGATCGGCGATGGCCGAGCCAGGCGCATCATGGGACGGAAGCAGAGCGCGTAAATCGCCGGTTGTAGCCACTTCGAGCACGGACTGCGCGGCCATCCCACCGGAACGGTAACCGACATAGAGTGCGGTCGCCGCCACCAGGGCAAGCGTGACGAGTGCTGTCAGTAGAAGGCGGATGGAAAGGCTCATGAGTTCCCTTATCAATACCCGGCTCGAACGGCCGCGAGTTTCTTCTTTGCCTAGATTATTTGATTAGTCTTAATGGAGCCGGGGTGCCGGGTCAACCGGTTTGCCCGCAATTCGGACTTCGAAATGAAGATGGGGGCCGGTCGATTGCCCAGTGGAGCCAACGGCGCCGATGGCCTGCCCACGCTGTACCGACTGCCCGGTCGTGACGTAAATGGCCGAAAGGTGTCCGTAGCCGGTTGAATAGCCCCCGCCGTGATCGATCAGGATGTAGTTTCCATAGCCGCCATACCACTGCGCCATGATCACGGTGCCGCCGGCCGCGGCCGTCACCGTCGTGCCGGTCGGCGCGGCGATGTCGAGCCCCTGATGGAACTCCGGCGCACCGCCAAATGGATTGGAACGCCAGCCGAACGGCGATGTGATCGCCCCGGTGACCGGCCACGAAAACGTGCCGGCGGCGCCCGAATGATCGCCGCCTCCGGCTATTCCGGCCGCCCGCTGCTGCGACTCGAGCTCGCGCTCGCGCTCCAGAATCAGTCCCTCCAGCGACGCCTCCTCAGCCGCCGAAAGGTCTTCCATCTCGGCGACTTCAGTGGCGACGCTGCGGCGGCGCATTCCGGCGAGGGTCACCAGATTGCGGCGCTCGTCGGCAAGCGATCCAAGCTGACTTCGGGCCTCATCTTGCGCTTGCTCTTGTTGCTGTAGTTGCAAGCGCGTTCCCTCGAGCTCGGCTTCAATCGTCGCCACGCGAGCCTCCGCCGCTTTACGCGCACGCACCGCCCGCTGATTTGCGGCGATGAGTAGGCGCAGATCTTCCCACCGTTCGACGAACTCACTGAAGGAGCGCGCCGCAATCAGCGCGTCGACGTAGCTGAGGTCACCGTATTCGTAGATATCGACCAGCCGGCGCTTGAGCAGTTCGTCGTGCAGAAGCAAGGACCGGCGCGCAGCGTCGAGTTGAATCGCGTTCCAGGCGATGCGGCGCTGCGTCGATTCTTGCTGCGCCGCAAGCGAATCGATCCGTCCGTTGACTTCGCCGATGGCCGCATTGGTTTGGTTCAGTTGCTGCTGCAGATCCTGGTAGTGCAGGGTCGCCTCGCCAAGCTCCACGCGTTTGGCGTGCAACCGCATGTGCAGCTGTTGCGCCCGCGCACGTTGCGCGGCGATGCGCTGTTCGAGCGTCGGCCCGCTCGCCGCCGCGCTAGCCGGCAGAAGCGTTGCAGCGAGAATCAAACAAACGGCCCGGTGAAGCGTGAGACGCTTCACGTCCGTAAGTAGCGTCCGACGGAGATCCACGATGCGAGCACGCCGATCGCGACTCCGGTCAATATCAGTTGCGCTGCCAGAATGCGGGCGTCTACGGGCATCGCCGTGAGTTGAACCCACGGCAGTGCTTCGAGTAACCGAGGCCAGAGCGCGGCGCGCGCGCCGGCTAGCAATGCCAAGGCGACGAGCGCACCGATCAGGCCGTCGAGCAAGCCTTCGCAGATGAACGGAAGGCGGATGTAGGTGTTGGTAGCGCCGACGAGCTGCATGATGGCGATTTCTCGGCGACGCGCGAAGACGGTCAGGCGAATCGTATTCGAGATGATGATGCTCGCTACGCCGACGAACGCCAAAATAAGCCCGATGCCGACTCGACGGAGCACGCCTCCGAGCGCAAGCAAACGCTGGACGATCTTCTGCCCGTAAACCACGTTATCGACGCCGGTCAGACGACGCACCGTCGCCGCAACCGAGTCAACCTGTTCGGGCTCGCGTACCCTGATTCGAAATTTGTCCGGCAGCGGATTCTCGGTCAGCAGTTCCGTGTCGATCGCGCCGCGGGTGCGTGCCCGAAGCTCGGCCAACCCCTGCTTCTTGGGAACGAACTGCGCCGAGGCGATCCGCGGATCTTTCGCGAGAAAACCCCCGATCGCTGCGGCTTGCGCCGCGGTTGCATCGGGACGCAGATAGGCCGAGATTTCGATCTGGTCCAGTAAGCGATTTCCGGCGTCCGCAAGCGCCGCTCGCACGAAGAGAAAGAGTCCGAGCAGCACGATGGTGATAGCGACGGTGCCGATGGCGGTAAGCTGCATGCCGGTGTTGCGCGAAAAGTTGCGCAACACCTCACCCAGAAAGAACTTGACCTTGCCCGAGTCCAAGATAATAGTACCCCCGCTCTTCGTCCGTAGTGATCCGGCCGTCTTCTAAGCGTACGACGCGCCGGCGCATCCGGTCGACGACGGCCTGATTGTGCGTCGCAACGACAACGGTCGTTCCTTTGAGATTGATTCGCTGCAGGAGTGCCGTGATCTCCGTGGTGTTGACGGGATCCAAGTTTCCCGTAGGCTCGTCGCAGAGCAAGATCTTCGGATTATTGACCAGCGCTCGCGCGATGGCTGCGCGCTGCTGTTCGCCGCCCGAAAGCTCGTTGGGATACATGCGGCTCTTATGGGAAAGGCCGACGAGATCGAGAACGCGCGGCACTTGCCGCATAACGTCGCGCGTATGCGCCCCCGTGACTTGCATCGCAAAGGCCACGTTCTCCCAAACGGTCTTGTCGGTGAGCAGTTTGAAGTCTTGAAAGACGACGCCGAGATGGCGGCGCAGCGCCGGAACTCGGTTGCGGCGTAAACGGTCGACGCGAATGCCGTCGACGACGATTTCGCCGGCCGTCGAATTTGCCTCCCGGTAGAGCAATCGTAAGAGACTCGACTTACCGGTTCCGGAATGACCGACGAGGAAGACGAAGTCGCCCTTGCCGATCTCGAGGCTTACATTGTCCAGGGCGCGCACGCCATTGGGATAGACGAGCGAAACACCGCGCAGAGAGATCATCGCTGTGAGAGGAGTTTTTCGCAGGGTAGAGGCTATACCTTCGCCATGGACTTCGATTTAACCGACGAGCAGAAGGCAATCCAGGGCCTAGCGCGCGAGTTCGCGCGTGACGAGGTACGGCCGCGCGCAGAAGAGATGGATCGCAACGAGCGCTTCCCGTACGAGTTGATTGCGAAGATGGCCGAGCTCGGATTTATGGGGCTGCCGTTTCCCGAGGAGTATGGGGGAGCCGGCGGGGACACGGTGAGCTACGCGCTGGCCGTGATGGAGATTGCGCGTGCCGACGCTTCGACGGCCATAACGATGGCGGCTCACGTTTCCCTCGGTGCGACGCCCTTCTATCTTTTCGGCACGGAAGCTCAGAAGCAGCAGTATCTCGTACCGCTCGCGCAAGGGAAGATGTTATGGGGCTTTGGGCTCACCGAGCCCAGCGCGGGAAGCGATGCGGGTAACGTGCAGACGAAAGCGGAGCTGCGCGACGCGAAGTGGCTGATCAACGGCACGAAGGCCTTCATCACGAACTCAGGCACGGATATCAGCGGCGGCACGACGATTACGGCGGTGACGGGAAAGCGGCCCGATGGATCGCGCGAGATCTCGAACATCATCGTTCCGCAAGATACGCCGGGCTTCACGCGCAGCCGCAAATACCGCAAGATGGGGTGGCGCGCTTCGGACACGCGCGAGCTTTCCTTCGCCGATGCCGAAGTTCCCGAAGAGAACTTGCTCGGCCCGCGGGGCGAGGGGTATCGGCAATTCCTTTCGATCCTGGACGGCGGCCGAATCTCCGTCGCGGCGCTTTCTATCGGCCTTTCGATGGGTGCTTACGACGAGGCGTTGGCCTACGCGAAGGAACGGCACGCTTTTGGCAAGCCGATCGCCAAGTTTCAGGCAATCTCGTTCAAGCTCGTCGACATGCTCACGCAGATCGAGCACGCGAAACTGATGATGTTGCGCGCGGCATGGGAGAAGGATCGAGGGCGTGAGTACGTCGCGGCGGCCAGCTTTGCGAAGCTCTTCGCCGGAGAGCTGTCGCATCGCGTGGTGAACGAGGCGCTGCAAATCCACGGCGGGTACGGCTTCATGGACGAATATCCGATCTCGCGCATGTACCGCGACCAGAAAATCAACGAAATCGGAGAGGGCACCAACGAAGTCCAGCGCCTGATTTTGGCACGCTTGATGGGCCTGTAGCCGAGCTTCTCGCTCGCCGGAGTTGCGGTTTTCGGATAGCCGCCACGGCAAGGTTGCGGTACGCTAGTCGGTGGGGCCGCAGACGCATTCGGGCGTCACCCTTCCAGGACCGGCCTTCGTACAAAGAACAGACAGAGGAGATAATTTCTTGAAACGTCTTGCTACTTCATTAATTTGCGGCTTCGCAATTGCAGCGCTGGCCATCGCCCCTGCGATGGCGGCCCCGCCGAATCTCACCGGAACTTGGGCGATTCAGCAGACCGGTGCGAACGGCACCACGGCCGGGACCATCACCGTAACCCAGTCGGGGATGGGTATCGTCGGCATGAACGCCAAGACCGGAAACGGATACACCGGTTCGTTCGTAAACGACACGCAGATCAACGGAAAATGGCACGGTCCGGGCGGCGCCGGCTGGCTGACGATCTACGTCAGCCCCAACGGCCATAGCTTTAACGGTACTTGGGGCTACAACGGGCGTCCCACCAACGGATCGTTCATCGGCAACAAGGTCCTGCCGCCGTCCCCGATTACCGCGGCCGGAAAGTGGACGCTGATCGGTGCCGGTAACGCCGGCGGTTTCATCGGCCCGATGGCCTGCAAGGAGTCGGGCGTAACGGTCGTCTGCCACGTGGGCGCAGTCATCGTTATTAACGGCAAGTTCCGGACGAAGGACAAGGTTAGGGCGACGTGGGTTGCCCCGAATGGCTCGGGCTGGTTCTCGTTCTGGTTCAATGGCGACAATAACAGCTTCAACGCCGTATGGGGCAACGGAGCAGATACGACGCCGGCAGTGGGCCGCGTCGTCGGCCAGCGCGTTCTCCAGTAAACGACGCAACGTGTCCGCGCGCCTTTGAGGGTGGTGCGCAGCTAAATCGGGCGGGCCGGCGGCTCGCCCGATTTTCTCGGTGGTAAAATGCGTCGGAGGAAAGCATATGACGATTGACGAGGCGGCTGCTAAGCAGACGGCTATAGAAGGAATGAAGTGGATACCCTCCGGCAGTTTCCTGATGGGCTCGGAGAAGTTTTATCCCGAGGAAGCGCCGGTACACGAAGTCGAGGTCGACGGCTTCTGGGTCGATACCCATGCGGTAACCAATCGTGAGTACTCGCAGTTCGTCCGCAAGACTGGATACGTGACCGTTGCCGAACGACCGCTCAACGCCGCCGATTACCCCGGCGCGCTGCCCGGCGCGCTCGTCCCAGGTGCTCTCGTATTTCGGCAAACGCGTGGACCAGTCGATCTTCGCGACTGGAGCCAATGGTGGGAATACGTCCATGGGGCATGTTGGAAACATCCCGAGGGTCCGGGAAGCTCCCTCGAATCGCGGCCCGATCACCCGGTGGTCCACGTTGCGTTCGAGGATGCGCAAGCGTACGCGGCTTGGGCTGGAAAACGTTTGCCGACCGAAGCGGAATGGGAGTATGCCTCGCGTGGAGGATTAAGCGCCGCAGACTTCGTGTGGGGCGACGACATGGAGCCCAATGGAAAACCTGCAGCAAACACCTGGCAAGGCGAGTTTCCGTGGCAGAATTTCGTCACCGATGGTTACGCGCGTACCGCTCCTGTCGGGATGTTTGCGCCCAATGGCTACGGTCTCTACGACATGGCAGGCAACGTGTGGGAGTGGACGAGCGACTGGTATGTTGCGCGCCGCGACGTGCAAACTTCACCGTGCTGCGGGGGCCGCAGCCGCGCGCACGGCGTCGAGGAAAGCTACGATCCGGCGCAGCCCAAGATCCGCATACCGCGCAAGGTTCTCAAAGGCGGATCGTTCCTGTGCGCGCCCAACTATTGCTTACGATTTCGTCCCGCCGCGCGTTCGCCGCAAATGATCGACACGGGGATGGCGCATCTCGGCTTCCGCTGCATAAAAGACTCGTAACGCCCGCGTGCTCCTAAGGCTCGAAAGCGAAGAGTCGTCTCCAGTCGTTCTTCATGCTGATGACGCACCAGCCTTTGGCCGTTGCTTCGTCGAACGTCGCTTGCGAGAAAGGACTGAGCTTCACATCCGGTAACCCTTGCGCCGGGCCATACGCATATTCGCGCTCGGCGTCATCGTGCAGGACGAGCATCGTCAGCGTCAGACCGTCATTCCCTTGCGTATACTCGAGCATTTGCCGATCGCCGTCCGAGTTCCCAAAAGCCGCACGGGGGCGCCGTCCGAGAAACAAATAGATGTCTTCGGGCTTCGCGGCCACGTCGTCGAAGAAGAGCAGCGCGGGCTGCTTTACGAGCACGCCTCGGCCGTCCTCGGTATACGAATAGCTCGTTTTTACGGCCGAGCCAATGACGCGCTCGGGCGGAATATCGTAGACGCCTTGTGCAAAGCTGCGGACGAAGGCCTGCCCTCCTCCGGTTACGATGTAAATCTTGAAGCGGTTAGCTCGTAGATACTGCATAACTTCGAGCATGGGTTGGTAAACCAATTCCGTGTAGGGCCGATTCCACCGCGGATCCTTGGTTTTGGCCACCCAGTCCGAGACGACCGCGTGAAACTCGCCAGTCTCCATACCTGCATGCGTCGCCATGAGGATCGTTTCGAAATCCTGCATCGTGAACTTCGCGATTGCCGCTTTGTCGCCGGCGAGAACGGATTTGAAGGGTTCCTCGTCGTTCCATTTCGGATTTGCCGGTGCGAGTGCGGCAATGCGAGCGAATGCAAAAGCCAGTTGTGTAACGATCGGATGTTCGACCCACAGCGTTCCGTCTTGGTCGAACGTCGCGACGCGTTCGTCCTCCGGTACGAAGTCGGGGCTGGTCGGATCGGTCGTGGCTCGTACGAACTTTTCGATCGTTGACTTCGCCGGCCCGTCGTTCCAAGATGGTAGCCGATCTATCATGCAATTCGCTCCAGGTCTTTAGCGGCCCAGATGGGCTAACGCCTCGCGTAGCGGTGCGGCGGATATCTGCATGAACCCTTCGAACGGCGCGTACATTTCGAGCATGACGATCACTGCCCCCGAAACCGCGAGCGCGCAGAGCGCCAGCGCAACAATAGTCGTCGCGTTCCACGGCGCGAACAGACCAAACCCGATAAACGTGATCGTAAACCAGAAAACCAGCAAGACCAGGAGCGGCATCGAAACCGACGTGTCGGCCTGCTCGTACATCAACCAACGGATCTGCGCGAGATTCATTACGAGTCCCATGGCTGCCGGTTTAAGCGTCTTCTGAAGGTCACTCTTGGGTGAGAGCCCTCCGATCTCATCCAAGAGAGCCTCTGCTCCGGTGAGCGGTGTCAAATGGGGACCGCTGGAACTCTCCCGCGGCCAGATCGCCGCGAGCGCGCGTTGGACCGTTTGGCGCAATACGCGGCGCGGAGCGCCGGCCTCCGGCCCGTAATGCGCCAGCACGTGGTCGAGCAAGACGACCTTGGAAGAGACGTCGTCTATTTCGCCGCGCTGCGCATTGTACGAACTCGTTGCGGAGGCCACCAGCAAGCCGAGAACGAGCCCCGCCATGGTGCCGATGATGCCGAGACCAGTCTGGAGAAGGCGGCGAGAGTCTTCGCTCATATGATGTTCCGGCAAAGCGTCTCGAAGACGCATGCCGAGCAGCGCCGCACCGAACAGGCACGCGAACGTGATCGAAGCAATTCCGATTGGATTCATTGTGAAGTGCTATCGTTTCCCGTCAAGCGTAGATTCTCCCCGAAACGGATTGACTCGAAGGCCGTAACGGGAGCCGGCAGCGAAAACTAGAGTCATGGCCATCCGAAAGAAAGAATCGGAGTTCGATGTTTGGGTCGACTTCGCTTCGGTAGTTCTCATCTCGGCCGCTACCGTGCTGACGGCGTGGTGCGGGTACGAGGCGGCCCGATGGACCGCCCTCCAATCGAGACAGTACAACGAATCTGCCGCCCAACGGGTGGGTGCCGCCGTGGACTCCGACCGCTTCAATACCCTCGAAGTCATCGACGTCGGCATGTTCATGCAGTACGTAGGTGCGATCGCAGCGGAACGAACCGGCGAAGCGGCGTTCATTTATCGGCGATTCCGGCCGGAGATGAAGCGCGCGGTGGACGCGTGGCTGGCGACGAAGCCGCGCACGAATGCGGCTGCGCCATCCTCGCCGTTCGCGATGCCGCAGTACAGTTTGCAAACCGGCAAAGATGCTGCGCAATTAAACGCCCTTGCGGCGTCGAACTTCGAAAAGGCCACGGCTGCCAACGAACGGGGCGATGCGTACGTTCGCCTCACCGTGATCTTTGCCGCGGTATCATTCCTTGCCGGCATCAGCACCAAGTTCCGTTTCCCAAGCCATATCGTCATCATCGTGGCGGGCTTCGGAGCACTGATTTTCGGCCTCATCCGCATGCTCGAGCTGCCGATTCGCTAAGACAACACGTTCGTTAGAGTCCGAAGACTACGAGCGTCGGTTTGCCCGTGACCTTCCACGCAACGAACGACGTGTTACCGCTTGCCGCGGCGACATATTGCCGACCGCCTGCGCGATACGTAACGATGCCGCCCGCCATGGCGCCTTTCGTGTCGTACCGGTAGAGGACGTCACCGGTCTGTGCGTCGAGTGCGAGGAACTCGCCGTTGAGATCGCCCGTGAAGACCAGACCGCCGGCGGTCGGTGTGAGTGCCGCGATCATTGGTGTAGCCATCTTGACGTGCCACTTGGCGTTGCCGGTGGCGGGATCGATCGCCGTCGTCCACCCGTACGCCTTATCCATCGGATCGGGTAACGGAATACCGCCGCCGAAGCTGCTTACCTGTGTCGCGTTCGCAAGCTGGTTGATGTTGGTCATGCTCGGGCTTGCCGAACGCTTTACGGTTACGCACCAGTCGACCGAGTTGACGTACACGAGCTTCGTTGCCGGATTCCATGCAGCTCCGTTCCATTCGGAGCCGCCGGTTACGCCGGGGCAGTAATGCGTACCAGACGGAGTGATCGGGGCTGCGGCATTCGCGATGGTCGTGGTGGGCGTCTTCGTCAAGAGCTTGCCGTTCGTGCGGTCGAGCAGATGCACGATGCCGTCTTTGCTGGTGGCGGCCAGCAACTGGCGGCCGCCGGCGACGTCGAACAGCGCGGCGCCCGTGGCGTCCCAGTCGTGGTCGTCATTCGGTTCGGTTTGATACGACCAGCGCAGCTTTCCGGTACGCGCATCGAGCGCGACGATGCCGGTGGTGAATAGGTTGGCGCCTTTGCGTTGCGTAGAATCGAAGTCCGGGCCCGGATTGCCGACCGGAGCGAAGATCGTACCGGTCTTCTGATCGAGCGCGAAGTACGTCCAGATGCCTCCGCCGCCGTGCACTGCCGCGCTGCGAGGTTGCCAGGTCTTCGCACCGGGTTCGGCGTTGGTCGGAATCGTAGAGAAGCCCCATACTTTCGTTCCGTCGCTTACGCGAAACGCCATGAACTCACCGCGCACGCCGACGTCGCCGCCCGCCTTCGGCATGAAGACGAGCCCGTTCCAGATGAGGGGGGCGGCGAGAGCCGACGCGCCGGCGCTCGAGTTCATGATCTTGCGGTCCCACAGCACGTCCCCGGTCTTGATGTCGAGCGCGATCAAATGACCATCGACCGTACCGCGGATGACGCGCCCGCCTCCGATTGCCACGCCTTTGTTGTTGGCTCCGGCAGCGATATCGGTCGCAGCGTATTGGTAGCTCCACAGCTTCGCGCAGGTGCGCCCGTCAACTGCGAACGTTCCAGTGGTGGTGGTAACGTAGAGAACGCCGTTGTATGCAACGGGGCTGCCCTCGAACGATCCTCCAGCCGCGAGTTCGACCGAGCATCGTGGTTTCAGGCGCGCCACATTATCCGTTGAGATTTGGGAGAGCAACGAGTAACGCGATGCGCGGTAGCCCTTTCCATACGCGAGCCAGTTGTCGGCATCGGTGTCGGCGCGATCCAGCTCCTGTTGCGCCGGCGTGCTGGTCGAAGGTTGCCGCACGATCATTGGCGTCGGAGCGGCGCTGGGCGCCGTCTGCGCCGTTGCCGCACCCGGCACGGAAGTCGGGACGATGCGTGACGTGTCGTAGTGACCGACGATGGGCGATGCTCCCTCGGGGAAGCCGTTCTGCTGAAGGATAAAGGCGACCAGCGCCAGAGAATCCGCATTCGGGAGCGACGACGGTGCATTCAGCGGCATCTCCGTGTGCACGTCGTACCACAACTGGCTTAGCGGTTTTCCCCCGAACCGAAGGAAGAACTGTTTGCCCGCAAGCGCCGGGCCGGCGCCGCCTTGCAGCTTCGCGCCGTGACAGAGTGCACATTTTTGCGCGAACAGCGTCGCACCTTGCGCCTCCTGCTCCGTCGAGTACCAGCCCTCGGCCCCCGTCGATCCGGCCAACGATTTCGCGCTACCCGTCGCTGCAGCCGGCGATCTGCTAACCGCGGCGTGCGGCGCGCAGGCCGTTACCCCGACGGCAACCATCGCGATTGTCATCGGCCATGCCAAGGAGCGTCGTCCAAGCGGTATCATTGTGAGCCTTTCTCGGAAATGCTATCGAGGTTCGTATTTGAACCCCGCCGCGCGTAGTTGCTGGAGACGAGAGAGTACTTGGGGTTTTGCTTCAAAAAAAACGTCGAGAGTTGCCCAGAGGCCGCCATACCGGCGCGCCTGGAGCAGGTACTCCTCAATGTTTACCTGGTCCATGAGACGTCGGCCTATGGCGTTGATGAGCAAACCTCGGAAGCCGGTCGGCGAAAGCGTTGCGCCATAGCGATCGCGTGAGTACATGCGAACCCGCTCGAGCGGATTCCGAAGCCACTTGATCGTCGAGACGTACGTGAGTAGTATCTCGTTCCACCACGCCGTCTGATTGAGCCGAATCGCTCCCAACTCGTGGCCGAGCGTGAACGCGACAACGTCCGCCGTCTTGCGCACGTCGATGTCGAAAATAATCTGGTGGAGAACGATGTAGTTCTCGCGCCACGACGAGTACGTTTTCGAGAACGGCTCGATGCTGCTCCCGGAGAGAAAGAGCTCGGGAACCTCGGCCATTCCCAACCTGCGGCAATG
>Ga0182024_10014362_pt1 | contig 15322 bp, 16 predicted proteins | sample P32metaG_FD_120480 | JGI IMG/M metagenome (GOLD analysis project Ga0182024, IMG submission 120480) | Permafrost microbial communities from Stordalen Mire, Sweden - P3-2 metaG (Illumina Assembly) | ecosystem: Environmental > Terrestrial > Soil > Wetlands > Permafrost | place: Sweden: Stordalen... | reverse complement strand
GCTCGGATTTTAGGCTGAGAAATGTATTTATGTTGTGGCCGGTGCCCAGCAAAAAATCCTCCCGCCAGCCACAAAAAGTTGTGACAGGCGACCAAATTGTCCCAGCAAATTTCGCCCGTGGCAAGAGATCGCTTGCGTGGACTTTTGGGTTTGGGGCTGCGCCGTGATTGAGAATGATTGACTGCAGGATTTTCCGCAGCACGCTACCGTCACACGAGCGCTGGCGCAACACGGATCCGTCTTCGTGCGCGACGACCGCGCGTCAGTGTATCCTCGACAGAAGTATGCGGGAACCGTTTCACTTATTTGCCAGACGCTTCAGAGGCTCCGCGTATTCGCTGATAAGCGAACTCAGAGGCTCCGCTTCTTCGAATAGGACCTGTGAGTCGCATCCGTTCTTAGTGGTTAACCCTGTTACCTCTCGAACTGTTTTTAGTGCAGATTTGTTTACTTGGTCTTTCCAACCGGGAAATTCTATCTGTCCTAAGTAAACTTCGCGTTCTGGTTTTGCGCCAAGTCCGAAAAATCTAGCGGGCTTCGCTGGTTCTATCCGCACAACATTGATGTAGTTACCGTTGGGATTACGGAGCTCAAAACCGTGGCGCTTCAGAGCCCGATCGAGTTCACTGTAAGTTACCGTGCGAGCCGAGTCGTTGCGATGACGGGTGTTTCTTCGCAGGAAATCGGCGATGATACATACTGTCCCGTCTGCATCGTTGCTCCCTGAAGATGCTTGGAGTTTTTCCTGATATCGCGCGTCCCGCTCGAAGTAGCTATGCAGTCTATTTCCGGCGACCGCACCATGAGGCCGTCGAGCTTCTTCTGTGGAAGGGTGACAATTCGCCTGTTTCGGTGCAAAAGGAAGAGTATCGCTAATAAGGCAGTCCGTTTATTCGCATCATGGAAGGTGTGATTTTTGATGATTCCGAACATCAATGTGGCGCAATGTTGATATAATCCCTTCCATTTGCTGGCCCCGCCATAGCCCGTAAATTGCCGAGAAAGCGCAGAGTGAAGAAGGTCTAAACTTCTTGGCCCCACCCCTCCGATGCCATGTTTCTTCTCTGCGAAATAGTCGACTATAAGGAAATGTGCGGCAAGGACATCGTGCAAACCAATCGTATCATCGGAGTTGTAGGGGTCGTCAGAGCCAACAATCTGCTTCCATCTTTTGTATTCCTGCTCGACTCCAGCATGCAAAAAATACATCTCGTTTGAATCCTTGGTCTATTCTAATCCCAGTTCACCACCCCCACGCGAACTGCTGGTATAAATATATTGGCTCTAATAGCTATTAAGTAATTATAGTCGAGGCATCATCAATGGCATTGCGTGGTGGCGTGGCGAGTGAGGTTTCGGTCACGCGGCACGCCAAGCGATTACAGGTAAAGCGGACGTTCGAGAATCAGCTCAAGCTTGGTGTCCTTCTCGAGGATCAGTTCCTGGCCCAGGCCGGAAGCAGCCATGAAGGCAGCCGCCGCGCCAACAGCCGCGCCGGAAGCGGCATCCTTGCCATTATGTGACGCGACTCCGGGAGCCGCGCCGACGAATGCGCCCGCGGCAGCGGCTTCGGCCTGCTGCTGACGGTTACTCGTGCGGGCCTCGATCTCGCTCTCTTTGTTGTAATCCACCTTGATGGAATGCACGCCCGGTATGTCGAAAACGTCGGCTACCAGGGGCGACCAGCCGTTGGGCGTCTTCACGTCGTCGAACGTGAGCCAGATCCGCGCTCGGCCTGTCTTATGGGCCGCCTCGACCTTGTCCACGTGGCCTCTCAGCAAAGCGCCGGCGCGGAGAACCGTTCCATCAGCGGCAATCAACGGCTCCAGCGTCCGCGCCTGGAATCGATTCCCGCCTTTGGCATCCTTGGTGCTGATCGCGTCCTCAAGACGGACCATAAATTCAGTTCCGGATGGAGCTCTTGAACCGGTGACTGCCGAGGATGCCTGCCGAGCGTACGCGGGCGCCACGCCAAGGGACGCCAGGACCAACGCTATATCTGCCAAAAGCATGTAGGTGCGTTTCATGCGATGCGTTCCTTTCTCTTTGGAGTTGGAGACAAGATACCGATCATTCCCGGCTATTTGAGATGACGGAAATGGTGCTGAGGTGGCCTCCATTCCCATTTCGGTATTGATACGGTACGAGGATGGAATTGCCGCATAAGCATTGCGCCTAAGGACTTACGTATTCATACGATCTTGCCTATCGTTCCTTTTTGACACTAGACTCTCGGCTCCTGAGAGATCGCTCTTCTAAGTGCTTTTCTTGAAACAAGATTGAACGCTCCCTTTGGTGCCGATCTTGCCCTTGAATTCGGGAAAGGGAATCCAAAAAGGGGAAACAACCGTGGCGAGCGGAACAGAAACCGCAATGGCACTGGAGCGGCCGATACCGGTTACCGTCCTGATTGTGGACGACGAAGATACGACACGGCATTTGTGCCGCGATGTGGTTGCCGAATCGGGGTTGCGCACGCGCATGGCGTCGACCACGGAACAAGCCCTCGAAATCCTCGAACAGTACCCGGTGGATATCGTCCTGACCGACATGCGCGTTCAGCAATTGGGCGGCCTTGAACTCCTGAAGCGCATCCGAGAGACCTATCCCCAAACGGCGGTGATCGTTCTCACGCAGTACGGAACGATCGAGAGTGCCGTGGAGGCCACGCGCATGGGCGCAGCCGATTACGTGACGAAACCGTTCCACATTCCCGATCTGCGAGGCAAGCTCGATCGCGTGGTGCGTTCGCTGGAAATCGACCAGGAAAACCGCGTTTTGCGTGAGCAACTCCGCACCCGTCCCGGATTTGCGGGGCTGATCGGCCTGTCTCCCAAAATGCAACGGGTGTACCGCCTCGTCGAGAAGGTGAGCCAGCATAATTACCCGGTCTTGATTCTGGGGGAAAGCGGCACGGGAAAAGAACTCGTAGCGCGCTCCATTCATTTTTCGGGATCGAGGCGGAACAGACCATTCGTCCCGGTGGACTGTTCCGCTCTGGTTCCGACGCTGATCGAATCCGAGCTGTTCGGATATGTGAAAGGCGCCTTTACCGGCGCGGTGCAATCGAGACAGGGCCTCATGGAAGCGGCAGGCGCCGGCACGCTGTTTCTCGATGAAATCGGCGAGTTGCCGATTGATTTGCAGTCGAAACTGCTGCGCGCCTTGCAGGAAAAAGAGGTGAAACCGGTTGGTTCAACCGACCGCATAGCGATTTCGACGCGGATCATCGCGGCAACCAATCGCGACCTTGACGGCGCCGTGCGGCAGGGACACTTCCGGCAGGATCTGTTCTTTCGCCTCAATGTCGTCCAGATCAAACTTCCTCCCTTGCGGGAACGCAAAACCGATATTCCGCTGATCGTAAATTCCTTTCTCGAAAAGTTCAGCGAGCCCGACAGCAAGCCTCGTACCATCTCGCAGGATGCCATGGCCCGCCTGATTGCCTACGATTGGCCCGGCAACGTCCGGGAACTTGAAAACGCCATCGAACGGGCGGTGGCGCTCGGTTCGGGACCTATTCTGCACGTGGGAGATCTGCCCTCGAATCTTCACTACAGCAGCGGGGATCGCATGCCGCAGAACGATGAAATTGTCCCCCTGGATGAACTCGAGCGTCGTGCGATCATGCGCGCGCTGCACGAATCGGGCGGGGACAAACTGGCAGCCGCGCGCCTGCTGGGCATCGGAAAGACCACGCTTTATCGCAAACTCAAGCAGTACGGATCACAAGCGCAACCCCAAGAAAGCTGATGCGGCGGTCGCCGGATTGAACCGAGGCCGCCCGCAGTGGCACAGCAACGATTCCTTTACAGGAAATGGCGGGGAGGTTGCGTATCGATCCGGGAAATTTCGAGATCCTGTTCCGCCGCCTCCCCATCCTCAAACACCTGAAAATAGGCCTCTTCACGTTTCCCAAAAACTTGGCCAACATGATGCAGTGTCGTGCCGGTGAAACAGCGGCCAAGTCACGGCGAACCAGCCAAAATGTTTCTTAACGAGGCCGGTAGAACGTGCCTTATCAGGACAAAATCGTGGTCTGTCGGACAACTCGCTTGGACGGAAACGCCGTAACCAAACAATGAAGCCTGCCAACGATCTTTCCGGCTCTCAACCAACCGACGCAACAGGCGTCCCCTGCAAGAATTCCGGCGATTCAAAAGCCGGAATCATCTCCCCGCAAACGGATTTGGGTTTCAACGCGGTATTTGATTCGAGCGGTGAAGCTCTGCTTGTCGTGGACACGATGGGCATGATCCACAGATCGAACGAACGAGCGCGTGAATTGCTGCGAATTACGGACTCCAGGGCGAAATCGGACAGTCTGGGGGCGTACTTGTCGCGCATGCCGGAAGAGCCCTTCTCGGAAATTTGGGCACACGGAAAGTTAGGCTGCAGTCTGGACGTATCACTCGTGACCGGATTTCCGATCCGAATTAGCCTCCGCTCGATTCTGACCGGCTCCGATCATCTGCTCTTGTGCGTGGAAGACGGCTCGCTGGTGCAGCGCGCAGAGGCGAAGTGGCGCCACGTGGAAGCTGAGCTGGAGAGCGTGCTGGAATCGATTCCGGAAGGGCTAATCCTGTGCGACGCATCCGGCCGGGTCCGCTTCTCCAACGTGCGATTCGGACAACTAGTCGGTTTGGACGCCCGGACACTTGAACAACTGGAGAATTTTGGCGATTTGGAAGAACTTGTCGGAGGCCGGTTCAGGACCGCGGGATCATTTTGCGCTCGCTGGAAATCGTTTCAGACCGGTGGTGGTGAACCCGCACACGACGAATTGGAGATCACGCGCCCTTCTCGGCGGGTGATCGCGCGCTTCTCGCGCCCGGTGCTGGACACCGAGGGGCGTTCCGTAGGCTGGCTCGAAGTTTACTCGGACGTGACGGGAGAACGGCGAATCCAGTCAAGCCTGCTGCAGACGGAAAAGGCGGCCGCTTTGGGTCAACTCGTTTCCGGGATCGCGCACGAGTTGAACAACCCGCTGACGGCCATTATGGGTTACGCGCAGCTCTTGCTCGGGCACGGCCTGATGCCGGACCAGCTTGTCGAAGCGGGAAAGGTCTACCAGGAAGCCGAACGCGCGCGCCGCATTGTGAAGAATTTGCTGTATTTCGCGCGGGAGAACAAACCGGAAAGGTCGCTCGTGGATTTGAACGAGCTCATCGAGCGCACACTTGCGCTCCGCAGCTATGAACTCAAGGTTGAAAACATAACGGTCACGTGCGAGTTTGCCGCGGACCTTCCCAAAACGATGGCCGATCCCCATCAACTCCAGCAGGTTGTTTTGAATTTAATCGTCAACGCGGAGCAGGCTCTGCTCGAGGAGCGCGGACAGGGAAACATTCGGATCCGCACGTCCGGCGGCACACCGCGAGCGGGCGAGTGGCTTTCGATGGAGATTATCGACGATGGCCCCGGCATTGCGCCGGATGTTGCTTCGCGCATTTTTGACCCGTTCTTTACAACTAAAGCTCCCGGCGTGGGCACCGGACTGGGGCTTTCGATCGTCTACGGAATCGTTCACCAGCACGGCGGAGAGATAACGGTGGATAGCCAGCCTGGAATGGGCACCCGTTTCCTTGTCGAATTGCCTGTGACCTCCGTTCCCGCGCAAGAGCCCGCAACCCTTTCGCCGGTCAGCAGCCAGCCTTCCGCGGCACCGGGGAGTCGAATCTTGGTTGTTGAAGACGAACCGACGGTGGCGCAACTGATCGTGGATGTTCTTCGGGAAGAGGGCCATCAGGTTGAGGCGGTGCTCGACAGCCAGGAAGGGTTGACGCGTCTCGCACGCCGGGAATATGACCTGGTTATTTGCGATCTGAGAATGCCCCGGTTGGATGGAGTTGCGTTCTACGACGCGCTCGTCAAGTCAGGAAGTCCGGCTCAGAACCGGATCATATTCATCACAGGCGACATGCTGGCGCCGCGCACGCTCGAATTCCTCGAACCGAACGGACTGCCCTATCTTGCAAAGCCCTTTCTCGTCGAGGAACTGAAGCTTTCCGTGAATCGGATGCTCGATTCAAGCCGCAAGGAAGCGATTGCGGCCGGTGCTTTGAAACCAGAGCGCACTGCGGCTCATTGCGAAAAGGTGACCAATTGAAAAACTCCGGTAGGGACCTAACTGAATGAGCAGCGCCGCCCAATCCATTTCCAAGACGCACGATATTCTGCTGGGCATCGGGGAACCGGTTGCGCATCGGCTGGCTCGTGAGGTCGAGCGCTTTTCGGGACACGGATCCGTCACCGTCACTTCGAACTTTCTGGAGCTAAGGCAACAATCGGCCTTGTGCAAACCCGCGGCGATTCTCGTGGAGTATCAACTCCTCGAGCATGTGCCGCTCGTCGCATCGATTTACGAACTCGCGGCCATTGCTCCGGTGATCGTAGTGGGGCCTTTAGAGTGGCAAACCGAGATCGCCACGCTGGTGGCGTCGGGGAATGTGGATTTTGTGGCACGCTTCGGCGATTTCGTGCCCTTGGCTGCGAGCCTGATTGGAAGGTGGATTTCCAAGCCGCCTTTGCACGAGGACTTTGGCGGTTCATTTCATCTCGAATCCTCCGGCAATATCGGCGAGATCTTCCGCCACGAAATCAACAATCCGCTAACGGGCATTCTCGGCAACGCCGAACTTCTTCTGGCCCATCGCGACCGGCTTCCCACCGGAGACACGCAACGGCTTCAGACAGTCGTTGACCTGGCTGTGCGCTTGCGTGAAACGATTCGCCGCCTCAGCAATTCGTGCGAGGCGCGATCTCACTCCCCTAAGTCTCTTTGAAATGAAACCGTGCAAGGTTCCCGAGCTGGAGATACGGCATCCCGATGCTCGACGAGGGATGCGACGGTTTGAAACGGAAATGTAAGGCTAGATGGCAAGCTGCGCGGCGCTGAGTTTGAAACCCTCGAGGTCACCTACGATGGATGCGGCTAACTGACCGCTCTGAAAGCATTCGCGCGCGATCTGCTGGACCTGCTCCGCCGTCACGCTTTCGAGCAGGGCGATCAATTCCTGCGGCGTGAAATGACGATTGAAGTACATGTGATACCGGGCCAAGCTCGTCATTTTCTGACCTGAGCCCTCGAGTGAAAGCAGCGTCGCACCTTTCAAGTGGTCCTTCGCGCGGCGCACTTCCTCCTCTTCTAAAGGCTTCTCCTTCAATTGACGGAATTCTTCCAGCACGCAATCCACGAGTTGGCCGGCCGTCTCGAGAGAAGTTCCCGCGTATACGGAGAGCATGCCCGCATCGCGATACGAGTTGAGCTCGCTGAAAATCGCGTAAGCCAATCCCAGCCGTTCGCGGATATTTTGAAACAGACGCGACGACATGCCGCCGCCAAGAATATTGTTCAGCACCGAGATAGCAAAGCGCCGATCGTCCGTCAACGGAAGCGCGGGTACGCCGATGCAGATGTGCACCTGTTCGAGTTCCACCTTGCTTCGCTGCGTGATATGCGGTGCGGGATGGGGCTTCGTATCCTCAAACCCGTCTTCCGAGGGCGGCCGCTTCGAAAATCGCTCGACCACGAGATCGCGGAGTTGCTCGTGGGTTAAGTGGCCCGCGGCGGTAATCACCAGATTGTTCGGGGCGTAACAGGTCTGAAACCATTTCTGCAGGGTGTCTTTCGTGAACGTCGACACGGTTTCCGGCGTTCCGAGAATCGGCTTCCCAAGGGCGTGTGGGCTCCAGAAATTCTGCGTGAAAAGCTCGTGGACAAGATCTTCCGGATTATCCTGGGTCATGCGAATCTCTTCGAGCACCACCGATTTCTCCCGGTCGATATCTTCGTCGGCAAACTTAGGATCGAGAACCATATCCGACAGGACGTCGAAGGCTTTTGGGAGATGCTCATCGAGTACGCGCGTATTGAAGCAAACCATTTCCTTGGCCGTGAACGCGTCGAGCATACCTCCTACGCGGTCGACTTCCCGCGCGATGTCCTCGGCGGTGCGGCGTTCGGTGCCTTTGAACACCATGTGCTCGATGAAATGCGAAATACCGTTCAATTCGGGCGGTTCGCGGCGCGAACCCGATCGAAGCCAAATACCAACGGACACCGAATGGACGTGCTCCATCGATTCCGTAATCAGTACAAGACCGTTCGGTAAGACTTCTTTCGTGATTCCTTGCTGAGTCGCATCGGGCATCGTGGCTTCTATTTTTGCACGGCGCAGCGCTAAAGTCATTTGATCCTGCATTTTGATGCTTTCCCAAGTTGCAAATAGCACGCTACCGCCGGTTAGGCGGGCCGCCAAATGCGGCGCGGGTGCGTGTTATCATCGGAACAAGATGTCAGCGGAGCCCGCAAATTCCAAAATCAACCTGCTAGGGAAATCCGCGGAAGAACTGCGCGCGTTCCTGCAGTCAATCGGCGAACCTGCTTATAGAGGCGGCCAGGTGTATCACGCGCTGTATGCCGAGCGGCGATTCGCGCCGGCGGAGATGTCGAATTTGCCGGCGGCGTTGCGCGATCGGCTGTTGAGCGAAACCTCGATTGGCCTGCCCCGGATTGTCCGCCGTCATCACTCGGAAGACGGGACGGTGCGATACGTGCTAGCGCTTGCCGGCATGGAATCGCGGCGGAGTGGAGAGGCTGCACAGGCTCCACAGGCTCCCGCAACCATCGAAGCTGTTTTCATGCCGGCAGCAAACCGGCAGACCATCTGTATTTCGACGCAAGCCGGCTGCGCGGTGGATTGCGGTTTTTGCCTCACGGCGACGCTAGGGCTGATTCGCAATCTGAGCGCGGGAGAAATCGTCGGCGAAGTGCTTATGCCGCTCGAAGACAACCGCGCATCTCTCAAACCGCAGACAAACATCGTCCTCATGGGCCAGGGCGAACCCTTGCTGAACTACGACGCGGTGATGGCGGCACTACGCATCGTGCTCGATCCAGACGGCATGGCGATTTCCTCCAAGCACGTCACGCTTTCGACCAGCGGAATCGTGCCCGGTATCGAGCGGCTGGGCCGGGAGAAAGTGCGGCCGAAGCTGGCAATCTCGTTAAATGCATCCACGAATGAACAGCGGGACCGAATCATGCCCATCAATCGAAAGTATCCCATCGAAAAACTACTGGAAACCTGCGCCGCGTATCCATTGCGGCCCTGGGAACATATAACGTTCGAATACGTTTTGCTGGGCGGGTTCAACGATTCGCCCGAAGATGCCCGGCGCGTCGTGCGGCTGCTTTCGAGCCTACGCGCCAAAGTGAACTTGATTCCATGGAATCCCGGGGAACTGCCGTATCAAAAACCGAATCCTGCGCGGGTCGAAGAATTTCGAAGGACGATTGCGGAGAAAGGCATGCCCGTATTTGTCCGCTATTCACGCGGCCAGGACGTGATGGCGGCGTGCGGCCAGTTGGCGCTGCTTGAAGGCGCGGCGGCATCGGCGGTGCCTGGAGCCGTGGCTGGGCAGCAAGTCTGAACGCAACAACTGGTATAGGCGCCGTGACATTGGCGGTGCCTCAGCGCAATGCGGAAATACGGCGCTCAGCGGACGCCAATAGCGGCCATGAGGCGGCCTGTGACTCGCTCTCGGCGATAACTGAAAAACAGGTCCGTGCGGCAAGCGGTGCAGAAATCGGAGATGAATATTCGCTCGGGCGGAACACCGGCGCCTTCGAGCATCGCGCGGTTCGCGGCCGGCAGGTCGAGTTGAACGCGTGGAGACGGGGGCTGGTGGCCTGGCGGCATCATCGTAAGCCAAGGTAACCAATTCGGATCATTTTCTCCCGCCGCAAGCGAGTCGAAGGGCCCATCGAACCACTCGCGGGCGCCGGGGAATTGAGAGTGAAATTCCCGGGCAACTTCCGATCCAACTTCGTAGCAGCAACGGCCGATGGCCGGACCGATGGCGGCAACCACGTCTTCGGGTCTTGTGCCGAATTCTATTTGCATGCGCCCGAGAGTTTTTTCGGCGATGCGGCGAAGAGTTCCGCGCCATCCGGAATGAACCGCGGCGACGGCCCGCGTCCTGGTGTCGGCAAGCAGAATTGGGACACAGTCGGCGGTCTGGACCACAAGCAGCACTCCAGGCTCGCGCGTGATCAATCCGTCCGCAGTGGGGGCATCCGCCGGGGTTTCCGCGCCATTCCCAGGCTTGGCAGCACTCACGCAGTGGACGATATCGGAGTGGATCTGTTTTAGGGTCACGATGCGCATTTTGTGGGCACCGACCGCGCGAAAGAAATTCGCGCGGTTCGCAATCACATTTTCGCGCGAGTCCCAATCCGTAAAGCCCAGATTCAAGACCGGATTCCGGATCTTCTTTGAATCGCGGCCGCCGGAATTTCCATCGAGCGGACTCGCGCCTCCCTGCCGGGTGCTGAAGCCGTGGACCAGCCAGGCCAGCTTGCGGAGCGAGCTTGATTGGAGGACTTGAAGTCCCCCCGAATGGCGCGACGACCATCCGGAACGTTGGGGAGGTTTCATCCGGTCGGCAACGTTCTTTTTTTGAACCGGCCTCTTTTTTCCCACGCGGGTCGCCATCTGGTTCCTCGGTTTCCTCAGTCCTGTGCGCTTCTTAATTATAGGTAAAACGTGGACAGCGGCAAAACGGCCAACAAAAACGGCCCTACTAGAAAGCGGTGTCCTTCGCGGTGTCCAAACCACGCCACGCAGCGAGCCACGCACAGCGGTTTTCAACACTTCCACAGAAAAGCAGTAAAAACCGAGGATTGGCAAAGCGAACCGGCGAGCGTAAAAGACACCACTGCACGGCACCGAAAGAGGGAAAAACAAATGAAGCAACGGGGACAGCTATGGATGGCGGACTGGCGCGACAGCGCCGGGAAACGCCATCGTAAGGGATTCGCCACCAAACGCGAAGCCGAGCGGGACCAAGAGAAGATGCAGAAAACGGAAGAAACAAAAAAAGCCCAAGCCTCGCGAGCGCGGCGCAGATCGTCGAGGCGTGGAAAAGCGCCAACCCAAAAACGCGACAGCACGCGCACGCGGCAGCGCGTCGGGCCAGCAACGGCGGCAACCATCCGAAAAGAACTGGCACGGTGTATCAAGCACCTGACGCAATTCGGGACACCACCGCAAACCGCAACCGAACTGCAAAAGGTACGCCAACCACGGCCACGCACCACCATCGCCACGCCAGACGAACTCATCGCCGTTTACACAAAAGCGCAACCATGGATGAGCTGCCTCATCATCGCGACAGCGGGACACGGAATGCGCCTCGGAGAAGCGATGCGGCTCTGCCCAGCGATGTACGACGCGCAGAACAACACCGTCACCTTCCGAACCAAAGGGCAGGACACCAACACCCTGTCGGTCACCGACGAACTGCGGGAAATCCTCAAAGCGGTAGAGCCGGGAACCGACCCCAACACACCACTCATCGCAACCCTGAAACCCGGGGGACGATGCTCACGAAGCACCATCCAGAAAGCAGGGGAACTCCTCAAGGCGCGAACGGGCACAAACCCGCAACTGCGGTTCCACGATCTGCGGCGAACGCTCGCGGTGCGCGTATACGACCACACCAAGGACGTCCGGGCCGTGCAGCAAATCCTTGGACACCGGAACCTCCAAACCACGTGCATATATCTGGAACACCGGGACCAGAAGGCCATCAACGAAATACTCAACTCGATCCGGGTGCCCTACCACCAGAAAGCAAACTGAGGACACCATGACCGAACAGCGATACCAGCCAAGGCCGATCCCACCGCAACTATGGGGAGACCTCCGCGTGTTCAAAGCAATCCACGGACGGAGGCCGACCCGAAAAGAAGCCGTCTCCATCGGAACAAAGCACAGCAGGACCGAAGGCGAACTCGAAAGAGCCGGAATCATCTCGCCGGAAGCGCCCAAAACCCAGGCGAGACGCATGGCACGGCAGGAACGGAACAGAGAACGCAACCAAACAGCCCCACCGACACAACGGCTGGAGCTCGATCTGGAGGACAAAAAACCATGACCGTCATGGAAGCACTCGGAGTGGGCATAACGCTCGCGGTCGCGATGGGCCTCATCATCGACGCAGCAGCCTACCGTCTAGCAATCTGGCGGATCGGCAAGATGTCCGAGGAGGAGCGATTCGCCGAACTCCAGCGCCGCTACAAAAAAGCGAGGAAAAGCGCATGATCCGCGCCAACTTCCTCGCGCAACTCGATACGCTGGCGCGAACCTTCGCAGCGGCCGCTCGCGGAATCGCTCGCGCCAGCGGCCTCCCAGCGGACCACATGCTCGAAGCCATCACCGCGCAGGCGCGCGTCTACCTGATGCGGTGGGAACGAAAACCACGGAACATGGGACCCCCAAGGGCCCCACCAAAAATGCGCGCCCGCACCCCACCCACCACCCTTTAATTCAACGAAAACCGCTGAACCCCCGGAAAAAACCCCAACAGGAAGCCCGCAGACGAAAGGAAACCTCGCAAGATCGAGGACACCACGATGAGAACACGCAGAACCATCACCGAACCGCACCGAGTACAGATCGCCGCCAAAGTCGCGTCAAGCGAAAGGACACCAACGCACAGCGAAGCAGAAACCGTGACGCCGAGCGCCAGAGAATTCGACGCGGAGCTATCGTGGCTCACGGCTCGAGTGATCGCCATCGCGAGCAACCGGAAGGTGCAAACACGGCGAATCAAAGGAGGAGTGCTGTGAGCACGAACCACGGATTAACACGCGCACAAATCCAACAGAAAGGCAGAGCCAGCAGAACCAAGACACCAGGCGAAGCGTTCAACGAGGACATCAACAGGTGGATCGAAGAAGTGAACGAACGCGCCGGCACAATAGCCGTCCAACACAACATTGGGCACGCGAGCGCGCTCCGAATCCTCGTGAAGCGGCTCCTGCCACAAATAACCCTCAGCGTCGACTGACGCCGGAGCGCGCCCACGTGGAGAGCCGCTCACGGCGACGCCACACGCCGAGGCCCGCAAGCGTCATGCCAGCCGCCTCGTGGGAATTCGCTCGCTTCGCTCGCGGCGCGGTCGGTGCCACGCCTCGGCTTCGTTCATGGCAGCGCCCGCGCGCCTCACAACCATCGCGACGCCGGCACGGTGCGCACGCACAAAGCAAACCAGCGGCCGGCGTAACGCGCAGCAGCAAATTCGGCTGCCGGCGCGTCGCCGTGGGCAGGATCGGGGACGCCATCAGAAACCAGCCTCGCCCGAAACACCGGCAGCGGCGCGCCAGAGGTTTCAAAAGCAAATAAGGTTGCGTTTTCGCGCGAAAATCGCGCTTCATGCCGTCCAGCAAAAATCGCTGGCCGGTCCCCGGCACCTCCGCTCCGCAAAATCGCTCCCTCCGGTCGTCGCTGCGCTCCGGTGCCCCCCACGCGCCCCCGGCGCTTTATCGCTGTCGCGATGCGCCCCAAAAAGGAGGACACGATGCGGAAGAAGAAAACCACAGCCGAACTCGAACTCGAACGCGAACTGCGGCAGAAAATGAAACGCTTCAAAGTGGCCGTCGCCATCGCTGACGCGAGCGCGGCGCTCGCCAGGTCGAGCGCGCGCCGCCCAGCTATCGGCCATCGCCCGCGACCTCATGCCGGTGGGCGCTGCGCTCGCGCGGAGAGGAAGGCCGCGCACACTGGCCGTGTGCGCGAAAATCCTCAAAGACCTCGACAAACGGTAGGACACCATCGCGGAGAAGATGACGGCCATCGAAGCCGAGCGCCGAGCGCGCGAGCGAAAGCGCCGGTGGTACGAGAAGAACAAGAAGCGGCTCTGCCAGAAGCAAAAACAACGCTTCCGCGACGATCCGGCCTTCCGCGCGCGCAGGATCGCGCAGAACAAGCGCCGGCGCGCCAACCCCGACAAACGCAACGCGGACACCGAACGCCTCGCGCGCAGAACGGCCAAACTGCGCGAAGCCAAAGCAAGGGCGGTGCAGCCGATCCGCACGACGCTGCTGCGCGAAGATCAGATCAGCGAACTTTCGATCATCACGCTGCGGAGCCTCGACAATCCGACCTATGTAGTAGTAAGAGACGACAGAAAAAGAACAACCGAGCACTGGAACCGAGAGCATTTATGCGATGGCAGCGCCGTCGCCGGAATGCGTCCTCCCGCGCGAGCACGCACGCAAACGCTCGGCGGCTAAATCGCCGCCGCGCTGCTGAGCGTGCGACGCGCTCCTTGGCCGCATCCCGCCGCCGTCGCCAGCCGGACGCCGCCGCCATGATCGTACTTCCCGCAATCCACAGAAAATCCACAGCCGCGCCCACGCCGCAAATGGTGTCCAATAACACTGGACACCAACGCCAAATCGCGGTAGAACACCACCAGCAGGCCCGCACCGACGCCGTTCGGCCCACAACATCCACGATCCAAAGTATAGGTATAATCGCGCTGCCGGTGGTCATGCGCAGTGGAAAAGTTTATTTTGCGGTTGCTGTGGGAACCGGTGGGAACGGGGCCTCCGTGATCGTTGGTCTTGGACTGGATATCGCTGAAGTGGATCGTATCGCCCCGGCGATTGAACGATGGGGCGCGCCGATTCTCGAACGCCTTTACACCCCGCGCGAAGTTGCCTACTGTGAACGGCACAAGAATAAATTTGAACGCTACGCAGCGAGGTTTGCGGCCAAAGAAGCGGCCATGAAAGCTCTCGGAACCGGCTGGAGACATGGTGTGCGATGGCGCGACATCGAAGTCGTGAATGCGCCCGGAGGCAAACCGAACCTGAATCTTACGGGTATCGCGCGCAGTTTTGCCGACCGTCTTGGGGTGACGACGATCTCGCTTACGATTACCCACAGCGGTAATTTAGCGCTTGCGCAGGTAATCTTCGAAAAGTAATTTGGGCGCTGTGAAAACATGCCCTGATAAAGTCGCGGGGCTTCCGCGCTCAACCAAATCGCAGCAACGCTGCCGGGATTGATCGACGCTAGCCGAGCATGCGCACGTCATGCCATTCATTCGCGGGATGGCGCCCTGGAAGACGAACTTTGAGATAGTTTCCGGTGAGGCATTCGGTCCAGTCGGCTCCGCCACGGCATAACGTCAGCGCACGAAAGGTTTGCTGCGCCTGAGATGCGCGGAAGGCCGCGGCTTTTTCCTGCCCGAGGGCGCGCAAAATACGGGCGCGTTCGCGAATAACCTGTAGAGGCACGAAGGATTCGGAGTTGATCGCTTCGGTTCCCGGGCGCGGAGAAAACGAAAAGACGTGCAGATAGGTGAACGGCAGCCGCTTAATGAATTCGGCGGTCGTTTGAAAATCCTCGTCGCTCTCGTCCGGAAAGCCGACGATCACGTCCGCGCCGATGGCAGCATGGGGCATCACGCGCCGGATGATCAGGATGCGCTCGGCGTAGTGGGCCGCTCGATACCAGCGGCGCAT
>Ga0182024_10014361_pt1 | contig 15322 bp, 15 predicted proteins | sample P32metaG_FD_120480 | JGI IMG/M metagenome (GOLD analysis project Ga0182024, IMG submission 120480) | Permafrost microbial communities from Stordalen Mire, Sweden - P3-2 metaG (Illumina Assembly) | ecosystem: Environmental > Terrestrial > Soil > Wetlands > Permafrost | place: Sweden: Stordalen... | reverse complement strand
GCTGGCGGCGGCTGAGGCGGGCGGTGAGCTGCGGCCGCGGGTCGCCGGCGCGCTGCGCGAGAACGCCGAGTTGCTGCGCACGTTCAAGGAGATCGCGACGCTCGTGGAGCTCGATGTGGAGCGACCGGCGGACCGGGCGAGTGACTTCGCGGGCGGAGCACGCGCCGCGCGGGAGTTGGGGATGGAGCGGCTGGCGAAGCGGTTGGAGGGGTTGGCGGGGTTGGCGGGCGCGAGCTCAGCCTGAGGTGGCGGCGGAGGACGATCGCGCGTCCTGGATGGTGACCACGACAATCAGGTCGTCACGCTCATCGTAGAGATAGACAAGCAGGAGCCATCTCCATGAACCGATCAGGAGGCGCAGAGGTTGCCATCTTCCCTCCAACTGGCGACCGACCAATGGGAATTGCTCCAAGATACCTAGCGAGCGCTTTACGCGAGCACGCGTGTCGATGGGAAGGCTGTGAGTGATGATCATACGGTCGAGATTTTCGACCGCAGCGAGGCTCAACTCGACGCGCGCCACGCGCTACAGCTCTGCAAGGGGAATGGTTCGTCCCTCTCTGGCCTGCTTCAATCCGAGTTGCGCCTGCTCGTAGGCTCCGGGAATGCCATCGAGCAAGTCGGTCACGTTGCGTGCATCCGGATCGGCTTCGTCGAGGGCGATCGACAGCAGCGAACGCGCCAATGTTCCCTCCTGCACATGCGTGCGTTCAGCTAACCGCGTCAGCCGAGCGGCATGCTCGGGGTCGAGCGTGACATTTAGACGATGAGCTGGTGTCGCCATGACCTCAGTGTAGTACACGATCCGGCACGGATCGTGTATGCATATTCACTGTGCCCATCGACTGCCGCGGGTCTTACGACGTGAACTTGACGGTGATGACGTCGCCGTCGCTCATCGCGTAGTCGCGGCCCTCCAGGCGCAGGGTGCCGCGGTCGCGGGCGCCGGAGTAGCCGCCGGCGTCGACGAGCTCGCGCCAGCCGATCACCTCGGCGCGGACGAAGCCCTTCTGGATATCGGTGTGGATCTGCCCGGCCGCGTGCCACGCGGTCTCACCTTCACGCAGGTGCCAGGTCTGTGCGGGCTTGCCCTCGCCGGCGGTGAAGAACGCGATCAGCTTCAGCAGCGCAAACGCCCCGCCCACGACCGTCTGCAGGGACGACTCGCCGGGTGGGCGGGAAAACAATTCAGCGCGCATGGCCGCCGCGTCCTCGTCGTCGAGCTCGGCGAGCTCGGCCTCGATCCGCGAGGAGACCGCCACCGCGCCAGCACCCTGGGCGGCCGCGTGCTCGGCCACCGCCGCCGGAACAATCTCTGAGCCCTCATCGACGTTAGCCACGAACAGCACCGGCTTGCTCGTCAGCGAGCCGAGGTCGCGGGCGGCGTTCGGCGCCTCCTCGGGCAGCGGCACCGTGCGCGCCGGGCGACCGGCCTGGAGCTCCTCGATCACCTTGCGCAGCCACCCCTCCTCGGCGATCGCCACACGATCGCCGCCTTTGGCCTGTTTGGCGACGCGCTCGACGCGCTTTTCCGCCGTCTCCAGATCGGCGAGCACGAGCTCGGTCTCGATCGTCTCGATATCCGCCAATGGATCCACGCGCCCGTCGGGGTGGATCACGTTCTCATCGCCGTGCGCGCGCACCACGTGGACGATCGCGTCGGTCTCGCGGATGTTCGCGAGGAATTTGTTGCCCAGCCCCTCCCCCTCGTGCGCGCCGGCGACCAGGCCGGCGATGTCGTGAAAGTCGATCGTGTCCCAGACGATCGAGGAGGCACCAACGGTGGCCACCACCTCCTCCATGCGTACGTCTCGCACAGGCACGACCGCGACGTTCGGCTCGATCGTCGTGAACGGGTAGTTGGCTGCCTCGGCCCCAGCTTTGGTCAGAGCATTGAACAGCGAGGACTTGCCCGCGTTGGGCATCCCGACGATGCCGATCCTGGTGCTCACGGCGTCTGTCCTGCTCGAGCGGCGCCGGAGTCGCTCGCGCGCGCGGCCACGACCGTTCCAAGCAGCGCGCCGGCGAGCACATCGGAGGGGTAGTGAACCCCCAGGTACAGGCGCGACACAGCCAGCCCCTTGGCCAACGCATACAGCGGGAGCATCGGCAGGCCCAGCTGCGTGTATGCGAGCGCGCCGGCAAACGATGTCGCTGCGTGTGCGCTGGGGAAGCTCAGCTGCGTGGGCGTGCTCGTCAGCGCCGGCAGGCCTGGCAGCTCGGGGCGGCGGCGGCGGACGGCGAGCTTGATCAGCGTGTTCAGCGCGTATGCCTTCGCGACAGTGCCGGTGGCACGGCGCCATTGCGGGCGTCGGGGCTTGTCGAGCACGTACCCGGCCGCGCCGATCGCGAGCCAGATCGCGCCGCGCTCGCCCAGCCGCGAGAAACGCGCCATCGCCTGCTCGGCGGGCGGACTGTGCCAGCGAGTGCGCGCCACGCGCAGCAACCGCTCGTCAAGGTTGGCGCTCATCTAGATACCAGGGCATCGTTGGGCAAGCGAGGCGCCGATCGGGGATCGGCCAGCACCGGCCAGCGGGCGCTAGGCGCCAAAGCCCACGCGGGAATCCTCATCCTCCGCGCGTATGTACACGACCTGGCCCAGGTATAGCCGCACCGGGCCGTCCTCGCTCTCCAGCTCGTGCCAACCGCCGGCCTGCAACGCCTTGTACAGCCCCTTCAGCTGGTCCTCGCTCACGCGCAGTGCCAGCACCTGACCACCCTGGAAGCCGACGCTGATCCGCCGCGCGCTCGAGGCCATCAGTGCGCCCCCACTCCAGCCGCCGGCTCGACGATCTCGGTCAACACGCCCTCCGTCGCCCGCGGGTGCAGGAAGGCGACGCGCGAGCCACGGATGCCCACACGTGGCTGCTGATCGATCAGCTCCAACCCGGACTCCTTCAGCGCCGCCAGCGTCGCGTCGATATCGCTCACCTGGTAGGCCACGTGATGCAGGCCCGGCCCCTTCTTCGCCAGGAACTTCCCCACCGGCGTGTCCTCGCCGAGCGGGGCGAGCAGCTCCACGTGGTTCTCGCCGACATCTAGGAGCACGGCCTCCACGCCCTGCTCCTCTACCACCTCGCGGTGGGCCACCTCCATCTGGAAGCCATCCCGCCACAGCCCCAGCGAGGCCTCGATGTCCGCCACCGCCACGCCGATATGGTCGATCCGCTTGAACACGCCCGCCAGTCTATCGACGGGTGCGAGGGCGGCGGGGCTCAGGGACGGCAGGCTGCGGGTCGGCTGGTGAGAGGGCGGCGGATGCGAGGGCGGCGGGGCTCATCCCGACCCAATGCCGCCCTCGCTCGCCACCGCGTCGGCGGCGGTGGCCGCAGCCACCACGCGCAGACCCACGCCCGGGGCACGCTCCAGGCGTGGCACGCCCTTCATGATCCGGTCGATCGCCCCACGGTCGAGCACCTCGTGCTCCAGCAGCTCCTGGGCGAGCGCATCCAGATGGCGACGGTGAGCGACGATCGTGCGCTGCGCCGCGCGCCGCGCTTCCTCGATCAGATCCTGGCGCTCCTCGTCACGAATCCGCAGCGTCGTCTCCGATAGCCGCACATCTCCGTCGGGGGCGCGTCCGACGCCCGCGGTGCCCATCGCATAGTCGTGCACCATCTCGTGGGAGATGCTCGCCACGCGCTTCAGATCGTCGGAGGCGCCCGTCGTGATCGCACCGAACACGATCTGCTCGGCGGCGCGCCCTCCCAGCAGCACCGTCATGTAGTCGAGCAGCTCCTCGCGCGTCTTCAGATAGCGGTCCTCGGCAGGCAGGTTCAGCGTGTAGCCGAGCGCGCGCCCGCGGGGGACGATCGAGATCCTGTGCACGCGGTCCACCGAGGGCAGCAGCTCGCCGCACAGCGCGTGTCCCGCCTCGTGGTAGGCCACGACGCGCTTCTCGTGCTCGTTCAGCACCCGCCGCGACTGCACCCCCGCGATCACCCGCTCGAGCGCGCTGTCGAAATCAACGTCATCGATCCGCTTCGCGCCTCTGCGTGTGGCGAAGATCGCCGCCTCGTTGCAGATGTTCGCCAGGTCGGCGCCGGTCAAGCCGCTGGTCTGCTGCGCCACCAACCCAAGGTCCACCTTGCCCAGCGGCTTGTCGCGCGTGTGCACTCCGAGCACGCCCTGGCGCCCCTTGACGTCCGGCGGCGCCACGAACACCTGGCGGTCGAAGCGCCCGGGACGCAGCAACGCCGGGTCGAGCTTCTCCAGCAGATTGCTGGCGGCGATCACGACCACGCGCCCGCTCGCGGCAAAGCCATCCATCTCGACGAGCAACTGGTTGAGCGTCTGGTCCTTCTCTCCGGAGATGTCCATCCCGCGACGGCCGCCGACGGCGTCGAGCTCGTCGATGAAGATAATCGCCGGTTCGTGTTTGCGGGCGATCGCAAACAGCCTGCGGATGCGCGCGGCACCGAGGCCGGCGAACATCTCCACAAACGACGCCGCCGACTGCGCGAAGAATTGCGCGCCGGACTCGTGCGCGACCGCCTTCGCGAGCAGCGTCTTGCCAGTGCCCGGGGGGCCGTGCAACAGGATCCCCGTCGGCACCTTCGCGCCGAGCGCCTCGAATTGCTTGGGGTCACGCAGGAACTCCACGATCTCCTGCAGCTCGCCGCGCGCGTCGTCCACGCCCGCGATGTCCTTCCAGCCGACGGCCTGGTCGGATGCCGGCTTGATCTGCTGTGGCTTGATCCGCGGCATCACCTTCAGCATCCGCCACATCACGAAGATGATCACCGTGAAGAACAGGATCGCGATCACCGGCTCCCAATTGAGCGCCCAGTTCTGGACGTTCTGCGCGAAGGAGGTATGTGGCGCCGGTGGCGCTAGGACTGGCGTTTTCACCGTCGCCGCGTGCGCGTGGGCCGCCACCAACGCGGCGTGTGCGGCGGCGTGCGTTGCGAGCGGATGCGCGAGCAGCGAATGCGCGTGAGCTGCCGGCGTCGTGGGTGCTGCCGTAGCCGTGGACGCAGCGGGCGTGGATACGGTGGCCGCGGGCGCCGTGGCAGCAGGCGTAGTGGCCGCGGGCGCAGCGGGCAGCTTGCCCGTCGTAGCGCTTGCCGCCGTCGCCGCCGTCCCTGAGTTCATCGCACCGTCACCATCCTTGGTTCCATCGCTCGAGTATGGAGGTTTACCAAGCTTTGTCGATCTCCGTCGCACGGCTGCCGAGGCGCAGGCCCGCCGAGCGGGCTACCCCAGCACTCGCACCGCCAGATCCCTGAAGAACTCCGTCGCGAACGCCAGGTCGCGCGCGTCGATCCGCTCGTCCGCCGCGTGGATCAGCGGCTGGGTTTCGAACAGCGACTGATGCTTCTGCGGGAAGAAGCCGTACGCGACGCAATCTGGGAACGCCTCGCGGAAGTGGCGGGAGTCGGTGAAGCCCGGCAGGATCACCGGCACCACGTCGGCGCCCGCGTCGTGCTCGGCGACCCACTCCGCGATCGCATCCATCAGCGGTGACTGCATCGGCGAGCGGTTGCCAACGATCCGCTCGGTGAAGTCGATTTTCCAGGGTGGGTGGGAGTCCGTTTCCGCGCTGTCGCGTGTCTCCTCGCCGAGGACTTCGGCGATCCCGCGACATACCTCCTCCTCGCCCAGCCCCGGCGGCACGCGGCAGTCCACTTTCAGCTCGGCGCTCGAGGGGATCACGTTGATCTTCTCCGAGGCCTTGATCCGCGTCGGGGTGAACGTCACGCCGAGCATCGGCTCGAACATCGTCACCAAGCGCTCGTCCGCCTCGCCCAGTTTCGCAACCGCGCCCTGCGGGTCGTTCGGGTCCTCGCCGAGCGCTGCCAAGAACGCCTGCGGCTCGGCGGTCAGCTCATAAGCGGGCTGCTTGGCCGCCAGCCGCGCCAGCACCGGCGCCATCTTCAGCAGCGCGTTCTCCCCGATCTTCGGCATCGAGGCGTGGCCCGCGACCCCCTCGGTCGTGACCGTGAAGCGGAACACGCCCTTCTCCGCGCAGCACACCCCGTAGTGGCGCTTTGCGCCGTACTCGAACACCGCCCCGCCGCCCTCGTTGACGAGCAGGTCGCAGCGGACCTTCTCCGGGTGTTCTTTCGTGATCCATTGCGCGCCCAGCTCGCCGCCTGTCTCCTCGTCGACGACCGCCACGATCAACAGCTCACCTCTTGCCGGGCGCCAGCCCGAGCGTGCCAGGCCCGCCGCCGCGGCGATCTCGGCGGCAACTTGCGACTTCATATCGAGAGCTCCACGTCCCCAGATGAAGCCCGCGTCCTGCTTGCCCGACCACGGGCCGTGCGTGCTCCACTCCTGCGCGTTTGCCAACACAGTGTCGACGTGGCCGAGGTAACACAAGGTCGGGCCGTTCCCCAATGTCGGATCGTTCCCGGCTCCGTCTCCGTCGACAGCACATAACCGCGCCACCAGGTTCGGTCGCTCGGGCTCGGCGCCGAGCAGCTCGCACTCGAACCCGGCCTCCGTCAAATAGTCGCTCAGGTACTCCTGCGCCGCGCGCTCGTTCCCCGGTGGGTTCACCGTGTCGAAGCGGATCAGCCTCCGCAGCAGCTCACTGGCCTGGGCTGCCGGATCAGGGATGCTCACCCGGTGATCGTACGCCGATCCCAGCGGGCTCCGGGCACGGCCGCGAGCAGTTCCTTCGTATACGGATGACTGGGGGAGCTGTAAAGCGCCTCGTTGTCGGCCAGCTCGACGATCTTTCCCGCGCGCATCACCGCCACGCGGTCGCACATGTGGCGCACAACCGACAGGTCATGCGAGATCAACACGAGCGTCAGCCCCATCTCCCGCTGCAGCCCGCGCAGCAGGTTGAGCACCTGCGCCTGGATCGAGACGTCCAGCGCCGACACCGGCTCGTCGGCGATCAGCAACTTGGGGCGCAGCGCCAGCGCGCGCGCGATGCCGATGCGCTGACGCTGGCCACCAGAGAACTCGTGCGGGTAGCGGTTGTAGTGCTCGGGGTTCAGCCCGACCGTGTCCATCAGCTCCTGCACGGCGCGCTTGCGAGCCGCCCTGCCGGGCTCGATGTGATGGATCGCCAGCGGCTCGGCGATGATCGAGCCGATCGTCTTGCGCGGATTCAACGATGAGTACGGATCCTGAAAGATCATCTGCAGCTCACGCCTGAGCTGCTTCAGAGCGGCGCCGCGCAGCGCGGTTATGACCTGACCGTCGAAGCGCACCTCACCGGCGCTCGGATCGAGCAGGCGCGCGATCAACCGAGCGGTCGTGCTCTTGCCCGAGCCGGACTCGCCGACGATGCCGAACGTCTCCCCTGCGTAGACGTCGAAGTCGATGCCGTCCACGGCGTGCACCGCGCCGACGTTGCGGCGGAACATCACGCCGCGGTCAATCGGAAAGTGCTTGACCAGTCCAGTTACCCGGAGCAGCGGCTCGTCGCCTGTCTGGAGGAGCGGGTCGCTTCCTGTCCGAAGCAGAGGATCGCCTGCTGCCTGGTGCAGCGGCTCGCCCGGGCTCATGCGAGCTCCCGCCACAGTCGCCGGCGCTCCTCGGGCGCGAGCAGACACGCAACCCGATGGTCGGGCTGACCGGGAACGGGCAGCAGGGCCGGCTCGGTGCGCGCGTGCTCGGGTTGGGCGTAGGGGCAGCGCGGGTGAAAGCGGCAGCCCGACGGAGGTGCGAGCGGACTCGAGGGGCTTCCGGGAATCGGCGTCAGCTCCTGCTCGCGTGGGCCGTCGAGCGTGGGAATCGATCGCAACAGGCCCCAGGTATACGGGTGCTCGGGGGCAGTGAAGATGCGCTCGGCGGGGGCCTGCTCGACGATCTCACCCGCGTACATGACGGCGATGTCATCGGCCATCTCGGCGACGACGCCGAGATCGTGCGTAACGAGCACGAGCGCCATTGCACGTTCGCGTTGCAAGCGTGCGAGCAGCGCGAGGATCTGCGCCTGCACGGTCACATCGAGCGCGGTCGTCGGCTCGTCGGCGATCAGCAGCTCCGGGTCGTTTGCGAGCGCCATCGCGATCATCACGCGCTGACGTTGCCCCCCAGAGAGCTCGTGCGGGTAGGCGTCCACGCGCCGCGCAGGGTCCGGGATGTCCACGAGGCCGAGCAGCTCGATCGCATGCGCCCGCGCCTTGGCCTTCGTGAGAGATTGGTGCGCGCGTATCGCCTCCACGATCTGCGCGCCAACGCGGTACTGCGGGTGCAGCGAGGAGAGCGGATCCTGGAAGACCATCGCGATCTGATTTCCGCGGATGGCACGCAGCTCACCCTCGCTGAGCGTGAGCAGATCGCGTCCCGCAAAGGAGATGCGCCCGCTGAGCAGCGCGCCGTCGGCCCGCGTCAACCCGAGCACGCTGAGCGCGGCGACGGTCTTGCCCGAGCCAGACTCGCCGACGATCCCCAGCGTGCGCCCCCGCTCCAGCTCGTAGGAGATCCCGTCGAGCGCTTTCACCGCCCCGTCTTCGGTCGAGAACGAGACACGCAGGTCCTCTACGCGAAGGAGCGGATCGTCGGTGGGGACGGAAGGATCGCCGGTGGCGATCATGAGTATCTGACCCGTGGATCGAGATAGGCGTAGGCGATGTCCACCAGGATGTTCGCGACGATGATGAACAGCGCGGCGAGCAGCACCGTGCCCTGGATGATCGGAAAGTCGGCGTGTGTGATCGCGTCATAGTTCAGGCGGCCGATCCCCGGGATATCGAACACGGTCTCGACCAGGACCGCTCCGCCCAGCAGCACGCCGACGTCGAGCGCAAAGATCGTCATGATCGGCGTGATCGCGGCGCGCACGCCGTGGCGCAGAACGACCCGGCGCTCGGGCAGGCCCTTGGCGCGCGCGGTGCGGATGTAATCCTCACTCATCGTCTCGATCAGGCTCCCCCGCATTACCCGCGCATACACCGCGGCGAAGCCGGCCGCGAGCACGAGCCACGGCAGGATCAGCGAGGTGAACCATTTCCACGGGTCTTCGGTCAGGCCGACGTAGGAGCCTGCCCCGGGAAATACCCTGATTTGGCCGATGTCGGCGGCGAACAGGTACAGGGCGATCAGGCCGAGCCAGTATTCGGGCGCGGAGATGAACAGCAGCGCGACCCCCATCGATGCGCGGTCCGCGCGCGAGCGGCGGCGCAGTGCCGAGAGAATGCCGATCGGCAGCCCGATCGCCATCCAGATGACCATCGCGCCGATGGTCAGCGACAGCGTTGCGGGCAGGCGGTTGAAGATGAGGCTCCTGACCGACGCGCCGCTGTGGTAGCTGTAGCCGAGTTCACCGTGCAGAAACAGACCCTTCATGTACAGCCAGAACTGGGTGATCAGGGGCTTGTTCAGCCCGAGGTCGACTCGTAACTCGGCGATCACCCTGGGGCTCGCGTTTTGACCCGCGCGCAGCCGCGCCGGTTCGGCGGTCGGCAGGATCCGGAACAGCACGAACGTCAGCGCCGAGACGAGGATCAGCAGCAAGATGCCCCACAGGATGCGCCGCAGGACGTAGCGGGTCATCTCACTCGGCGATGTGGAGTGCGAGTGGAGAGCCGGGCGAGGGAACGGGCGTCATCGCGCGGTTCTTGGATTGAGAGCATCTTGCAGGCCGTCGCCGACCAAGTTGAACGCGAGCACGGTCAGCAGCAGAGCGACGCCGGGAAAGACCATGTACCACCAGGCGGTGTTGAAGATCGGGGTGGCGGCGGCGATCATCTGCCCCCAGCTGGCGGTGGGCGGGCGCACACCGACGCCGAGGAACGACAGCGCCGCCTCGAGCAGGATGTTCTGCGGAATCAGCAGGCTCGAGTAGACGACGATCGGCGCGGCGAGATTGGGCAGGATCTCGCGCAGCATGATGCGCGCGCCCGAGGCTCCCTGCGAGCGCGCGGCCTCCACGAACTCCTGCTCGCGCAGCGACAGCACGCGGCCGCGGACGATGCGCGCGATGTACGTCCAGTTGACGAGCGCGATCAGGAAGATGATCACGCCGAGGCCCGAGTGGACGTGGCCGTCGAGACAGCCGCGAACCTCGCAGGCGGCGCCGAGGCCCAAGCCCAGCAGCAGCACCGGGATCGCCAGGACGACGTCGATGAAGCGCGAGAGGACGGTGTCGATCCAGCCGCCATAGAAGCCGGCGAGCAGGCCCACGATCGTGCCGAGCAAAGTCGCAATCGCGGTACCGAGAAGGCCGACGATCAACGAGACGCGTGTGCCGTAGATGACGCGCGAGGCGACATCCTGGCCGAGCTGGTCGACGCCAAACGGATGCGCCAGGCTCGGTCCAAGCGGGCTGCCGAACTGGTTGGTCAGATTGGAGTTCTGCACGTCGGGGCCGGGCAGGTCGAGCAGTTTCACGACCAGTGGCGCCGCGATCGCCACGACGATCAGCAGAGCGATAAAGGCCAGCGAGACGAGCGCGACCCGGTCTTGGCGAAAACGACGCCAGAACAGCGCCAGCGGCGAGCGCGCCGCGATGCCGTTCTGGGCGGCGGAGGCGGCGGGGAAGTCCATCGGCCCCAGAGATCCGCCCCCTGCTGCGTACGGCAGCTCGGCGGCGCCGAGGGTCATTTTCCAGGGCCCTCTCGATTAACGAAATCAGCCTCAAGACACATGCGAAACAGTTCGACGCGCCCTTCTTGACAACCTGCCCCAGAACGTAAATCCGAGCGCGTGCGATACGCGCGCGATACTGGGCTCGATGGACACGTTGTTCGAGTCCGACGCCGAGCGCGACCCCGAGCGCGGTGCAGCCACGGCCGGGGACGATCGCCCGCTCGCGGCGCGCATGCGGCCGAGCACACTCGCTGACTTCGTCGGTCAGGCACACCTGCTCGGCAGCGACTCGGCGTTGCGCACGGCGATCGAGCAGGGGCACCCTCACTCGATGGTGCTCTACGGGCCTCCCGGCAGCGGCAAGACCACGCTCGCGCGGATGGTGGCCGAGCACTCACAAGCGGTCTTCGAGGAGCTGAGCGCCGTGCAGGCGGGCCGCGCCGAGGTGCGCGCGGTGCTGGAGCGCGCCGCCCACCGCCGCGCGACGGGCGGGCCGGCGACGGTGTTCTTCCTCGACGAGATCCACCGCTTCAACAAGGCCCAGCAGGATGCGCTGCTGCCGGCCGTCGAGGAGGGTCTCGTCACGCTGATCGGCGCCACCACGGAGAACCCGGCGTTCGAGGTCAACGGAGCGCTGCTCTCGCGCGTGCGCGTGTATGCGTTGCAGGCGCTCGATGCCGAAGAGGTGGGGACGGTTCTGCGGCGGGCGGTGGCACGGAGCGAGGGGCAGGGCGGCGAGGGCTCCGGGGTAGCGGGCGAGAGTCCCGACGCGCAGGTCGGCGTGGAGGAGGGGGCGATCGACTTCCTCGCCGTGCGCGCCGAAGGTGACGCGCGCGTCGCGCTCAACGCGCTCGAGCTGTCGCTCGCCACGGCAGCCGAGCTCGGGGAGGAGCGCGTCACGATCGCGCGGGCCGAGGACGCGCTGCAGCGACGCGCCGTGCTGTACGACAAAGGCGGCGATCGGCATTACGACTACATCTCGGCCTGGATCAAGGCCACGCGGGGCTCAGACCCTGACGCGTCGCTGTATTACCTGGCGGTGATGCTGGAGGGCGGCGAGGACCCACGATTCATCGTGCGGCGGATGGTGATCCTCGCCTCCGAGGACATCGGCAACGCCGACCCCGCGGCGCTCGGCGTGGCGGTCGCGGCGGCCCAGGCGGTCGAGCACGTCGGCATGCCGGAGGCCAAATTTGCGCTCGCGCAGGCCGCGATCTACCTGTCGCTCGCGCCGAAGTCAAACGCGGCGGGGGGCGCGCTGGGCGCCGCTCAGCGGCATGTGCGCGAGCATGGCGCGGGGGCGGTCCCGGGGTGGTTGCGCTCTGGGCCGAGGCCAGGACAAGACGTCGGTGGCTATGACAACCCGCACAGCCATCCTGGGCACCTAGCCCCGCAGGAGCTGCTGCCAGAGAGTGTCGCGGGCGCGCGCTTCTACGAGCCCGACGAGGCCGAGGGGGAGCTTGCGAGGCGGCTGGCTCAGATCCGTGAGACGCGTGGTCGATAATCGTCTGAGGATGAGTCAAGCGCCCCCCGAGACCCCCGAGACCGCAGCGCAGGCGTCCCAGGCGACGCAGGAAGCGCAGGCGACGATCGCGTCGCGCAACCCCGCGACGGGAGCGGTGCTGGGCAGCGTGCAGGCGACAGGGCCCGAGCAGATCGCGGCGGTGGTGGCGGCGGTCGGCCAGGTGCAGCCGCTCTGGGCGTTGTTGCGCGTCGAGGATCGCGCGCGATACATGCGCCGGATGGCGCAGGCGATCATCGACGAGTTCGATGACCTGGCGCAGACGATCGGCCGCGAGCAGGGCCGGCCACGCGCCGAGGTGGCGACGCTCGAGTTGCTGCCGGCAATCGACGCGCTGATCTGGATCGCCGACGACGGGGCGAAGGTGCTGGGCGGCCGGCGGGTGGGGATTCACCGCTCGATGTCGCTCGCCAGGCGCGCGCGGATCGCGTACGAGCCCTACGGCGTGATCGGGGTGATCGGCGCCGGCAGCGCGCCGTTCGCGCAGCCACTGGGCCAGATCGCGGGGGCGCTGCTGGCGGGCAACGGCGTGGTGTTCAAGCCGGCCCAGCGAGCTTGCCTGACCGGTGAGCGGATCGCCCGGGTCTTGGCTCGCGCGGACTTACCAGAGGGGCTCGTGGCGCTCGTGCACGGCGACGCGCGGGTCGGCGTGGCCCTGGCCCAGGCGCCGGTGGCGAAGGTCCTGTTCACCGGCTCGCCTAGCGTCGGGCGTGAGGTCGCGCGGGCCTGTGTGAGCTCCGAGAAGGAGGTGACGGTCGAGCTCGGCGGCAAGGACGCGATGCTCGTCCTCGAGGACTGCAACATCGGCCGCGCGGCGGAAGGCGCGTTGTGGGCCGGGTGCGCCGGCGCGGGGCAAGCGCGTGGGGCGATCGAGCGCGTGTACGTCGCGCGCGAGGTCTCCGAGCGGTTTGTGGCGCGGTTGGTGAGCGGCGCGGAGGGACTGACCGTGGGTGACCCGGAGCAGCCGGGCACACAGGTCGGTCCGCTCGCCTCGCCGCGGCGCTTGGAGCACGTGCGCGAGCTCGTGCAGGACGCGGTGGCTCACGGCGCTCAGCTGCACTGCGGCGGCCCTGTATCGCCCGCGGGGTGCTCGGGAGCGTTTTATGCCCCGGCGGTGATCACCGGCGTGAGCGGCGAGATGCGCCTGCTGCGCGAGCCCGTGGACGGCCCGGTACTCGCGGTCGTGATCGTCGACACGGTGGAGCAGGCGATCACGCTGGCCAACGAGGGTGACTACGGCCTCGGCGCGTCGGTGTGGACCGGGGATCGCTACCAGGGGGTTCGCGTCGCGCGCGAGCTGCACGCGGGCATGGTCTGGCTCAACGACCACCTGCCGAGCCCAGCGGTGTCCCGCGGCCCGTGGGGAGCCGCGGCGGGCAGTGGGCTCGGCAAGATGCTCGGCGAGGCCGGGTTGCGCGCGTGCGCACAGGAGAAGCTGATCACCTGGAGCCAGCCGGGGATGCGCGGGCTGTGGTGGGGACCGTATGACGGGGTGCTGGAGGGCGGGGCGCGGGCGGTCGCACAGCTGCGCTCGGCGCGCGACTCCGACCGCGAGCGCGCATGGCGCCATGGGGCGGTGGCGGTAGCGCGGGTGGGAGCGCGGGCTGTGTTGAGGCGCGGGGTGCCACGGCGATAGATGGGGGCCTGCCCAAGGCCCCCATCAAGACCCCCAGTCGAGGTGCCCACGCAAGATGGATACCCTTTGAGGATGCCCGCCCAGGCCTATGCAGGCAAGGATTGCGTCTGCCAGTTGCGTAAGGGAATCTGCGACCAGTCCTGTGTTCAGGGGATGCTCGACACCCCTTTCTATATTGCTTGCTTGAAGTTGACGGGCCGGCGCTGCCTGGTCGTGGGAGGCGGTGAGATCGGCTTGGAGAAGGTCGATGGGCTGCTCGCCTGCGACGGTCAGGTGACGGTGATCGCGCCCGAGGCCGAGCCGGCGCTGGCGGAGTACGCGCGTGAGGGCTCGATTGATTGGGAGCGGCGCGTATATGCGGGGGCGGAGGATTTGGAGGGTGTGTTTATGGCGATCGCGGCCACGAATGACACCGACGTGAACATCGCGGTCTACGACGACGCCGAGCGCCGCGCGATGCTCGTCAACGTGGTTGATGTTCCTCCTTTATGTAATTTCATTCTGCCGGCGATCGTGCGCACGGGGCCGCTGGCGATCGCGATCTCCACGGCGGGCGCCTCGCCGGCGCTGGCGAAGCGGATCAAGCGCCAGATCGCCGAGGAGTACGGGGAGCCCTACGCGCGCCTGGCGGTGCTGCTGAACGAGGTGCGCGGCTGGGCGAAGGGGACTTTGCCGACCTACCAGGACCGCAAGGAGTTCTTCGAGGGGATCGTCAATGGGGACCCCGACCCGGTGGAGTTGTTGCGCGGCGGCGGCAGTGGTGGTAGCGGCGAGGACGCGGTGCGCGAGCTGATCGCGGCGGCGCGGGGCAGGCACACGCCCGCGTCAGCCGGCGTCTGAGCGACGCCGCGATGGGGGCGCTGCGGATCGAAGGGCTGACTCGGCGTTATGGCGAACGCGAGGCGCTGAGCGGAGTCTCGCTGTCGCTGGAGGCGGGCCAGACGCTGGTCGTGTTCGGTCCGAACGGGGCGGGCAAGACCACGCTGCTGCGCGTGCTGGCGAGCCTGCTGCGACCCCACGCCGGCGTGGTGGACGTGCTGGGCAGGAGCCTGCCGGATGAGGCGTGGGCCGTGCGCGGACGGGTCGGGTTGCTCGGCCATGAGCCGCTGCTGTATCGCGAGCTGAGCGCGCGCGAGAACCTGCGCTTTCACGCGCGCCTGCACGGGGTCGGCGAGGAGCGTGTGGAGGAGTTGCTCGGGGCGGTGAGGATGCGCGAGCGCGCGAAGGAGCCGCTGCGCACGCTCTCGCGGGGGATGGTGCAGCGCTTGGCGATCGCCCGCGCCGTGCTGCACGACCCCGAGCTGCTGCTGCTGGACGAGCCGCGCGCAAACCTCGATCCGGCGGCGAGCGAGCTGGTCGAGCCGCTGATCGGGGCGAGCTCAGGACGGACGCGGGTGATCTCCAGTCACGATCCCGGCGGCGGACTGCGCGAGGCCGACCTGGTGCTGGGCCTGCGCGACGGGCGGGCGGTGCTGTTGCGCGGCGCCGCAGAGGTCGACCCCGATGAGATCGCCGAGTTGTATCGGTGAGGCGCACGGTCGGGGCGCTGCCGGAGCCCCCCGGCATGGCGGCAACCGTCGGGGCGCTGCTGCGCAAGGAGTTGCTGGTCGAGCTGCGCACGCTGGAGTCGGTGCCGGGGATGTCGCTGTTCGCGGTGACGACGTTCGTGG
>Ga0182024_10014360_pt1 | contig 15325 bp, 13 predicted proteins | sample P32metaG_FD_120480 | JGI IMG/M metagenome (GOLD analysis project Ga0182024, IMG submission 120480) | Permafrost microbial communities from Stordalen Mire, Sweden - P3-2 metaG (Illumina Assembly) | ecosystem: Environmental > Terrestrial > Soil > Wetlands > Permafrost | place: Sweden: Stordalen... | reverse complement strand
TTTGCCCGGCACATTGCCGCGCGTCGAGGAAATTTCACTCGATGAACGGGTGTTGCTTTTCACTTTGGGCCTTTCGCTGTTCGCCGCCATTATTTTTGGACTGGCTCCTGCGCTGAAAAGCTCCCGCGTGAATCTGGTGGAGATCCTCAAGGAAACCGGCCGCGGTTCGACCGGCGCGCGCCACCGCCTGCAGAGAATGTTCGTGGCGATTGAGGTCGCTATGGCCTTGGTTCTGCTGATCGGCGCGGGGCTGATGCTACGCAGTCTGTCTGCGCTGTGGCGCGTGAATCCTGGATTCAATCCCAGCCACGCGATCACGTTCAGTTTATCGATGCCCGCCTCCTCCGCGACGACTTCCGCGGAGACTCGCGCCCGCCTGCGCCAGTTCGACGAAAAAATGAGCTCCATTCCCGGCGTCGAGGCGGTTTCCGTCACGCTCGGCTCCCGTCCCATGATTCATGACTCGTTCTTGCCCTTCTGGATCGAAGGCCAGCCGAAGCCCGCCAATGACAACGAGATGCCGCAAGCGATGTATTACCTGGTCGAAGCCGGCTTCGAGAGGGCCATGGGAATCACTCTGAAGCGCGGCCGCTTCGTCACTCCGCAAGACGACGAGAACGCGGCGGTGGTGATCGATATCGATGACGTTTTTGCGCGCACCTGGTTCCCGAACGAAAATCCCATTGGGAAGCGGGTCCATTTGCAGCAATTCAATGTGCAGGCCGAGATCGTCGGCGTGGTGGGCCATATCAAGCAGTGGGGACCCGGCACGGATCCAAAATCAGCGGTCGAAGCACAGTTCTACTATCCCTTCATGCGGCTTCCCGAGAAGCTGATGCCGATGGTGGCCAGCGCGGTCGCGGTGGTGTTGCGCACCGCGGGCGATCCGGCCGCCGTCATGGGCCCGGTTCGCCGCGCCGTTGAACAAGTCGACTCTCGCGATGTGATCTACGGCGTACAGACTCTGGACGAAGTGATTGCCGGCTCCGTCGCCGCCCGCAGGCTCTCGATGATTCTTCTGGGCATCTTCGCCGCCCTCGCGCTGGTTCTTTCCTGCGTGGGGATTTACGGCGTGGTTTCCTACGTGGTCGGCCAGCGCACCCATGAAATCGGCGTCCGGATGGCACTCGGCGCGCAGCGCAGGGATGTGATGCGCCTGGTGCTCGGGGAGGGCGTGACCATGACGCTCGTTGGCGTGGGAGCGGGCGTGGCCGCGGCGTTGGGATTGACGCATCTGATGGCCAACGAACTTTTTGGCGTCAGTGCGCAGGATCCTTTGACCTTCGCCGCCGTTGCCATCGTGTTGATGCTGGTCGCACTGCTCGCCTGCTATCTTCCTGCGCGCCGCGCTGTGCGTGTCGATCCGATGGTGGCGCTAAGGTACGAGTAGCTGCAGACCGTTAGCCTGGACAGTGGGGCGGACCCCCGATCGGCCTTTTCAGTGCACCAAGAGCGCGATCAGGGGATCGCGCGCGGACCAGGGGGTCCGCCCCACCATAAGCTCACGAGTTTTTCGGCACTCTCCGTTAAGGGTGCAACGTCGAATCCCAGTCGCCCCAAGGGCTCGGATGGCGGCCGATTTCCACGTTTGCCTCGCGATAATGGCTGAGACCCGCGCGGCGCAGGTACTCCGACCCCGGTAAAAAGTCGTCGTTCCGGCGCTTTAATTCGGCATCGAGCTTGCGGTCGAGGCGCGTCAGGATTTCTTTTCCTTCTGGCTTGCCGATGAGATTCCTCATCTGGTAAGGGTCGAATTGATTGTCGTAAAGCAGCCAGGGGCCATGGATGGAGCGCACGTACGTGTGGCGCTGGGTACGCAAGCCGCGATATTCCGCGAAACCGTAGCGGCGGGCTTCGGTGATCGGCACCGGCAAACTCAGTAGCGTGCCGCGTTCGCCCGGCGACTCGGGCCGGCCTGTCATGATGCCGGAATGGTCGGTTCCCTCGACAGAGCCCGGAATCGGTATGCCGGCAAGTCCGAGCAGGGTGGGAAAAATGTCGGGTGAATTCAGCGGCGTCCGGACCTGGCGGCCCTTCGTTCCCAGTTTGCGCGGGTAGCGCACCAGGAACGGCACGCGGATGGATTCGTCCCACGGGTGCAGTTTCGTCGTCAGCCCCTGGGAGAGCATCATGTCGCCGTGATCGGATGTGAATACGACGATGGTATCTTCCGCAACGCGGGCGCGGTCGAGTGAGGCCAGCAGACGATGGAGGCACTCGTCGAGCGCAGCCATGTGGGCATAGTAGCCACGCAGACCAGTGATAGCCTCCTCGCGTTTGTCCGGGGGAACATTGTCGCGGAGGTGGATCTCACGATCCTGGAACATGGCCTGGTATTTAGCCGGCGCGGTATTGAGCGGAAAATGCGGCGGCCCAAGCGACAGGACGAGACAAAACGGGTCGCCCGTTTTCGCCTGTCTCTCGACAAAAGAGCAGGCGTCAGCGGTTTGAGCAAAGGCATCGTATCCAGGCCAGTATTTGGGCGTGGTGTCGTTGCCTTCGTAGTACAGAGACTTGTTGTAGTCGTGGGTGCATTCGCACGCTTTCCAGTAATCGAAGCCGAAGCGTTTTTCGGGCGGGATGTATGCGAGGCGCCGCTCGTACAAGCCTTTTGGACTGCCGTAAAGATGCCACTTGCCGATGTAACCTGTGCGGTAACCACCGCGAGTGAAGCATTCTCCCAGAGTGGCTCCCTTGGGCTTGAGTTCCACGTCGTTGATGAAGACGCCATTACTGAGAGGATACTGGCCCGTCATCAGGCTCGCCCGGTGAGGGCAGCATACGGGTGTTCCCGATACGGCGGTGTCGAAACTGACACATTGCCTGGCGAAGCGGTCGAGAACAGGAGTGCGAACGTTCGTGTCGCCATTGTAGCCAGTGGCCTGCGCGCGCCATTCATCGGCGAGGATATACAGCACGTTCGGACGGCGCGTGGCCTGGCCAAACAGTGTGGCTGCTGTCAAGCCGAGGAACTGCCTGCGGTCAACGAGCTTGGAGGGTAAATCCATCAATCGCCCGGTTGGAATAGTATCGCACTCGCCTTCTCCGCGCTGCCGAAAAAATGAGTCGCGATCGACTCGATTGCCGTATACTATCCACACCTGAAAGGAAAGTGGCACGAATGACGTGACGATTCACGCCATATAACTAACTCAGTAAGCATAAGTGCAGGAAAGGAGATGAGGGCATGAAAGGGAAAAGTGTCGCAGTGGTTGGAGTATTTCTCTCTGTTCTGGTCGGGCTGGCCATAACTGCCCACGGCATGGCTGCCGAGGATAAGTACAACGCGAAAGTGCCGAACGGGCTCGCATTCTCAGAGTTCAGAGGATACGAGGCCTGGCAGCTTGTTTCCATCAGTCAGAACGGAAGCCTTATTGCCGCGGTCTTCGCCAATCCTGTAATGATCAAGGCTTACCTGGCCGGTGTTCCCGGCAACGGCAAGCCCTTCCCGGACAGCGCCAAGCTGGCGAAGATCCATTGGAATCCGAAGAAGCTGGAAACTTTTCCCGCAGCGACCGTGCCAGGTACGCAGCATGACGTCGACTTCATGGTCAAGGACAGTAAGAGATTCGCGGATAGCGGCGGGTGGGGATATGCCGTATTCGACTATAACGCTGCCTCCGATACGTTCACGCCCGGCACCATGGCTGGCAAGCCACCGCAAGGGAACGACGCCAGGTGCGGCTTCGCGTGCCACACCACGGTGAAGACAAGAGACTACGTTTTCACGGATTACGGGCACAGGTGAAACAGTATTTCGCCGGCACCGGACTCCTCGCTTCGTTTTTTCCAATCCCTTGGGCATGAATTATACGACGGTACTGGTTTCAACTAAGGCGTACGACAATTCTACCGGGGACCTTAGGAAAACATACCGAAGATCGAAGAGCTGCATATGCCGAGTATCGAGCCCGCGCGCAGATCTACGGCACTTAGGACGGTCAGCTGTGATGGCCCAACGTGTGCACAGTTGAACAGGTATGTTGACCTACTCCGAGAATACAGGCACGCCGGTGAAGGCTGGCTTTGCTTCACAAGGATTGAGCCGGATCGAACAAGTCTTCGGGGACACGGAACTCGTCGCGCACCTGAAAGTCATCGCCCCGCTGACGTCCACAGGACCTTCAGTTCGTGCCCGAGTGGTGAGGGACTCGATAGAGATGCTCATCATACGTTCGCCGCACATGGTTTTAGCAGGCGCCTTGGTTCAGATCCGAATTGCGAACAAGGTATTGTTCGGCAAAGCGGGACGCTGCACTGCCGCAGGAGCTGAGTACGAAATTGAAATTGAAAAACAGGAAATCTACTAGCTGACAGTCACGTCGACGCATTGGATCGGCCGTGCGTCGTAAGCCGATTTACCGGAGTCTTGCGGTGCACTGGCAGCCCTAAAAATAGACTGAACAAAAAGAACAGCAGGGAAGAGCTACGAAGATAAATCTTCATGGGGGAGGATCCTTTGGTCAGCCAGCATATCAAAAGGGGGATCCGTTTGCACTCCCGGGCCTAATACCCTCAGGCCGTGTGCTCCTCTATAGAGACCACGAAGTATTGCGCGACCGTAGTGCCGACGTTTTTCCAGCCGGCCAGGTTCTCGTAAGGAACAAATATCACCGATCCGGGTCCGATCGTCGACGTGACTCCATTGAGCGTTACCTCCAGAGTGCCCTCGCGGAGCATGATAATTTCCTCATGCTTCTGGCGAGCGGGAGGATGCGGCGCCTGGCCCGGCGCGAGCTCGCTGAAGTGCGCCGTCACCCGCTGCCCTCTGGTCGTTGCGCCGTCGAAAACGGCCCTGGATTTCATAGTTCCGTTGGCGCTGTTGCGTACAACCAGATCGCCGAATGGGTAGATTTTGGCCTGCAAAACCGCCTTGTCCTGAGCAACGGCGTTTGCTGCCAGCAGCGGTAGCAGAGCGGCCAGATCTCTTCGCGAATAATTCATGGTCTTGTTTCCCTTTCCATGTGTACCTTTACCACGCTCCGGTCGATCGCCTTAACATTCGCCTTGCCGCATTGGGTGGCGCAGCGGCCCAGCTCGGCTTGCAGCATTTCGAAAACAGATTGAACGCCGTCCGCGCCGTACGCAGCCAATCCCCACAGCGCCGGCCGGCCTACCAGAACGGCGCGCGCGCCAAAAGCCAGCGCCTTCATGACGTCGGAGCCGCGTCGAAATCCTCCATCGATCAGCACCGGCACCTTTCCGGCAACGGCGTCGATAATTGCCGGGAGCATCTCCATGGGAGACGCGAATCCGTTGTGAAGAAGGCCTCCGTAGTTCGAAACGACGATGCCTTCGATACCTCTCTTTACGGCTTCATTCGCTTCCTCGGCGGTCATGATGCCTTTCAGAAGCACGGGCACACCCAGCCCTTGCCGAATTTTGTCGATCATGTTCCAGCTCAAAGGAGGATTGGACACGCTCGCCAGTTGAGCGGGGCTCAGGGCCGTTCCAATGTTTCGATAAGGAGCCCCGACGGTCAGGCAAATGGCTTTACACCCGGCCCTCACTGCCTGCTGTGCTCGGCCTCGTACGGCGTTGACGTCCGCTTCGGGAAAAACCTGGTACCAGAGCGTAGTCTTCGCTTCAGCAGCGATGTTCTCGATGGGATAGCTTGAATCGCTGCTCACCACCACCAGCGTCCTGGCTGCGGCTGCGCCGCGAACCATCGCCAGCTCGCCTTCGGGATGGAAAGTCTGCTGACGCGAAACGGGCGCCACCAGAATCGGCGCGAATATTTTCTCGCCGAACACGTTGACGCTCAAATCGAGCTCCGTCGTGTTTACCATCATGCGGGGCCGGAACGTGATTTTGTCGAAGAACGAGCGGTCACCGCCCGCAATCCTCGAGTAGACGGAAGGAGCCAGCTTGCGCTGCGCCGCACCTTCCACTTCGAGAACATTCGCGAGGTCCGCTCGCGGTGTGATCCGGCCGGGAGGCTCTCCGATAAGTGTGGGCTCCTGCGCGACGAGTGGCGAAGCCGCAAAAATCGACGCGAACCCTTCCAAAGCCCTGCGCCGGGTGGGTCCGTTCTTCTTCATGGGAACTGCGCCCTCACCATTGTGTGATTGAGAGAAGCCAGATTCGGCCTTCCGGTTTGCGCCATCGCGATCATCAGTTCCGCCTGCAGGATTTCAAGCACCCGCTGCACTCCAGGAGCGCCGTAAGCACCCAGTCCCCAGCGTATTCCGCGTCCAATGCACACCGCCTTCGCCCCCAGCGCCAGAGCTTTTAAAATGTCTGTTCCGCTCGAAATGCCGCTGTCGAACAGCACCGGCACCCGGCCAGCGACCGCGTCCACAATCTCCGGCAATACCTCCAGTGTCGAAGGATCGTAATCGAGCGAACGTCCACCGTGATTGGAGACATAGACCGCATCAAAGCCGTGCTCCATGCACAGCCGCGCATCTTCGGCCGTAAGAATACCTTTTGCGATCATGGGCACCTTCAGCATGGAACGGACCGAATCGGCGTATTTCCAGTCGTACCAAAGGCGAGTCTGAGGAACCCGGTAAGGATTGCCCGGCACTCCTCCTGCGCGTCCTTGGCGGGGCGCAGCGAGATGCCGGTTGTGAATCTGCCGCTCGTAATAGGATGCCTGCTGATCCACGGTGATGACCACCGCCTTTGATCCGGCTCCCAAGGCAGCGTCCAGCAACTCCCTCGTGGCGTTGAGATCCTGCCGGGGATAGAGCTGAAACCACAGCGGTCCTTTTGCCGCCGCGGCAATCTTGTCGATCGGGAAGCTGGCGTTATTGCTGACGATCAGCGGCGTGTTCGCTGCCGTCGCTCCTTCGTGCGTGGCCAGCTCTCCGTCGCGGTGCAGCTCCCCATGTCCCGCCGTGGGCGCAACCATGATAGGGAAGGGCAGCGGCGTACCCAGGATTTCGGATGCGGTATCGACCGCGCTGACATCCACCACGCCTTTGGGAATCAGTTCCACCCAATCGAACGCTGCGCGGTTGCGGCGCAGAGTAAACTCGCCCTCGGACCCATAGGCAGTGTAGGTGTATGCTTCGCGCGAAAGCTTCGCGAACGCTACGGCCTCAAACTCCATCACGGTAGAGAGCTCATCCATCGCGGGAACGCGGCTGTGGTCGCGGAAAGGGTACTGCTGGGAGCGCAGCAAAGACGAACCGGCCAACATGCCGCCCGCCCCTCTCAGCAGCATACGTCGAGAGCTCATGATCGCTGTTATCTTATCTCGATCGCGCCGACGATGGCACCGGATGCCAAAATCGCACTATACTCGATCAAGTCAGTCCCACGAGAACGAAGAAGGGAGTTCAAGATGAACCGACGATTTCCAGTAGCAACGCTTACGGCCGCCCTCGGTCTGGCAACGTTCCAGGCGTACGGGCAAACGCCGCCCCCCACTGCAGATCCCTATGCGAATAATCCGGACGCGGGAAAATTGAAGTTCCCACTTGCGGCGCCCGCCGGCAAGGATTCCGGCGCCATCACCACCGCTCCTCCCTATGCCGTCAATCAGGGAATCCTCGATCCGTCCAAATGGAAATACGGGCCGGCCTACGATGCGCCGGCCAATTCGGGGATCTGGAATCCCGTGAAGATCAAAATGATGAAGGGCGAGAAAGTGACCGGCGGCACGGTGTTCAGCACCGACAGTCCGCAAACCTATTGCGCCATGGCGAATGCCGGCTACGACTTCATCTGGACCGAGATGCAGCACGATGCGCGTGACTGGGAAGCTGTCGGCCGCATGTGGAAGGCGTGTCCTCACGCCAAGGCGGTCCCTGGCGTGCGTGTGGCCTATACCGACGAAAGAGAGATTCAGCACGCGATGGATCTCGGCGCGCTGGTGATCGTGATTCCCACCGTCCGCTCCTTCGAAGAGGGCAAAGCCGCAAGAGACTGGACGATGTTTCCTCCGCTAGGCAAGCGCAGCCAGGGGGGTGGCCAGGCCTTCGATCCCGATATGTGGGGCAGTGTCCCGGGTGGATATCGCAACACGATCAACGAGAACGTCGTGTTGATCGAGATGATCGAGACGCTCGATGGCGCGGTGGCCGCCCGGGAAATCGCCGGTATTCCCGGCGTGACCGCGATCTTTGCGGCCAGCGGAGACCTCGGCAATTTCTCCGGCTACAAGCAGGGCACCCCCGACTATGAGCGGCTCATCAATATCGTGCACGACGCGGCGATTGGAGCAGGGAAGCGACTATGCGGTCCCTTCTCATGGCGTGACCGTCCGGATTTCACCTGTTTCCAGAATGGCAGTGAGACCGCTGCCATCGCCCGGGGCGTAGCAGACGAACTGGGTACTTTAAAGGACACACAGGCCAAACCAGACGTTGGACCATACGCCACGAAGAAATAGCGGCGAATTTTGCACGGTAGATTGTTCCGTGCCGTATTATTTATCAGAAAATTTGACCGAAATACTCTAAGTTTTCCACGCCGCGAACGATCTTCCGGTTAATGTTTTTAACATGTTGGCTGCGTAATCGCTGAATCCCTGTCTTCACCGGACGGATAGATGACGCGCGTCCCGCTCATTTAACATATTGATTTTAAAATAGATAGCGCACATAGATTTTCCAATTCTCACTTTAACCTGCTACTATTTCAACGATATGGTTCTTTCAATGGTCCGTAGCGTGCTTAGGTGAATGGCCATGTTGGCATTTCATTCTGTAGACGCGACAGAATCAGCGGCTCCTTCAAGCATCCCGTTCCGGGATCGACGAAAGACCCCGCGTCTGCCACTGGCTTGTCGTGTTTTCCTCAAGAGGCCCGGCGATGAATCCGCAATCGCCACCGAAACGGAAGATATAAGCTGCCAAGGCTTCTACTGTATTTCCGAACTCCCGTTTGCGCCTCACGAAAAGCTTGAATGTAAGTTGATGATTCGCAGCGGAGCGCCAGGCGACAGCATCGATCTCATCCTCCAAGGCGTGGTGGAAGTGATTCGCGTCGTGGCAAGCGCTAAAGTGCGGGGCTTTGGAATAGCGTGCCGGCTGGAGAGTTATTCGATTGGAATGAAGTCCGACTCTTTTCCTAACGACCTGACAGCGAAACGCACCCACGCTGCTTGACGGTATGTGGTCGATTGACCACCGCTGGTCACGTTATCATCTCGGGGCCTCGCTAGTGCTCGACTGGGCCAGCATCGACCGAATTCAGGAACTCTAACAACATGCGAGCCTGATCACTCTCGGTTCCGTACAGGCGGATAGCATCTTCATAGAACTGCTGGATCAGTAGCCGAGTCGACTCACAGAGTTTTTCCTCACGCGGAGCACTTCTACCGGGCGTCATACTCACTCCTTACGGCTCTTGTGGCCGCATATCTAAGAGGCTGAGCTCTTGGCTGCCTCTATTCCTATACGCGCGAATGGGGCAAGAAGAGGATCATCGCAGAGGCTTCAATCCTTGCCGAAATTTAGCGGTTACGTTCCGGCGCGAAGAGCCTCGCGAATCGTCAATAGCCGGCGTTAACGATACGCGGTTTCCCTGAGGTATGCTTATATGCCGTGCGCACTTATCGAGCCATAGTTGCCGTCTGCGGAATCCTGTTGCCGTTGGCGGGGCAGTCCTTGCAGTCCGCAGCGAACCCCGTCCTTCCCTTAATTCCGCAACGCATGGAGCAGTTCATTGCCGAAAAAACGGTTGCCGGAACGGTCACCTTGGTCGCGCACGGCGCGAAGGTCATCGAGTTCGACGCGCTCGGCATGGCGGACATCGAAGCCGCGCGGCCGATGCGGAAGGACTCGATCTTCCAGATTATGTCCATGACCAAGCCCATCACCGCGATTGGCATCATGATGCTGGCCGAGGAAGGGAAACTGGCGCTGCGCGATCCCGTCGAGCAGTATCTTCCCGAATTTCGCGGTCAGCAGGTGACTTCGAATATCGGTCCCGACTCGGCGCGCCTGCGTACGCCCGAACATCCGGTCACGATTCGCGACCTTCTGACTCACACCGCCGGCATTCAGGATTTCGCGCCCGCTGAGATCCATGACTACCCGCAGCTGATGAACGTGCCCCTGGCGGAGGTGGTGCGGCAGCTCGCCCGGCAGCCCCTGCTGTTTCAGCCGGGCACGCAGTGGAGCTACAGCAGCCCGGGCATCGAGATCCTGGGGCGCCTGATTGAGGTGTGTTCGGGCCAGAAATACGAGGATTTTATCCAGAAGCGCATCCTGGAGCCACTGGGAATGAAGGACACCTTCTTTTATCCGCCGGAGGAAAAAATCGCGCGGCTAACAATGGTCTATGTGCAAACCAACGGCAAATTGGTCCGCGCACCCGGAACGATCTTAGGCGGCGATCCATCGAAATACCGCAAGGGGGCTGTTTTTCCCGCGCCCGGCTGGGGACTGTATTCGACGGCGGAAGATCTGCTGCATCTTTATTCGATGATGCTGAACAACGGTGTGTATGAAGGACGCCGCTATCTATCGCCGTTCTCGGTTCATCTGATGACGGAAGCGCACACCATTGGGATTCACCCGGTGGGCTGGATGCGAGGCGCTGATTACGGGCTGGCCTGGGAAGTGGTCACCGATCCTCTGGGTGAGCTGGCAGGCCATCTCAAAGGAACGTACGGGCACGGCGGCGCTTTTGGGACCCAGGGCTGGATCGATCCCGTAAACAATCTCATTTCAATTATGCTGATCCAACGGGCGGACGGAGGCACAGACAGCCTCCGCAATGTGTTCCTGAACATGGCCGAGTCGAGCATAGAAAAATAGCTCCATTTAAATCGGAGCCATGATCGGCGGCGGAGGAGAGGAACGCTTGGGGGCCGATGTAGGGTTCTGGATAAAACGCGCCAGGTCCCGCTCCACTTGCCGCAGATGCGCGTCGGTGACTGGATCGGGATCCTTGCGCTCGGCTACTTTTGTTCGCAGCGACGCGACCGTCGCCATCACCACCGCTTTCACGTCGGGGGTGGAGTTCGGATTGGCGCCCAGGATCATCAACGAATCGACAAACACGCGCTGCGTCTGCCGTTGCAGCGATTTCGCGGCTCCCTCTGCGGGTGAGTCCCACACCTTTTTTGAAACGGCGTCGATCAGCTCAGGCAGCGTCAAAGCGCCCTTCTGGCGATCGGAGAAGCTGATCATCCGCGCGGCTTTTTCAGGCTCGAAGAGCTGATCCATCACCAGACCGGCGATGGTGCGGGCGGCGGAGAGCTGATCGAACGCGTACCCCGTGGGCATCTCGAAATTCTCCAGATCGGGACCACCGCGTCCGCCGCGCCCTCTTCCGCCGCCTTCAGAGGCGACGGTAAGGCTCGATAGAATCCGTTCCGGGATGGCGAGATTGCCGGGATCCAGCGTTTCGAGAAGCAGACCGAGAATTTCGCGCTGCTTGGCCGCCGGCACGATTTCAGTGGGCGGAATCGAATCGCCCTTCACTGCGAAGTTGTGATACATGCCACCGATGTAGCGCGTCGAAGTGTCTATCGCCCACCGATGATGCAGATAAACCATCCACAGGCGGATGCCGCGCAGGTTCCCGTAAGGCTCGCCCGGCTTGAGCACCGCTGGTCCGTATTTATCCATCAGAACCTTGCGCTGAGCGATGGTCTGCCGCAGATACTCGGCCGGATCGGCCAGGTCGTCGTAGCGGTTCCAGCGAGGATCGGTCGACGGCGTGAACAGCAGCCCCTGCTTGCGCATGTCCTGAATGACGCCCTCCAGACCGGCGGCCTCTTTGTCGCGCGGAAACTCGGTGTAGGCGTAGCGGACCATCATCGTGTCATAGGCTCCGATCTGCTTCTGATAGGCGTCCGTAAGATCGATTTTGCCGTTGACCAGTTTGATGCGAGGCGAAGGATATTCCATCACGGAGGCGCGGTCGTTGATGCTCGAATTCCAATTGTGGTCGAACCCGAGCGAATGCCCGGTTTCATGCGCCGTGAGCAGCGCCTCGCGCAGCAGCAGCAACTGCTGCTCGCTGTCCGGCGACGAATAGAGAGCGTCGGGCTCCGGGAGCAGAAAGAAATCGTTCTGCCCGTCGTTGCTGCCGGTGGGCATGTAGCTCTGCCAGTATTTGCTGGCGGTGCGGACGCGGTCCGATTCGAGGCGCACCCTCGCGGCGAGAATCTCGCCGGTGCGCGGATCCGTCAAGCCGCCCCCGGTAGAGTATCCGCGCTCGTCGCGATTCACCCAGTAGATCTGGTTATAGCGCACGTCCATCGGATCCATACCGGGCGGCATGTCGCGAATCTCCAGGGCGTTCTTGTAGCCGGCGGCCTCGAAGGATTTGTTCCACCACAGGAACCCATCCTTCATGGCCGAACGCGTCGGCTCGGGAATCGCGGGGTCCAGGTAGTAAACGATCGGCGCCTTCGGCTCGCTGACGGCAGCGCCGGGATTTTTCTTCTCCAGGCGATGGCGGCGGATCCAATCGACCTCGGTTCCGACCGCGGGAGGCTGCGAGTAATCCGCAAACCGGACACTGCCGACGCCAATCCGGATATCGGCCTTGCGGGGCGTGTAGCCGGTGGGAGGCTGGACAAAGCTGTAATGCAGGCGTCCGGTGAGCACGCGCGCTTCGGGCGTGGTCCGGGCTCCGCCGCTGGTTGCCTGATAGGTGACCGTTACCTCGACTTCGGAATTTTTCGGGAAGGCTTTGGTGCGGGGCAGATAAATCGCGCTTCGCGCCTGATCGAACTGCCAGGAGGTGCCGGCCACGAGTTCCGTCACGCCGCCCGGCAGAGCGCCGCCGCGCCCGCGTCCGCCGCCGCCGCTGCCGAAACCGGCCGCGTCTCGAACCACCAGCGGAGTCGCGTCGACGATCACTTTTGCGCCGTCGCTCTTAATCACCGGCAGGCTGGCGAGGATCGAATCGGGAAAGGATTCATCGATCCCCTGTTCCAGACCGGGTCCGCCGTTGCCCGCCCGGAAACGCGTGTTTTTCTGCACCACCAGCACCTTGGGCCCCACGCGCTGGAACTGGATCACACCGCCTTCTCCGCCGCCCGCCCATTCGAAGCCGACGCTGCCGGATCCGCTGCCCTTAGCGATCTCCGTGAAATAGAGAACGTCGGAGTCGAATTGCGAGAGCTCAAAGAAAAGCTTGCCCTGCGAGGCGTCCCACAGCAGAGGGATGAATCCCTCCTGTCGATCCATGCTTTGGGCGGACAAGCCGCCCTGGATCAGAAAGGCGGCGAACAAACACGTGTAAATTTGTTTCATATCAGGTTCTCCGTATCACCGGTTCGCGTGAATTTCTAAAAGACCACAGCGTCGTGGGCGGGATCTAATCGTGCATTGCAGTTTGAAGAATTATACTATGCTGGGGTTCGCGCCGTGATCCTTCTGCTTCAATTCTCACTGATCGCATTCACCTCGATATTCGTGCTGGTGGACCCGGTCGCGGCCGTTCCGGCCTTCCTCGCCATGACCGGCGATTCGAACCGCGCCCGGCGTCGTCACATGGCGGCGCGGGCGGCATGGACTTGTTTTCTGGTGTTGCTCACATTCTCGATGGCGGGAACACTTATCTTCAGGTTATTCGGGATCACACTGGCGGCTTTCAAGATCGCCGGCGGATTGATCCTGGGCATCATTGGCCTGGATATGATCAAGGCCAAACGGTCGCCTACGAAAGAGACTCCGGGCGAAACCGAAGAGGGTGCGGAGAAAGAAGACGTGGGCATCATCCCGCTGGGTATTCCAATGCTGGCGGGACCAGGTTCCATCTCAACCGTAATGGTCCTGATGAGCCAGAATCCGGATTGGCAGCACGCTCTCGTGATCGTCTGCGCGATTGCTGCCGCGGCGGCCATCTCTTTTCTGGTGCTGGCGGCCGCGGATCGAGTGAGTTCTTACCTCCATGAAACCGGAATTCGCATCCTGACCCGCATGATGGGACTTCTGCTGACAGCTATAGCAGTTCAATTCGTCCTGAATGGCCTGAAGGATGCAGGCTTCGTGCGCTAATCGGATCGCCCCAGTCCCCGCACTCACGTGACGGGCTACAGTGAAAAGTGGCGCCTTGACCGCGGTTCTGTGTTCCGGGCTTTCAGAGCCGCGACCTCCGGGAGCGGTCAGCCAGGGATTCGCTAACGATCGGCACGGGCAGTCAGCCATAATCTATCTGTGAAGCGGGGCAACAAGTGGTGGCGCATCGCAGCGGCGCTCATTTTATTTGGCATCTCCTTTGGATACGTGGAGGCGGCCGTGGTCGTCTACCTGCGAGCCGTTTACGATCCGATCCGCGAAAAGCTTCATCCCGATCGGTCCGCCGGCGAACTTTTTCCCCTGATTACGGTCGATCAACTGAGGAAGGCTGCGCCCGAAAAATCCTGGCTCCTTGGCGTGGAGGTCGCGCGTGAGGCCTCTACCATGATCACGCTGGCGTCCGTCGCTTGGGTTGCCGCTGGAGCTGGATCGTCCTGGCTGCCTGCGTTCGCGATTACATTTGGAACCTGGGATCTGTTCTTTTACCTGTTTCTAAGAATGCTGCTTCACTGGCCGACGTCAATCATGACTTGGGACATCCTGTTTCTAGTCCCCGTGCCTTGGGCGGCGCCGGTTCTCGCGCCGTCGATCGTGGCGATAACGATCGTCGTCGCCGGGGTCCTGGCTCTCTCGCGCCGGATACGCATGCTCCCGGCGCACTGGGTCGCCATGACCGTTGGCGGAGCCCTGATTTTGCTGTCGTTCACCTGGGACTATCAGAACCTGATGGCTGGCGGCCTTCCACGGCCCTTCGCATGGAGCTTGTTCGGCGCAGGCGAACTAGCCGGCGTGGCTGCTTTCCTGCACGCGTTCATCGCCAGATCGGATTCGTAAAAGCCCCGTCGCCCGCTACGTCCCACACTGCCAGTCTTGCCCATTTCCAGTCCTTGGCATCGGTGGTCCATTCGAAAGTTGTGTGTCCGAATTCGCGCGTCTCCTCCAACGGAATTATTTTGCGGTGAATCTTCGAGCCATCCCCCCACACGATTTCGGCCATGCGCAGCGGAAAAGTGTAATCTACCGTAACCTTCGCCGTCACCACTTCTCCCGCGCCGCTGAGCTTCGCATCGGGAATCAGTACCTCGCCGGTGCTGATGAAATCATCCCCCTTGGCCACTGCGTCCAGCAGTTCGCCGTAGTGTTCATAAGATGGCAGCGACGGCAGACGAACGTAATTAATATTGAGATGGCCGTACAGCTCGTGGGTCGAATCGAACTGGAACACATCCACTTCGCCGATCATCCTCTTGCGCAGTCCCAGGTTGTTCATGTCGTCCACCGTCTTGAACGCCCTCTCACCTAAGCGCGGCGAAGACAGGTCCGACGGCATCGCTTTCCAACCCGAGCCGATGTATCTCGGATCGCGAAAATACGCCGTGTCTCGAATC
>Ga0182024_10014359_pt1 | contig 15326 bp, 9 predicted proteins | sample P32metaG_FD_120480 | JGI IMG/M metagenome (GOLD analysis project Ga0182024, IMG submission 120480) | Permafrost microbial communities from Stordalen Mire, Sweden - P3-2 metaG (Illumina Assembly) | ecosystem: Environmental > Terrestrial > Soil > Wetlands > Permafrost | place: Sweden: Stordalen... | reverse complement strand
TCATGAGATGGAGACTGCCTTTCCGAGGGAGGCGTGTGCGGGGCCGCCTTTGAGGCCTTCGAGCTTGAGGTTGGTGGTGTCTTTTGCTTCGACGGCGTAGGTGAAGGAGTCGGGGAGGTTGGCGCCCCACGTCACTTTGCAGTCGCGCAGGGTGACGTTGTCGGCGTGCTCGATGGAAAAGGCGGGAGTGTCGTGCGGTTCGATGGCCGCGATCGCGGTGGTGGGGCGGTTGTCGAAGAGCGCGCCCTTGTACTGGGTGGTGCGGTCGAGTGTGACGGAGACGCGATCGAACGAGACGTCGTGAATGCGGGATTGCGCACTGCCGCAGACGCGGATGGAGTTCTCGGCGTGGCCGGTGACGTTGGTGACGTTGATGTGGTGCAGGGTGCCGGGTTTGGAGGTTGCGGTGCGGGGGATGGCGGTGAAGGAGATGGCTTCGCCGCGTCCCCACCAGGGGTCGGCGTAGAAGCGGGAGGTGAAGGTGATGTCGCGGTAGTCGATGTTGTAGATGCTGCCTTCATCGCGGAGTTGGATGCAGAGGCCGCGCGAGCTGGTCTTGATCTGACACTTTTCGAAGCGGATGTCGCGGATGTCTGAAGTGGTTTCGGTGCCGATTTTGAGGCCTGCGTCCTGGGTTTCGATGACGCAGTCGTGGACGTGGATGTTGGCGCACTCGCCGTAGTCGATGGGCTGGCGGCTGCACTTGATGACGACGCCGTCGTCCCCGCAGGTGAGATTGCAGTTGCGGATCTCGACGTTGCGGGAGTGGTCGGGGTCGATGCCGTCGCAGTTGGGGACATCGAGGAGGTTCTTGACGGTGACGTTGTCGACGAGAACGCCGTCGCAGCCGAGCAGGTGAAGGCCCCAGTTGGGGGCTTCGGCGAAGGTGATGTCGCGGACTTCGAGGTCCCTGCAGGCGGTGAGGACGAACATCTTGGGGCGGAAGGGGCCGGGCACCCAGATGCCGCCGGTTTGGTCGTAGCGGGTCATGAATTCCTTGGCGCGGCCCTGGATGTTTCCGGTGCCGGAGATGCGCAGGCCCTGGGCGTGGTTGGCCATGATGACGGCGCCGAGTGCAGCGGCCATGGTGTCGCCGCTCTGCGAGCCGGGCAGGCCGCCGCGGTAGTCTTCGCGCTTGGTGCTGATGAGGAGTTGCGCGTCATCGGCGAGATGGAAGTCGATGGAGCCTTTGAGCTCAATGGTTCCGATGAGGTATTTGTGGCCGCCGCGGATGAGGACCTGGGCCTTGCCCTGGTAGGCGGCGGCTTCGTCGATGGCGCGCTGGAAGGCGGCAGAGTCGAGGGTGGCGCCGTCTCCGGCTGCGCCGTACTTGAGGACGTCGAAGATCTTGACCTGGGGGCTGGGTGTCTGGAAGGTGAAGGCGCGGAAGGGAGACAACGCGGCGATTCCGGCGTATGCAGCGCCTGCCGCCAGAACTTCGCGGCGGGTGGGTGTCCGCGCGTGGTGAGTGTCGTTCAAAGGGAGTTCCTCGGACGGGGATTGCGGCTCGGCCACCACTCTACTATAGGGAGCGGCGTGCGCGTATTCGGGAAGGCGCGTGGTATCTCGACCGCGGCGGGAGCGGTCGTCTATCTTCATTTCCGTTTAGTGAAATGTTCTCCTACCGTGCTATTCACGATCAAGTGGTTGGTAGCGAAGCCTGGGATCAAATAAAACAGGCCGAAGGGAAGCAGCGATGCCTGCTTCTCCCTTCGGCCTTTTCTCACTTCTTAGGCGCTGGAGCGTAGGGCTGGCCGTGGCGCGGCACCCGGGTCGGATCGAAGGTGATCGTGCCGCCCGTATCCCACGTGGCGCCGGGCGGGACCAGAACGTTATCCACGGTGCGGTCTTTGGTCTCGCCGGTGCGGACCTCGATGCGGTTGGGGTCGATGCCCTTCTCGTCGGTCAGGTACTGCCTGACGTTGAGGGTGCGCTCGGCGGCGGCATCGGGTGTCTCAGTCGAGTCGTGCTTGCCCACGACGACCAGGACGGCGTCGGGTACGTGGATCATCACGAGAGCGATGTCGTCGAGGCAAGCCTTGGCTTCGTTATCCACGCGCACGGGACGTTTGCGGTCGCGCTCGAAGGAGATGCTGCAGAGGTTCTCGGCGAGCGGCGCAGGCGGAGGCGGCGGCGCGGGCGGCGCGACCACGGCCACAGTCGTCGCGGCGGAGGCGGATTTGCCCTGGTCGTCGACGACGTTGCAGGTGATGTTGATTGAACCCGGAGCGACATCCGCGGCGGAGAGCGTGCCGGTCGGGCCCGTGCCCGTGATCTGGCCGGCGGTGGCGCCGTAGGAGTAGCTGAGCTGGCGGTTCTGCGGACTTCTGCCCACCGAGGTGATGGTGGCGAATCCGCCGGGCAGGATGCTGGTCGGGTTGGCGGAGCAGGAGATCGCCGGAGGCTCGTAGGCGGTGACGCGGAACGATGCGGAGCACTCGGCGTGCTGGGTAGGGCTGGAGCCTTCGCTGACTTTACCGACCACGGTGTAGTCTCCCGGCGCCAGGCCGTTGGTGGCGATGGTGGCGCCGCTTTCGCTGCGCGAGAGCCTGCCGCCGGTCGTGGTCCAGGTATAGGTGGGTGTCAGCTTCCTCCTCTGCTCCAGATTGAGGGTGCTGCCGGTGACGGTGATGGGGTCGCCTGGGTAGACGGTTACGGGCTGCACCTCGCAGCCGAACGAGGCGGGCAGAGGGGGAGTCATATCGCCGAAGCGGAGTACGAGTCCGGCGCTCAGCCTGTAGGCGAAGATCTCGCCTACGCCGCCGGTGAGAGAGCCGGGCGGGATCTGCGCGCCGTAGTCGACATCGGTGAACTGGAAGTCGCCCTCGATGGGCCGGACGGCGAGATGGTTGTGCAGTGCGGGACTGGGGAGTACATAGTCGAGGCCAAAGCCGGCTTCGGCGGCCCATCCCCAGGCGCAGTCGTTGGCGGATCCGCTGTGCTGGTACGACGGGGCTACCTGGGCTCCTCCGCCCAACACGTGAGCGAAGGGAATCAGGCGTCCGATCTGATAGCGGAATGCCGGGCCGCCCTGCACCGTGCTGAAGCAGTAATTGGGACCGTTGAAGGACTTGGTGTACTCGGCCTGGAGGCCGAAGATGCGGCTGTAATAGCCGGTGAAGCTGGCGGCGACGCCGGCGGGGATGGGACCATACTGCTGGCCATAGATATCGCTGCTCATGGGATGGAGATAACTATAGCCGCCAAAGATATCGATATCGGACTGGCCGGGAAGCCGCGAACCCGCGGGTGCAGCCTGGGCGGCGCAGAATAGCGGGAGAACGCAGGCCGCAGTAACCACAAGCAGCGTTCGAAACACTATCGCAGTGCGCAGTTCCATCTTTGGCCTCGCACACAGTGTTACAAATTATTGACGCCATAAGGGTCTTGGGGAATCGATTGAGTTACGGTCTGGCGCGGATGGAGCGAGGTTGGCGCATGGCCCTGGCGCGATCAAATTCGGTGCGGAGGCGGCACATTTTCACGATGAGGGCAGATTTGCGGCTCGGCAGCGGCAAGCCAGCGGCCACATATTCGTAGCTTCCTATTCATCACTTCCCGATCGGAAAGCGACAGCGTTGCCGATTCCACGCTACGAAGGGGGCGTGGATACGTATCCGCAGGTGGTCACCTCGCAGACCCCCGCGCTCCAGGACCAGCGCAATGAGATTGAGATCACGCGTCGCCGGCTGGAGGCCCGCATTCTGCCGATCAAAGCGCTGGGCGCAGGCCGGACTACCGCGCAACTTCCAAAACTCTAACCGCGCCGGTTGGGTTACTCTTTAGCCACAATGGCCTGCGCGCACACCGTCGGCGGCGTCCGCTACAGCTTCGACTCGCTTGCGCAACTGCTCGCGCGCGCCACGCCTGCGCGCTCCGGCGACCAGCTTGCGGGGATCTGCGCCGCAAGCGCACAGGAGCGGGTGGCCGCGCAGATGGCGCTCGCCGACCTGCCGCTGAAGCGTTTCCTCTCCGAAGCAGTGGTGCCCTATGAGACCGACGATGTTACGCGGCTGATCCTCGACACGCACGAGCGCGCGGCCTTCGCGCCGATCGCGAGCCTCACCGTCGGCGACTTGCGCGACTGGCTGCTCTCGGACAATGCGAGCGGCGAGCGTCTCGCCGCGCTTGCGCCGGGTCTGACGCCGGAGATGGTGGCCGCGGTTTCGAAGCTGATGCGGCTGCAGGACCTCGTGCTGGTTGCGCGAAAGATTTCGGTGATCACGCGCTTTCGCACCACGGTCGGGCTGCCCGGACGGCTCTCCACGCGGCTGCAGCCGAACCATCCTACGGACGATCCTGCGGGTATTGCGGCGGCCATCGTCGACGGGCTGATGCTGGGCGCGGGCGATGCGGTGATCGGCATCAATCCCGTCTCCGACAGCCTGCGCTCGGTGGTCGACCTGCTGCACCTGATCGACCGCGCGCGGCAGAGGTTCGCAATCCCAACGCAAAGCTGCGTGCTCGCGCACGTCACCACGCAGATGGAAGCCATGCGAATGGGCGCGCCGGTGGATCTCGTTTTTCAATCCATTGGTGGGACGGAGGCAACCAACAAATCTTTCGGTGTCAGTATGGCCATGCTGGATGAAGCGAACCAGATGGCCCGCGAACTCAAGCGCGGCGGCATCCGCGAAGAATCGGGCGGCGAGAATATCATGTACTTCGAGACCGGCCAGGGCAGCGCGCTCTCGGCCAATGCGCATCACGGAGTCGACCAGCAGACGGTCGAGGCTCGCGCTTATGGCGTTGCGCGCCGCTACAAGCCGATGCTGGTCAACACGGTCGTCGGCTTTATCGGGCCAGAGTACCTTTACGACGGCAAGCAGATCCTGCGCGCGGGCCTTGAGGACCACTTCTGCGGCAAGCTGCTGGGGCTGCCGATGGGATGCGACGTCTGCTACACCAACCACGCGGAGGCCGACCAGGACGACATGGACGGGCTGCTGACCATGCTGGGCGCGGCCGGCGTCAACTACATCATGGGTGTGCCCGGCGCCGACGACATCATGCTGAATTACCAGAGCACGTCCTTCCACGACGCGCTTTATCTGCGGCGCGTGTTGGGCCTGCGTGCCGCGCCGGAGTTCGAAGCGTGGCTGGCCGAGGGCAGGCTGCTGGAACTTTCTGTATCGAGGTTGCTGGGCGCATGAGCAGCTTCGAGCAGACCGCATCGAGTGCCAACCGGTTGGCGGTCGCGCGCGCGGACTTGCAACTTGATCTGCGCGACTTCACTCCCGCGCGCGTCGCCCTCGACCGGACGGGCGACTCAATCACAACTCGCCACGCGCTTGAATTCTCGCTGGCCCACGCTCAGGCGCGCGATGCCGTGCACTCGACTCTCGGCGTGGCTGCGCTGATGGCCGCGCTGCGCGAGCGCGAACTCGCTGCCGTTTCGGTGCGCAGCGCAGCCGCCACACGCGCTGAATACCTCCGCCGTCCCGACCGGGGCCGCGCGCTTAACCACGCCTCCGCATGCCTGCTTGCTCACCCCGGCAACTTGCGACCGGCATCTTCTGAAGCCCTCCTCAGCGTCATTTTCGCCGACGGCCTCTCGGCTCTCGCCACCGAGCGCCACGCGCTGCCGGTGCTCGATGCGCTTCTGCAGTCGCTCGAGGATACCTGGGCGCTCGCCCCGATCGTGGTGGCCGAGCAGGCGCGCGTTGCCCTGGGCGATGAGATCGGCCTCGCCCTCCACGCCGATGTCACCGTGATGCTGATCGGAGAGCGTCCCGGCCTCAGCGCCCCCGACTCGCTTGGCGCCTACATCACCTGGTCGCCGCGCCCGGGCCGCACCGACGCTGAACGCAACTGCGTCTCCAACATCCGCAGCGAAGGCCTGGCCTACGCCTCCGCCGCTGCCAGGATTGCATGGTACATCAACGAGGGCCGGCGCCTCGGCCTCACGGGCGTCGCCTTGCGCGCGAGCGATCCGAAGGCGATGGCTCCGCCTTGATCCAACGTACGGGCGAGCTAGTGTAGTGTGTCTCGTCGCTCTGGAGGCACGTATCCGAATAGCCGCAGCCGCTCGCTCTCGCGCTCTACCGACCTGGTACGGCCGCGCAATAGATCAACGATCGAGATTACCCCGCACACTTTCTGGCTCTTGCGATCGACGACTCGCAGGGTCTGCAGACCTTCGACTGCCATTTTCTCGGCCGCAGCGCGCGCCGTTGCATCCGAGTAGACGAACGCCTCAGGCAGACTGGGACCATTCGCCTCTTCCAGGGGCGACATCAGCTCGCGCACAATTACCAGCTCCAGCGGGTCGACGCCGTATTCACGGCTTAGATGATAACCACGCCGGCTGATTTTTTCCGTCAGGATCGAGCGCGGCATCAACAGCGTCGTCACCAGGTACGATGCCACACACGCCAGGGTGAGCGGCAGCAACGCAGGCAGGCAGTGGGTGACTTCAAGGCTGAACAGGATCGCTGTCAGGGGCACGCCGAGCGCTCCGGCGAGCATTGCGCCCATGCCCAGCAACGCCCACAGGGCCTGGGCCCCCGCCGGGGCATGTGCCAGATGTGCGGCCAGTGCGCCGACGGCGCCGCCAATCATCAGCAGCGGCGCCAGCACTCCGCCGGAGGTGCCGGAGCCCAGCGAGAACGCCCACATCAGCGACTTCGCCAGGAGGATGCCCACGATGAGCCCGAGGGTTGCGTGGCCGCGCAGCAGCTCCGCGATATTGCTGTAGCCCACGCCGAGCCCGCGCGGAAAGAACAGTCCGCCCACGCCGATGCCGATGCCGCCCAACGCAGGCCACCACATCCAGTGAATCGGCAGACGCTCGAACATGTCCTCGAAGGCATACATCATGCGGCTCATTCCAGCGGATATCAGCCCGACGAAGGCGCCCAGCAGCAATGCCCCCAAGGCGACCACGATGCCGAGCGTTGCCGTGATTGCAGGCATGGCGAAGAGCGGTCCGGGCCCCAGCCAGTACACGCGCAGCAAGCCTGCGGTGGCGCTGGCCATTGCGACGGGAACCAGGCTGCGGGGTCTCCACTCGAACAAGAGCAACTCGACCGCCAGCAGGATCGCGGCCACCGGCGTTGCGAATGTCGCAGACATGCCTGCTGCCGCACCGGCTACGAGCAGAGTCGTCCGCTCTGCGTCGGTCACGTGCATCCACTGGGCAATCAGCGAGCCTACTGCGCCGCCGGCCATGATGATTGGCCCCTCGGCTCCAAACGGGCCGCCCGATCCGATTGCGACCGCAGCCGAAACCGGCTTCAGTACCGCAATGATCGGGTCGACCTTGGCGCGGTGCAGGAGGATCGCCTCGATCGCCTCGGGGATGCCGTGGCCGCGAATCTTATCGGAGCCGAATCGCGCCATCAGCCCGACGATCAGGCCGCCGAGCACCGGAATTATGACCATCCAGTAGCCCAGCGGGCTGCCGGCCGGGGAGACATTTTGCGCGCTGAGCCGGTGGTAATAAAACAGGTTGGTTGAGACCGCAATGAGGCGCAGCAGCAGCACCGCCAGCGCCGTTGCGCACATGCCGATTCCGATCGCGACCCCGGACAGCAGCCACACTCTTCCATCCACGGTGAAATCCCGCAAGGCGGACGACTCCGACCTCATTTTCGATCTCCAATCCTGGTGTGGGACGGTTCGGCGCTGCGGCTCCGCGCCAGTTCAATCAGCCTCAGCGACTGAACCAGCCGGGGCAGCAACTCGCGCAGTTCGCGCTCGTGATCGGCCGAGAGGACGCGCAACACGCGCTGGCCTTGCGCCGTCAGCGCGAGCCTCACGCTGCGGCGATCCGCGGCGTCATGCGCGCGCTTCAGCAGGCCCGCTTCTTCGCATCGATTGCTGAGTTCGACAACGCTGTTGTGGCGCAGGCCCAACCTCTCGGCTGCGTAAGAGACGGTGGTTTCCACGCCTTGGGGAGCTCCGGCAATCTGCAGCAGAAGCTGATGCTGCTGGGGTTGGAGGCCGGCCTGCTCGGCGCGTTGCTCGCTAAACAGCAGAAACTGGCGAAGCGAGTAGCGGAAGTCGGCCAGCGTGCGTAATCTTTTGCGGTTGCGTGTTTGTCTCACACTCATAGGATGAATTATATCGTATTACGATACATACATTTGGGCAAATCCCTCCTCGCGGGTGGGGGTACGGTTGTTTTTCGAATCTTATAGCCTCCCGCAACGACCATCTGCTTGACGCACTACCCTAGTGTTGAAAGAAGCCCTGGGTCGGTACCACCGGCGGGGTTGCGGCCGGCGGCGACCCCGCGCGCATGAACTGCTGCCTCGCCTGCTCGATCTGTCCCCGCAAGTTGTCCGACCCCGGACTCGGCGGCAGACTTGCCACGATCTTTTCCGCGTTGTCCGCGTGCTGCATCGCCAGGTCGAAGTTCCCCGCCGTCGCTTCCGAGCCGCCCCAGAAGAGTTCCGTGCTGATATGCGTCGACGCCACCGTGTACGGATCGTAGTTCGGGTACTTTGCAAAGATGTTCAACGCCTGCTGATACTTCACCCGCCCTGCCTGCGGCTGCCCGGTCAGGAATTCCAGAAACGCGCTCGAGCGAATTGCGCCGATCTCGTCGTTGAAGTTGTTCGCCTTGTCCAGGGCCATTTGCAGAAATTCCTTCGACGCCGCCAGGTTGTAAGAGGTCTGGAACGCCACCGCAATCGCATAGCACTCCGTCGCCGACACCACGTTCTTCGGCAGTCGCTTCACAATCTCCGCCGCCTGCCGCGAAAGTACGGTGCTCTCCTGGTTATAGAGCTGACTCATCCCCGTAATCGCCCCGGGATCGCCCTGATACTTCTTGGTCGCGTCCAACATCTCCCTCGGGATCGCGCTTAGCCGTTGCAATATCCCACGCAATTCCTGCCGCGACGACTGGATGTCCTGCAGTTCCGTTCTGCGGTACGAGACGGCCGTTGTTCCAAATGAGAACGCCAGCGCCGTCACCGAAATCACAGTCGAAATACTCCGGTACCACGGAACACTCTCGCTCGGTGGAGCCGCTCCTCCCGCCGCCTCCACCCGGGCGCGAGCGACCGCACAAAACACCCCAACCGCCAGAACCACAAAAAAACCAACCTTGACGATCATCTTGCTGAACTTGACGCTCATAGGAACCACCTCACATCACGCAGTCCGATCCTGGCCCAAATTCGCAAACAGCCTACCACGTTAGCACTGCGGTAGACGATCACCAGTCCGGTCCAGCAGGACCGTCGCCACACGTTTGACAGTCCAATTTTCAAACTGATACTTTCGCCGCGCTGCCCGCTGCGCCAGGCGAGCGCGCCCAAGTATCAGGAGAGGCCCATGCCCGTACCTGCCGTATCGCGCCGCAGCTTCCTCAACGCCTCTGCCATGGCCCTCGCCGCCTCCGCAACCGCCCTGGCCCAACCGGCGGGGGCGGCCGCGCAGATGGTTGGCGTCAAGCGCGCCGATCTCCCCGACCTCACCATCAAGGAAGTCAAAGTCTACGTCATCGACCGCACCCCCGCGCGCCCGGCCCCGGCCGTCGCTGCGACCCCCGGCGCGCCGCCCCGCCAGTTCACCGAACAAGTAGCCGCCATCGTTACAAATAGCGGAATCGAGGGGAACTACACGCTCGACGCACGCTACTTCCACCCCAACTGGAGCAACCTCGGCTGGCTCGAATACGCCAAGCGCACGCTCCCCGGCAAGAGCGTCCTCGACCTCCCTAAACTTACCTCGCAGTGGGAGCCGGACCTGCGCCGCCAGGGCCAGCTCTCCTACGCCTCCGCAATCGACAACTGCGGCTGGGACATCCTCGGCAAGGCCGTCAACCTGCCCGTCTACCGCATCCTCGGCGCGTATCGCGACAAGGTCATGGCCTACGGCAGCTCGCAGCATCACAGGGACGCGGAAGACTTCGTCACCGAGGTCAAGCGCTGCAAAGACGCCGGCTTCAAGGCATACAAGATCCACCCGCCCGGCGGCACCGCACCGATCGCCGACAGTTACAAACTCGACATGGAGATCTGCACCGCGGTCCGCCAGGCCGCCGGCGACGACTTCACCCTCATGCTCGACCCTGTCGGAGTCTACGACCGCTATCAGGCGCTCGAAGTCGGCCGCCACCTCGACCAGCTCGGCTATGTCGTCTTTGAGGACCCGCTGCCCACCACCGACATCGAAGGCCTCGTCGAACTCTGCGCCAAGGTCGACGTCCCCGTCCACATCGGCGAATTCCTCTTCTCCATCTACAACTACCCCGAGTACCTCCGCCGCGGCGCGATGGGTGCCGTCCGCTTCGTCGTCGACAACGTCGGCGGCATCACCTCCGGGATGAAGATCGGCCACCTCGCCGAATGCTTCGGCATGCCCTGCGTCCCTCACAACTGGGGCAACGCCTTCGACCAGTCCGTCCATTTCCAATGCGAACTCGCCATGCCCAACGCCCCCTGGTACGAGAAAACGCTTCCCCAGGCGGGCGTGGCCGACCTCCAGGGCGCCAGCGACCTTCCTTACCTCAAGGACACCTTCCGCGTCGAGCCCGACGGCTTCGTCCACGCCTCCACCAAGCCTGGCCTCGGCTGCGAGATCGACCGCGACATCCTCGACAAAATGCTCGTCCGCGTCGATATCTGAGGAACCTCTTCCCTCAGCGTCCCCAACCCGGGAGCATTATTCTGTACGATCCGGAACGATGTTCGTTGCCGGCCAATGCAAAGGCTGCGCGTTGAGATTCGGCGCGATGAACACCCCGCCCTCCGCCGGTTGTACATCCACGTTAAAGCCGTCAACCAGAAGCAGCGGCGTACCGTTTCCCACGTCCTTGGTCGCTGCCTCGATCGTCAGGCTGCGAGACTCGCCCGGAACCAGGCTGATGTAGTTGTCCGAATAGAAGACCGGCAAGACCCGCTTGCCTGACTCCTTCTGATGGAGCTGCAGATGCGTCATCAGCGCGATGGTCTTCGTCGGATTGGTGATGCGCACGTTAAGCACCGTGTTCTCCCCCTCTACATGAGGGTCGGCCGTCACCTGGAGCTTCGCCGTCGGCAATTCCATCAGCCCTGTGAAGTCGTCCTGGGCGACGTTCTGCCAGTAGAAGTTGGTGGAGAGAAGCTGACCGTCGCCGTCTAACAGGTCAAGCTTGATGAAATAGAGAGGCGAAATACGCGAGGATACATCGATTTGCGCGGCCTTGATCGTGGTGCTGCCCGGAACCTGCGCTACTGCGTATGTATTCACGCCATTCAACTTGCCATCGAAGCCGTAAACACTCGAACGTACACTCAGATGCGAAAGGCTTGCGGGCTTGTTGTTGACCACCTCAATCGCGCCATTGGCTTCATTCAGCTGGACGTGAACGGTTTCAGCCGCCTTTTTCACCGCGTACAGCGCGGCATTCGGCTCCAGGTCGTAGTGGTACAGCTGCCACACAAAGCTGGGCTGCGCAGGATGGCTCATCCACGTCAGCACGCCGGTGGTCTGCTGGAACATCTCCGCATTGCGGCCCTCGTACATGGCACGGAAGGCCTCGTAGTTGGCAAGCTGGGCTTTGCGAACAAAGTCCGCCAGGTTGCGTATGTGCCCGTAGCGCTTCGCCAGTGTGAAAGGATACTCATCGCCGCGCTGGGCTCCCTTCGCCATATCGTGCTGAGCCCAATCGTCGTCGATCGTCTCCCAATCCTTTCCCGGCATCATTCCCTGAATCGACTCGATGGTTGGCACTGAAACCGATCCCGTCTCCGTCTTGAAGCTCTCATTCAGGCGATAGAAGAAGCGCGGGGAGCGCCAGTAATAAGGCCCATGCGACGATACGCCCCGGCCCTCCGCCGAGTTCGACTGGTAAAGCCGCGTCGGGTCCAGCTCGCCCATCATCTTTTTCAAAGTGTCGTCCAGGGACTTCGGCGGGTAGCCTTCGTTGCGCGCGCACCACACCGCAATCGATGGATGATTGCGGAACCGCACCACCTTGTCCGTGACATTCGCAAGATAGGTGGGGATGTCATCCGGGTTCGGCCCATCTCCTGGGTTCGGCTGGAAGAACTCGTCCCACAACAGAATTCCGTATTTGTCCGCAAGGTCGTAAAAATCAGGGCTGGTGCTCTGACCCACCCAGTTGCGGATCATGTTCAGGTTGGCAAGCGCATGCAGATGGAACTGCGCATCCAGCCGCTCCAGTGGAACTCGCTTCATCGCCTCATCCAGTCCCCAGTCGCCCCCGCGAACCATAATCTTCACCCCGTTCACCGAGATCGTCAGGTTTTCCGAATCGGGCACCTGGTACTCGATCTTGCGGATGCCAAAGGTGGTCGTCTGCGTGGACGAAACCTGCTTGCCGACCTCAAAGTCCAGTCGCAGCTTGTAGAGATTCTGCGGGCCGTAGCCGTTAGGCCACCACAGCTTCGCATCGCGAAGATGAAGCGCGGCAGTTGACTCGCGATCGAACGATATCTGCGCTTGGCTGTTCGCCGCGATCGTAGCCTCCTTGCGGAATACGATCGGTTCCCCCTGTCCCGAAATCGTCCCCGTCACGGTTCCGCTGACAGGCTTCGCCGACGTATTCTCGAGCGTGGCGGCCACGCTTACATCGGCTGTATGTCCCTCGAGGTCAATGGCGCTGGTCACGGCCGGGTCCTTCACCAGCACGGGCCCGGTCGCCGAAAGCGTTACGGGAAGCCATATCCCGGTGTCGCGATCGCGAATCGCCGGCAGCCAGTCCCAGCCTATCGTCGACAGGAACGTTGGACCGTCGAGGGCCGTCTCGCCTCCGTTCTGGCCCACGCCCAGCGCCACCGTGTGTTCGTGCGGAACACCCGGATGAGGCTCCGGACGGATCACCACCAGCACGGCAGCCGTTCTCCCAACTTTGACGTCAGGCGTGATATTGAAATCGCCGCGGATAAATGCGCCCCGCATCGAGCCAACTTCGTGACCGTTCACCCATATCTCGGCGCTGTAATTGATGCCGCCGAAGTGCAGCCACGTCAACCTGCCCTTGTAAGCAGCAGGAATAGTCAAAGTAGTCCGATAGAAGTAAGTCGCCTTGTTCAGGCTCTCCGGAATCGGCCGCATGTTTTCGCCATACAGCGGCTCTGGATACACCTTGTTGTTCACCAGCGTCGTAAGCACCGTACCGGGAACAGTGGCGGGATACCATCCCTCCGGCTTGTACGCGGGCAGCGAGGCCGCCGCCGCGGCAACCGTCACCTTCGAGGCATCCTGGAGGAACCACCCGGAAACGTTTTGCTCGTTTGCCTCCGCATTCGCCGCCGAAGCGGACAAAACCAGAAGGAGAGAAGCAAGGATTGGAACAGCAATTAACGAAACCGCCGCGATGCGGATTCGTAGACGCGCTTGGAAGCAGCGAGAAAACATAGAGGATGAGTGTACAACTGCGCTAGCCCGACCATCGACATAGCTGCGAGTTCCGGATATGTTTGCTACCCTAGCGTGCATGTTCCCTCGCCTCACTTCCAGCGTGCTCCTTCTCGCCGGCTCCACTCTGTTCGCGCAATCCTTTACACCCGTACGCGAGTTGAAGAACCTCTCGCCCGCTGCGATCGAAAAGCTCCACACCCTAGAAGATCTGAACTCCCTGCCGGCCGAGGAATGGCGATTCCACGGCGGCGATCTTCCCCACGGTGAATCCCTTACTCTAGACGACTCATCCTGGCCCATCGTCACCGCTGGCACGAAGGCCCCCAAGGACGCCGTCTGGTATCGCCGCGAGATCGAGGTCCCTAAAACGCTCCACGGCTATGACATCACCGGCTCCCGCATCTGGTTTCAGTTTCGCGCCGAAGCCAACGGCCCCATGCCCGAGATCATCTACTTCAACGGCCGCCGCGTCGCGCTCGGCGACGACCTCGAGCCCATCGTTCTCTTCGAGCCCGCCCGCCCCGGCGACAAGGTCCTCGTAGCCGTCAAACTCCTCCACACCGTCGACGAAAAATCCTTCCGCGGCGCAACCCTCCGCATCGAGCCCATCGACTCCGCAACCGCAGCCCGCCCAAGTCCCGACGACATACGCATCCAGTGCATCACCGCCGCCAACCTCCTCCCCGACCTCGCCACGCCCCGCCGCGACCTCCTTCCCAAGGTAGAAGAAGCCGTCGCCGCCATCGACACCCAAGCCCTCGCCTCCGCCGATCAAACCGCCTTCGACCAATCCCTCCGCAACGCGCAGGCCATCCTTAGCACGCTACACTCCGCACTCGGGCAAGCCACCATCGTCGAAGCCGGCAACTCCCATATCGACGCCGCCTGGCTGTGGCCGCGCAGCGAGAGCATCGACGTAGTCAAGCGCACCTTCACCACCGCGCTCCAACTCATGAACGAGTACCCCGACTACACCTTCACCCAATCCGCGGCGCAGTACTCCGCCTGGATGGCCGACAAATATCCCGAACTCAACGACCAAATCCGCCGGCGCATCCAGGAAGGCCGCTGGGAGATCGTCGGCGGCATGTGGGTCGAGCCCGACCTCAACATCCCCGACGGCGAATCGCTCGTCCGCCAACTTCTCGTCGGCCAGCGCTACTTCCAGAAGGAGTATGGCGTCACCGCGAGGATCGGCTGGAACCCGGATTCCTTCGGATATAACTGGCAGCTCCCGCAAATCTACAAGCGCTCCGGCCTCGACTACTTCGTCACGCAAAAAATGCATTGGAACGACACCAACCAGCTCCCCTTCCGCCTCTTCTGGTGGCAGTCGCCCGACGGCAGCAAAGTCCTCACCTACTTCCCCACCGACTACGTCCACTCCAACTTAAGCCCAACCCGCATCGCCGCCGACTTCGCCGAGTCCGCCCAGCGCAACCCAGGCACCACCACCATGCTCGACCTCTACGGCATCGGCGACCACGGCGGCGGACCCACCCGCGCCATCCTCGACGAAGCCAGCCACTGGGCTGCCCCGGGACACATCACCCCGAAGTACGAGTTTGGCACCGCACAATCCTGGTTCACCGCCGTCGAAAAGCAAATCGCCCCCGCCAGTCCCGAGTGGAACTACCAATCCATCGCCAAGGGCTACACCGCGCCTCCAGCCGTTACGGGTCAGGTGAGCATCCCCACCTGGAAGTCCGAGCTCTACTTCGAATACCACCGCGGCGTGATGACCTCGCAGGCCAACCACAAGCGCAACATGCGAGACGCCGAGGAGCAGGTTCTCAACGCGGAGAAGTTCTCCTCCATTGCCTGGCTCTACGGCGCGAAATACCCCGCCGCGGAGATCACCGAAGACTGGAAGAAGGTCCTCTTCAACCAGTTCCACGACCTCGCCGCCGGCTCCGGCATCGGCGTCATCTACAAAGACGCACAGAAGGACTACGACGTAGTCCGCTGGTCGACGAATGAGATTGATTCAGGGGCGCTGGACAAGG
>Ga0182024_10014358_pt1 | contig 15326 bp, 14 predicted proteins | sample P32metaG_FD_120480 | JGI IMG/M metagenome (GOLD analysis project Ga0182024, IMG submission 120480) | Permafrost microbial communities from Stordalen Mire, Sweden - P3-2 metaG (Illumina Assembly) | ecosystem: Environmental > Terrestrial > Soil > Wetlands > Permafrost | place: Sweden: Stordalen... | reverse complement strand
GTGCGCCGCCGCGACCACCGGTGGATCCTGGTCGTCGGCCACGGATCTGGCCGGAACGACGGCGATCGCCGGTGTGAGTTGTGCGACCATGACGTTCTGTGCTGCCCTCGATGCCGGTGCGAATGCCTATATCGACACCAACGGGCACTGGGGGACGGCGTCAGCCCTCGACAGCGGCGCCACTGGCGAGTCGGTCAGTTGTGCGGCGCCAGGCTTCTGTGCAGCGGGCGACAGTACCGGCAAGGTCTTCACCTATAGCGGCTCGTCGTGGTCGGCTGCCACGACCCTTGACCCCGGGGTGGCCATCACGTCAATGTCCTGCGCAACCAACACCCTCTGCGCGGCCGGGGACGCTAGCGGCAAGGTCTTCACCTACAACGGGTCAGCGTGGTCGTCGGCCACGTCCCTCGATTCGGGAGAGGCGATCGAGGCCCTGAGTTGTACGCAGGCTCCCTTATGCGCGGCCGGGGACGCCGCCGGAAAGGTCTACACCTACAAAGGCACCAGCTGGTCGTCTGCCACGACCGTTTATGCCGCATCGGCCATCGAAACGATGAGCTGCTACAAATCGACCTGTGCCGTCGGAGACTCCACCGGCAGGGTCTCTACGTACAACGGATCGGCTTGGGCGTCAGCACACATCCTGCAAATCGGGGATCCCGTTGGGTCGATTTCCTGTGCGTCGGCAAACTTCTGCGTGGCTGGCAACTCCGTCGGTCGGGTCTACGTCTTTAGCGGAAGTTCGTGGTCCACCGACACCATCCTCGACACTGGCTACGTCATTAACTCGGTCACCTGTCCGACCGTGACCAGCTGTGTTGCGGTCGACGCGGCCGGGAATGCCTTCACGTACAACGGGACTGCGTGGTCGACCAAGTTCCCCCTCGACACATCCAACTCCCTCAAGGTCGTGTCCTGTGGAGCCGCCACGACCTGCGTGGCCGGGGACAGCGTTGGCAATGTCTTCTCATTGCATTCCTCCACCTGGCTCCCAACCCAAGCCATTGACGGCTCGAACAAGATGGAAGCAGTCTCTTGCACGGCGGTTGACCTGTGTACTGGCGTCGACAACGCGGGCAACGCGCTGACCTTCGGTGCCGGGTCCTGGTCGAGCGCCAATATCGACGGTACGACGGCGCTCGACTCGGTGTCGTGCCCCGTTACCCATTTCTGCGCGGCCGGGGACGCTTCCGGGAAGGCCCTGATCTACAACGGCAGCTCGTGGTCGAGTGCCACCGTCGACTCCGCAAAGAAGATCGCCTCGATGAGCTGTACGTCGTCGAATTTCTGCGCCGAGGGCGATAGCGCCGGAAAGGTGGCGACCTACAACGGGTCCGGTTGGTCGTCGCTGACGACGTTGCTGGCTTCGACGACCATCACGTCGATTTCGTGTGTGACGACGACCTTCTGCGTCGCGGTGAACAGCACCGGCCGGGCCTGGAAGTACACCGGCTCGAGTTGGGGGAGCTCCACCACGGTGGCTTCGGGTATCTCGCTCGTCGTGTCGTGCCCGTCCACCACGCTGTGCACCGCCGCTGGGTCCAACGGCGATGTCTACACCTATAACGGGTCCAGCTGGTCGACGGGAACCGTGATCGACAGTGGTGGCAAGATCGACTCGGTCTCGTGTACATCGACTAGCTGGTGTGAGGCTGTGAACAACACCGGCGGGGTCTACAGCTACAACGGGTCTGGGTGGTCGAACGCGGCCAGCATCGAGGGTGCGACCTCGCTCGCCGACATCTCGTGCGTTCCGGGCGCCCTGTGTGCTGCCGTCGACGCGTCGACGGCCAACGTCTTACTCCAGGAGGGTTCGATTACCGGTGACGAGGTATTCGCGGCCCAGTCGCCGGCGACGGCCGCTGATCCTGATGGTGCTCTGACGACGACGACGTACTATCCCGACGGCTCGGCCGACGCCACAGTGACCCCTGCTGGGGCGACCACCGATAGCTACGACCCCCAGAGCGACCTGACGGCGGCTACGTACACCCACGCCGGGTCGAGCTACTCGGCAGCCAGCTCCAAGACCCTCTCCTACAACCAAGACGGCTCCCGGTCACAGATGGTCGACGGAACGGGGACCACCACGTACTCCTACGATGGGGTCGACGACCTCACTTCCCAAGCATTGACGACCGGGTCGGGCACGGAGGGCCTTGGTTTCAGCTACGACGCGGCGGGAGCACTCGGCTCCGTCGTCTATCCGTCGTACTCCGGGGAGACCAACCCCACCGCGACCTACGCCTACAACGACATCGGCCAGATGGAATCGGTGACGGACTGGTCGGGAAACAAGGTCGCCTTTGCAAACGACTCCGACGGGAACGAGACCCTGCAGGCCGACGAAGCGAGCACGGCCAATCCGAACGGACTGTCGAGCATGACGACGTCCTATGACCTTGCTGACCGGGCCACGCAGGTCGGTATCACCGTCTTGGGGGCTGCGCTCGCCATCGATCCAAACTCGCAGACATCGGGCACCGCGGGCCAGCCGGGAGCGGGCCTCACGTTCTCCCAAGCAACTGCGGAAAACGGTCTCCCCGAGAGCGCGACACCGAGCGGCTCATGCAGCCCTACGTGGTATACGTACACCTTCAACATGGCTCCCTCCGTGGGCGGCTCGCGGAATGCGGCCGGCCAGGACACCTCGACCGGCCTGAGCAACATCGACTCCTGCGGGGATGTGGGTGGGACGCTCGCTTACTACTACGGCTACGACCCGGCCGGCCGGGTGACGTGGTCTAATACGGCGTCGGAGGGCTCGAGCCCCCCGCTCTACACTTACGACGGAGCGGGAGACATGACGACGTACTCCAACACGATGAACGGATCGGGTCTGCCCGACAGCTACAACCAGACCTTTGATACCGACGACGAACTGCTTACTTCGGTAGGTGACGGGACCACCACGACCTATGGCTATGACACGCTCGGCGACCAAGTCTCGACGACCGCTGGGTCCAGCACAACGACGGCCAGTTACGACACTCTCGGACAGATGGTGGGTAGCACCACAGGGTCGACGAGCGAGACCCTTTCCTATAACGGCGATGGCCTCGAGACCTCCCGCACCCTGGGCTCGAGCACCGAAGACCTTCTCTGGGCGACCGAGGGTTCGTTGCCGTCACTGTTCTCGGACGGCAGCGACTACTTCATCTACGGACCGAACTCGACGACGCCAGTCGAGCAGTACAACGTCACGTCGTCCCCGCCAACGTCAAATCCAACCTTCATCAACTACGTGAATGGTGACGGTCTTAGCAACTACGGGATTACCAACACCTCCGGCGATTCGACGAACTGGATCACCTACGATCCTTACGGGAACCACGCCTCAATAGTTTTCAACGGTACGGTGTTCGGTTACGCCGGACAGTTCGAGGACATCGCCTCGGGTGGAACCGGCCTCTATAACATGCGGGCTCGCTGGTATCAGCCATCGACGGGGACATTTACCTCGGTGGATCCAGCGCTCTTGCAGACGGATGAGCCCTACGAGTACGCCGGCGACGATCCGGTGAACGAGACCGATCCGAGTGGTGAGTACACGTACAACTACCAAGAGGACTTGGGGGACGTCACGGGCCCGATCGCGGCGATGACGTTCTTCGAGAATCACCTGCAACAGGTGTTTCCGTTCTCGACGGGCACCTGTGAAGTTGTGCAGCAGAACGAGCAGTGCGAGTTTGCTGCGGTGAACTGGGGACCAATCCACTTTGATAAGGGACCGATAGAGTTTACGTTTGCCAACTCATCTGGATTTCAACTGGAGGCGCTCTCAGGCCACCTTGATCCGGCCGGTTCTAAAATCACCTTCAGCACGTTTCAGGCAGGCTGCGATACGTACTTGACACAGGAGGCGTGGGCTCCGGCTGGATTTGTGCCCACCCTCAACAACCCCCTTCCGCTGTTTGATCTTTGGTTCCCTGCTGTAGCGAAAGTCTTGTGGGCTGTCCAGGCTGAAAACCTTTCGTACTATATGGGTGGTACCTACAGTCCCTGGTTTCTACGACCGCTTGGATCTCCCCCGGTCCAGTTGCCCGGTTGAGTCGAGTGCAAACGTGACCGCAAAGGTCAGCCAAGAGTGAGAGGTATCCGCAGGCTCAATTATGGGCTAATGCTTTTGGTGTTGGTCACCTTGACCCTCGCCGCGTGCAGCACCGTCCCGCCGCTTGGCCTATATGGAAACGGTCATGATCCGTACCCGAATACGCTAAATTGGGCCGCGCCATTTCCTTGGACTGGAAATCACTTGAACTATCAACCGGGAGACCGATTCGTTGGCTACCTTGGAATGACAGCCGCGTATCTTAATGAGATTCATCAGGGAAGCAACAAGGGATCAAATCTGAACTTTGTGTCGGAAAGTGTCCCATCGAACGGCATATTGACAGTTTCGGTACAACCCACCGGTCGGTTCTCTTGGCAGGCCGCCGCGCGAGGAAAAGACGGGCGATGTTATGGGATCACCGTCACTCTGGACCCGAACAACGTCCAGTTTGGAAGCACCGGCTACTACCGACTCCCGTCGAATGTTGCCTGCACGGGGGCCAACGTACGCGTCCATGGATCGGTGGCCATATCTGACTGAGATAGCCAAGTCCAGCCAAAACGGCTGTGCCGATTCGAGGTCCGTGGAGGTGCATAGAGAGCCGCCGCTTCTCGGCTCTTCGAGAAGTCGGATGGTGTTTACTCCGGTTTCCCTAAGCGCCTCAACGGAGTGTCCGCCATCACCGTCGATGACCATCGTGACCCCTTGCGAACGGACTCGAATTTCTGGGTAGCAAGATAGTGTTTTTGGGACCAAAAACATCCTGGTCGTCGTCGGGGTATGACCATCAAGAGATAGTACTCAATCCACGTTAGTTTGATGACACGTCATGGCCCGCTTCGTCCAGTGGGAGGCGTGTAACGGGGCAACGGAGAGGCGTACCCACAGGCCGGGTCGTTAAGTCCCTGAGCTGCTTCCTACTGTGGAGTGAAGCCGAGCCGCCGCGAGAGGAACGATCTCCGTATCCATCGGAGCCCCCCGCGGGCCTGCATAGTAAGGATGTTTCTCTGCATTCACTCCGAGGCACCACGGATCACGGACCATCCCCTCCACCTGATCGGCACGCCACTCAGCGCGGCGTCCCCTTAGCAAGCTGGGCCCCCACGCAACGATGGTCAGGGCCGCCTGGGCCGACTGTTCGGCAATGTGGACATCGTTGTCTGGTCCGACCCATGTCGGACGTTTGAGCACATGCCCCCTTGGCCATGGCTCTGACCCACCATCGATCATCGTTGCGCGGCGAGCAAAGAGGTTGACGACCCGCATCGCTCCAATCATGAGTCCCGTCCTCTCGACGATTCGCTGCGACCGCTTGAAGCACCGCGGTACGGCTCGATCGTCATTGTCGTCAGAGATCGTTGCCGTCGAGGGATTGAACATGACCCAGAGGACGAAGTCTGGAACTTCGGACCAGCGACGCTCAATCCAGTAACGGTAGATGGACAGCCCGTCAGGACCATGGTCGTCACTCTCTTCACCTCGTCCCGAGAAGGCGTAGGGCCACACAGACAAGAAGGTACCTGACACGAATCGGCAGAGTGCTTTGGCCCAATCGCTCCGAACTACAAAGATCTCTGGCGGCGAACTTCGGTAACCCACTGCCGCCGGAACCATCGCACTACTGGCCGGAGAACGATGATGTAGAACAACGCGAAGCCGATCAGAGCCGCAACTGGGTGTTCAATGGCGAGCCCAACCATGATGATGGCCATGAGGACCGCTGCCGCAAGCTGGGCAATAGCGATCAGTGTGCTGAACATTCCGTACATTTCATCCTCCCATTTTCAACAGTAAAGGAAGGGTGTATTAAATAGGCCCACGGCGTGAGTGACATGCTCGCCAAGACCGTCCAGGTGGCCACGTCGGGCCGGTCCAGGCGGCCCAAGCCAAGTGCCTCGCGCACGACCCGAGCAGTACCGTCCTCCCACTTGCGAACCGTCGCCAGACTGACGCCCATGTAGTCAGCAATGTCACGCTGCATGAGGCGCTGGTCCTTGCGGACATGTGCCATGGCCTCTCCCCACCCACCGCCTGGCCATGTCCGCGCGGTACTCCACTTCTGATCGGTGTTGGGCCTAGTCATGACCTCATGGTCGCGCACTCGATCGGCCGCTTGGCGGTGCCGAATCGAGCAAGACCGTCGTTTGGGAGTACCGCCGCGCCCTAAGAGGTTCACCGAGATGAGCATTGTCCATGGGGGTCACACGGCATAACCAGTTTGGAAGTCTGGTATCCAGGCGTTTTCCTGTTCCTCGGATCTCTCAGATAAGTCGCTGAACTGCTCTTTAGCGCTCACGAGCGATTCTGAGCGATCAGCGTATGAAAACGAAGGACCCCTGTAGGACCCCTCGGGGATCCTCTCAGGGCGGGGCCTCTGAGCGTGAATTCAGCGGATCCGACATTCGTACTTTGGGTCCGCAACGTAGAAGTCGGCGGTTCGAGTCGTCTCACCTCCACTGGGTTTGGGTACCGTCCGCTCAGGCGGTCATCGGCGACGTTACTCAAACCGGAGGCGCACCCCGGTCGAATTCGAACTCGCCCTCGCTCGACCCCACGAGCCTCACTGGCTAAACAATCACAACCAGCGTCACCGAGACCCGCAGCAGACCCCTTTCCTAGGAGCGGCATCCGGTCTGTGCTAAATACTCCAGGGTGAAAGGCCATGAAGCGGACGTGCCCGTGGACATACTCGACGTATTGCCACCCGTTGACGAACTCGTCATCGGCATTGTGAAGGCTGTTGGAACCACCTTCACGACACAACTGGCAGAACTGGAACGGCTCCTCAACAAAGCCGGCTATCACGTCGAAAAGATCGACGTCTCTAAGTATTGGAAGGATGCGCCCGGGAGGGTAGAACCGTCGAATCGCTTTCGTTCGCTCTGGACAAGTATGGAAGAGGGTGACAACGCCCGTGCCAGGCGCACGGACGCCCTGGCCCTCTATGCAATCAGACGGGTTGTGGAGCTCCGCGCTTCAAACCGTCACCAAAAGCTTGCGGAGCGATACGCATACGTAGTTGACCAGATGGTGCACCCCGAAGAAGTCGCAACCTTACGTACCGTCTACGGATCACACTTTATTCTCATCAGCCTGTACCAGGACGAGGACGAGCGACGTAACAATCTTATCGATGAACTTCAGTCCTCCGTCGACGAAGAGAAGCGCACGGAAGACCCGCCGGATTCTGCCGAAACGCTCGCTGACCGTTTGATGAATCGTGACCGCGGTGACGGCAGCCGCGATTATCGAATCTCCATTGAGCGAACCTTCCACCGTGCCGACGTGTTTATTGATGTCGCTGATCCGCCTCATAACCGAAATGTCACACGTCGCCGGGTAGCAAAACCACAGGCGCCAGTGATCGACGGATTCAGCACAAACACCCTCGGGAGGCTGTTTGAGCAGATCTTCTCGGGCAGCCGCTACGGTCTGACCAAACACGAGGTCGCTATGGGTTATGCCTATTCCGCCTCCCTGAGGTCTGGCTCATTGGCACGGCGGGTAGGAGCTGCGATCGTCACCCCAGACGGAACCCTCCTGTCGGCGGGATACAACGAGGTACCAGCACCGGGCGGCGGTCAGTATCCGGTAAGACAATTCCCGGTTCAGAAAGGGAACCTCGAAGACTTAGATTTTCGGGACGACAACTTCACTCCGCATGTTGCTGACTACGAGGTTGATGAAGCCTATGGCTACGACTCAAATGACCTTATAAAGTATGAGATATTTGAGGATCTCATTCATCGACTTAAAGCTGGCGGCTATTTGCTTGAGGAGTTCGATCCATGGGACATGATTGCCCTTCGCCCAGCTGGCGATCAAGAGCCAACTGACCAGGAAAATGCGGAACGCCTCCGGGACGCTGAACTGTTTGATGTCATTGAATTCAGCCGCTCAGTGCATGCCGAGATGTCCGCTCTGATGTCCGCGCTTCGGCACAGAATACCGATTCGAGGCTGCCATCTCTACACAACTACATTCCCATGTCACGCCTGCGCCCGTCACATTGTCGCTGCGGGTATCGACCGTGTGGTTTATGTCGAGCCATATCCGAAAAGTCGAGTTGATGAACTCCATCGGGACTCAATCATCCTAGGTCGACGATCCAGCGATCAGGAGAAGGTTCTCCGCCGCCCCGTAGAGTTCATTCCTTTCATCGGGATTGCGCCGGCTCGGCAGGCAGAACTCTTTTCGGCCACGAAGCGAAAGTACTCATTCGGAGAAATCAATCCTCCCGGTCGATCCATCGAGGCGAAGGAGTCGTCCGTCGTGTCACCAGATGCCGCTCTTCGTTGGGTGAGTGCGCACAAGCTACTTAGAAAAATTGTACCTGCACAACGTCAAATCGCCGAGAGAGCAGTGCTTGAGACAGAGGAATAGGGCACGTGTAGTGGTCTCGATCGCAAGTATTCCGTTCCTGAAAACCATTGTGTTATTATCTAAATGGAAAGGAAGAAATATCAATGGAAGGACCATTAGACGATTATCCTCGCTTGACTCCAAGCGAGGAGCTTGCTGCGAATCGAGATGCAGCTTTGGTGCTCAGGCGTTTGGTTGAGAGCGGATCTGTCGAACAAGTGATCCGCAATGTCGCCAGGGCTCTAGCTGAGTCCCCGATGGACGACGCAACTCCTCATTCAGGCGACGACTTTGCTCTAGCCGTTCTGTGAACCGGTCACAGCTATTGTGGCCGCTCGACAAGCTGTAGCTAGAGATCGAGCAGCTGTTACAAGACCTTCTACATCTTCTGACGTAAGTGGCTGAATCCCATGGATGACTCGGTTGCGGATCGAGCGTAGCTGTTCGCCCACTGAAACAGCGTCTGCAGGAATCAGACCCTGGTGCGATAGAGCCTTAAGAGTTGGAATCAACAGCGGAGAGGCAGCGCCGGAAGCTTCCGAGGCCTCTCTAGCAGCCGACTCCAGATCGCGAAAAGCCTCAAGGAAGGATATTGCACCGTCATTTCCGGTTCCCGCCGTACTGACAGTTGCCGTGGGAGTCGCTTCTGCGGCGGCGACCGGAGCTTCGGCCGTGATTTCTTGAAGAATGCTCTCAGCCTTGTCGGCGAGTTCGTCTACTTGGTCGCTGAACTTGACCAACGCACCTGCAGCGCTTACTTCGGTAACGCGGCCGAATAGCTGCGCAATCTGCGGACGAAAAATGAGGACAGTTATCAACAGAATCGTGGGCCAAATAAGTACTTTTATGTACAACAATACTTCTTGTGTCGCACGCATCAGTTCACCGAGTTCGAATGGGCCCTGTCTCGGTATTTTGGACCATGGTAGCTGGGTGCCGCAAACCGTGAGTGGGTCCTCGTGAAGGTCAGGCGCATCCCGGTCGAGCGCGGATTTCGAAGTAGGCAACCTTTGCGCGCCAAGCCTCCTTCGAGCGGTTTGTCCCTAGCTCCTCTCCGACCTGCGGGCCGTGATGAGCCGAGGGTCTGGTGTCGGAATAGGTGACATCTCTTTTGCGAGGGTGGTCCTCGCCGAAGGATGGCACCGTGCCCAAGAAAGTCCCTCCCGAGTTCAAGCATGACGTCGGGGGCTGCCCAGGCTCTGGTTGACTCCGGTTGTGACACTTCATGCTGCCCGGGCTTGACGGTGATTGCTGTGATCACGCAACTAGCTCTCCTTGTCGAGCTGGCCTTCACCTATACCGACACCAGATCCGAACTGGGATATGGGGCGCAGGGAGTGCTCGGCGTCTTCGGAACCGTAGCGATTGCTACTGACGGGACCCCGTTCATCGGCGCCGGCCGGGCCATGGAGGCTGCTGGGCCCTCGCTGGAGGGAGACAATTACCGCTGATCTTTGGCAGCTTGAACGTCGTCTCGCAGCCACACCGGCCGTTGCCCGCCTACCTTTGCGATTGGGCGCGGAAAACGACCGTCCTCCCGGGCGATTTGAGACATTCGCTGACGACTGACTCCCAGAATCTCTGCTGCCTCCGTTGCCCCTATGAGACTTTGGGTGTCCTTCATGATCCACTGGACGAAGTAGCACAGCGTCGCGTCGGCAGCTCTGAGTGCCTGATACTCATCCGGAGACTGGTAGGTCGCTGTCTCGAGGAAAGTCTTCACCACCCAACTCAGGGCCTCCCGATGTTTGGATAGCCCAGGATGTTCGTGAAGCAGTCCATTTTCGTTGGTTTCGTTTACAGCGCAATCCTTGTCTAACTGAGAACTAGTGAACCACAAAGTGTCCTTTGTAACAATGTGATTTTTGTCACACTGAGGCGTGATAGTCGTTGTGGGAAGACGCGCCAGTGCCCAGCGAAGATCAGAGACCTCACGCGCGCGTTCGGTACCCGAGAAATAGGGTACGGAATGGTTAGAGGACGATGTCTCTGGTGCGACCTCGGCTGCGGGTACTAGCTGAAGCTCGGCCAGTTTGAGGCCATCCGCACCGGCGGCCTCCAGCGCGTTCCATAGCATAGCGATAGCTGTCGCTGTTGCAGTCGCGACGGAACCTGAGACGTCGAAGGCCAATGACAGCCGCAATCCGGTTGCGCTGGTTACGGCGCCAGACTCATCGAAGGCGTCGCGTAGTGCTGCAAGCCGAGCGGTGCTGAGGTCAACTTCGCTGCGGGAGTTGAGCCGGGCAATAGCGCACCAGTCGCCAACATCCTCGCTTGGATGAAGGACGGTCATAGTGGGAGCGAAAGAAGACCCTCCGCTTCCGTCGGAAGTTTCAAACGTCATGATGGAAAGTACCTCCAGTGGGCTGTTCGGCTAGTTGGATCTACAGCAGGCGACGACGGCGGGCCGAGTATCGGCCCACCCTCTCGATCCAACGAGCTCGTGGTCGAGATCCCGACACGAGAGCAGGAGGGAGTTTCGGCGACATTAGAAGCACGTCCTACCCCTACCCGACCTGATGTGCCTTGCGGCTCATGCGCTCGAAGAGGCTGTACTTTGCGAGTTTGTTGGCGGCGACGACGGGGTCGCACAATTCGTTCATTGTCAGCTCGAACCGGTTGTTCCACAGATCGGATTGGCCGTACCGAAAGACTGCGCCACGAACTGGCTTGGCCACGCCGATCTGGTAGGCGTCCGTCTCGGTCCAGTAGTCGACGATATCGGCGACGGGTACTCGCCGACGGGCCATGTCGTATTCCGCCCAATTCAACATGCCGGCTGTGAGCATGGAAACTAGGGCTCGAGCAGGAATAACCCCGCCCCCAGCACACTGAAAGGGGGCGTCGTCCGCTGGAAACGTAACTAGGAACACTTCGTATTGCCGAAGCCAACCGTGAAGCTGCTGTGCCTCCGACGAGACGCTTGAATGCCCGGTCAAGATGTTCATCGCCAACACCCTCCTCTCGGCGAGTTGCGCCGACGGAGATACGATACGGCGACTGCTTAACAAACGCAAGTGCCATGAGACTTACAATAGTGTCGTTTCTTCTCAGCTTGGGGGATACCAGGGTGCCGCACGCGGCATGGAACTCAGCGTGGTCGTCGTGGGAGCCATCGCCCTGTGTTGCCTCCCGTTGGTCTGGCTGATGCCCCGGGCCATACCTGATGGCGAGTTGATCGATGTAAGCGACTCCATGAACGGTGCTCGCGGCCCAATCAGGGCGGCGGCAGCAGTGAGTCGGCGGAACATCAGTATTTCCAGCCGCGACGCGGGCGAAGCTGCACTCCTGCCCGGACCAGAGCGTTGTTGATCGAAGTTCGACTGCTGTCCATCCTGTCAGCGACTCGAACGAGCGACAATCCACTGTCGTAGCTGAGCAGCAGTCTCGGTCTGAGCCGGCGTGAGAGGCCGGTGTCGAGTGGTGATGCCCTTCCGGCTCAGGATCTTGGACTCGGTCTCACGGCCGATGCCGAACTGGTCAGCAAGCTGGCGAGTGGTGAGGCCACCTTCGTAGCCGGCTAACAATTCGTCAACGAGATCGGGTCGGAGGCGACGGTGAACCTGCCTGATGGTTCTGGTCCGGGCAGGAATGGTTGTTACGGGTGCAGTATTGAGCAGGTCAGTGATACGTTCTTCCTGGTCAGCGTGGTTTGAGTAACGTCCCATCACCTCCACCAAACGGACTCGAACCGCCAGGCTGGATCGACTACTGCAGTATGGACCACCCGCTAGGTTGATTGGTCCCCAAAATTGGACGCAGAGTTCCGGAATTGTGTGACGCCCGGCCGTTAGAGACGAGCACGTGGCCACTGTGATTCCCGTGCCGGGAAGTCACTCTTTACCAGAGATCCAGAATCAAATTGACGTCATGAATATGGTCGAACTCTCCGCACCTCCACCTTTACTTTTGGGTGGACGCGGGAGCCGTACTAGCTGATCCACCGATCTGAGCGAATACCAGAAGAGAATCAATCCAGCAATGATCACGGCAACAACAATCCCGATCTGTTGGGAACTCCCAGCATTGGAAAGAAGAGCCAATTCACACAGGACGAAAAGCTGACCCGCGATGCCGACGAGCGTGAACGCGGCGGCACAGAGCAGGCCGCCGACCGAGGCATGGACACCTGGATCTAAAGGGGGAGGATCCGTCGTGCTCAATGCTGCACCGATCAGCGGCCCAGCAAGCACGATCCCTGCGAGGACCAAATTGAGAGCGACGAAGCGCTGAATATCGATTCCAGGGAACACGTCGGCGATGAGTCCCGAGGCGCCAAGCACCGTTGTCAGCACCCCTCCAAGGACAGAGATTGCCGTGACCCAACTGCCACCGAACGTCCACGAGGTAGGCGTATACACCGGTCTCTTCAAGTATTTCCAGATGAGCGCGGGCGAGTAGCCAACCTTGCGCCGCTTAAGGTAGCGCCAGTACGCCGACCGGAAAACGAAGAAGACCGCGCCAAATATCGCTCCAATGACGACGGGGAGCCAGAAACTCTGAGGAGCGGGATAGCGGAGCAGCTTGAAGGTCTCGTTGATCGGTGCCACGCTCCCCGGCTCAGAGACGGTGATACCGAAGGTCATGCTGTTCGATTTCGCGTTCTTCTCAACCACGGTCAGCGGGATCGACGTTATGGAGAACCCCGATATTGCAAGGCCACATATGGATCCCACGTACTTCGAGCTGCCGTGGTTGGCGGTAACAAGCCGGGGACTATCGCTGAGGACGGTGGGGTCTCCGATGGCCGTAACGCATGCCTTCGTGACTGCCATCCCGCTGTTCTGGATCAACAACTTGATATTTCCCTGGTAAGTCGTATCGTTTCCAGGGATCGCCTCTTCCGGAAAGGAGAGGAATGGATCCGAGTTCTGAGCGACGTTGGTAGGACTGAGAGCGATGGTCTGGCTCGTTGGTCCAACGATGCTGAGTGCGGGCTTGGGAACGGTGGTGGTCGTGGCAGGGGTCGAGGTCTGTGCGCCAGCTCCGGTCACTAGCGCCACCACCAATACAAGCGCTGCCAGGGTGCCAACGCCCAAGCCGGAAACCACCCGCACCGAAGGGAGTATAGGAGTCGCACACTTGAGCTGCCGGATCTGAGCTAGTTGCCGCTTCGGGGCTGCTGCAGTCTCGTACGGATCGTCTGGCTTTGTCAGGAACGCACGGTTCAGTTACTCGTAGCTAAGCCAGTGAAAATCAATCTGATCAGGAATGCCATCGGGTGTGGCTGTCATGAGGGACGGTGTATTTCGTGGTTCCATCGCTAGTCAATATGAATTGGCAGCTCTGGCGAGCTGCGGTTCCGAAGCTGAGTCAGCTATCAGAGGACGGTGTAGCGGTCTACTGAAGCTTCTTTTGTAAGCGACGGAGATTCCCGAAGCCGACGTCCTGCGACGGTCACAGGCGAAGTGGTTTTTGGAGGAACGCGGAGCTCCAAGGTCAGGTTCCGGCGACGGTAAAGCGGGCCTGGTGAAACAACCGAGTCGACTAACGACCTTCCTTGGACAGGTCTCGTAACATGGCTGTTTTCCTAGGGGGTGGAATGTGCCTGAGAGACGTTGGTCCGAAGTGCCCCTGGGAGATCCATACTGGCGATCGATGCCATTTGAGCGGATGATACTGATCGTTGCCCGAACCCTCGGGACGACGGCATGGATGCTCGACCTCTTGCCCGAGGTCCTCGCTGATTCAAGAGTTCAGCTGGTCTTCACCTGCGAAGAGGACCGGCCATCCGTGTACGTCCAGGGCGCACTCGACCTGCTTCACTCTTTGCGGATACCCGTCATTCCATGGGCGCAGGCGCTCGCGACACCTTTCGACCTGGCGATCGCCGCCAGTCAGACTGGGGATCTCAATAAATTAACCTGCCCGCTTCTCATGCTTCCTCATGGAGCTGGTCCAGGAAAGGCTGTTGCGGCACCGCCGGACGGTCGGGTGCCGACGCCAGCGGCGCAGTTTCGCAAGCGCGACGTGCCCGCCGTCACCGTGGTCATCCCTCATGAGAACCAAGCACGGTACTTTGTCCCCGACGCGACTGACGTGGAGTTGCTCGTCGCCGGGGACCCAGTGATGGATCGGCTACGAGCGAGCGAGCGCTTCAGGGAGAACTACCGCCACGCTATGGGCGTCGCCGACGGGCAGCGATTGGTGGTGGTGTCGTCAACGTGGGGTGCGACGTCTCTCATTTCCACCCAGCCCGAACTTGTGCTCCAGTTGCTGGCCGAGCTGCCCTTCGACGAGTACCGCCTAGCCGCCATACTGCACCCGAACATTTGGATAGGGCACGGCGCATGGCAGATACGAACCTGGTTACGGCGCGCGCTCGAGGCGGGACTCATCCTTGTCCCACCACGCGATGCCTGGCGGCCCGCGGTCGTGGCATCCGATCTGGTTGTCACCGACCACGGTTCGGTCGGCTTCTACGGGGCTGCCCTGGGCCGGCCGATCCTGCTGGCGTCGTTCGCCGACGACGAGTTGCTCGCAGACTCGCCGATTGCCGGCTTGGCCGAGACGTCACCCCGCTTGCAGTCAGGCCGCCGTTCGCTTCGGGCTCAGATTGCCGCTGCCATCGACGACTTCGACCCAGAGGCCAACTTGGTCCTGGCTGACCTGCTGTTTTCCCGGCCTGGCCAATCGTTGCAGATCACTCAGGAGGCGATCTACCGCCTCATCGAGCTTCCACTGCCGAAAACCCAGGCCCGAGTTCTCGCGGTAGGGGTGCCTGCTGTCGAGTCGATGCCAGTGATGGCGCACATGGCTTACACCGAGAGCGTTGCGAACGTGGACGGTAGTTGGTCTTTTTTGACTGAGCGTTACCCCGTCACCACGCCCGCGCGCGCGGGGGGGGGGGGGTAGGGCTGGGGGGCCCCGGGGGGGCGCCCAATCCCCTCCGGACGCCTTGCCCCGCCAG
>Ga0182024_10014357_pt1 | contig 15326 bp, 11 predicted proteins | sample P32metaG_FD_120480 | JGI IMG/M metagenome (GOLD analysis project Ga0182024, IMG submission 120480) | Permafrost microbial communities from Stordalen Mire, Sweden - P3-2 metaG (Illumina Assembly) | ecosystem: Environmental > Terrestrial > Soil > Wetlands > Permafrost | place: Sweden: Stordalen... | reverse complement strand
CGGGAGCTCTTCGGTGAACGCGGCCGTCGCAATACGGCCCCGCTCCGGCGACCTCGCAAAGTGGGCCTCGCATGGGGCGGAGGGGTGGAGTTACGAGGAGGTCCTCCCAACCTTTCGTGATATAGAGAACACCCCGACGGGAGACGACCTTTACCACGGGCGAACGGGCCCCCTTTCCATTCGGCAGAGGACCCTCGAGGAGTTGACGCCGTCGCTCCGCGGGTTCGTGGAGGCGGCAGAGTCGATGGGCTTCAAGCAGGCCGACGACTTCAACGGCGCAGACCAGGAAGGAGCTGGAGGGTATCCGGTAAACGTCGTCGACGAAGTTCGACAGAGCACGGCGCTTGCCTACCTCACGGCGGAGGTGCGGCAACGCCCGAACTTGACCATCGTGGGCGATGTCAACATTGATCGGGTGCTGCTCCGGGGGACGACCGCGGTAGGTGTCATCGCCGACGATGGTACCGAGTACCGAGCCTACGAGGTCATCCTCTCGGGTGGGACGTACGGAAGCCCCGCCATCTTGATGCGCTCGGGAATTGGCCCCGCTCCAGATCTGGCTGCCCTCGACATCGATGTCGTCGCAGACTTGCCGGTGGGTCGACGGATGCAGGATCAGACATTCGTACCCAATGGATTCGCGCTCGCGTCGGACTACCTGCAGATGACCCCCGCCGTCGGCTCGCTGGTCTGGACGTCGTCGAGCTCCGCTGTCGGCGACGAGCTAGACCTCCAGGTGACCGTGACGCATCTTCTGCCGGGTTCTGCCAGTCCGACGGGCGGTTCGATCGTCATCGCTGCGGCCGTCGTCCTTCCCGAGTCGACAGGCTCCCTGCGGCTGGCAAGCGCCGATCCCAACGATCCCCCGGTGATCGACAGCAACTACGCGGGAACCGGTCGCGATGCTCGCAGGCTCCTCGAAGCCGTCAAGATCGGAAGGGAGATCTCGCGGCAACCCGCTTTTGCTCGGCTGACCGCAGGAGAGCTCATGCCCGGGGACTCGGTCAGCGACGACGACCTCGCCGGGTATGTGTTTCGCAATCTCTCTGTCTACGGTCACCCGACCTCGACCGTCCCGATGGGGGGCGCCGACATCCCCTGGGCCGTCGTCGACTCCGTTGGCGCAGTGAAGGGCGTCGACAATCTCCGAGTTGTCGACGCATCCATCATTCCAGAGGTGCCATCGACGGTGACCAATCTCACCGTGATCATGGTCGCAGAGCGCGTGTTTCAGCGGGTCTTTAGCTCTCAGCCCTCGAAGTCATGATGGGGCTCGAGGGCGCACTGACCGACCGGGCCCTGTTGGAGAGCGAGCTCGACGCGAGCCGATCACCGCAGTGGAGCCGTACCTAGCTCTTTCGTGGTCGACATGGCTGCGAACGAACTGAACGTCTGATGCCGAAGCCGAGAGAGAGATCGGTATGAGCCAGAAGGCGGAGGTGACGTCTGCGCTATCGAGAGGCGATGCCGGCGTCGCCTCGTTGGATCCGTCGGCGGTACGCGCTCCCATAGAAGGTGCGGGCCGGTGGTGGATCTTGGGTGTCGTCTGTCTCGCGCAGCTCATGGTCGTCCTCGACGCCACCGTTGTGAACATCGCACTGCCGTCAGCGCAACATGACCTGGGATTTTCCAACGCCGAACGGCAGTGGATCGTAACGGCGTACTCGCTGTCCTTCGGGGGGCTCCTCTTGCTTGGCGGCCGCCTCTCCGACCTCGTCGGTCGGAAGCGGATGCTGATCTTCGGGATCGTCGGCTTTGGTGCGGCATCGGCGTTTGCTGGCGCGGCGACCGGGTTCGCGATGCTGTCCGTCGGACGGGCGGTCCAGGGCGCATTTGCCGCCATGTTGGCGCCGGCCGCGCTGTCGACACTGACCGTGACCTTCACGGAACCTGCCGATCGCGGCAAGGCCTTCGGGATCTACGGGGCCGTCGCCGGCGCGGGCGGTGCCTTCGGGCTGCTCCTGGGCGGCCTCCTGACCGAGTACCTCTCCTGGCGCTGGACGCTCTACATCAACGTCGCCCTGGCGTTCGTCGCCGTGACCGCGGCGTTGCGATTGCTCCGAGGCCATCCCAGGGACAGCACCGTGCATCTCGACCTTCCCGGGACGCTGCTCGAGGTGGCTGGCCTGGTGTCCATTGTCTACGGACTTTCCGAGGCGGTGACCAAGGGGTGGGGGGCACCCCTGACCATCGGGCTCCTGGTAGCGGGGGCTGTGCTGCTCGCGATATTCATTGTCGTGGAAGTACGAGTGCGGCGCCCTCTGCTTCCGATGCGAATCGTCTTAAACCGGTTCCGGGGTGGCGCCTTCCTTGCGGTTGGGCTCTCCGCTACTGGGACATTCGGGGTCTTCCTGTTCCTTACCTACTACCTGGAGTTGAACCGCGGGTACTCGCCGGTCACCACCGGCCTGGCCTTTCTGCCCCTGATAGCAGCGCTCATCGTATCGTCCACCATCTCGAGCGAGTTTCTCATGCCGCGGGTAGGTCCACGGATCCTGATTCCCGTCGGCATGGTCATTGCCGCGAGTGGTCTTGCGCTCTTGGCTGAGGAGTTGGGCGCACTCACTAGCTACCCGGGGGTCATCTTGCCGGCCCTGCTGTTGATCGGGCTGGGCCTGGGCATGGTCTTCGGCTGCGCCCTGAACACAGCAACGTACGGGGCCGCGCCGGTGGACGCTGGCGTGGCGTCCGCTCTCGTCAACACCAATCAGCAGGTGGGCGGATCAATCGGCGCGGCTCTGCTCAACACCATTGCCGTGAGCGCGTTCAACAGCTACGTCCTCGTCCACGGCCACAGCGTCCCTGCGTTGCTGGCCGGAGCCGTCCACGGCTACGTCGTAACGTTCTGGGTGGCGGTTGCCATCTTCGTGGGATCGGCTGTCGTCTGTGCGCTGGTGCTTGCACCGGGTGTCCTGACGTTCACCACTGGCGATGCCCCGTCGGCCGGCGTGTGACGGAGGTGAGGGAGTATGACGCTTGAAACTGGAGACGCTTTGCCGGCCAGGATGCCACGACTGATCACGGTGTCGGCCGCCTACGGTGCGGGTGGCAGCGTTGTCGCGCCGGCTTTGGCTGCGCGTCTCCGTGTTTCCTTCCTGCAGTGGGTGGCCACAGCTCACCGGCACACGGCGCCGGTGAGCTGTGAAGAGCAGATTTCTTCGAGTGAGGAGCAGATGACGCCGGTGCATCGCTTCATCGGGTCTTTGACCCAGGCGATGCCGGCAGGCCCGACCCAATCGCCTCCGTCAACGAGACATCAGAGAGCGTCCCAACGGCGAAGTGCCGAAACCGAGATCCGTGATCTCGTGCACAGCGGCGGCGGCGTCGTTCTGGGGCGAGCCGCAGCAGTGGTGCTTGGAGCGGAATGCGGATTCCATGTGCGACTCGACGGGCCGTCAGACCGCCGAATCATCCAGGGCGCCCTTATCGAGGGCATTAGTCCAGCGCAAGCGCGGGTCCGAATGCGAGCGGCCGATCACGCTCGTTCGGCGTACGTGCGCCGTCTCTACCGCGTGGATCCGACGGACGCCGCCCTGTACCACATGACCATCGATTCCACTGCAGTCCCACTCGACACGGTGATCGAAGTGATCTTTCAAGCATTCTCGGCGTATCTCACCGCTGAGAACCCTGATCCAACAGTGCACGACCGATCCGAAGCTCGGGCAGTGGAGTGAGCACCAAGGAAGAGAAGTGAAGTGAAGTGAGCACTGATGGTCCTGTCCTGTTTTGCTTCGACGGCTCGGAGGGATCGCCAGGCGCAATGAGGGCCGCGGCAGCGCTGATCGAGCGGCCCGTGGATACCGTCGTCCTCACCGTCTGGGAAACAATTGCGACGCGGCTCGCGCTCTTCGGGGCCTTCGCCGGGACCACCGGAGGAGCTGACCTTGACGCACAGGAGGAGTCCTTTGCCAAATCCGTCGTCGAGGAAGGGTCGCTCCATGCCAACGAACATGGGTATAGAGCGTCACCGGTGGTTAAGGAGTCTGTCGAGGGAATTGCCCAGACCATCTTGGAGACGGCGGACCAACTCTCGGTTCGCCTCATTGTGTGCGGGCAGCGCGGCCGCGGTCGTGTCCGAAGTGCGCTTCTCGGAAGTGTCTCTCACCGGCTGGCGTCCCACGCAGGGCATCCGGTCCTCGTTGCTCCGGAGTCCCTTTAGCTTTTACCTCCGCGATCGGCGCGAAGAGCCCTCTCTCAAGGCAGGGTCGCGTGCTCGAATCCTCCTGTCTCCTCTCAAGACCCCATTCTCGCTGTTTGGGTGAGTGAGGCTCGTCCAGGTCGCGTCTGGTCTTTTGCCAGGGATATTCCCTGGGGTAGTGACGCCGCCGCGTCTGGCAGCCTCAATACGTCGAACCGGCCACGGCCGTTTGTGGCATGAGATAAGCACCGAAGTGCAGAGCGGCGTCAAGAGCGACACACGCTGGCATCTGAAGGGAAGCTCGCGACATTACCCATGAGCCCAGTCAGCTGGCCTACTCACTGAGGACTCACTGATGGCAAGATCGGATCAGACCAATTGCCGACACGGGGCTAAGACGGTGCGCGATTACATGGTCAAACGGCCCAGCGTCGAAAGCCCAAGAGTGACGCCGCTGACGGACAACGAATGTGCTGATGGGAAGGTGACTCGCCGATGAAGGCAGTGCAATTCGACGATTACGGTGGCGTCGAGGTTCTCGAGGTACGCGACGTGGCGCGTCCGGCGCCCGGGACCGACCAAGTACTCGTGGCGGTCCGCGCCGCCGGCATCAATCCGAGCGAGGGGGCGATCCGTACGGGCCGGGTCCGCGAGATCTTCCCTGCGACCTTTCCTAGCGGCCAGGGCTCGGACCTCGCCGGCGTGGTCGAGGAGGTCGGCGCGGGCGTGAAGGGCGTGACCGTTGGCGACGAGGTGATCGGCTTTACCGACAACCGCGCGAGCCAGGCCGAATACGTGCTTGTCGAAGCAGCCAACTTGACGCCAAAGCCTGCGGAGGTCCCGTGGGAGGTGGCTGGCGCTCTGTTCGTCGCGGGCGCAACCGGTTTTGCCGTCGTGCGCGCCGTGGCCCCGACTGGTGATGAGGCGGTCGTGATCGCTGGGGCGGGCGGCGGTGTTGGGGTGTTCTCGGTCCAGCTCGCGGTCCGTACGGGCGCCCTCGTCATCGCTCTGGCCAGCGAGCGCCATCACGCATGGTTGCGCGAGCGCGGCGCGGTCCCCGTCGCCTATGGCGATGGCGTTGGTGAGCGCATCACCGCAGCTGCTGGAGAGATGCCCCTGGCCGCGTTCATCGATCTCGTTGGGGGCGGCTACGTCGAGCTGGCGTTGGAGCTTGGCGTCGCGAGGGACCGGATCGATACTATCGTCGACTTCCCTTCAATCGCGAAGTACGGCGTCAAGGGGGAGGGTGGTGCAGCCGCGGCGAGCGCGACGACCCTCGCTCAACTGGCTGACGCGGTAGCGGTCGGCGCCCTCGTCGTGCCGATCCAACGGACCTACCCGCTCGACGAGGTTCGAGCGGCGTTCACCGAGCTTGAGTCAGGTCACATGGCCGGAAAGATCGTTCTCATCCCCTGACAGGTAAGGCAAGTGCGGAGGGTAAGGACAGGCTCGGAGGCCTTCGAGATTCCTGCATCGAAAGTGTGGCCGAACATCTTTGCTTGGGGACGGCGCTGAGGTCAGGACTATGGATTCTATGGATTCGATTGCTGGGGCAGGACCCTACGCTTCGTAGAAGCAGCGACAGACGAAGGGAGAGCGGACCGATTGGCTTACGCGCCCGGAAGTTGGGATGTATCGGAATGGGCCAGGGTCCGAGCGGACTACCCATCAGAGATCACCGGTAAGGAGCAAGCATGACCACGACCATGTCCGGTTCTACCACAGCCGAACTCGGGGACCGCCTGGCGATCCTCGAACTGATTTCACGCATGGTACTGCTGTTGGACGCGCGCGACTGGGACGCGCTTGTGCCCCTGTTCACCGACACGGTCTACAACGACCGCACCTCACTCACCGGCGGAGAGCCAGAGACTCAAGGTGCAGCTGAGTTCGTCGGCGGATGGCGCTATTTGATGGAGCACCTCGACGCAGTCCACCACATGGTCAACTGTCACGTGATCAACCTCGACGGCGATCGTGCAACCTGTGCGGCCAACATGCAGGGCACTCACGTGCTCGCCAACCATTCTGGCGGCCCTATCTGGACGGTCGGCGGTCGCCATGACTACCAGCTCACACGGACGTCCGACGGCTGGCGAATCGCTGGTATCACGTTCACTATCCAATGGGCGACTGGCAACCAGAACATCGTGGCGCTTTCGATTGCCGCGGGCCAAACAGCTTGATTCATCTGATCCTGTAGCCGTCGATCTGTCGGGCGACCTGGTGCCCTACCACCCGATCGAGGACTACGGCGTTATCGGCGATATGCAGACCGCGGCGCTAGTCGGCACGAACGGATCAATCGATTGGCTGTGCTTCCCTCACTTCGACTCGCCCAGCGTGTTTGCCGCCATTCTCGACGATGACAGAGGAGGACGATTCCAGATAGCTCCCGTTGCACGCGAATGTCGCTCCAAACAGTTGTACTGGCCGGACAGCAACGTGTTGGTGACCCGATTTCTCTGCGATTCGGGAGTGGTGGAGATTATTGACTATATGCCGGTTGGAGCGGCATCAGAGCTTTACTCGCGTCGCTGCATCGTCAGGCAAGTCCGAAGCATCCGAGGCAGTATGGAGCTACGTGTGCGGTGCGCTCCGGCGTTCAACTTTGCTCGGTCGGAGCACCTAGTCGAGCTAAGCAACGGTGGAGTCTGGTTTCGGTCACCCGAGGTGACCTTGGCACTGGGAAGTGATGTGCCTCTCAGGATCGACGGTGCCGCTGCTGTGGCCGACTTCCGTCTGAGTCAAGGAGACGAGGTGTCCTTTGTGCTTGGCGATCTGGATGCCGCCAGTGACGACCTACACCTGCCTCCCGACTTGCAGCACGCACTCCTGATGATGACGGTCAAGTACTGGCACCAATGGCTCTCAAAGTGCTCGTACCGTGGACGTTGGCGTGAGATGGTGCACCGGTCCGCCCTCCTTCTCAAGCTCCTGACATTCGACCCCACCGGAGCCATCATCGCTGCACCGACCTGCTCCTTGCCCGAGGAACCGGGAGGCACGCGCAATTGGGACTACCGCTACACCTGGATGCGTGACGCGGCCTTCACCCTGTACTCGCTCCTGCGAATCGGCTTCACAGAAGAGGCGGGCCACTTCATGACCTTTCTTGAGGCTCGGTGCCGCGACCTCAATCCTGACGAACCACTGCAGATCTTGTACAGGATCGATGGTGGGCCCGTGCCGATGGAAGAGCGAATCGAGAGTCTGGCGGGTTATCGAGGTTCGGGACCCGTTCGGGTTGGCAACGACGCCGTCAACCAGCTCCAGCTTGACATCTACGGCGAACTGATGGATGCGGTCTACCTCTACAACAAGTACGGATCGCCGATCTCCTACGACTTGTGGGTGCCGTTGCGACGCCTCGTCAACTGGGTCTGTGACAACTGGCACCGGCCAGACGACAGCATTTGGGAGACCCGAGGTGGCCGGCGGCACTGGGTCTACTCGAAGCTGATGTGTTGGGTAGCGATCGACCGAGCCCTTCGGTTGGCTGACAGTCGGTCCTTCCCGGCAGACCGTTCCCGATGGCTGGAAGTTCGAGACCGCATCTATTTGGAGGTCATGAACCGGGGATGGAGTGACAAACATCATGCCTTCATGCAGTCATTCGACGGCGAGACGCTTGATGCGAGCAGTCTCCTGATGCCATTGGTGTTTTTCGTCGCTCCAAGTGACCCGAGGATTCTGAGCACCATTGACGCCATCATGCGGTCGCCGGACGAAGGTGGCTTGGTCGTCAACAGCCTGGTGTATCGATACAACGGGCTCGCGAGCCCCGATGGATTGCCTGGCGACGAAGGGACGTTCAACGCGTGCACGTTTTGGCTCGTGGATGCACTTACCCGAGCCGCGAAGGTCGACCCGTCTCATCTGAACGATGCCCGGCTCATGTTCGAGAGCATGCTTGGTTATGCCAACCATCTGGGTCTGTTCTCCGAGGAGACCTCCGTGACCGGGTATGCGCTCGGAAACTTTCCGCAAGCCTTCACCCATTTGTCCCTTATCAGTGCAGCCGTAAACCTTGATCAGGTGATCTCGGAACAGCAAGGACGTGAGAGCTCCCAGTAAGCAAGCGCGCCACCCAATTGGGACCCGTCCACCGGCCCACTTGATGGCGCCCCGTTCCGAAAGGGGACCCATGACATCGCCGAGAGACGAAGTCAACGATTGGAACCGCCGGACCATCCAAGAGTTTCGCGCCAACGGAGGCAAGGTCGGCGGCCCGTTCGCCGGAGCACCTCTGCTCCTGCTGCACACTGTCGGAGCACGCAGCGGTAAGGAGCGCATCAACCCCATGATGTATCGGGAGCTCGGCGAAGGCCGAGTCGCCGTGTTTGCAACTCGGGCAGGCGACCCTGTTCACCCCGATTGGTACCACAACCTCGTCGCCACTCCTGATGTGACCGCTGAGATCGGTGTCGAGACCAACGCCTTCAAAGCCCGAACTGCGATCGGGGATGAACGCGAGGCCATCTGGAGTCAACAGAAGAGGGAGAACCCGGGCTTCGCGGCCTACGAGGCCAAAACCAAGCGCCAAATCCCCGTGGTGATCCTCGATCCAGGCTGAGTTTCGGTTACGCGCTGGGCATCCTGATCACTATCGAAGGCCGGATCGGGGCCTCCCCGAAGGCGTCCAGGCCGGCCCTATTGGGCGGCCAGATCCATCCCGCCCGGGGCAACTGCTTGCGGGCGCAAGGAGAATGGGTTGCCGTTCGGCGCGCTTGGGCGGGTCCTCTGCGAAGGAGATGCTGGCGAGAGCTTTCGGCGTGTGGACGACTAAGGGTTTCCCAGATGCGAGACCAAGCCCCGTGAACTGAGAATTGAGAGGTCACACCTTGTACGCCGCGTCGACCCATCCCTACGACGAAGACGGGAAACACAGTCAATGTCGAGTCAGTTCTAAGACGACCATGAAACCTCTGCGACCCTGCCGCTCGGCGTCGTACCGTGGGTGATGCCCTGCTGAGCAGCCCATCAGTTGCTGATGATCGGATGGACGGAAGCTGCACCCCGCGGCCCGAATTGCTCGGGCGAAGCCGGGAGCGCCAGATCCTTGCAGGACTTCTGCAAGCGGCTCGGGACGGACAGGGCGGCGCACTCGTGCTGCGGGGGGAGGAAGGCATTGGGAAGTCCGCTCTCCTCGACGACGTGGTCAAAGGAGCAGGGGAGTTTTGCGTGAGTCGGGTCGTCTGCGTTCAGTCGGAGATGGAATTCGCGTACTCCGGCCTGCGACAGCTCTGCGGCCCAGCGATGGAGATGCTTACCGATCTTCCTCCGCTGCATAGAGATGCTGTGAGCAATGCGTTCGGACTCGGGTTCGGGCCGCCACCGGATCGCTACCTGGTCGGAATGGGGGTATTCGGACTCCTCAGTCTCGCAGGTCAAGAGAAGCCTGCCATCTGGATCGTCGACGATGCCCAGTGGCTTGACGTCGAGTCAAGGCACGCGATTGGGCTTGCGGGGCGACGCCTACGAGAGGATCACGCCGTCCTGCTCGTCGCGACCAGGGATGAGGCGGAAGAGATCGATGTCCTCGCCGGCTTTCAGGAGCTCCACCTGGCCGGGCTCGCCAGGCATGAAGCCGACAGGCTCTTCGATTCTGTGGTCACAGGCCCGCTGGATCAAACCGTCCGAGATCGGATCATTGCGGAGACCCGAGGGAACCCGCTCGCGCTCCTGGAACTCCCGAAGGCTTGGACGACGGCGGAGCTCGTCGAGGGGCTCTCAGAATCCACGGGTGTCTCCGTCGCCGGACAACTCGAACAGGCGTTTGCCAAGCGCATCCGAGAGTTGCCTCCTGACACCCAGACCTTTCTGACGCTCGCTGCCTCGGAAACGCAAGGTGACGCGGCGCTCTTGCACGCTGCGGCAGAGCTGCTCAAACTTGATTGGACGGCCGCTGCGCCAGCCGAATGCGCTGGGCTCATCGACCTCGGACCGCGGGTGTGCTTCCGCCATCCCCTGATCCGAGCTGCGGCCTACCGGGCGGCGCCGCTGCAATCGCGCCTTGAAGCCCATGGTGCGCTGGCGGAGGTGACTGATCCGGTTCGTGACGCTGATCGACGTGCGTGGCATCGGGCGAACTCTTCGGTCGTCCACAACGAGAACATCGGTGTCGAGCTGGAGCGAACGGCTGGACGGGCCAGGGCGAGAGGCGGGTTCCTGGCCGCCTCCGCACTCCTGGAGCGTGCCGCCCTCCTCACCCCGAATGGTGGTGAACGGGCGGATCGGACGCTCGCAGCGGCGACGGCGAAACGTGACGCCGGTGCGCTCGAGGCTGCTCTTCGGCTTCTTCCTGCCGTGTCGACAGGCCCGCCATCAGAGTTACGAGGCGCTTTGGCGGAGCGCCTGCGGGGCAGGATCGCGTCCGATCAGCGCCGAAGTGCCGTCGCCGCTGAGCTGCTATTGCACGCCGCGCAGACCTTGGAGAGGTTCGATCCGATCCTCGCGAGGGAGACCCATCTCGAGGCCGTGCTCGCGGCGGTATGGGAAAGCGGTCCTGAGGGGGGCGAGTTCGTCAACAAGACTGCTGAGGCCGCCGCATCCGCACTGGCTGTCGAGAGCGAACCATCCCGGGTGAGCGACATGCTCCTGGCCGCACTCGCCCTCAGGGTGACAGAAGGTCATGAGGCAGCCGCGGCCATGATGACCCGCGCGCTTGCAGCGGTTCGCGATCATGATATTGACGCCGATGGGGTCGACCCCCTTTTCTGGATGACAGGGACCCGCGCCGCCGGCATCATCGCGACCGAGGCATGGGACTATGAGGCCGGACGCAGCTTGGCCGAGCGACAGGTCGGTGTGGCACGACAAGTAGGAGCGCGGGTTCAGCTCCAGTTCGCGTTGAACCTTCTGGCGAACAACCTGGTGCTGGCGGGGGACCTACGCAGGGCATCGATGTTGGTCCAAGAGGAACAAGCGCTCTCGAACATGACCAGCGTGGCGTCCATCGCCGAGACAGAGATGTTATTGGAGGCCTATCGAGGAAATGTCGCGGCGGTCTCGACATTGATTCGGAAGACGCGAAACTCAGCCGTGCTGGAAGGGCAGGGCCGGCTGGGCGCCTGCGCGCACCTCGCGAGTGCCGTCTTGGACAACGGTCGTGGGCGCCACGCTGAGGCATTGGCGTCTGCGCGGCAGGTGGTCGAATGGGATGTGCTCGGGTACCAGACCCTGGCCGCATCAGAGCTCGCCGAGGCCGCCTCGCGCGAGGGCGATGCGGCTCTCTTGGCTCATGTGCGCGCCTGGGTGTCGGGGCGAGCCGCTGCCACTCCTACCCACTGGGCGTTGGGCATCGCCGCGCGCGTCCAGGCACTCGATGCCGAAAGCGCAATGGCAGACTCGTTGTACCGTGCCTCCATCGAACACCTGGAGCGAACGCGCTTGCAGGTCGAGCTCGCACGGTCGCATCTGCTCTACGGGGAGTGGCTCCGTCGGACCGGAAGCAGGGGCGACGCTCGCCAGCAGCTGTCCATCGCGCTCGAATCGTTGAACAAGATGGGAGTGTGCGGCTTCGCGGAACGTGCTCACCGAGAGCTTGCTGCGGCGACTAACCGGCGCATGCGTCGATACGTTGATGCGCCGGAGATCTGCTTGACCAGTCAGGAAATATGCATCGCACAACTCGTACAGCAGGGACTCACCAACCCAGAAATCGGGACCCGCCTCTTCCTCAGCCCCCGAACGATCGAATGGCATCTGCGAAACATTTTCGGGAAATTCGGGATCTCGTCGCGCCGCGAGCTACGAGGGGCGGACCTCAACGCTGAGCTCCCGTTGCGAAGAGACGCTGCCGTCTAAGAATGTCACAGGTGCAGGGGAGTGGTGCCTCCGGTCGCAAGATTGCTCGAGTGGCATTCGTTGACCACCGACCAGCATCTGCTACTGATTCTGGACAAGTGGAAAGTGTCTGCCGAGAACGGTTCGAGCCGAATCGTCGAGTCGGATGACGCCGGATCCAATGTTCTCGACGAGGTGGTGACGGGTCCGGGTGCCGGCGATCAGGAGCACGTTCGGCGCCAGATCAAGGAGCCACGCCAGCGCAACCTGAGCTGGTGTGGCAGCGAGCCGTGCGGCGAGGTCCATGAGCACCGAGCTGGTCAGTATGGTGCGCTGCGTGCTCGAGGGAAAGCCGAGAGGGCAGAAGGGGACGAACGCGATGTCCCGCTTGGCGCACTCCTCCATAAGGTCCAGCGCGCGCTGATCGGCCAGGTTGAACAGATTTTGCACGCAGACGATGTCGGTGCGGTCGAGGGCTCTGAGCAAATGTTGTTTCGAGATGTTGCTGAGACCGACGCCGTCGATGAGTCCTTCGTCACGGGCCTGCACTAGCGCGTCCACCTGGGCGTCGAATCGAGTTGATGGCAACGACCCGTCCATGAGGCGCAGGTTCACGGCGGCCAATCGATCGGCTCCCAGAGTCAGGAGGTTGTCTTCGATTCCCGCCCGCAGTTCATCGGGTTCGTCGTAGCGAAGGACGCCACCTGTCTCGTCACGCCTGGCGGCTACCTTGCTCACGATCATGAGGTCGTCCGGATAGGGGTACAGCGCTTCGCGAATCAATTCGTTCACGACCCCGGGTCCGTAGTACTGCGCCGTGTCGATGTGATTAATCCCGCTCGCAACGACGGTCTCGAGGACGCGGAGTGCCTCGTCACGATCCCGTGGAGGCCCGAAGACGTTGTCGCCCGCGAGTTGCATGGCTCCGTAGCCGATGCGGAAGACCGGTCGCCGTCCCAGTCGGAAGGAGCCGCTGGCACTGACACCCGACACGCTCACGCTGAGCCGCCGTAGGTGGGCACCACGGCCCCATTGACTGGCCCGGACTGGTCACCGACAAGGAACTCAATGACCCTCGCCAGTGCCGCCGGCTCGACGGCATCGGACAAGAACTCGGGGGGAAGGAGCGCCTTGTTCTTCTCCGTGGCGATGACCTGCGGGAGGATGGCATTGACCCGAATGCCGTGCGGACGAAACTCCAGGTCGAGGATACGAACGAGGTGGACGAGGGCCGCCTTGCTTATACTGTAGGCGGTCGTCCCAACCGATGGTTCCACGCCTTGGCGCGCCCCGACGTGGACAATGACGCCGGAGCCTCGCTGTTGCATGTGAGGTGCCACAGCTTGCGTGAGCCACAGGGCAGCGCCGACGTTGACCTCAACCATGAGTTTGAACGTCTCTGGCGTGACGGTCAGAGATTCACCGAGCTCGTAGGCACCGATCGTGTTGACGAGGACATCAGGTACACCCACCTCGCGAACAATCCGATCGATGAGGGGCTTCGAGACCGCTAGATCAGTCGCGTCTGCCACCTCGCGGCGAATAGCCGGGGGCAGCGCGCCCAATCCGGATTCGTTTCGATCGACTCCGATCGTGGTGTACCCGGCTGAGTGCAGGGCCACAGCGGTCGCCTGACCGAGTCCACCTCCGGCACCAACGACGATGGCTATCGGGGAGGTCATAATGTCATCCTTTCGAAGTGGATTGCGCTGAAAGCCGGTTTGAGCCCTGGAGAGGTGGCGGGTCGTGAGAGTCTGCACCTGTCTCTCTAGAGCGGGGCTGAGGAGAAGCGATCCAACGTGAGGCCGCTTGCCTTGAGGAGGCGGTCACGTGAGGCCTCTGCCATGACCCGAACCCCTCGCAGGTCGTGACCGACAAGGGCCCCGTTCCACTTGCGCACTTCACCTGCGACAAACACCGCCTCGACGTTCGACGGGTTTACAAACGACACCGCAGCACTCACAACAGAAGCCAGTGGCGTCGAGTTCACCCCCTCTGTCCCGACAATGATCACATCGGCGGCCTTCCCGGGTGTCAATGAGCCGATGCGGTGGTCGAGACCAGCGTTCACGGCGCCGCCTACGGTGGCGAACTCGAGCACGTCGTGCACGGTGACGGGAAGCGGACCGTCCTCTCCTGCGGCGAGACGGCGCTGCGCTTCAGCTCGTTGCATGTGCAGCAGCAGCCGCATCTCCGAGAACATGTCGATCGCATAGCAGATCTCGTTGTCCATGCTCAGTCCCGGTCGGATGCCGTAATCGAGCGCCTGATCGACCGGAAGGGAGGTCGGGCCGATGCCGAATGTGGTGTCCGAACGTGACGCCATGTTGACGGTGACGCCAAAGTCGCGGATCACCTCCCAGGCTTCAGGTGGCATTCCGGAGCAATGGTTGAAGGTGTGATGCTCATTGAGTAGCCCGGCGAGCGCCTCACTCCAGAACCAGCCTCCCATCTCGGTGCTGATCCAAAGGTCGTTCTGAATGGCAAAGGTCCAGACGTCAATATCCGGGCGCCCCGCAAACATCCGAAGTGTCAGCAACTGGTCGTCCGAATGAAAGTACTCACTACGGAGACGGTGTAGATCCTCGGGCCACTGTTGGTCCCAATCACCGGCGAGGGGCGCACCGGATGCGTGCACTGCTCGGATCCCTGCGCGTTGGAGGCCCTCAACCGCCGCATTGGAATGATCGGCACTTCGGCTGTTGTGCGAATTGTCTATGAGGCATGTGACGCCAGCACTCAGGCACTGCAGTGCGGTTACGAGGTTGCCGACCCGCATGTCGTCCGCCCGATAGTGGGGAGCAAGGCGCTGGTGGACGAGAGCGTTGTAGTCGTCGAGAGAGAGATCGGGTGCGAGACTGCGAAGTTGGCCCTCCCAGGCGTGCAGGTGTGAATCGACGAACCCAGGCATCACGATCGATCCGGCGACATCTATCTGAATTGCGTCGGCTCCAGCGGTCGCATCGGGACCGACGGCGGTGATTGTGCCGGCTTGCACCACCACGTTCCCGACGAAATTCCCGATCGAAGGATCCATGCTCAGCACGTATCCACCACGGAGTACGAACGTGCGGTTGCGGTCCCCCGAAGTTCGCTGGAGCGAATCGAGGACGATCTGGCCGCGTGCTGACATCACGGTCTGAGAGCCGATCCAGATGCCGAGGCCATATACGGATGTTTGAGGACCGCTGGTATGCGATACCCCAGGGAGAGTCCCTGGTGGGGGGAAGAACTGTTGCAAGGGCCGCCGGCGGCGAGCATCTGCATACCAGGAGCGGCTCCGCCTATTGGTGACCCCGGAGAGCGGGTGGGGTGCCCCTACGTTCACCCGGAATCGGCCCTCAGGGCCTCTCCTGGCCGGTCTTGGCAGAGCTCAGGTCAAGCCCCGTCCCGCAGG
>Ga0182024_10014356_pt1 | contig 15326 bp, 12 predicted proteins | sample P32metaG_FD_120480 | JGI IMG/M metagenome (GOLD analysis project Ga0182024, IMG submission 120480) | Permafrost microbial communities from Stordalen Mire, Sweden - P3-2 metaG (Illumina Assembly) | ecosystem: Environmental > Terrestrial > Soil > Wetlands > Permafrost | place: Sweden: Stordalen... | reverse complement strand
TCGACGAATCGCCGAAATCGATCCCTATCTTCGAGTGATCGTCGAACCGACCGGCGTTCGACCAGAGAATCTCGGCGTGTTCCTCGACGGACTCGACCTCGTCATCGAAGAGTGCGATTCACTTGACATGAAGTTCCTCGTGCGTGAGGCGGCCCGTGAGCGCCAGATACCGGTGATCATGGAGACGAGCGACCGCGGCGTGCTCGACGTCGAACGATTCGACCTTGAACCCGATCGACCTATCTTCCACGGTCTGCTCGGTGACATGGACTCGTCAAAGCTGGCGAATTTGACCACCGCCCAGAAAGGCCCCTACGTCATACGTTTGATCGGGGCTCGCGAGGCATCGTCGCGGGGCGCGGCCTCGCTGTTAGAAGTAGGACAGACGATCACGGGCTGGCCCCAGCTCGGCAGCGAGATCACCCTCGGCGCGGCGACCGTCGCGGCGGCCGTGCGACGAATCGGACTGGCCGGCGAGCTGCCGTCGGGACGGGTGCGCTTCGACGTCGAAGAGATTCTCCAAGGGCTCGGACCAGTCGAGGTCAACCTCGAAGCCGAGGCCGATCTCTTCACGCCGCCGCCGGAGGACCCGCCACTGGTCAGCGACGATCCCATCGAATTGATCGTGGACGCCGCCCGTCGAGCACCCTCGGGCGGCAACGTGCAACCGTGGCGCTTCGAGGCCGACGACGAAGAGATCCGATTCTTCATGATCCCCGAGCGAACGTCCACGATGGACGTGGCCCACCGGGCCACCTACGTGGGCATCGGCGCGGCCGTCTTCAATGCTCGCGTACAGGCGTCCTCACTCAAGAAGCTCGGTCCGGTGAAGCTCTTTCCCGAAGGTCGCCCGTCACACCACGTCGCCTCAATGAAACTAGGCGCCTCGGACGACGTGGCCATCACGCCGCTACGTGACTATCTGCACAGTCGCTCATCGAACCGTCGTATCGGACAGCCGGCGCCGATCGATACCGAGACGCTCTCGACCTTGATGCGCGGCGTCGAGCGCGAAGGCGCTCTCCTGCACGTGGCCACCGAAAGAGATCGCCTAAGTGCCGGCGCCGAGCTGCTCGCCGCGTCGGATCGTCTTCGGTTCTTGTTACCTACGGTGCACGAAGAGATGCTTTCGGAGATTCGCTGGCCCGGCCGTGACCCGTTGGAAGAAGGACTCGACGTACGGACACTGGAGTTGGATCCGGGCGGCTACGCCGCCTTAGAGATACTGGGTCGACCCGACGTCATGAGTCACCTCTCGGACTGGCGCGCCGGATCGGCGCTGGGCATGCGCATGCAGGCGTCGGTGATGACGAGTTCGGCGCTGGCGATGATCACCGTCCCTCGCGCCGACCCCATGTGGTACTTGCGCGGGGGAGCGGCGATGGAGAGGTTCTGGCTGAGCGCGGAGATGCACGGCCTGGCCGTGCAGCCGGCGTCACCGGTTTTTCTCTACGCCGTTGACGAAACCGACATGCTGACGCTCGCAGGAGAGCGCTACTTGGACGAGATGTTCGCGCTCTCGGAGCGCTTCCACGAGTTCTGGGGACTCAGCGATGGCGAGACGGCCGTCATGGTGTTCCGAATCTTTCAAGCGCCACCACCTTCGGTGCACAGTGTTCGACTCCCGTTGAACCACGTATTGAGCCGTGAGACAGAGTCGATCTCACCGATCGAGCCCTATACGGTCGAAAAAAGATGAAAAGTGGTGAAAATATTGGGGTTTACTTAGTAGATGGCCTGTGTAATAATCTCTTACTGGTAACGAAACCGCACAACGGGGGTCGAATCGCGAGGTTCAACCCCTGATCCAAGCCCTGATATTTCGGCGAAGGTAGATCCCCCGATGAGAAGTCTCAACCACTCGTATCTGGACCGCGCGGGCGAAGAGACGCGTCTGGTCGTCGAAACGCTCCTTCAGGTCGTTCCCGGTACACAAATCGTCGCCGTTGTGACGAATCTCACCAAGGCCATCCCGGGTTTCGAGCTCGAACCGCTGGTGGGCACGGACGCCGAGCGCGCTTTCGACACCATCAGTGATCGGGTTCGTCAGCAACTAACCGGTGACGTCCCCTTTGGATCGTTCTCGTGTGTCGTGCTCGGCGTCGAATGGGGTGTTCTCGTCGACTCGATCGCCGTCCAAGACGGCGACGTAGTGGGTGCATTGGTCGTTGCTCGTCATGGTCGTACGTGGTCCGGTCGCGAACGCTCGCTCACCAAGGCCTTCAGTAGTCTGCTCAGCCACGTCGCGACACTCGCCACCCGCGAAGGTCACTTGTTGCACCAGCGCCGACTAGACGAATTGGTCGCTCAAGTGGCCGAAAAACTCATGCCGGCATCCGCGACGACCCGACAAGAGGTTCTGGATTGGGTCTGTCAGGTTCTTGCCGAATTCCTCAACGCCGACGTCGCCTTCATTCGACGAAATGACCTCACGCGTGGAGTCACGATTCTCGAGTCGGAGTGGCCGCCGCGCGAGGAAATTCCCGACCCCGACCCCCTGGGCGAAATCTCATTCGACGCCGATCCCATCTTCATGGCGTTGCGCGACCTGCGCGCTCCTTATCTCACGGGCACCGAGGACATCACGGACGACTATCGCGATCGAACCATGGAAGCGGCGGGAGTCAGCCCAGCGGCCGGCGCGTGCGTTCCGCTGTTGCTGGGTGACTCGACGTGGGGTGTACTGGGCTTTTTACACTTCAACCTCCACAACTGGAACCCGCCCGAGATCAACGCCCTCCAGGCGGTCGCTTCGATGCTCGTCCAATTGCAGGGACGAATCGAGGCCGAAGAGCGCACTCGTTTCAACGCGAACCATGACGAATTGACGGGATTACCCAACCGGCGAGCCTTGATTCAAGAGTTGAAGTCACGCTTGGACGCGAAACGCCAGACCGCGGTCATGGTGATCGACCTCGACCGATTCAAGATCATGAACGACTATCTGGGTCACGGCAACGGGGACCGGCTCCTCGTCACCATCGCCGACCGGATCCGTACGAGTATTCGCTCGGCGGACTTCGCCGCCCGCCTCGGTGGCGACGAGTTCGTCTTCATCGTCGACAAGGCCAAGAGCGAGATGGAGATTCTGGCCACGGCCTATCGCATGCTCGACGTCATCGCCCAACCGGTCGCGATCGCCGGACAAGAGGTGACCCACACGGCGAGCATCGGCATCGCCATGGCCGAGCCCGGTCAGCAGAGTGGGCTGGACCTGCTCGGGTGGGCCGATGTCGCGATGTACGCCGCCAAGGCCCGGGGTCGTAATCAGGCGGTGGTCTTTGACCGCGAACTGCGAGATGAGGTGAATGACCGTTCGAGAACCGAGTTGATGCTGCGTGAAGCCATTGAAATGGGCGGTCTGCGCCTCCATTTCCAGCCCGAGGTCGACCTTCGCACCGGCAAGGTCCTCGCCGCCGAGGCGCTCGTGCGCTGGGAGCACCCGACGAGAGGACTCCTCGCGGCCTCAGAGTTCATCTCCATCGCCGAAGAGACGGGACTGGTGACCGAACTTGGCCGTTGGGTCTTCGCTGAAGCCTGTCGCCAGCTGGCTATCTGGCAAAACGAGTACAAGGACCTGCCCTTCATCGTGCGCGTCAACATGTCACCAGCCGATTTCAAGATGGGTGACCTCGTCGAGTTCGTCGAGCGCTGCCTGCGAGAGAACAACGTTCCCGGAGACCGTCTGTGCATCGAAGTGACCGAGTGGGTCGTAGGTGAAGAGCCCGAGCGGATCGCCAAAATATTGAAGAGTTTCCAGGCGCTCGGCCTGGAGATCGCACTGGACGACTTCGGTACCGGTTTTGCCTCGATGACCAGGCTGAAGAACCTCCCGCTCGACCTTTTGAAACTCGACATGAGTTTCGTGCGCGGTATCACCTCGGACGCCTATGACCGTGCCATTGCCGAATCGATTATTCGATTGGGCGCAGCGCTCAACCTGGGCGTCATCGCTGAAGGTATCGAATCCGACGACATCATCCAAAAATTGCTCGAACTCGGCTGTTACCGCGGTCAGGGCTACCTGATCTCGCGCCCCGTTCCGGCGGCCGAACTCGCCGAAATGCTCCGCGAGGGTGCCGTGGCCGCTTCAATCCTGAGGTCCGTAGAAATGACACCGGTGGAACTGGCAGACTTGCAGCTGTGAGCTCAAAGAACGGATCGACGGCTGAGTCCATGCGCAAAGAAGGTGACGACGATTCCGAGGCGACGGCAACCTTAACCTCGATTCACGCGCGCGAGGGAGGGCCGGACTTCTCCAGCGAAGGCTACGAGCCATGGCTCTTTCAGACCATGTTGAACGAACTCTCGGAGCGCGAGTTGGGCGTCGGTTTCATCTATTCGATCCTCGAACTCTTCGCCACCCGACACGGACTAAACGACGTCGCCGTGGTCCTCGTCAACGAGGCGTTCGGCACGCAGATGTTCCGACTCGGTGGCGAACCGGTCACCGCGGACATGGCGGCCCACCTCAACGCGTCACCGGGCGTGTACTGCGAACCGGACACCGTGCCGTCCCCCGAATGTGACGCCGTGCGCACCGCGTGCCAGTTGGCCCTGTCGTTGCACCTCGCGCGCTTCAGCGCCGCGCACGACCCACTGACGAACATTTCCAATCGACGAAGTTTCGATGAGGCTCTCGAAGTAGCCGCGGCGCGTAGTGCTCGCTACGGCTGGGCCTTCACGCTGGTACTGGTGGACCTCAACAACTTCAAGGCGGTGAACGACAAGTCTGGTCACGAGTTCGGCAATCACCTGCTGCGACAGTTCGGGTACGCCCTGCGTCAGGCCGTTCGCCAGGGCGACACTGCGGCGCGCATCGGCGGTGACGAGTTCGCGGTGATCTTGAGTAACGCCGAAGGACACGAGTCGTCGGGCTTCACCGAGCGCCTGAAGGGTCACCTGGTCGCGCTGGGCAATCCCGTCGAGTTCACGATCGGCACCGCGTCGTCGCCACGTGACTCGACCGACCCGAGCGAGCTCCTTCGGATGGCCGACTCACGCCTCTACGAGAAGAAGGGCATTCGCATCTCATGATGTCCCGAACGGAAGAGGACTTCGAACTGGAGTTGCGTTCGCTGCCCGGAGTTCTCAACGTCGGGATCACCAAGCACTCCAACGGTGACGTCAACGTGGTCACCCTGGTGGCCAACTCCAAGGATCCGCTCGCCACGCGCAGCGCCGCCAACCAGATCGCTAGCCTCTACTATCCCGAGGCGGCGGTGGTCGTGGAAGACGCCAACCGCGCCCTGATCGATAGTCAGCGCGGCGATGGTCCGCGGGTCGCATTGATTCGCGCCGACTATGACACCACCGACGGATTCTGCGAAGTGCAACTGTCGATCGAGGGACGCACCGGCATCGGACGAGCCGGTAGCGGTCCGCTGATCGGCGGCGCGGAAGCGACGCTCGCGGCGTTACGCGACCTCGGTTACGACGTACCGTATTCGCTCATGACCGTGACCAACGTGACGAACGGACGTGATTGGCCCGTCATCGTAACCCTGCGATCGCTGGCCAACGACGCCGATCGCTTCGGCATCGCGCGTTCCGAGGACGATCTGGTCTCCGCGGTGAAAGCGACCCTCGATTCGCTGAATCGTTTCCTCTCGACGCTCGAAGGCCGCGTTTAAATCTCGTCGACGCCGTAGTCCGCGACCCGCACTCTGTCGCGCCGAGCCGATTCCAAAACTGCAGACTCGATCAGCCGGTCGTCACGGCTCTGAGGTGACCGCGTCATACCTGCGACCGCGCAACTCGGCCAGACCGGCGGTGCGCAGCGAACCGCCAACCGCGGTGGCGATGCCTACGCCTGCGACGGCACCGTCTCGCGGCAACACTAAGAGCGCGTCGCGCTCTCCGCGAGCGACAACGAGGCCCTGTACGCGCGACACCCGCGCCGCTTCGTCGAGGCCGCGCACCTCAACGTCGAGGGCGAGTTCGACCACGGGATTCTCATACTTGCGACGTCGGAGGGTGCGAAGGTCGCGAATCATCTGAAGGGAGTCGCGCCCCACGTGGACCGTGGAGCCGGCGATGTCGTCCCAGGTGACGGGAATCGGTCGAATCGCCAGGCCCAGTTGATCGGCGAGGAAGAGCATCTCGGCGTCATAGACGAAACGATCGTAGAAGCCCAGGAGTCCCAGCATCCTCGCCGCACCCAGTTGGAAGCCCTTGCATCCGCACTGCGAGTCGCGCACCTTCGTGCCGGTGTAGTGGCGAACGAGGCTATTGAAGACACGACTGGCGACCGTGCGGACAAACGTGTCGTAGCTGTCGGCGCTGTCGTGTTCGCGAGATCCCGGGACGAGCGGGCTGTCGTGCAGGGCCACGACGAATTCGGGCAAATGAATCGGACGAATCGACAGGTCGGCGTCGGTCGCGATCACGAACGGGGCGCTCGCGACCGAGATGCCGAGGCGCACCGCCGCACCCTTTCCTCGATTCCGGGGCTGTTGGACGATGAGAACGTGGGGCAGGTGACCGTACACGTCGTGCGCGACGCGCAACGTGTCGTCACTCGATCCGTCGTCGACGACCACGACTTCGATCTGCTCCGGGCCCATTTCGTCGAGGACCGGACGGAGTCGTTCGAAGCCGGCGGCCAGGCGACGCGACTCGTTGAAGGCCGGTATGACTAGCGAGGTGGTGATCGTCACAGGGCTCTATCTCGATGCGACCTAGATGGCGAAAGGAATCGTTGGCGCGAAATAAACCGTAGTACGACATCGATCGCGAAGGTGACTCATCGCGTCGACGATCGTCAACGAGTGCGACGGTTCAAGGTGAGCGTTGACGAATCGACGACTCGGACTTCGTGATGTTGTTCGTTGCGACGTTGAGTATTGCCGTGCGTCACGCGAAAAGTCAACGGTGTCGTCACCAGCGGCGCAATCTCATTGGAAAAGTGCACCACTCTAGAGGTAGTTTTCTTGGATGGGAGTCTTGGTATTGGGCATGCATCGCTCGGGCACGTCCGCGTTGGCGGGCGCCCTCCATTCGATGGGCTTCGAAGTCGGCCCCAACGATGACGTCATGCCCGCCGACGAGAGGAATCCCGAAGGCTACTTCGAGCTCTCGAGCATCGTGCGAGCGAATGATGAACTGCTGACTCACTTCGAGGGAGGCTGGGACAGCCCGCCGAAGTTCGCACCGGGGTGGGCGGACGATGATGCGGCGACGCAATTCATTGACGCGGCCCGCTCGATGATCGGCGAACTCTTCGAGAGCGACCACTACGTACTTAAGGACCCGCGGATCTCGATACTGCTGCCCGTCTGGCGACAGATCACGAAGGATCAGGGTTGCGCCGTGGTGATCGTTCGCGACCCGTTGGAAGTAGCGGCGTCGTTGACCCGTCGCAACGGGCTCTCCACGCTCACAGGTCTGGCCCTGTGGGCGGCGTACAACCGGGCCATGCTGCGCGATCTCCACGGTGCGCGGGTTCACGTTTGCAGTTACGTCGACCTCATCGAGAGTCCCGTTGACGTGCTCACCGACATCGCAACGAGTTTGCGCTCTTGGGGCGAACTCTCCGACGACGCGGACCTTTCGGGCGCCTTCGCCACGATTCATCCCGAACTTCGTCGCAACATGATTCGTAACGCGGAACTGGAAACCGAAGCGTTGCCGGTGGAAATCACCGAATTGATGAAGTTGGTGTTGGACCAACGAGGTCGACACGACGTGTTCGACATGGGAACGGTATTGGAGCCGGGGTGGTGGGAAGGTCCTTTGCTCGAGGAGCGACGCTTTCTACTGCAATACGCCCGCGAGACGTTTGCCGAGCTCAAGATGCTCAATGCGAATCTGCTCACCGAGAACGCGATTCTCTGGGAAAAGAGCGATTCGGCGAACCGGGAGGCGGACCGGTTGCGTGATCGAATTGACCGCGTGCGTCGACTCGTTCCGAGACCGCTCTATCAACTCGTGACCAAGCTCGCTCGACGGTCCTGAATCGGCCCTTCGGACCGGCGGTGACGTCTGGTCACTGTTCTATGGCACGATCGGCCGGCTATTTCAATGCGCAGAACTTCGAAAAGTGAGTACCCCAAATGAAATGGATAATCCGGATGACAGTGGCACCACGATGGCGTCCGACTTCGAGCACCTCGATCGATGGTTGACGAGCCCGCCGCGACCTTCGTCGTGTGGTTCACGGGAATCTCGGGGGCCGGTAAGTCAACGATCGCCTCGGTCGTGGAGGCGCGGCTCCGTGAGAAGGGACTGGCTGTTCACAACCTCGACGGCGACGCCGTTCGCCACGGCCTGAACCGCGATCTGGGATTTAGCGACGCCGATCGAGCGGAGAACATCCGTCGCGTCGGTGAGTTGGCTCGGCTCTTCACTAAGGCGGGCATGATCGTGCTGGTGGCCGCGATCTCACCGTTTCGCGACGGACGGGACGCCGCGCGAGCGCTGGTCGAGCCGGGGCGATTCGTCGAGGTGCACGTGGCCACGCCGCTTGAGGTCGCCGAACAACGTGACGTGAAAGGTCTCTATCGGAAGGCGCGGGCGGGTCAGTTGCTCAATTTCACCGGCATCGACTCGCCGTACGAGGCTCCGGTTCAGCCCGAGGTGCGCGTCGACTCTTCCTTCGATTCGGCCGAGGACGCCGCGGATGAGGTATTTCGCGTGCTGGCGGCCATGGATCTGTTGACGAGCTAGCCATCGGGGGGCGGTGGCGAACTCGACGAGGTACCGTCGCTTCCCGGAGCCAGGAACGGTTGGGGCTCCAGTGGGCCCGTATTGACCGGCATCGCGGGCAACCCCGACGCCATGCAACGGATTAGATCCATCTGGCACTGATCTCGTTGTCGCATGGCGTTGTTCAATCCTTCGACGGCCTTGGCCGCCAACGACGCGTGCCCCGGCTCTTCGACTGTGGAGTCCACCATCGTTCGTTCTCGCTCGACGGCCTCCAAGTGAGCGCGGGCGCCCTCCCAGTACTTCACGGCCCGCTCGGCCAATTCGAGCGCGTCTCGCTGAGCGGCGCACTCCTCCGGAGCACGCTTGCGACGACTCCAAGTGAAGACGAAGAATCCGATGATGCCGAGGAACAAGACCACTCCACCCAGAATGAGGAGCACGACGCCGCTCTTGGTGGACGTGGTCGCGGTGGCGACCACCAGTCGACTCGACGCACTGGCCGTGGAGCTCACGAACACGACTGAGGCGATGACGGTGCCCGAGGCGACGACCGAGCGACCGGATCCAACTCGCCGGCTCAAGGTTTTCATGCTCGCCATCGATACCCCTCCGCGAAGGAAGTCGCTCCCCAATGGCAAGAACGATACCTCGTGTCTCGAGTTGGCGACCTGATGCGCTCTAGGCCCTCGGCGTACCGGCGCGACCTCAGTGATCGTGGGCGAGCACGCCGTCGACGCGGCGGGGGACGGAGAGGGGATTGGACTCTCGCAACGCCGGCGGCAGCAGCTCGTCGGGTGTCGACTGGAAGGTCACCGGTCGCAACCATCGTTCGATCGCTGCGGCACCCACCGACGTACCGGCGCTCGACGTCGTGGAGGGCCAGGGTCCGCCGTGCTGCATCGACCAACTCACGCCGACGCCGGTGGGAAAGCCGTTGACGATGACGCGGCCGCTTCGACGCGCTCCGAGCTCCATGAGCCCTTGACCGAATTCGTCGTTCTCAACGCAGAAGAGACTGAACGTGAGCGCCGGCTCGCTGGCGAGCAGAGCGTCGCGCAGTTCTTCGTAGGAGCCGTAGCGAACGATGAGCGCGATAGGCCCGAAGCACTCTTCGCGCAAGGCGTAGGCGTCGCGACCGACGAAACGCGCGGCGTCCACTTCGTACAACTGCGCGGCCGTGTGCGCGTCACGGCCGGCGTCTTGTTGCACCAGTGGCCGAACGTCGCCGATGGCCGCAATCGCCTCGGCGCCGCGGCGAAAGTGGTCGGCGATGGACGAGCTCAGCATCGTGAAGGTTCCGAGTGAGGACAGGGACTCGACGGTCGAGGCGACGAGGACGTCGCCGTGTTCTCCGCTCGGCACGAACACCAGACCCGGTTTCGTGCAGAACTGACCCACGCCGAGCGTCATCGATCCGGCGAGGCCGGCCCCGATCTCAGCGCCGCGTTCCTCGGCCGCACTTTCGGTCACGACCATCGGATTCGCCGAACCCAGTTCGCCGAAGAAGGGGATCGGAACGGCACGAGCGTTGGCCCTCTCCCAGAGCGCCAGACCGGCCCCCACCGAACCGGTGAAGCCAATGGCGCCGGTGCTTGGCGCCTCGACCAGGGCCGTACCAGCGTCGAGCCCGAAGATGAGGTTCACGGTTCCTTGAGGCGCGTCGCAGCGCCGCGCGCCGCGTTGTAGCGCTTCAAAGGTGGCGGCACTCGTGGACGGGTGCGCCGGGTGCGCCTTGATCACGACGGGACAGCCGGCCGCGAGCGCGGACGCGGTGTCGCCCCCGGGGACCGAGAACGCGAAGGGGAAGTTCGAGCTACCGAAGACGCCCACGACACCGATCGGGCTCCGCATCCGACGAAGATCCGGCAACGGTCCCATCGGTGAGTCAGTGGCGTGGTCAATGGTCGCGTCGAGAAAGGATCCTTCGGTCACGACGTCGGCGAAGAATCGCAGTTGGAATACGGTCCGACGTAACTCACCCTCGAGGCGCGGCGCGGGCAACGCGGTCTCGGTGCCCGCGAGCGCGACCAGATTCGCTGCGTCGTTGTCGAGTTCTTCAGCCATCGCTCGCAGCAGTCCGGCGCGCCACGTCAGCGGACGATTGGCGTAGTTATCGAGTGCGCTGGCGGCGAGTTCCGTCGCCGCGACGACGTCGGCGGGGCCGTCCTCGTCGAAGCCCAAGGACCGTTGTTCACCGGTCGCGGGATTGGTACTTATTACTTCACCCACGTCGCTCCAATCTGGGAAGTCGAATCGCTGCACCCGGGTGCTCGGGCGCGATGGTCACCAGGTCGTGCCCGCACAACGACGCGAGCGCCATTCGGTCGAGCCCTTCACCGTAAAAGGCGACGTTGGTCGGCGAGAGAATGAGTTCGCCGGTCCACTCGTCGACCATCAACTCCAGACCCGCCTCGACGGTCCAGCGCCACAACTGATTCGGTTGGTAACACGAGATCAAGAGGCCGCCGGCGGCGTCAAAGGCCAAGCCGTCCGGAACGCATCGTTCCATTTCGATGACGCACTCCAGTTCACCGCCCTTCAACGACATCGCACTCACCGCGGGCGCGGCCGACTCGATGATCCAGAGCGTCGTTTCGTCGATGGCGATGCCGTTGGCGAACGCCAGGGGACGCGTGGGCACGCGCGACGTGGTGCCGTCGGGCTCGATTACGACGAGGCCACCGGTCGCGGTCGCGAACGCTCCGGAATCGGAGACGAACAGGCGACCGTCGGGCGCGAAGGCCGGGTAGTTGGGATAGTCAATCGCGTCGCCGAAGGCCTCGACGCGAAGGTCCGCGTCCATCGTCCAGACCTGGTGATTGCCCGGATCACAGATATACAGGGCTCCACTCGCGTCAAGCGCGAGACCCAACAGGGCACCGCCGTCGATCACCGTGACGACGCTGACCGACCCATCGAGATCGACGCGGTAGACCTGCCCCGCTTCACCGCCGGCCCACAGGCACTGTCGCGCGGCGTCCCAGCAGACGCCTTCGACGTGGTCGAATCCCGAGGCCAGGACCCGGTAGTCGAGCGCGTCGGCGATGGTGTTGGTCATCACGCGCCCCGACGAAGACTGAGACCGGAGTCCGCGTCGAAGAAGTGGAAGTGATCGGGATTGAGTCGAACGTGGAGATGGTCGCCGACGCTCACGTCCGAGCGAGGTCCCATCTTGGCCACCAACGTCGAGGGGCGCGCGACGACCGCGCCGCTGTCGTTGACCACGATGGCGATGTCGCCGTCGACGTCGACCAGTGAAAGGTGCACGAGGATCTCCGCGCCCAGGGCCTCGCGTCGTTCGACTCTGGTGGTGAGCGAATCGGCACCCGCGCCGTCGCGCACCTCCACGTCTTCGGGTCGCACGCCGAAGACCACGCCCGGTCCGTCGACCCGGGGCAGGTGGTGTGACGCGGCGTAACTCGCCGGGACGGCGAGGCGCTGTGATCCGAGCACGAGGGCGACGCCGTCGTCGGTCGTTTCGAGCCCGACCCGCAACAGGTTCATCGGAGGCGATCCCATGAATCCCGCGACGAAGTCATTCTTGGGATGGTCATAGAGGTCCTGGGGCGTGTCGCACTGTTGGAGTTTCCCTCCTCGCATGACGGCCACTCGATCGCCCATGGTCATGGCCTCGATCTGGTCGTGCGTCACGTAGACGGTCGCGACACCCAAGAGGCGCTGGATCCGGGCGATCTCGAGCCGCATTTCGACGCGCAACTGGGCGTCGAGGTTGGAAAGCGGTTCGTCCATCAAAAAGGCCTGCGGACTACGCACGATCGCGCGTCCCATGGCCACGCGTTGACGCTGGCCGCCGGAGAGTGCCTTCGGACGACGGTCGAGGTACTCGGTCAGTCGAAGGATCGCCGCCGCCTCGCCAACCTTCCTCGCGACCTCTCCCTTGGACTGCCCCCGGACCTTGAGCGCGAAACCCATGTTCTGGGCGACCGTCATGTGCGGATACAGGGCGTAGTTCTGGAAGACCATCGCCACGTCACGGTCCTTCGGCAAGACGTTGTTGACGACGGTGCCGCCGATCGAGAGCGAACCCGCCGTGATGTCTTCCAGGCCGGCCAACATGCGAAGCGCGGTGGTCTTGCCGCAGCCCGAGGGCCCCACGAGGACCATGAACTCGCCCTCGGCCACGTGCAGCGACAGTTGGTCGACCGCCGGAATATTGTCACCGAATATCTTGGTGACGCCGTCGAAGGTGATCTCAGCCATCAGTGATTACTCCTTGATTGGTGCGACGAGTACGGGTTCATCGGTCGATGCCCATGGTGAGGCCCTTGACGAGGTAGCGCTGGAAGCCGAGGTAGACCAGCATCGCCGGCAGGGCGCTGATGATCGAACCGGCCATGAGCTGGGGAATGGAGGTCGTGCGTCCGGCCGCCAGCACCGCCAGACCGACGGTGATCGGTCGATCCGACGTGTTGGAGATGAAGAGCAGTCCGACGAGCAGGTCGTCCCAGATTTGGATGAACTGCAGCACGGTGACCGTGGCGATGGCCGGGACGGCGATGGGCAGGACGAGACGCCACAGGGCCCCGAAGTAGCCGAGTCCGTCGACGATGCCCGCCTCGATGAGTTCATCGGGCACGCCGCGAAAGTACGTCGTGAAGAGGAACACCGAGAACGGCGTGCCCAGCGCGGCGTAGACCAGGATCGCACCGGTGTAGCCACCGGTCAGACCGAGTTTGGTGACGTTTACGAACTCGGGCATGAGGATGGCCTGCAGCGGCACCATCATGGCGCTGACGATTATGAGGAAGACCCCGGTCGACATGCGAAATCGCAGCTTGGAGAACGCGAATCCGGCCGGTAGGCCCACGCACAAAATGATGAGGATCGACGACGAGCACAAAATGGTCGAACTGAGGACCTCTTGGCCGACGGGGATGACGCTCGTCAGACTCGACCAGCTGAGCCACGAGAAGCCGCCGCCGGAGAGGAACTGCGCCTCGGATTTCAGGCTCGTGACGCCCATGACGAAGAACGGGTACAGCATGATGAGCGCCACGACGATCATCGCGCCGAAGAGAACCCATCGGCCGATCTTGCGCGGCGGTCTCTTCAAGGGGCGGGATGCTTCGCGGCCCTCGGACTCCGACGGTGGCGTGAGCAGCGTGGTCATTCGTTGGAACCGATGAGTCGAAGTTGCACGACGCCGACGACGCCGGTGATCACGAAGAGGATCAGCCCGTAGAGCGCGGCCGTACCGAAGTCACCTTGATTGAAGCCGGTTTCGTAAATGAGGAACTCCATGGTGGTGGTGGCGTAGCCCGGCCCACCGCCCGTCATTACGAAGATGAGGCTGAAGAGCGCCGAGAAGAGCGCGATGACCGTCATCACGAACGCCAGTTGGACAAAGCGACTGAGGTGGGGGAGCGTGATGCTGCGAAAGATCCGCCACCGGCCGGCGCCGTCGATGCGAGCCGCCTCCTCGAGAGTGGGATCCAAGGTCGCGAGGCCCGTAAGAAAGAGCATCGTGTTCGTGCCGATCATGGTGAAGATGAACGTGATGCCCAGCGCGATGAGGGCTTCGGACTGATAGCCCAGCATGTTGGTGTTGACGTGGGAAAAGCCCAAGGCGTGAATGATGGAATTCAGCGTTCCCTGGTAGGCGAAGAATCGCTCGGCGACGAGTCCGAGGACGACCCAGGAGATGGCCGTCGGAAGAAAGTAAATGGAGCGAAAGATCCTCCACCCGGCGACTCGCTGATGCAAGAGGACCGCGATGCCCAAGGGCAGCGCCAGGGCGAACGGCACGGAAAGCAACAACAGGCCGTTGTTGCGAAGCGCGGTCCAGAGATTCGTGTTGTGAAAGGCCTGGGTCCAGGTCGACGGACCGATCCAGGTCGAGGTGGCACCGTTCCACTGGGTGAAGGAGTAGTACACCGCCTGACCAATGGGAATGCCAATGAAGCAGACCACCAGGGCGATGGCCGGTAGGGCGAACACGACGCCGGCGAATTGACGACGACGCTTGAGCGTCATCCGTCGCACCTTGGGCGCGTACGCCGGTGCCGCGGGAGTGGTGACGGTCGTCATTGGGTGGTTACTTCGATTCCCTTTCAAATCAGTGTCGCGTCCCCGTCCGCACCGCAACCGGTGTGGACGGGGACGCGACTTGAACTACTGATTAACCGGCGAAGCCCTTGGAGCTTCGCTGCGCCGCGGGGAGAAGTCTCCACGCCTGCGCCATGTTTTTGAGGGCCGCCAGCGGTGTCGTCTGATTCGCGAGCACCGAGGGCAGTTCACTGTCGGCGGCGTTGCCGACGTTGACCTGCACGTAGTTGTCCATCATCGGGTACGGCGTCATGTGGTTCACCGTGACGAAGTTCAACATTTCCTGGTTCACCGGGTTGGTGGTCTTCAGACCCGTGATGTCGGGAATCAATCCGGCCGCGTTGATGATGTTGCCGGCCTGGGTGGTGGACAAGAAGTCGATGAACTTGAAGGCGTCCTTCTTGTTCTTCGAGTAGTTGGTGACGGAGAATCCGTCTCCCGGATACTCCACGACTCCCTTGATCGGCGTCACCGAGTACGGCGGTACGAACGCCGCGACGTTGGTGCCCATGGTCTTGGTGTACTGCGCCGTGTCCCACGTGCCGTCGACCATCATGGCCGCCTTACCGTGCTCGAACTGCGTGATGTTCGCGGTGTTGGTCAAGACGTCG
>Ga0182024_10014355_pt1 | contig 15326 bp, 15 predicted proteins | sample P32metaG_FD_120480 | JGI IMG/M metagenome (GOLD analysis project Ga0182024, IMG submission 120480) | Permafrost microbial communities from Stordalen Mire, Sweden - P3-2 metaG (Illumina Assembly) | ecosystem: Environmental > Terrestrial > Soil > Wetlands > Permafrost | place: Sweden: Stordalen... | reverse complement strand
GATCCACAACGGCTCGGAAGAGGAGCAACGCTCCTTCGATTCGACCTGCCGCAAACTCCATCGCTTCCTCAGTCAACCTCAGCACTGAGCCCGCCAGTTACCCACAGATTCCCCGGACGAGGCCACTTTAAAGTCGCACACCCGGAACCCGGCCGATACCTTGCCGATCGTGCTTCAGAGTTTGGCCGGATCGTAATTCGGAACATTCGGTGTCAACTTCCGGACGAGAAACTCTTGAAGAAGATTGGCGGCGGCAGTTAGTCCAATCTCGACTAGCGCGTTTTCGAACGTTAGTGCCGCTCCATCGCGATCCTTCGATGGATAGTAGAGATTTGAGATACCGCCGGCGGCGAGGCCTCCGAGGACACCCGAGTAATTTGGCTGCCAGCGTTTATTGTCGCCCTTACAGATAACTGAATTGGCGATCGCGTACAGAACTCGCGATCGCGTGCTACCGCTTCCCTTGTAGAAATAACGTGGATCTTGTTTCAGGAGCGATGGCAGTATGGCGCTTCCGATGAGCGTGCCCGAAACAGTATCAGCATAGGACGCACCGAAGCGCTTTGCGTAACCTTGCGCGCCCTGCCCATATCCACTGAAATCATTTTGCGCTTGTTCAACTCCCGCAATGCCCCCAGTTAGTCCGAAGGTGACTGGATCGATGGTCGTCTTCCAGGCAAGTTCGAACTTTTGCTTCGAGGTGAGAGGGACTGCATCGGGGACATAGCTGACATAGAAATTTGGAATGAACCCGAGCACGCGCTGCTTTTCTTCAATCTTGATCTGATCTTCGGCCACTTCGGTCCGCGGGACCGCGACCTGCACCTCAGTGACAGCGGTTGCGAGAGCCAACGCGATCGGCGGGGCAATGTAGATCTCCCCCGAATGCAGGATTCCAGAGGATGTTTGCGCCGCGAAGCCCGGCGCCGCAATTGTGAGGTGGAAGGTCCCGGGAACGAGGTTGGCAAAGGAGAATTGTCCATCGTCCCCTGATAGTATCTCTTGGTTTGGCGATTGACCTTCACGTGTAAGTGCCACGCGGGCTCCGACGACGGCGGCTCCCGTTTCATCAACAACGGTTCCACTGATGCTTCCTGCCGATTGCTGATCGGGCAGCTGCTCGTCGGCGGATGCCCCTGTTCCCGGTGCTTGAACCTTAAGCGAATGCTGAGGCTGCGCCAGAGCTGAAAAGGCGAAAAACAGGACATTGAGGCTGAGCCAGACGAAACTGCTATAGCCAAGGACCGATCTCCGGACCTTTTGGTGCAAAAGTTTCTTGCAAAAGCTTGTTTGAGTAGAATTCACGGTTATTACTTTGTAGCTTCCTCTTTCGTCCACCGAGTTTGACGGCAGGTAGCCGGTTGAGGTTGCACAGTCAAGAAACTCTACTCGACGATGTTGCTTACCTCCTCGGTTAGTTTGGATTAAACAAACGGGAACCATTGACAAGAGGCGCTGCAGCAAGCTGAAGAGCCCGAAGATTTCTACGCCGGTCTTCTCCTAATCGTCGGAGAGAGCTTTTGCCCTCTTGAATATGACACATCGCGGAAGTCAAATTATCGGAAACTACGATTTTTGCAGAACAAACTTACCTGCACACACTTTGCCCGAGGTGAGGCACCAAATTCTAGGAAGCGGGGCGAACCCAAATCCGCTGCGTAGCTGGCTTGCCGAGATGAATCCGTGCGCTCCCATGACCCCTGACCGTGATGGCCATCGTTTCGTCGTACTTGCGCTGATGAATGCGAAGCCGCGCCGAAGGCCGCAAGTGGAGTTGATCGAGAAACTCGAGGAATTTCGGATCCTTTTCGTAAACGCGCAGGACTTCGTAGGAATTGCCTACCGGAGCTTCTGACAGTCGCACGGCCCCGTGCTTCCGGCGCAGCTGGGACATTCCACCGAACAGCGGCACGCCGTGAGGACAGCGGCTTTCGCGCCCGAAGCGCTTCATCAGAAGATGAGCGACCTCAGTTGAGATACCGTGCTCGAGCCGTTCGGCCTCTTCGTGGGCTCGCGACCATTCCAGGCCGATCACGTCTGTGAGAAGCTTTTCTGCTAAGCGGTGCCGCAACACCAGATGCTGCGCCGTGCCTTTACCCTTGGAAGAAAGCTCGATCCGGCCGCCTCGCCGGACGCGAAGGTATCCGCTGCGAGCCATGCGCTTTAGCGCGGCAGTGACAGCCGGAGGAGTGACGCCTAGATCCTCCGCCAGCCGCGCGCTGATCGGCTCCTGTTCTTCCTGAACGATTTCCCAGATCGCCTTGAGATAATCTTCCTGGGAGGCACTGGTTTTTTCGCGGCGCATGAAGTGGTTTTCCGGCGAGGCTAGCGACGGCACGTTGAGCCGTGCAACAAACCGCGCGACAAATACTATGATGCGGCGAAGCGAGACGCTAGAACTTTCGCCAAGCGCGCTGCGATGAAACTAATGTCCGTTTCTCGCCATCGCCACGAAGTGCTTGTGGACGACAGTGTCCGACGTAAGTTCCGGGTGAAAGGTGGCCGCGAGCATTTTCCCCTGCTGGACGAGCACCGGGTGCCCCGCGTCTTCCGCAAGAACTTCCACGCCGCTGCCCACCGACTCGATGATCGGCGCGCGAATGAAGACCATTTCGAGCGGCTCCTTGTGGAGCTTCGTGCGCCCCATGTGGACGTCGCTCGCAAGCTGCCGTCCGTATCCATTGCGCAGCACGGAAATATCCATCAGCCCGAGAGACACCTGCGCCGGGCCGTGTACGTCGCGAGCAAGCAGGATGGCGCCGGCGCATGTGCCAAAGAACGCGCCGCCACTCGCCGCAAATCTCTTCAACGCATCGAACAGACCTTCTTCGGTCATGACCTTTACGTGTGTGGTGCTTTCCCCTCCCGGAAGGATGATTCCTGAAACTTCGGCCAGATTCTCCGGACGGCGCACAAAATCGTGTTCGACGCCAAGACGATCGAGTGTCTTGGCGTGGGCTTCATAGTCTCCCTGAATTGCCATAATTCCAATTTTCATCTCAATTTGAGCAGGAATGCGGCTACCAACCGCGGGTCTGGAGAAGATCCTTCTCTTCGAGTTGCCGGACGTCTAGTCCCTTCATGGCCTCGCCGAGCTCCTCGGATGCCTCGAGAACAATCTTCGCGTCTTTGTAATGTGTGGTCGCCTTCACAATGGCGCGCGCGCGCTTGGCCGGATCGCTCGACTTGAAAATGCCCGAGCCCACGAACACCGCTTCTGCCCCGAGTTGCATCACCAGCGCGGCGTCCGCAGGAGTGGCGATTCCGCCAGCCGAGAAGTTCGGCACAGGAAGCTTTCCGTTTTTCGCAACCCACGCGACCAGTTCGAACGGTGAGCCAAGTTCCTTCGCTTCGTGCACCAATTCCTCTTCGCCGAGGGTTGTGAGCTTCTTCATTTGTCCGAGGATGGCGCGAATATGCCGCACCGCCTCGACGATGTTGCCAGAACCCGCTTCGCCCTTGGTCCGGATCATGGCCGCACCTTCCGCAATCCGCCGAAGCGCTTCTCCCAGATTCCGCGCTCCGCACACGAACGGCACCTTGTAGCCGTGCTTCCACACGTGGTGTTCCTCGTCCGCAGGCGTGAGCACTTCGCTCTCGTCGATGTAATCCACTTCGAGCGCCTCGAGGACCTGCGCTTCGGCAAAGTGGCCGATGCGCACCTTGGCCATCACCGGAATTGAAACCGTGTCCATGATCTCGCGGATCACGCGCGGCGCTGCCATACGCGCCACGCCGCCTTCCTTGCGAATATCCGATGGCACACGCTCGAGCGCCATCACCGAACACGCGCCAGCTTCTTCGGCGATTTTGGCTTGCTCGGCGTTGGTGACGTCCATGATCACGCCACCCTTGAGCATCTCCGCCAAACCAACCTTCACGCGCCACAAATTGTTGTTCATCAAATCCATGATTTGCTCCTTAGATTCTTCTCCGGCTCACGGCCATTCTCAAGCCATTTCTGGTTTGCTGACGGCATTCGCATAATAGTGATTCGGATCAATTTCGACGAACCGCCCTTTCCCGCGCGCCAGCAATGCGCCCGAAGTGCTGCGAATCTCTCCCACGTGGTACAGATTGCGTCCCTTCTTACTGACTTCCCACCCTGCCAGCACGAGTTCTTCTTCGACCGGCACAGGCCGGAGATATTCGACCTGCAGTTCTGCAGTGACCGCACGAACGTTACGAAACCGATTCACCTTACCCATGACTTCATCCAGAAGCGTCGCAATGATTCCGCCGTGAACGAACCCAGGCCCGCCCTGGTATTCGGCGCCCACGCGGAACGCGCCCCGGATGCGTTTGGCTGTCTCATCGAGTTCGAAGGTTAGTTTCATGCCCCGCGAATTTGCGCCTCCACAGCCGAAGCACGCATTTTTCGGACCAGGTTCGAGTAACATTTTCCTCCATCACGGGCCTCAAAAAAATAGGCGGCGTCCAGCGATCAGACGAGCGCGACGCGCCCAGGATATTCCACTTGTGCGCCGCGGTGCCGCTTGCGGATTTCCTGCTTCAGCGTATCTCCGAGAATTTGGATCCCGCGCATGATCCGCTTTTCATCCACGCCCGAGAATCCCAGCCTCAAAGTGTTTGGCTGCGGGTGCTGCACGTAAAAGTAGCGGCCCGGCACGAAAAGTACGCCACGTTCTCGCACGTGAATCAGGAACTCAGCGGCATCGAAACCTGGCGGCAAGGTCAGCCAGAGGCACATGCCGCCTTCCGGCTGGTTCCAGGTGGTTTCTTCGGGCATGTGCTTTTCGAGCGCACCTTCGAGCGCCTCAAGCCGGCTGCGATAAACATTGCGCATCTTGACCAGATGGCGCGCCAAATAACCGCGGCGGATGAAGTCGGCGAGCGCTGCCTGCGCCAGTTGGTCGGTATGCAAATCGGTCGATTGCTTCACCAGACGGAGACGTTCGATCACGCTCTCCGGCCCAATGCACCAGCCCACGCGCAGTCCTGGGAAAGCAATTTTCGAAAAACTGTCGATTTGAATTACGTTGCCCAAACGGTCGAGCGCCCGAAGCGACGGCGTCGCCGTCCCCCGAAAGCGAAGCCGCGAATAAATTGTGTCCTCGACGACGGGCACCTGGTAACGCGCAGCAATCTCCAGTAACCGCCGCCGCTCCGCCATCGGCAGGGCAGTGCCGGTTGGATTTTGGAAATCGGGCGTGAGCAAAATAAACTTCAGCCGATTCTGCATCAGGACGCCGTCCAACGCATCGATATCCAATCCCACGTGCCCGTGGCGGACCGAGTCGGTTTCGACGTTCACGCCAATCGCGCGAATGCGCGCCCCCGCAAAAATGGCGATCGCTCCGGGATAGCCGGGATTCTCAAGCGCCACTGCGTCGCCTGGCCGCAGGAATGCTTTGCAAAGGAGGTCGATGGATTGCTGGCCGCCATGTGTAATGAGAACCTGCCCGTCGCCTACGTTCAAGCCTTCCGCGCCGAGCATCTCGATTAAGGCCTGTTTGAGTGGTTCGTATCCATCTGTGGGCCCGAACTGAAGCACTCGGCGCCCTTCTTTCTTCATTACGGAATTGCAGCACCGGCGAAATTCCTCGACCGGAAAGAAGTCATCCGGTGGCCGGGCCATCGTAAATGCAATGGCGCCTGGAGGAACCTCCGGCGTAAGCCTGCTTAGGCCGTCTTCACCGCGCTCGTCGGCAAAGAGAGACTCCCATCGCACGGCGCCGCCATTCCCATTCTGGCGAGGAGGCGGCGAGAATTGCTTGACGGTGCCATTGCAAATAAAGGTGCCTCTGCCAACGTGTCCCTGGATGAGCCCTTCTGCTTCGAGCTCAGCATATGCGTTCGCGACCGTCGTCCGGTGCACGCCAAGTTGTCCTGCAAGCTCGCGGCTCGCCGGGATGCGGTCACCTGTGCGAAGTTCGCCGGAATGCACCAAAGCGCGAAGCTGATCTCTCAATTGGACATAAAGAGGAATGTGGCTTTCGGTCTGTAAATGGAGTGGCAGCATTGGCTCGTTCCTACAGGCCAATATAGATTATAACGAGCCAAGGTAAAGAGCCAATTTGGCTATCGAGATGGAACTACACAAACAGCGCCTTCGGGAAGCCCGATAGGGCAAGGCTGGCGATGGTCTGATTCTCTGTGAATCCTACTGTGTGGCAGACTTTTCACCCAGCCGCCGCATGCGCTCCTGGAGTTTTTTCCGAAGAGCGGTGGGTGCATTCGGGTTAAAGGCGACCAGGTACCAAAGTGGTTGCGAACGATCGCGGCTGAGGCGCGTCAGTGTTGGGGCGTCGCTGTTCGGGTGCCGCGCAATATTTTCCCGGATCGCCGAATAAGGGTGGTGCGAAAGCTTGTTAAGCGTTTTCGCGGTGACCTTTGGATGCTCGCTGATCAGGCGCAGTAAGTAGAAATCTTCCCGCGGAGCCAGTCTCGAAAGCTGATCGAGCACGTCGGGTTTCACTTCCGCGCTGAGCACGGTGCCAATCTTCTCATCCCAGTTCGGGTTGATGCGATTGAGTTCCTGCGTGCGCGAGTGAATCAATTGCTCGATGACGCGGCGCTCCTGATCGAGTCGTGCCGCAGGCATTGCACTGCGTTCCACTGAATCGAGGACACGAAGCAGATGCTGTCTCTCTCCGAACACGATCTGCGATGTTCGTACGGTCTTGCCTTTTGCTGGGTTTCGCACCAAGTCAGAACGTCTCATTTTCCCTCACTCCAGAAGATTGCGAACCGTGGTTCCCCGACTCCTACTAACTCGAATGTCCCAGTCTCTTCCACTCAGCGGTCTCTCTCTCTCCCGCCTCGGTTGAGTTTCGCAGATTTGCCAATACTACGAAATTACCCTCCGCATAATACCGATGCCTGCTACTTCCAATTGGGACCGTTCTAAAGGGATTTCCTGTAACGCAACCGAAGTTGCCAATTAACTAACCCGGCGAAATTATCAGTTGCCTGCCGCGCAGAGTAAAGGGAAGTGGGGAACTTATGTTCCTTAGCCAACAACAGATAGTCCTAGAACTAGGTCCTTTACGAACTTTCTGGCTCGTTGCAGGGCCGGGAAACAGTGTGAGAGATCGAACGTTCCCATCCGGGTCTTTGAACCGGGCGATGTTTGCCTCGCTGGGAGAAGTCCAAATGCCGTCCTCAGTCTTGCTCCATAACTCGTCCCGTTGGCAATTGACGCCGCGTTTCTCGATCTTCGCGACTGGGCTTTCGATAGAGGAGACTTGCCATCCCAGAATGTATAGGGAGCAGGCTCGAATTCAGGGACCTTCGCCACGCGCACCATCGTGCCGTCGGCGTCCAGGACGATTGCGAAGTCGTCCTGTTCCGCGAACCGAAGTCCGAGCACACCTTCGTAGAGGCTCTTTGCGCGCCTTAGATCCCTCGCCGGTGTGAAGGCGATCAATTGGGATGTGGCCCGCATCACCCCGCGTCCGGTCCCGTGAGTTTGTCTGGAGCAGCGATCCCCATTGGTGCTACCGCGAGACGCGAACCAGGAATGGCTGCGGGGTTCGGATATTTTGCCTCGCGCAGCCATGCAGCGAAAATGAACCAAAGCAGGACCAGCAATCCGACGCAAAGGTAGCTTCCTTCAGGTCCCACCGTCCCACCGGTTAACCATTGCGGACCCGAGAAACTTGCATTGAACAGGTGTCCTGGGGCCACTTGGCCGCTGTCTGGTACACCATAGAAATAGGTCTCGCCCCAGTCCCACGCGGCGTGAAAGCCGATCGGCATCCACAAATCGCCCGTTCGCCGCAGCAATAGACAGAAGAAGAGGCCTACCAAACCCGCGGCAAAAGCCCCGACCCAGTTTTCGCCCGAATTGCCATGATGGACGTATCCGAAGGCGGCCGACGAAACGAATGCCGCCGGCCAGAAACCGATTCCCGTCGTTAGGGTGGACAGCGGGTAGCCGCGAAAGAGAGACTCTTCGAACAATCCTACGACAACGAACACAATTCCCCAGAGCGCCGCGTATTTTAAAATCTCGACTCCGTGAAGGGCCAGACCAGTGAGATGGAATACCCCTTCAAGCCGCATCGCCCCCAATAGGGCGGAAATGGAAGCAAAGCCAATCGTGATGCCTTGCCAGAATTTGGACCCGAATGCTCCCTGAGGCGGAAGACCATAGTCGGCGATTGTTCGGCTCTCCATCCTCGCCATGATCCAACTAGCGATCAAAACGAATAGAAACGCAATCCCTTCTCCGAACAAGGCTGCTCCCGGCGTGATGCCGGCCCTCGGGCCGCCTCGGTGAGACATGAGACGCAGAGCCATTGCCGTCATCGAGAAAAGTGCGGAAAGAATGGCGAGGAAGATCAGCAAGCGCCAGCCGGCGCGCAGCCCGTTTGGACCGTAAAGCACCCGGGATTGCAGCAGGCCATGGGAGGGGCGGGAAGAGACGAGCGGAGGAGCAGGTGAGAGAGGATCGTCCGGTTCGTCCATCGAAAGGAAATCCTCTCCGTTTGTGCGCGTTGAATCGCCGTGCGCCTACTCGGATGCCTACGGCTCAGGGGAGGATAGCATAGAGGTCTCTTTGAAATCTGGCTGGGGACTCAGTGGGTGGTCGTGCTGGATCCTTCCAACGCGGCAATTTCGAACTTGTTTCGGCCGCTGTGCTTGGCTGCATACAATGCAGTGTCAGCTTTTGCAACAAGTTCTTCGAAGCTGGAATTTGTGCCCCTTGGAAGGCACGCAATCCCAAAGCTTGCCGTTACTCGGAGGCCCTTCGCACCGAAGGTGAACGCATGTGCCTCAAAAAGCCTTCGCACGTGTTCAACCACTCGCACGACGCCTTCTTTGTCCACGTGAGTCAGAATAATCAGAAACTCCTCGCCGCCGATACGCGCGCACATGTCGCAGCGCCGGATGTTTTCCATCAGAATTTCGCCGAATCTTTTCAATACCGCGTCGCCCGCGCTGTGCCCGCACGTGTCATTAATCTTTTTGAAGTTATCGAGGTCCGCCATGATCGCCCAAAACGAAAACCCGTGCCGCATTGCTCCGTTCAGTTGGCGGGTGGCCCACTCCTCCATGGCCCGGCGGTTCGGCATCCCGGTGAGCCCATCCGTCATAACCAATTGTTCGAGTTGCCGGTTCTTCGACTCGATCTCGCGGTGGAGCGCAACGGTCCTTCGGCCCACGCTCGCCCGCGCCAGGAGTTCTTCAGGGTGGAACGGCTTTGTAAGGTAATCGTCCGCTCCTGCGAGCAGTCCCTTCACAACTTGTGCTTTGTCGGAAATACCCGAGAGCAAAATGACGTACGTGTAAGAATCCCGCGATTCTTCCCGGATGCGCTGGCAGAGCTCGATCCCGCTGAAATCGGGCATCAGCCAGTCGGTGATGACCAACGCAGGACGATACCTTGCATAAAAATCCAGGGCCTCTGCGCCGGTCTTCGCAAAAAGGAGCAGATATTCCTCACCCGGCAGGGTCAGCTCGACCAGCTTTCGGGCAACGGGAGAATCGTCGACCACCAGAACTGTAAATTGATCGTCAATCGTCATGGGGCGGCCTGCACGCCGAATTGGCGCGCATCCACTGGTAGCCTAATCAACCTAGCGTATCTTCAGGAAGTGCGCCAAACCAGTCCGCAGATGTAGCAATGGTGCGGAAATCTTAGTAATCAATTAGTAGGTATTATTGAATTAAATTTTGAAAGTGGAGAAATTCGATTCCTTCGGCGGTACCCTAGCCAGGGCAACTAGTACCATCGTTCAGCGTAGAAACGGGTTATTTGCGCGCTCGAATCCAATGGTAGTAGTTTCACCGTGGCCGGGGAATACGATGACATCGTCCGGAAGCACCAGCAACTTCTCGCGAATGGAGTCCAGAATTTGAGGATGCGATCCGCCCCACAAGTCCGTGCGTCCTATGCTGCCCCGGAATAAGGTGTCTCCCGCCAGCAGTTGGGCAGGTGCGCGGACGTCACTGACTTGCATTTTCGCCTTCCCTGGATCGCTGATGTGAGTATCCCCAGCCCCTACGACTAGACTTATGCTGCCGGGCGTGTGGCCAGGTGTATGCAATACGCTGGCCGCGAACCCTCCCCAGCGCACCGTGTCTCCTTCCGTGACGAAATCGGTGATATTCGTCTTGGTTGGGGTGGGAACGCCAAGCCATTGTGCTTGCACGTCAAGATGCCGGTAGAGCTCGAGATCAGCTTCGTGAATCAAGACGGGCGCACCTGTTGCCTGCTGTAGCGCCGCTAGCCCCCCGACATGGTCAATGTGTGTATGCGTGCTCAGAATCGCGCGAACTTTCAGCGCGTGGCTGCGCAGCACTTCCAGAATGCGCTCGGTATCGTCTCCAGGGTCGACGACGATCGCTTCGTGAGTAGCCGTATCTCCCAGAATCGAGCAGTTGCATTGCAATAATCCGACCGGAATCACTTCGTGAATGAGATTCGTTCCCATCGAGAGAAAAGTATAGCAGGATACCGATCCGGTTTTAGCCGTTCGGACAACCTCGAATAACAGATCGAAGTCGCGTTTTGGCCGGGATCAAATACCGGGCGAACGAACGGCAGAGCTCTCGTCGACTCCCTATCTGCTAAACTGAAATTGCAGGGAACGCCATACATTACCGGGGCTATCCGATGAGTTCATCGCAAACTGTAGTAGAGACGCCGTTAATCGAGGAGCATCGCGCAGCCGGAGCGACGCTTGTCGAATTCGCGGGCTGCCTCTTGCCGGAGAAGTTTTCAGACGAGCGCGAGGAATATTGTGTGGCGCGCGAAAACGTCTGCATCTTCGATACGAACTGGCACGCGATTTTCAGCCTCACCGGTCGAGACCGCGTCCGCTACCTGCACGCCATCACGTCGAACAACGTTAAAGAACTCGCCGAAGGATACGGCGTGCCGGCCTTGCTTCTGAGCCCGCAAGGCCATATCCTCGCGGAACTTGAAATTTACGCGCTGAAAGAACAACTCCTTGTGCTCTCTCATGTTTCGGTGCGCGAACGCACGTTTGCAACGCTGAAGAAATACATCCTCGGATCCCAGGTTCAGCTCGACGACGTCACCAGCGTATTCGGAAGCATGGCCGTGGAAGGCAAGCATGCGGCGACCGTCATCGCGGAAGCGACTGGCCTGGCTCTCACCGGCTTCTCGGAATTTGCAACGGCAGCGGTGGAAATTGGCGCCGTGCCCGTGCAGCTGATCCGGCGCTCGCATTTCGGTGGCGTGGGCGCGGAAATCGTCGCGCCGCGCAAGCATCTCGGCCTTCTCTGGGCCAATCTTCGAGCCAGCATACAAGCCCAGCACGGTATACCGCTCGGCATGAAAACGCTGAACGCTCTGCGCCTCGAAGCTGGTATCCCGTGGTTCCCGTTTGATTTCAACGACGCGATGATCCCGCACGAAGCCGTTCTTGAAAACAGCCACATCAGCTTTTCCAAAGGATGCTACACCGGACAGGAAATTGTCGAACGCGTCAGGTCGCGCGGCCAAGTCAATCGCAAGCGCGTCAGCTTGAAGTTTTCGGCTTCCGAGGCACCCGCGCCCGGAACGAAGCTGCGTGCGGGCGGTGCGGATGTGGGTTACGTGACAAGCTCCGCGCTTTCACCTGGAACAAACAGCACTATTGGCATGGGATATCTGCGCCGTGAACACAACGCTGCCGGAAGTATTGTCGAAGTCGATGGCGGAACAGCGGAAGTAACCGGCGGAAAAACGACTGCCGCGGGAGACTAACCCGGAGCCTTCCATCAACTTTTTGAAAAGTTTAGTGAACCCTTGAAACTGCCGCGCGTAGTGTCAATCTTCTTCTGCAACTGCATGATCGAATAGACAAGCGCCTCAGGCCGCGGCGGGCAGCCTGGAACGTAAACGTCGATCGGAATTACTTGGTTCACGCCCTGCACGATGGCGTAATTGTTGAAGACGCCGCCCGAAGTGGCGCAGGCCCCCATCGAAATCGCCCATTTCGGATTTGGCATCTGCGCATAAAGCTGTTTGATGACCGGCGCCATTTTCTGCGAAACCCGTCCGGCTATGATCATCAAGTCCGACTGCCGCGGGGAGCCCCGGAAAACCTCGGCTCCGAACCTTGAAATGTCATAGCGGGAAGCCGCCATCGACATCATCTCAATCGCGCAGCACGCAAGTCCAAACGACATCGGCCAGATCGAGCTTCGCCGTGCCCAGTTCACAACCTTATCGAGCGAAGCGAACAAAATTCCTTCATCCTTCAGAAAATTCTCGTCCTCACCGGGTTTTTCGAGCGTGACACCCTTCGCGAGTTGGACGGCCATTGGACTTGTTTACTCCTTATAACCACATTTTGCCCGTTTGCTCCGCAATTTGCAAAGAGCCTTTTGCCGTGTTGTCTTTTCGCCCGGCGCCAACAAAGCTCCATCGGGCAGCATGGCGCAGAGAACGTGGGTGTAGCAATCCGCTACTGATTCAATAGCGGAATGTTCTTGCCCGGTTGTGGCTTCGGCTGAGACTTCAGATAGACATAAATGTCGGCTAAGTCGGGATCGGAAATGACCTTGCTCGTGTATGGCGGCATCTGCCCGGAAGGATGATGCACGTACTGCACCATTTCATCGAATGAAATCGCCGGCGGCCCGATGCGCGCACCGCCCGTCGCCGTCGAACCCTGCCCGACGGTTCCATGGCATTCGAAACAGCCATTGCTCATAAACAGCTTTTTACCGTTCTCGGCGCTCCCAGTTTGGGAAGCATCTGCCGATTTTGACGATCCTGCTGATTCCTGTGCCTGCGCACTCGCGCTTCCCGAGCGATCGGCTCTTGGGCTTGTCTTCTGCTCTTGGCCTGACGCAGCGCCGTGAATCAAGGCGATTCCGCCCATGAGCGCTAGCAGAGCGAACCGGTGCAACCAGGTCTTCAGTCTGCCACTTCGCGCCAACAATCTCTCCATACGCTCCTCCTGGACCCTCGCTACCGCGGCTGCGTGGTCACATCCACGAGCGCGGGTTCTCCGCTCTTCACGACTTCGAGCGCCCGCCGGATCGCAGGGCCAAGATCGTTCGGATCGGTGATCGGCCCTTCCGCATGCCACCCGAGACCTTGAGCAACTTTCGCGTAATCAATAAATGGATCTTGTATCGTGGTGCCGATACTGGCGCGCGTGACGTCCCGGTTATGCCGGTTCGCCATCCGCTGGATGTGCATCACCTCTTGATGGTAAGCGCGGTTATTGTGCATTACCGAGAGCAGGGGAATGCGATGGTGGGCTGCAGTCCACAGCGCGCCGGGTGCATACATCAAATCGCCGTCGTTCTGGATACTCACGGAGAGCCTGCCGTATTTCTTGTTGGCAAGCGCTGCTCCGATAGCAGCCGGTGAGCCGTAGCCCACTCCCGCCCCACCCGCGCCGCCGATGAACTGATAATACTTCTCGAAATTCCAGAGCTTCAGCGGCCAGTCGCTCACGAACCCTACTTCGGACACAAGCGACCAATCCTCATTCTTAATCGCCGCCCATAATTCTGCTGACAGCCGCGCCGTGCTGATGGGGCTAGCGTCCCATCCATACGCCGCATCGTTGCGCACCCGTTGCATGGCCTCTTCATGAGCCGTAGCCAGCTTGCGCCCGCGGTCTTCGAACGCACGCTTGCGATCGTCCGTCATCTGGTGTTTCACCGCCTCAATCAGCGATGGCAACGTAGCTTCTGTATCCGCTGCAATCGCGAGATCGAGTTCCGGATAGCGCTGAAAGTCCTGATAGTTGCTCTTGTCGTAGAGATCGCCAGCCGTGATGCTGACCAACTTCGCGCCCTCCCGCGTTACCGGCTTCGAGCTTCGCGTCAGTTGGTCTCGGAAGGAATGCACGGCGCCCCAGTAGTCCGTAAGCTCGAGCCCCAGGATCACGTCGGCATTGGCCACGAGCGCCCGTGAGCGCTCCGTCTGGTTCAGGGGATGCCGCGAAGGAAAATTCATCCTTCCGGCACGATCGATCACCGGGGCTTGCAGCGTCTCCGCCAGTTCGACAAGGTGCTTCATTCCCGCAGCCGTTCGCGCCGCGCGGTCGGCGATGAGAACCGGATTCTCTGCCGCCACTAGCAGCCTCGCCGTTTCCGCGATGGCTCCTGAATCCCCCTGTGGCGGCGAAGCCAGCGTGAGCTTCGGAATACGCAACACTTCATCGTTTGGAATCGGGCGTTCCTGCAATTCGCTGTCGGCCACGAGAACCACAGGCATCATCGGCGGCGTCATCGCAATCTTGTACGCGCGCACTGCGGACTCGGAGAAGTGGGGAAGGGAAATCGGCAAATCGTCCCATTTAACAAATTCACGCACGATCGCTGCCGCGTCCTGCACGCTGTGATCCCATTCGACGCCCGGCCGCCGCATGGTCGCATCAATCGTGTTGCCGACAATCACATAAACGGGCGCTCTGTCGCAGTAAGCGTTGTAGATGGCCATCGTGGCATGCTGCAATCCAACGGTCCCATGCGCGAATACCAGCGCTGGCTTGCCTTCAATTTTCGAATAGCCGTGGGCCATGGCGACGGCCGACTCTTCATGGCAGCAGGTAATAAACTCGGGATTCTTGTTCGCGCCATGATTAATGATCGATTCGTGCAGCCCGCGAAAGCTCGATCCCGGATTCGCGAACAGGTACTCGAAGCCGACTGACTTCAGCACGTCCACCATGAAATCCGAGCCACTGCGGTCTTCCGTCAGCACGTCAACGCTGGGCGGCGTCGCAACCTCCGCTGCCATCGGCATGACAACCGCTGTGGCGCTCTGCGGGACTGAAGGTGTTTTCGCTTCAACGGCGGCCCGCGGATTTGCCACAAGCGCGGCCGCACCGGTCGCTGCGCCCTTCAGAAATTTGCGGCGATCAACGACAGATTTGTCGGATTTCGCCATCGCGTCCCCCCATTCCCCGAGATTCGCGCCTGATCGTCTCTGGACAAAACAGTGATGTAGACGAACAGCCGCACACTATCAGCTTTTTCACGAGTACGTCAACACTCCTGCCAGCTACCACAAACAAGTTAGTCCTCTATCGAAAAAGGCCTGCCATCTTCGCTCGCAGAACAAAGAATCGTTTCTTCTGGCCTGTCGAAGCCGTGTCGAAAGTCTGACAAGGTTCCTAGGTTTCGCGGTCCTGCCGTCTCAGGCGATCTTTCATTCCGTAAACGAGGTCGCTCGCCGTCGAACACGAATCCGCGTGGCATCCAATGTGCCAACCGTCCAATGGAGCCCGCGTTTGAGAAAGAGAACTCCAAATCGAAGTAGCTAGTGTTGCGTCCCGGGAATACGTTCACATAGTCGCTGGATTTTTTCCAGGATGGAATCGGGTGTTGCCGTCCAGGAGAAGGGTCGGGCCTCCGCATTGTAGCGATGGACGAAGCGTTCG
>Ga0182024_10014354_pt1 | contig 15326 bp, 9 predicted proteins | sample P32metaG_FD_120480 | JGI IMG/M metagenome (GOLD analysis project Ga0182024, IMG submission 120480) | Permafrost microbial communities from Stordalen Mire, Sweden - P3-2 metaG (Illumina Assembly) | ecosystem: Environmental > Terrestrial > Soil > Wetlands > Permafrost | place: Sweden: Stordalen... | reverse complement strand
TAGGCTTGTCCCAAGGCGGTAACTACGGTACCTGGGGTATGGGCACCTTCGACCCACGTCAGATCGAGCTGGTTGGTCGGATCGTTTTCTAATCCTGGCCGCTGGATAACATAGCAGCAACACGTACCCGTACCCGGCTTCATCCCAAGTTAGGGGATGAAGCCGGGTACGTCGTTACAATCGGTGACATTTGTGGGCCCGGCTTGGCCAATGTCAATCTGACGCTTCGCCGCCAGTTCCCGCTCTACGAGCGGTTCAAACTGGAGATCTCCGCTGACGCGACGGACCTTGCAACCCCTCCCGAGTGGAACTCCCAGCCGGGCGCCGGTGCCGGCGGCACGGACACGGACAACAATCCCGCCAACGGCCAGATCGTCGGTCACGGCAGCGGCGGCTTCAGCGCCTGCGGCATCGGAATATTCGATCCTCGCCAGATTCAGCTGCAAGGCAGGATCACGTTCCAGGACGAACCTGTCCTGAAGGCGGGCCTGATCTCCTGATCGGACCCGTTATTATTTTCGCTGCTGCTGCTAACGAGCGGTGGAACCGAGAACGTGGCAACTCACAACCTGGACGTCGCTTGCAGAGCCTGCCAACGTGCCCAGGTGAAGGAGCAACTGCACTGGAACGCCGGAAGGCGTCTTCGGCAGATTGCAGGAGCTCAAGAGTGAGTCCCAGCGAGTGGGATCCGTCACGAGTGCCCCGGCCGCTTCAGTGCCTTCTCCGTTGGCTCCGGCAATCATCAGAATCTGTCCTGTATGCCCGGGGTTTTGGAAAAAACTGATCGTGGCATAAGAATCCCCTGTACCGAACCCGCCGGCCGAGGGTGTGTAGACGCTCTTTTCCCCTTTTCCAGGATGAACGTCCTGAACGAATTCCCGATGCGTCTGGTCGTCAAACGCAAAGCGAAAATCGAGCAACGGATCATACATCGAGGTCCACGGATTCGACCTCGGACTCCCAAGAAAGACCAGATCTCCGTCCGTCTCCAGATCCGGGACACGAATATCGCGCGCGCCCTTCACCGCGGGCGGCGACTGATTTCGAGGCATCAAGGAAGTGATTCCGGCAATAATCTCGCCATCGAATGTCGAGATCTTATTGCCCCGAAGGATATCCCTCATGAAGGCAACTTCTTCAGCCGGTAGTGATCCGGCATTTTGTGGCAAGTAGTGCTGATTCGCGTAGTCCGAAAGCGTCACGCCGGTTTTTGCGAGTCGCTGTATTTCTTCGATATTCGGATCGCTGGCAACGATGAGCACAGGATGGGCGCCGCTAAACATTGCCGCCCATGGAGCTCGGGATGGAATATCCGGCGAAGGGAGGTGTCTGCGTAACCCTATACCGCTGAGCACAATTCCGCAGATAAGCGCGCCGGTACCCAAGAGTGGAAGAACCCAATCGCGCCAGTCGAGGCGCTTTGCTTCCGGCTGTCCTATGGCAGGGGCAGGAGTGGATACTGTAGCTGCGGCACTTTCCTTCGCCGGTTCAGCAACTGCCGCTTCAGAGAGCTCTTTATGCTCTCGATGCGACGTATCTCGAACAAGTTCTGGAACATAGCCGCCCGAAGGCAGCATGATCCGGAATTCGGAGGTATTGCCATTCCCGCTGTAATGCTGCAGAAGTCTCTTCCGCACATCGCTGGCGGTCACGCGGACTACGGCGTCTTCCCCCGTGTCGTAGGAGGGTACACGCCCAAACAGCTCAACCCCGATCACCCGCTCCTTCAGGGCGTCCAGATGGCCCAATGCGGATTGATGGACCACGTACTCGAGAAACTGCGCGCTGCGATGGCTGCCCTTAAAGGCAGCCCCCTTCGTGATCTCGTCTAAAGCTCGGTGCAGAAGGGCCTTGCCTTCGGCAGTCCGTGAAATCTCGGCGATACTCCAGGAGCCCGTCGTTTGGTCGGAATGAATCGTTGCATTCATAATCTTTGCGACGCGCGATTCTAGCACACCGAAGCGGGCATTCTCTACAGAGAGCTGACTTCGAGTCTCGTTCAGTGGGGTGATCGCGTCGCTGGTTCCCGTTGTTTTGCCCGGCCTAACCTGACCCATTTCCTCCCAGATCCCTTTTGGGCCACGGAAAAGGGAAGTGTCCTACCATAGATCCGCCGCCTCTTCTGTGGCGATCCCGATCAGATTCACCAACTTCCTCAATAACTTAGACAGAACAACTGTCCGGGGTTGGGTCGTTTGTGTCACTGTTGGCGCCATAACCTCCCAGTTCACTGTTCTTAACCGTTCGGAATCGGCTCGCGACCTATGGAATGGCTGGAAAGATGGTGTAGGATTCCCGCGTCCGTATGGAGGCCAGGCTTGTCGCTACCGGTTCTGCGCCCGAAATGAGGAAAAGAATGAAGAAGTCCAGGTTGCTGATCGCAGGTATCGCCTTGGCCAGTATGACACTGGCATTCGCTTCTGGGCCCGGCTTCCATCCGGACATCACCGTTTCCGGCAAGAACCTCGATGGCTGGCACACTCTGGGCAACGCGCAGTGGCACGCAGAGAACGGCGAAATCGTAGGAACGCCGGGCGCGAGTGGTGGGGGATGGCTGGTCTTCGACAAGTCATATCAGGACATCAACTTCTACATGCAGTACCGTTGCAGCGATGGCTGCGCCACGGGGCTGTTGATGCGGGCGGAAAAGACGCCCGACGGCGGCATGAAAGGCGTATTCGTTGCCCTCGGCGAGTCAGCTAATGATATGGAGAACGGGAATACGTATGACGTAATCCTCGATCCGCAGGGGAAGATCGTGAGTGCCACTCCGGCGCCGCGCGGCGGCGGCTTCGACCGCATCATTACGCCGTGGCCTCCCAAGCCGAAGCCCGCGCCCGCGCCTCGTCCCGCCCGTCCGGCTGGAGCAGCTGGCGGAGGCCGCGGCGGGGTCGCCGTCACCCCGTTCACACGACCCGACACCCGCTACCGGCCGAATGACTGGAACAGCTTTGAAATGCACTTTGACGCCAATACCGTCCGTAGTGGCCTCAACAGCAGCGGCCACACCCGTACTATCTCTTTGGCTGCAGAGGGCTATGGGCCGATCGCACTCTACATCGGTGGAACCGGCAAAGTGGAATTCAAGGACATTGCCATAGGCGACCTTGGCTTGCAGGTGCGGCAGCCGGAGGTGACCTCGGCCGACTTCCGCAAGCAGACCCTGAACGACTTTTACTATGGCTGGGGCGAGGACGCGGCGGACTTCAATCACGACGGCAAGCTCGACATCGTCTCCGGTCCTTTTATCTACTACGGCCCAGATTTTACGAAATTCCGAGAGGTCTTCCGGGGTGAAGCCACGGACCCGACGAATGATTTCGCGATGGATGCCCATGAGGAGTTCGCCCGAGACTTTACGGGAGATGGTTGGCCAGACGTGATCACGATAAAGTTTGGAGGCGCTCCCTGCGTCTACTTGTACGTCAATCCCAAAGGAGAAAACCGCACCTGGGACAGGTATCCGGTTATCCAAAACGTCTCAGGCGAACTTTCGATGGTGGCAGATATAGAAGGGCCGGGCAAGCCGGCTTTGGTCTATGACGGCGATGGGCGTGAGCGCTACGCGATGCCGGATCCAGCCAATCCGACCGGTCCGTGGATCATCCACGATGTCTCGGAACAAGGCCTAGGGGGGGGGCATGGTGTTGGGGCGGGCGACATTAACGGCGACGGCCGCCTGGATATCCTCGATGGGAATGGATGGTGGGAGCAGCCTCCGCCGGGAGGCGATCCAGCAGCATTATGGAAGTACCATCCCGTTCCCTTTACCCCGGGGGGCGGCGCCATCATGGAAGTTTATGACGTGAACGGCGATGGCTTGAATGATGTCGTCACTTCACTCGATGCGCACGGCTGGGGCCTGGCTTGGTTTGAGCAAAAGCGCGACGCCCAGGGCAACATCAGCTTTGTCAAGCATATGGTGATGGACGATTTCTCCACCAAGAACGCCGGAGACGTCACGTTCTCGGAGCTGCACGGCTCCGGAGTAGGCGACGTGAATGGCGACGGCATTCCTGACTTTATTACCGGAAAGCGGTGGTATTCCCACCTGGACAGCGGTCTCGATCCCGACACGTTAGGCCCACCTGTTCTTTATTGGTATGAGACTGTCCGTGACCCCAAAGCTGAGGGAGGCGCCAGGCTGGTTCCACATCTCATCAATAACCGCAGTGGGGTCGGCAACTTTGTATTGGCGACCGACCTCAAAAAACGTCCCGGCGTGACGGAGACGGATATTGTGACGTCAACGCGCTTTGGCGCCTTTATCTTCTGGGGCAAGCCTCATCCCAAGAAGAGCGCGCGAGCCGGCGCGAGTGCGCGACCAAGCGCGGCGAAACATACTGGCGCGGAATAATCTGTCGCTCACTCGATCCCGAAATCACTCAGACGGTTCCGGAATCACCACCCGGATGCTGACCTCTGGCCCGAAGAGGAAAAGGAATGAAGAAATCCAGGTTGTTGATCGCATTCATTGTTGTGGCCGGTATGGCACAGGCATTCGCTTCGGGCCCCGACTTCTATCCACAGATCACAGTTTCCGGCAAGAGCCTCGATGGCTGGCACACTCTAGGCGACGCGCAGTGGCACGCGGAGAACGGCGAAATCGTAGGCACGCCTGGCGCCAGCGGTGGATGGCTGGTCTTCGATAAGTCATATCAGGACATCAATTTCTATATGCAGTACCGCTGCAGCGATGGTTGTGCTACGGGATTGTTGATGCGGGCGGAAAAGACACCCGACGGCGGCATGCAAGGCGTATTCGTTTCCCTTGGCGAGTCAGCAAATGATATGGAGAACGGGAATACGTATGACGTAATCCTCGATTCGCAGGGGAGGATCGTGAGTGCCACTCCGGCGCCGCGCGGCGGCGGCTTTGACCGGATCATTACGCCGTGGCCTCCCAAGCCGCAGCCGCCGCGCCCGCCGCGCGCCGCCGCCGGCAATGGCGGCCCAGGCGGAGGTCGCGGGGCGGGAGGCGGCGTTCAGCTGCCCACTACCCGAGTAGACACCCGCTACCGGCCGAACGACTGGAACAGCTTTGAGATGCACTTCGACGCCAATACCGTCCGTAGTGCCCTCAACAGCATCGGGGGCACCCGTAGTATCTCTTTGGCTGCGGAGGGCTACGGGCCGATCGCGCTCTACATCGGTGGAACCGGCAAAGTGGAGTTCAAGGACATCGCCGTAGGCGACCTTGGCCTGCAGGTACGTCACCCCGAGATAACGTCGCCCGACTTCCGCAAGCAGACCCTGAACGACTTCTATTACGGCTGGGGTCAGGCGGCCGCGGACTTCAACCACGATGGCCACATGGACATCATCTCCGGTCCATTTCTCTACTACGGACCCGACTTTACGAAATTCCGAGAGGTCTTCCGCGGTGAAGCCACGGACCCCACGAATGATTTCGCGATGGACTCCCACGAGGAGTTTGCGCGGGACTTCACGGGAGACGGCTGGGCCGACCTCATCACCGTCAAATTTGGCGGCGGTCCGTGCGTCTTCCTGTATGTCAATCCCAAGGGGGAAAACCACACCTGGGCAAAGTATCCCGTCGTTGATAACATATCGAGCGAACTGACGACCGTCGCCGACATCGAAGGACCCGGCAAGCCTGCGCTGGTCTATTCCGGCGATCGATATGTTCGCTATGCAGAGCCGGATCCGGCCAATCCTACCGGTCCATGGATCGTCCACAATGTCTCGGAACAAGGCTACGGCGCGGGACACGGGATTGGCGCGGGTGATATCAACGGCGACGGCCGCCTCGATATCCTCGATCCATATGGATGGTGGGAACAGCCTGCGCCAGGAAGCGATCAAACGTCATGGAAGTATCACCCGGTGGATTTCGGAGGTCCCGGCGGGACGGGCGGCGCCATCATGGCCGTTTTTGACGTGAACGGTGATGGCTTGAACGATGTCGTCACTTCACTCAATGCGCACGGCTGGGGCCTGGCGTGGTTTGAGCAAAAGCGCGACGCCCAAGGCAACATCAGCTTCGTCAAGCACATGGTGATGGACGATTTCTCGACCAAGAATGCCGGAGACGTTACCTTCTCTGAGCTGCACGGCTCTGGGGTCGCCGACGTCAACGGCGATGGGATTCCCGATTTCATCACCGGCAAACGGTGGTATTCCCATCTGGATAGCGGCATCGATCCCGATACACTGGATTCCCCTGTCCTCTATTGGTATGAAACCGTCCGCGATCCAAAGGCGCCAGGCGGCGCCAGGCTGGTTCCTCATCTCATCGACAACCGCAGCGGCGTCGGCAACACGGTCCTGGCAGTCGACCTGAACCATAGCGGCATGCCGGACATCGTGACGTCCACTCGCTTGGGACCTTCATCTTCTGGAACAAGATGCATCCGAAGAAAGCGGCCGCTGCCAGCGCGAGCGGGAGGACAAGGGCGGCCAAACATACTGGCGCGGACTAGTCTGCCATTCACTCGATTCAGAATCATTCCGACGGTTCTTGAATCATCACCCGGATGCTGAACACCCAGATCAGCCATCGTCAAGTTTGGGGCAGTCGAATTGGCAGAAGATTGATCTGGGGAACGCCGCGCCGAAGGCCTCGACATCCTCGGGATTCCAGTTCGGCTGCGCAAGAGCGGATGATCTCCGCGCGTTCGAGCCAGAGATTGCCTTCGCGGGCTAAGGCGAAGCGCGGCCTGGTTCGTGCTTCTAGATATTTGAATTGATTGGTGGACCTGACCGGGATCGAACCGGTGACCTCTTCCATGCCATGGAATGAGTCCTCAGGCAAATTATAGACGGCACAGCACTTACGAGTCGGCTGAATCGGCAAAACCGGCATAATCGGCAGTATTTGCGACAAAGATGCGACAAACTTTTTGGCGTGAACCCTAGCCTTCTTGCAGCGGGCCAATGGGCTGATCCGTGTGGGGTCAGCCTGAAGTATCCATTCAGCGAGGTCATTGACTGTCGAAGAAGCTCACTTGGTGATTGCTGATGGGTGTGGTCTCCACCAGAGTGGCTTCCATTTGCTCCGCCGGTAGAATGCGGAGAAGATGAACCGGAGGCCTCTCGGTTGGTTCGAGGTATTCAGCGTAATCCTTCGGTAGAAGAAAAAGTGGTCATGCGATCGTGGATCGGCGCCATCAGTTCGTTCGGTTCGTTGCTTCATGGACCAGCGGAGTCGTTGTTCTTTCTTCACATCTCTGATTCTTATCGCGGCCAAACGCGGACAGATCGAGCGCGAGTTGTCTCAGGATCGGAAATTTGTCTGCATGGCTCGTCATTAGCACATTGACGAAATCTTCCTGGTTGGGCTGACCGAGGGCGAGGCGATAGAGGAGGCGCTGCTCCTGCAGTGCCTTGAATCTTGCTTCATCTCGGCTATGGGGCATCCTGAATATATAGCGAGTGACGCCTGCCTCCGGCAAGACCCACCAAGGGCTAAGACCACTGAGATCGGACTTCTGTAAGTTCCCGACCCTCTCGATCTCCGGCCAGATAGACCCTCCGTGCAAGTCTTCCTTGAGTAGCTCTGTTCCCAGTGTCTTCGCCAGGCTGCGCCGAATGAGCCGGCCGCCGTATCGTTGAATGCGTCCCTCCCGTTGTTCGAGATCAAGGGGGCTTGAACAAAGATCCCAATGAGCGATACGCCCGCACCATACGTGAAAATCCAAGCCTTCCTGTCCAACGGAGGTCGTCGCCAACACATGCGGCCAGAATGGAGTATTGAACGCTTTGCGGAGTTCGTCGGAGCGAACAGGACGGCTGACACCTGCACCCACCTTCGAATCGAGTTCACGGTCGGTTCCACCGAAAGGAACCGCGGCGTGACAGCGGATTCGAATGCGCTGCTCGGATTTGCTTCCAATCGGATGGAATGAAAACGAACCGGTGGTAACCCCGAGTACTGAGCACAAGTCTTCCGCCAGTTCTGCTCCATCATCTGATCCGCTCTTCCTGGCAAGCCAAAAATGCTCATCGAGCAACGCTTCAAGATTTCCGGATACGACAGCCTGCTGCAGCGTCAGCACCGGTGTTCGCCCCTTGAGACGAGCAAAGAAGACCGGATTGTCCAAGTAGGTGCGCAGACCATGCCAACACAGCCGCAATAAGTTGCGGAACCCTTCAGGCGCCAGTGCCTGCGCATAGTGCCGCCGAAGTGCGCGTCCAACAACCACACCCGGTGAAGACAGCGCGACTGCGGCCAGATCACGCAGTTCACTCGGACTGATCGAAGTCACGGTGGAAGCTTTGTGCCACTGTTGGACGCATTTGAGGAGCCGGCCGTCGTCAGCTGCAACCTGTTTCCAGGCGGAAGAACTCATCGCGCTGAAGCTCGCTTGGAAGTCAAGCGCAGAAATGATCTTCCAAATTGGGCGCCGCCGCTTTCGCTCCTTAGCGGTTGCCTTGTCAATCCGAATGCCCAGCTCCGCGAGCGCTGATAGAAGTTGGGTCATGACAGAAGCGCGCACACTCCGAAGGCTTCCGCCTCGTGCCTTCATCGGATCCACTGCTCCGATAAGGAACGGGGAGGGATGGAAAAGGGCAAGAATGGGCATCCGTCCCTTTCCAGCTTGCAGCCGGCGTTGCCGCCACGCGAGTTCGTAGCCCCTTTTCTTCGGCAGGTAGGAGGCTTCGACCTCCAGGCTCAGCAACGCGGCGATACTTTGAGGCGTTGCCTTAAAGCGACTGAAAAGCAACAGCTTTTCGGGCGTATCTCCGGCCCAATCCCCCGAGGGCGACCACCACGGTAGAGAAGGTGCCGTCCAAGGAAGGGCGAGGCTGTCCGACTTTAGAACCGTTTGCAGCGCGCGGAGCTTTGGGTGTGGCCAACGAACCGCGGGTTTCAGCTTTTTACGGCCTTCCAATGTCAGCTTCGTCAGTTTGCCGTCGTTGACTAATATCCGTTGTCTCCAAGCCTGGTAGCGATTGCCCAGCGCCTGCATCGGTAACGGCACCGAGAGCCAGTAAGGAAGTGCCTCGCTTCTATGTTGCTTCTTGAACGAGGTCACCAGATGACGGTAGACACGAACATCCTCTGCAGACAACTCGCAAGGAAGCGGCTCAGTATGGCTGCCGTCAGAGAGATCTTTGCCCTCACGTTCCGTCCTGGACATCAGCGGACCCAGTAGGCCTTGCAGGGTCGTGCGCTGAGTCAACGCAGAAGCTCTGTGTGCGTCGAACTCCAAGGACTCGCTTGGGATCCTCGCCATAGCGCGAATGCTGTCACCGAAATCTGAGAAGGCGGTCATCGCGCGTTGACGAATCACCTTGCCATGATCTCCGCCCAGAAACTCGATGAGCTCAAAAAGTTCCCTATGGTGATCTGCGCCTGCAGCTTGTTCCCACCGCCCCGCATATAGTTTGTAGGGCGTCGCGGAGAGGAGCAGCACTGCGGGCGAATTGGCTCCGCGTAGAAGCTGAGACATGAGCTTATCCTGCAGCCCATTGGGGGTGAGAAGCTCTCGATACCTCTGGAACTCATCGAAAATCACGAGATCCGGCGGGCTGAATATCAACTGGGCGTGTGCGAGAGCGCGCCGCAACCGCCCGATGATCTTGCCCTTCGTCTCGGTTTTCGCAGCTTCAACGATTTTCGTGTATGGATCGCCCTTGAATTCCTGGCAGACCGCCGACCGGAAGGCCCGAAGGAATCGCTCTTCAGGCTTGTATCTCGCATGCCGGTAGGCATCCACAAGTTGCTCCCAATTCTTCCTTGCTGTGCCACGAAGCAGATCCTCTGGCAAACTGCGTACCAGTTGCGGATAAGTCCATCCAAGGAGCGCCCGAAGGAATGCTCGCTCCTCCTTTCGTCCGCCGTGCAGGCGGGTTTGATTGCCGGGGAAGGAGGTCCCCGGCGTGAGCGCATAGAGTTTGACCTTGACCTTCGGGAGAGCTGTTTCGAAAGGAATCAGGCCGAGACGATCAATGTTCGAAAGCGCATGTTTCCGCTCCTCCATGGGGAGGAAGTCAATAAGCCTCCCGCGATTCTGGTTACCAACACGCTGACCATTGGCCACGTAATAAACAAGCAGAGGCCGACGCTGGCGTTTGCAAAGACGCGCTATGATGTCGCGTGCGACGACCGTCTTACCCAAGCCGACCTCGTCGGCGATCAGGAAGCGGCGCGGCCCTACAACGTCCACCAGGGTCCGGCAAGCGACTTCGACCGTTGCTTGTTGAAAGCGCTTCAGACTTGCGCTCATGCGGGTTTCACCATGGCGCTCGTCACTTCCCCAGAAGTTCCGTTGTCAGTGTGTTCCAGATCGACCTGAGTTCCTTAAGGCGCTTCAACTCGTGCTGCTGCTCCGTGTACGATCCATCGAGGATCAGATCGAGATAATCCTGAACACGCATGTTTGCTCGCTCGAACGCTGCAGGATCCCGTGCCCAGCAGGCAAGCATCCCTTCAATTGTCAGTGAGTCGAGATCCCTCTTCAGGGAGCCTATGGCCTGCTGAGAGTGGACCGGAGCATCCCACGCGGGCGCTTCGTCGTCGATGGAGCCACCATCGATCAGCGATCGCCACCACGCGAGAAATGCCTTTGGTCCTAAGTACCGCGCGAGGGCGGCCCGATCGCGATTTGCATCCAAGGGTGGCATCACCGGGAATCGTTGTATCCAGCAACACTCGCTTCCTTCGAGCGACAAGCGCAACTGGACTAATTCTGTCTGTAACGCCAGCGGAAATGCCCCGAGTTCGAGTATCGTCAATGCCGGCATCCAGGGGACAAGCGATCCTGTGGCCATGCCGACGTCCAGAGTGATCTCACGATCTAAAGTGTGCGGAGCGTGCTCCACTTGAAGCCTAAAAGTATCCCCCTCGCGGAGTAGCGTGCCCGTCCGGCAGGACCATGCCACAGAGTTGCGGGCCTCTTCCAGACGCTTACGGACCTGGTCTTCAATAAAGCCTTCCTTTACCAACTGCTCTAACGGACAGGGGAGGCCACGGCCCAGCAGATCATTCAAGCCCTCCCAGTATCCCGGGTCAGCCTCAATTTCTGCGACAATTTCTACGTTTCGGCCTTCCCAGGCTCTGGTCGTTGCGTTGGCGCTGCCGATCCACAGAAACACCTTCTTGGCTGTCCGAGCGGCAAGGATCTTCGCGTGAAGCCCGAGTATCGGAGCCTCTTCCGCCCCTATTTCCACTTCCTCGCCCGTCTCGTCCTCATCCTCGTCGGTCCAGTCGCTCATCGGCTTCTGAAAAGAGAGAAGATTACTGGCGAAGGCCTCCAACGGTTTTCCCGGTTGGGCTGCAAGCCTGAGAAGCTCTGTCTGAGTGGAGAAAAGAGTTCGCGGTGTCTGACGGTCGCCCCAGCTTCCAATTGTCTTTAGGAAGCCGCCGTGTAGAAATGGACTGACGATGGCAACTTCAGTTACACCTTTTGGGACGACTGGAAGTGGATCGTTCCCCTGGCCGCCTGTAAGACGAATCCTCTTGATTTTGAGCCCTGCGGGAATGTTCCAGGTCATATCTTTCAGCTCGCGCATCAGTCTGATTCGTTCCGATTCAGCCAGTTGTGCGGAACCTGCAAGCTTGTCAAAAACTTCTACCAGGCCCTCGACCCGATCTCCTCCTTGAATCGCCAGGCCCCCAGTGAGCAGCAATCCTAGGTCTCGATTCGCGGCAACGGTCAGATTTCGGCTACCGAGCCACAAGCGCCAGCGCACGTCTCCTTTCCGATTAGAGAACCGGATGAATGCCAGCTTGGGGTGCCAGCTATGAGCATTCTGTTCGAAAGGAACCTCGATCAGGAACTGGTCGAAGATAGCCGTCACATCCGATCGCTTATTCGCACTGCTCAATCTGCCCTGCTGCAGGACAATCCGCACTTTCCCTCGAAGATCCGTGACCGCCTCGGCGAGATCAGCTTGGCTTCCTGAGCCTCTATCGTCGTCCCGTTCGGCCATCGATAGTAGCGCGGCAGCGATCGACGTTACATCCGCAGAGTAGGTGGCGAGAAGTGCCGTCTCGACGATCCACCCGGGATCGGGCCTAAGACCTTCGAGGTAAGACTGTGGCGACCACTCCTTGCCCGCTTTCATGCGGCACCATTTAGGTCTCTAAGCAGGCGATGCACGTTGTGCCACCGATAGTGCAGGGGTTTCGCCTCAGGATGCTTGTCATTCTCCCAGAGACGCCGCAACTCCATGCCTTTCAAGCTTCGAGACAGGCGCGCACGCTGGCCCTTACGACGGCATTCGGCCCTTCGATAACAATCGAGAAGGTCCATAACCGTTCCATTTTTCTTGTGGATCCAGTCCTGGGTTTCTGTGAGAACTGCAGAGAACGCCTCGGACAGATCGATCCCGTCCGTTTGCAATCCTAATAGGTTCAGCTTAGAAGCTTCCTCTGCGTGCTCAGCCAATATCATTGGGAGCTGATCCCGATGGAGGCGTGAAGTATGGATACTGTCGTTGCACTCCCGGATCTCTTCGACCAAGGCCGCATAGATTCCACGGCCAATCGCAGCGAGTGCGGCGGCCTGGCCAGCACGCAAAAGGGCATCCCGATCCTTCCCCGCATATTTCAAGATGTCACTGTTCCAACAGTGGTCGACGTCGGGAACGACGTTCAAGAGCGCGAGCTTTGCCAAGAGCGAGGGCTCGCCTGGGTGGTGTACAGACCTGACATCGCTGAGCCTCTTACGGAGATACTCTTTCTCCTCCGATAAAAGGACAAAAGTCAGTTCGCCATCTCCTCCAAAGTCATCCGGAGCCTCAGGCATTAGTCTGTCGAACGGGAGATAGTTGGGGTTGAGCGGTACACCATCGTCATCCAATGCTGTCCGCGTCGCCGAACTGAGGGAGGCGTGAATACGTGATCTCGTGGGCAGATGCTCGCCGTCCCGCGTCGGGCCTAGTAGTCCCCATGCTCCGAGAGCGGTCCAGTAGATCAGTGACGGTGGCTGATTGCTCTTCTCGGGATAACGACGGGCTCCTATGACGCCGTCCTCGCCAGCCTTCAGTAGTCGCCCCGCGAGGTGCACTTCAGCGCGTTCAACAGAGCGCTGCACTGACCTGGCTCTAGTCTCTCTCTGCAGTGCCTCGTACATCCATGGAACGAAGAGCACGTAGCGCAGGCGAGTGTGCAGCACTGAGGTTCCTGGGAAGAAGCGGTCTGCATAGCGCTGATGGATGAGTAGAAAGCCGATCTCGTCCCGAACTCCTTCGGAGTGCCCGTCGAGTTGCGCCTCAGCGCGTCCTATCGCATCCCGAGACATGAACGTCCAGCCGAAAATTGATAAGTTTTTGAAGTCGCTTGACATTCCCGTCCTCTGTATCCGGGGCTGAACTTGATCACAACGTCGCAATGTAATCGGAGCTTCCGGTCGGGATGACGAAAGATTTAAGCATGAATATCACTCCCTCGAGTGCAGACTAGATGTGTCAAAGACACTCCCATTTTTCAAGATGCACCTCATGGATGACAAGTGAGCTTCTATTCATGATCGCCGACGCTACAGACTCTGGACTTATGCTAGCAGGCCGAGTCACTCCTTCACAGGCTGCAAGCATATGTGCGGCTGGCCGGGACATCCTTGCTGCCTGGTATGGTCGGCGAGTGGCTGGACAAACATGGTTCGGACGGCGCATTCGTCGTGGCCAATTACATTCCGGCGCCATATGTCGATGATGATGGCCGACCGCAGCTACATCGTCTGACCAAGCTCTTTCTTGAGAAATATGCGGACGAAGATCGCATCTTCAACCAATACGCCGGCCAACTTCATTCTCTTCATCCGTACAAGGGTGACATTTTAAAGCTGAAGAGGAAGAGGCAGACGTAGCCAGGAAGTTTCTGGGCCATCCCCTTCAGCGAGTGCGCGACTGGGCAGCCTTCGAGATCAGCGATGCCGACAGAGGGGCTGCGCAATTCCGGTCGATGCTCGATAAGCAGAAGGTATAGTCCCACGCACCTGATTCAGGATCGCGGAGTAACTGATTTAGGATGTGCCATCCGCTTCCGGTTCAGGGATGGCAAGACCGAGTTGTTGTACGCAGGCTTGGATGAGTTCGTCGAAATTGCCGAGTTGGTTGGGAATAGGCCTCTCTCTCTTCTTGCTCATCACTGCGTTAGGTGTAGCGAAAAACGGCATCGTGAGATAACGCGCCGAACCCTTCCGATTCGCACGAATATGCGCTTCGAGAATGTCCGCCAAACGTGTATCCGAAAGGTAAGCGGAGATCGCTTCCGCGTGTTCGGAGGAGAGACACGTGAGCGGCGCCACGGAGACTGAGAGTCCCTTCCGTTTGAGAATCGCGTCAAAGCGCTCTCCGAGATATCCATTGACGCCTGCCACGCTGCCCAAGTCGTCGCGAGTGACGAGTACAGGAAAGACGGTCGTGATAGAGGTGAGGTCCATACCTTCCACGCTCTGCCGATCACGACCGAATGCGCGCTCAATGTTTCTTGCAAGCTGTTTTACTGCCTGTTCGCGGTCCGTGCTTTCCACAAGTTTGGACTCCAGTTCTTGCTTGAGGAGCTTGTAGTCACCCTCATACTTGGCGCGAGCCGTGAAGGTTGTCCCTTTCGACTCGATAAGAACAGCGCTTCGATCACAAACGATGACGGTATCGGATAGCTCCTCGTTAGTATTTGCAAACACAGGAGAAACGTAGACCCGGTTCAATGCGGCATCAGAAGCAGCGACGAAGAGGTCTGCAATGTACCTCTCGAAGAGCCGACCCCAGAACGAATGAAACAGCGGCCGTTGGCTGGCAGACAGCTTGGAGTGAATCAACCAGAACGGTCCGGATTCGAACTTTTCGGCGAGCATCCAGAGATCCATTAGATCGAGCTTGGAAGTCGCCCTCAGCAACGGCTTGTCACGAAATGCCGTGAAGTCGTTGGGGCCCCTGCTGGACTGCAACATTTGCTGATACTCTTCCGGCGAAGCCGAGACCAAAGAGAAGAATGCTTGAATGGCCTCCGGTTTTACCTGAGTCGAGGCGAACCATTGCTCGTCTAGGCTGTAGATCAGCGGATCTGCAAGGAACTTCGCGGGCTCAAAGTGATGGAAGCGGGTAATCGCGCTGATGATGAAAGCGTAGAACTCCGACAGTTCGAGGCCGGTAGCCTCTTTGAACAGCACTGGGAGGTCAAAGTACGGCTTAGTGGTCGATAGTTCCGGAGCTAGCTTTGTCATCTGATAGGAGCGCAAGATCCTATGTCGGACGTTTGCATTCGCGGCTTCTTGAATGGGCAAAATCGACGTCGCCAACTTTGCGAAGCTGTCCAGCGTATCCCGCGAACCATCATCGGACTCGAGGTGCATGTGGTCATTCGCTATAAGGAAGATTTGTCCCAGCGCGGTGTTCGACATCGGCACGCCGGG
>Ga0182024_10014353_pt1 | contig 15327 bp, 18 predicted proteins | sample P32metaG_FD_120480 | JGI IMG/M metagenome (GOLD analysis project Ga0182024, IMG submission 120480) | Permafrost microbial communities from Stordalen Mire, Sweden - P3-2 metaG (Illumina Assembly) | ecosystem: Environmental > Terrestrial > Soil > Wetlands > Permafrost | place: Sweden: Stordalen... | reverse complement strand
GCACAAGACCGCCCCGCCCGCGATCCTGCTCACCAACGATCTGAACAGTCATTTGCTTCGTGAAGCGCTGGGCATGCACGTATTCAGCGTCCTGAGCAAGCCGGTTGATCCCAACCTGGTGCTGGATGCGCTGGCTCGGGTGCTGCGGCGATTCTATGAGAGCCGCTGGCCGGGGTTGAGTTAAATGCAGATGGGAAGGTGAGCGGGCGAGAAGGTAATTAACAAACTCACGTGACTAACGATTAGCGACAAACCACTTTTTTCATAGAAGGAGCAAGCGACATGGCAAAACTTCGCCCACTCGGTGACAAGATCCTCGTCAAGCGCGTCGAGGCTGAAACCAAGACCAAGAGCGGAATCGTCCTGCCGGACAGCGCGAAAGAAAAACCCCGCCGGGGTAAGATCGTCGCCGTCGGCGATGGCAAGCGCCTCGACAGCGGCGAACGCGCCCCCTTTGCCGTCAAGAAGGGCGACGAGGTCATCTTCGCCAGCTACGCCGGCACCGAGATCAAGCTCGACAACGAAGAGCTCATGATCATGAGCGAGGACGACGTCCTGGCGATCATCGACTAATCAAGGTCGCCCCCCGGCGCCACCAGAGCGCCACCGAACACGCAATTTATACAAACACGAGAGGACTCACATGGGTGCCAAGAGAATAGCATTCGACCAAGAGGCGCGCGAGGCCATCCGCCGCGGCGTCAGCAAGCTGGCGCGAGCCGTCAAAGTCACGCTCGGCCCCTCCGGCCGCAACGTCGTGCTCGAAAAATCCTTCGGCTCGCCGACCGTCACCAAGGACGGCGTCACCGTCGCCAAGGAGATCGAGCTCGAAGACTCCTACGAAAACATGGGCGCCCAGATGGTCAAGGAAGTCGCTTCCAAGACCAGCACCGTCGCCGGTGACGGAACCACCACCGCCACCGTCTACGCCGAGGCAATCTTCACCGAAGGCCTCAAAAACGTAGCCTCCGGCGCCAACCCGACGCAGATCCAGCGCGGCATCCAGGCCGCCGTCGACGCCATCGTCGCCGAGCTCAAACGCGTCTCCAAAAAGGTCGAGCACTCCAAGGAAGTCGCCCAGGTCGGCACCTCCAGCGCCAACCAGGACGAGCAGATCGGCAAGATGATCGCCGACGCCATGGACAAGGTCGGCAAGGACGGCGTCATCACTGTCGAAGAAGGCAAGAGCCTCGATACCCACGTTGACCTTGTCGAAGGCATGCAGTTCGACAAGGGCTATCTCAGCCCCCACTTCATCACCGACCCGCAGTCCGGCGAAGCGGTCCTGGATGACCCCTACATCCTGATCCATGAGAAGAAGATCAGCAGTGCCCGCGACCTGGTTCCCGTGCTGAGCAAGGCCGCCGACGCCGGCAAGGCCGTGCTGATCATCGCCGAGGACATTGAAGGCGAGGCCCTGGCCACGCTGGTGGTCAACAAGCTGCGCGGCACCCTCAAGGTGGCCGCGGTCAAGGCCCCCGGGTTCGGCGACCGGCGCAAGGCCATGCTCGAAGACATCGCCATCGTCACCGGCGGCACCGCCATCTTCGAAGAGCTGGGCATCAAGCTCGAGAACGTCGAGATCGAGCACCTCGGCAAGGCCAAGAAGGTCCGCATCGACAAGGACAACACCACCATCATCGAAGGCGCCGGCGATGAGAAGGCCATCAAGGGCCGGATCACTGCCCTGAAGGCCGAGATCGAGAACACCACCAGCGACTACGACCGCGAGAAGCTCCAGGAACGCCTGGCCAAGCTCGCCGGCGGCGTCGCCCAAATCAACGTGGGCGCCGCCACCGAAGTGGCCATGAAGGAGAAGAAGGCCCGCGTCGAGGACGCTCTGCACGCCTGCCGCGCCGCAGTCGAAGAAGGCATCCTCCCCGGCGGCGGCGTCAGCGTCATCCGCGCCGCGGCCAAGGTCCTCAACAAGGCCAAGGAAGCCGCCCGCAACGACGACCAGGTGCTCGGCATCGAGATCGTCCGCCGGGCCGTCGAGGCCCCCATCAAGCAGATCGTCGAGAACGCCGGCGAAGACGGCGCTGTCGTCGCCCAGAAGGTCAAAGAGTCGAAGGAAGTCAACTTCGGCTACAACGCCCTGACCCACGAATACGGCGACCTCTTGAAGATGGGCGTCATCGTCCCCACCAAGGTGGAGCGCACCGCGTTGCAGAACGCCGCCAGCATCGCCAGCCTGCTGCTGACGACCGATGCGATCGTCAGCGAGATCAAAGAGGAGAAGGAACCGGTAGGAGCCGGTGCGGGCGGGGGCGGGATGTACTAAGCCGCACACCCTGAATCGCACGAATGAGGGCCGGAAGTTGAAGGCTTCCGGCCCTTTTTCACGTACCCTTGTCTCGCCACCCGTTTTGCACGCATGTCCATTCCAACATCTCTGGCGTTAACCGCCCCGCCGCCTGCGGCACGGCCCAACCTGGACCGCTCGTCCGGGTCAACGGCTTCTTCGGCCCGCCTGCATGTCGAGCGCCTCGTAGAACGAGGGCCGATCGCGACAGATTTGGCGTGTCGGCAACTCATCGTATAATCGCACCGGGTTTTCGCGATTCGGTTGCCTATTATCCCACAGGGTAGTACGATGACGCTGACGTTTGTGGAGACGCTGGTGTTTACCGCTCGCTGGCGGAAGCGAGCGGATGACGATGCGCTTCGGGCACTCCAATTGGTGTTGCTCGAAACGCCGGCCGCTGGAACGCCCATCCCGGGCTGCGGCGTTCTTCGCAAACTGCGTCTCGCCGATCCTGGTCGCGGAAAGGGAAAGCGAGGCGGCCTGCGGGTGATTTACCTCCACACGCCGGAGGCTGATACCCTGGACCTGTTGACGGTATACGGGAAAGACGAAAAGGACGATCTGGGCGCCGATGAACTCAAGCTGTTGTGCGAGGCCGCACGCGCTCGCCGAAAGCAACTCCAGGATGCCGCAAGGCAAGGAAGGGCTGGTTCATGAAGGACGATACCGACTATGAGCGCATGAGCGTATTCGAGCAGATAAAGACCGGTCTTGACCAGAGCATGGCTTACTCTCGGGGAGAGCTGAGCCTGAAGACGACCACGCTGCCGCTGCCGCCACCGCCGGCGAGCCGAGCCAAGGTCATTGCGCTTCGGAAAAGGTTAAAGATGTCGCAATCGGTGTTTGCCGCGGCGCTGAACGTCTCAACGAAGCTGGTGCAAAGCTGGGAGCAGGGAACGCGCAAACCCGACCGGGGCGAGCTGCGGCTGATTGAGATCCTGGTAAAGGAGCCTGAAGTCGTCAGCAATCTGATCCTGGCCGATGGTCAGAGTCGGCAGAGGCCAAGAACGCCCCGAAAGGGAAAGGCAGGTCATCCAAGGGGCGCCCGTGCCCGTGCGGCCGCGCGGTGAACTGCAACACTCGCCGTTACGTCCGCACCCTCACCTTGCCTTTCTTGACGCCGATCCCGACGCCGGCCCCCGGCTTCCGAACGGCGACTTTCGCGCCGCCGAATTCCGTCTTCCCATCTACTAGCAGCTCCAGCGCCCGCGACACGACCTCCGACCGCTTCACCCCCGCTTCCCTGGCGAAAGCGACCACACGGCGGAGCAGGCTCGCTTCCAACGACACAGGGACGACCACCGACCCCTCACCCACCTTGGGGCGGCCGGGTCCAACGCGGACGCTCACCGCCCCGCCGCCCGCGGCACGGTCCCATCTGGCTCGCTCCTCGGGGGTCAAAGGCTGGCCTGGTGGTATCGCTCCGGCGCTCAAATCCCCGGTCGCCTCGGCGAGTTCGGCCTTGTCTAAGTTCAGATAAGACTTCTTCGATTTGCTCATGGGCTTTCCTCGGCTCAGGCCCGTCTCTTGAACTGTCGTTTCATGTTGTCCGTCATGGGCATGGCGTGGATCACGCGTACGAACAGGGCGTCGTCATCCATCATTGCCGACAGCGCTTCGGGCGTGAGGCTTTCGTAGCCGATTTCCTCATCGGCGGGGTGGACGAAATCCACCTGGAGATACTCTCCGTCGCGCGTCCGACCCCACACACGGAGTTTATTGTCGCCGATCTTCTCCGGGTAAGGCGACCGGGCGTGCCGGACCACGTGCTCGGCATCTTCCGGCAGAACGCCGTGTTCGCCGATATGTTCGGCGTTCCCTTCGTCCCACAGGAAGATGAGCATTGGTCCATTATAATCGCCAGTTGGTAGCAAAGCGAAAGAAATCTTATTAAAGTATCGGCGAAAAACGATTGGCGCAAGAAAGTCGCATGTTCGGCTCGGCAGCGTTGCTCCACGGAGTGGGATTGGGGATTCGAAATCCCTTGAGCCACACGCCGACAGAGTCGGTACGCTGGCCCGGCGCGTCGTGTGAAACATCGGGATCGATTGTGTCGGCTCTTCGACCATCATTCTTGCAGTATGCCTCCCCAGCGGTTGCTGTGCCGCCGCGGCGCCGCATGTACATCGTCGCTTACATTCTGGCGGCGGTCGTTGCCGCCATCGCGTTGCGGATCGAGTGGCTGAACGTGCAGGCCGGCGGGGCGCTGCCGAGCCGCGAATACTTTGATAACAATCCGGCTGAAGGTTGCGTCGAGTGGAGGGAATCGATTTTCACAAACGAGGCCAACTGGCGAAGTTTTTTTGGCCCGCGGGGCGCCGACGGTGAGCCCCTGAATCGCCCGCTGACATCCGCTGAGAACGCCCAGATGCGCTCGGACATCCACAGGCAGCAGGCGCGCAATAGCCTGCGTGAACTGCTTGAGACCGCTGGTCTCGCTCAATACCTGCTCGTTCCGGCGCTGCTGGTGATGTCAATCGTGGTTATCGTCAGAGACGGCCCGCGCCGCGGCCTGCCGCCGCTGGTCATGGCGCTGGCGGCAGGCGTGCTCATGATCTACCGAAGCTACTTTTCCAGTCTGGGGTGGTAGTTTGTCCTTGGAGGAGCTTCGCGATGGACTGCGCGCCGGAGTTCGCACGTGACGGCGAAAATCGCGCTGGCGCGAGCCAAGGGCATGGACGCGTGGACGCAACGATTCGTGGCGTTGAGCCTATCCCTTTTGCTATAATGCTTGTATGACCGCAGTAACCCTCTTTGACGTGCTCACTCGCGACGAAAGCGTCAGGCCCGACCCCGATCGCGCCGAACGAATTGAACGCCTGGCAAAAAAACTGGTGGACGGGGCGCTGGCGGACTGGCAGCGGTTGCTTGAGTACGAGCAGGAATTCGCCTCTCTGAGCTGCGCGACCCCGGCGCTGGACGATGAGCGGAACAGGTCGATGTACGGAATGTACGAGAACTGGGCGGAAGACGCTAAAGAGGTGCTTGCGCGAGTGAGGAGCTGCGCGGCATCAGGCCGAGCCGTTGCAAACGCGGGAGATTTGGAAGACGCTTATGCGCGCGTCCGCGCGCGGCTCGGACTGACGCCCGAAATGGTCTCCCATGCCATGGAGCAGGTGCGCCAGGGGCAGGCCAGGCCGCTTAAGGAGTTGCGGGATGAGCTTCTCGCCCGAATTCGCGCCTGACACGGAATCGCAGTGGCAGGACCTGGACTTGGATCTTCAGGAACTCATCATTGACGAAATGGAATACCTGGTTGCCAACCCGCCCGGTATCCACCAGGATTATGTGTACCGGGACTTTGCCCACGATGCGGGGGGCGTGAGGCACAACGTGTTTCTCCGGATCAACGTCGACCATCGGCGGCAGAGGATTACCATCGTAGGGATTGTTCACATCGTTCGGCCGATCTGAACGCCAAACAAACTCGGCTGGCCCCGGTCCGTTTTCCCCGCCCATGGAGCATCGCAATGGACCTCACCCTCCTCGAAACGCTGAAGCAGAAACTCGCCGGGTCCAAGGACCTGGCCAAGCCGTTCGAATACTTCATCGATCATTTCGGCACCGATCTGCAATTCATGCAAATGGGGCAAAGCTTTCAGGACCCGGTGCTGGAGGAATTCATCGCCGGCATCGCCCAGCACTGGTTCAAAACCGATCTCATTCGGCTCGGCCAGCAGCTCGTCCAGATCCCTGGATCGTCGTTCGTCCATGGCATTGTCCGGATCAATGGCCGGCAGGCGAACGTCATTTACTTCGACGACATCAAGGTCGGCCTGGTGGTGCTGCTCCCGACCCGCCGGGGCGAGATGATGGAGTACGGGCGGTTCACGGCCCGCAAGGCGCCGCCGCCGGAGGCGTTTGCGTCGGAGAACTGAGGTGCGGCATTCGACATTCATCATTCAGCATTTCCTCCCCCCATGAACCTCGGCAAACTCGAAATCCTCAAGAAGAAGATGGCCGAAGCCACCCAATTCGTAGATGCGTTCAACTATTTTTTTGACGAATTTGCGGACAAAGACGAGTTCCTGGACCTCGGGAAGCGTGTCTCCCATCCGAAGCTGGAGCAGATGATCCAGTTCTGTGGGGGAATGATGGTCGGGAACGCGCGGTTCAATAACTTCATGTTCATCCGTATCCCCAAGCGCTGGTTCGTTCACGGCACCTTCTGGGTCAACGGAAGGCTCGGCAATTTCATTTACTTCGAAGACGTCCAGCTCGGCATGCTGGCGATCACGCCCGCCGTGCCCGGCGGCGATACGCTCTTCCAGCGCTTCTCCGCGCGGGACCTTCCGCCCGGCTGGGTGCCGTCGGCGAATTGAGCTATCCTTGGACCCGGCAACGAATGCCGACCTAAGCTCTGCCAAGCAACGCCTCCTCGCACGACAACCAACCGGCGTGAGGCAAAGGATGAATTCGCGTGACACGGGAAGAATGCACACAGACCGTTCTTGAAGCTCTGGAAGTCAAAAAACTGCGGCTGAAGCAAGTCGCCGACGCCGTTGGCCGGCACGTGGTCTGGACCACGTCAGCCCTTCTCGGGCAATCCACGATGTCCGCCGATGAAGCGGCGAAAGCGGTGGAAATCCTCGGGCTGGGGGAGGACGTTGCCGAGGCGTTGCAGCGCATTCCCTCCAAGGGCTCGTTGTCGGAAACCGTGCCGACTGACCCGCTCATCTACCGGTTCTACGAGATCATGCAGGTCTACGGGACGACGCTGAAGGCCGTCATCCACGAGAAGTTCGGCGACGGCATCATGAGCGCCATCGACTTCACGCTGGACGTGGAAAAAGTCCCCGACCCAAAGGGCGACCGGGTCCGCGTCACGATGGAAGGCAAGTTCCTGGCTTATAAGAAGTGGTGACCAGGGCAAGAACTCAATGTCGGCCAGGAGAACGTCGAACGCATTGTGGTCGCAGAGTTCCAACGCCGAGCGGGCGTCGCGGGCAACTTCGACGATATGGCCAGACCGCGATAATAAATGTGAGTACGCGGTGGCGGTATCGAGATGATCTTCCACCACGAGGAAACGCATAAACCCTGCCTGCCCGAGGTGAATCTTATCACTGGGACTACGGCGGCCACATCAGGAAAAGCGGAAGCCTCATTTACCGCTTTCCCACCGCCTCGGGTGGTAACGGCGGAGGCAGTGGCGTTCGAGGCGCGCCGCCGGGGTCGAAGTCGATGATGTCAACGGTGACCGGGACGCCGTCCGGCCTGACCAGGAACAGATACCAATTCGAAGCCCGCGCTCCAATCACATTGGTGCATTCGACGATTCCCGCCCCAGCCCAGGAGTCGTCGGGCATCCGGAATAGCCGCTGATCGCTGAACGTTGCCGTCTCTGGCTTTTCCAGGTCGGAACGCACGCGCCTCTGCACCCATTCAATGAGCGGCGCGGCAGTGGCCAGATCGACCGAGACGCGGGTCGGGTGGTTCAGCGCGTTCAACGCCATCTGCCGGCGACTGGCCCGGTCGGCGGCGTCCATCCGCTCATTGTGAAACAGCAAGGTGAATATCGGCACGACCACCATGCAAATTCCCTCCTGCCTGTCACAGCCCCGAACGCGGCGCCTTCGGTGAAAGCGGCTCAAGAATGCGTCGCAGGCAAAACCGTTCTGTACCACTTCGAAGTGGCCCGCAAGCCCCGCTCGAAATCCACAACCGGCTTATACCCCAGCACCGCCGAGACCCGGCTCAGGTCGGCCAGCGAGTGCTTGACATCGCCGGCACGTTCCGGCTCATAGCGCGGCGTGAGATCGGGCCGGCCGAGCATTTCGGTCATGGCCTGGGCGAGTTCGTTGACCGACACGCGCAGGCCGCAGGCGACGTTGAGCACTTCCCCGCCGATCGTCCCTTCATGGCGGGCGGCCAGAAGGTTGGCGTGGACGGCGTTGTCCACGAACGTGAAATCGCGCGACTGCGCGCCGTCGCCGTAGATGACCGGCCGGCGGCCGGCGATGATCGCCTTGGCGAACGCCGCGATCACCGCGGCATAAGCGTTATCGGGGCTTTGCCGGGGACCGAAGATGTTGAAGTAGCGCAGAGGGGCGGTGTCCAGGCCGTAGCTGCAACTGTACGCCAAGCATAATGCCTCGGCGGCAACCTTGTTAGCCGCGTACGGGCTTCGCGGCTGGGGCGGGATCGACTCGGTCTTGGGCAGGGCCACAGTCTCGCCGTAAGCGCTGCTGCTGGCGGCGAACATGACCCGCCGGACGCCCGCCGCCCGCGCCGCTTCCAGCACGTTGAGTGTGCCGGTGGTGTTCACCTCGTGGTAGAGTCGCGGCTGCTCGACGCTGCGCGGCACCGAGCCTAGGGCCGCCTGGTGGAACACGTACCGGCAACCCTGCGTACATCGCGCCAGGGCCGGTTCATCCAGCACCGAAGACTGCACGAAGTCAACCTCCCCGTGCGCGCGGGCCGGCAGCAGGTTATCGACATGCCCGGCACACAGGTCGTCGAGCACGACCACATGGGTCCCCAGCCTGCATAGCACTTCGGCCAGGTGCGAACCGATGAAACCCGCGCCGCCGGTGATGAGCACGCGCTGGCCCGCGAAATGCGAGCCGTGCAGTTGCCGCCAATCTGTTAAAGATGAGCCTGTCATTGGGAGCTATGTACCCTTTTGTACGGTCGACGGCCGGGTTGCCCTGCCGGAGCGGGCGGGCAAAAGCTGCCGCCCCGCCGAAAGCGAGATGCGCAGCAGCAGATATCCGCCAAGGACAGCCAGCAGGATGAACGCCGCCGCTGTCAGATAGCCCGCCAGGGCCTGCAGCAGGCTCAACGCCCCATACACGGCCACGCCGGTCAAAGTAACGATCATTAGGGCGAAGAACAGCCGGCTGTGCAGCGACGGAGGAGCGATTCGCAGCCGCGAGTCGGGCGCGCCTCGAACGGTCAGCCCCGACTGGCCCTCGGTGTCGGCAGGCAAGAGCGGCATGTCTCGCGCTTTGGCAACGGTCCCCATGCCGACCACCAGGGCCATCCGCCCCGCCGCCTGCGCACCGCGCGCCAATAACCCATTCGACAGGCTCAGGGCAGGCCCATTCGACAGGTTCAGGGCGGGCCGGTCCGAATCCGTTACGCTCGAGGGCTCCGGCACACGGCGCGCGGCCACCTTCTGGGCCGCTGGCACCGAATGGGTCGATGGCTGGCCGAGCCGGCTGGCGACCCCCGAATCCCTTGCCCCGACCGCTTGACCCACGGCGGCAATTTCCCCAGCCAGCCTGGCATGGCAAATGGGGCACACCGGATGGCCCATCCACGACGCCCGCTGCTGGAGCCGGCCGAACGCCTGCCCGCAGTTGGCGCATTCATCGCCTTTTTCGCGCGCCAAGGCAGTCCGAGCACCGCTCAGGGGGCGGCCCCCGGCGACGGCCGTTGCCATCCTAACTTGCGAATGCGACTCGCTTTGCAGCGAAACGATCTGCTCCGCTAACGGATGCGTCGGCTCGCCACATTCGGGGCAGGTCACCAGTTTCCCCAGATGACGAGTCCCCACGGCAATCCGTTGCCTGCAGTGCTGACAGCGAAATTTCAACATCGGACCAATCCCTTCGGTCTGGCGTTCGCCCGTGAATACTCATTTATACCACGCCAATCAATGGTAAGAAGCAAGAAATCCGGAGGAGACAAGTGAAAACTTGAGGGCGTGAAGACGTGAAGACGTGAAGACGTGATGTGACAAGGGATTTAGTCCGACGAGAGAAGGGATTTGGTCCGCCGGTCCTACAGCAACTATTGCCCTCCACGGATCCACGGACCTGCCGCTGTTGCTCCTTCCGACTCAACGGTACGATTTGTCGGTTCCAAGCCCCGAATATCCTTCCAGTGACATTCATGCAAACCGGCACCTGCGCCACGATCGCCGTTCTCGCACTGCTCGCGTGCGGGGCGACTGCGCCAACGGACGCCCCCCGAAAACTCACGCTGCGGCAGTACGATGAACTGGTCGAGTCGGAGCGCAGCCAAATTCAGTATGATTTCGAGTCGGCGATTGCCCGTGCCGGGGATTCACTGGCAACGGAGGACTTCGCCGAGGCCGATGCCGAGCGAGAAAAGGCGTCTGCTGCCGCAGCCCAAAATCCCGGCGTTTTCAGCGGTTCTGAGCAAAATGAGTGGAAATCCCGACTTGCAGAACTCCACCGGCGGATCGACCAGACGAGGATGGCTGCAATGTCGACTCCGGATGGGGTCCGGCGAATTGAAGCGGCGAAACGCCGCACGTTGATTGACAACTTTCAGGTTTCCCGATTGGGTTGCCAGCGAACAATTGGCGATCTGGTCAAGAAAGCGCGCCAGTGCATCGACGACGCTCAGTACAACGAAGCGAAAGGCGTCCTCGAGCAAATCCTGATTCTGGAGCCCCAAAACCGATATGCCATTGGCATGACGCCTCTGCTGGCCGACCGCACGGTGAGATTTGAGAGGCGATTCGACCCAGAATCGCTTCTCGCCTCAACCCCTGACTGGCTCCTCATTCCCCTGGCGGCTGCGCTACCCTTTGTGTTGAGCCGATTGCACGCCCGCGCCCGCTCGCGTGCGAGCCGCGGCTTGTGCGTCAAATGTGGCTACGATCTCCGCGCCACGCCGCAACGTTGCCCCGAGTGTGGGACGGTGCCGATGTCGGGGGCGTAGGGCCGGTATGAAAACTTGAAACGCTCCTCCGCCCCTGCCGGGGCGGGCATGGGGGATGATCATTTCCACGGGTTGCGCGTCGCTCCGGCTGCGCCGCTCGCCGCTCCACCCGTGGCTACGATCCGGCGCCCCGCTCGCCCGCTCGGGCGAGAACAGATCGAAGCCATTCTGGGCCGCCCCGGAGGGACGTCGGACGGTAGCAACGGGTGAAGCGCAGGATCGCCGACAGGCGATCCGAAGCGCAACCCGTGGGAGTAGAACCTCCCCCGGCAGGGCGGAGGAAGCGTTCCAGCCGGCGGTTGGGCTTCCGACGTCGTGTCACCCTGCTCCCGTTTCCGTAGCCCAAACACCGCAACAAGCGTCCCCGCACAACGTAGTGGTTTGGGAAGAGTTGCCATCGATGCCCCGATTGTTTTGCACATTTTCGCTCCTCGCCGCCCTGCTGGCCGTATCCGCGCCCGCGTTTGCCGACGATGCGCCCGCCTTCGACGGTCAGGTCCGGCCCGTTTTGAACCAGTTCTGCCTTTCCTGCCATGGGCCGGAGAAGAAGAAGGGCGATCTGGATCTGACCCATTTCCAGCCGGACAAGGCGGGCGACGCCAAGGACGTGTGGCAGGAGGTGGCGGCGCGGCTGCAGGCGCGGGAGATGCCGCCGGAGAAGAAGCCGCAGCCCAGCGAGGAACAGCGCCTGCTCGTCGTCCACTGGGTCGAAAAGACCGTCGGCTTGAGTCAGACCGACTGCCAGAAGATCGCCTCCGATGAGACCCAGCGTTTCTATCGCGGGTACGTCATGAGCCGGCGGCTCAACCGGGCCGAGTACAGCAACACCATCCGCGATCTGACCGGCATGGACCTGCACCCCGGCGACGACCTGCCGGAAGACGGCTCCGGCGGCGAAGGCTTCAATACCGACGGCAATGCCTTGTTCATCTCGTCGATCCAGATCGAAAAGTACCTGCAATCGGCTGACAAAGTCCTCCGGGCGGCCCTCCCCGACGGCGCGTTCGACAAGCTCAGCGCAGGCGCGTTCGACAAGCTCAGCGCAGGCGCGTTCGACAAGCTCAGCGCAGGCGCAGCGTCGCCGGAGGCTGACGCGGCGCGGAAGCGGCTGCTCATTGCGACCCCGGCGCCGGGCATGTCGCCGCACGACGCCGCCCGGCAGGACATCGCCGCCTTTGCCCGCCGGGCGTTCCGCCGGCCGGTCACCGATCCCGAGGTGGAGCGCCTCCTGTCGCTGTTCGACCGCGCCCAGGGCCGCGGCGATTCATTTGAGGCCTCGATCCGGCTCGCGTTCAAGAGCGTCCTGATCTCGCCCAACTTCCTCTTCCTGGTCGAGCCGGAGCAGGAGGCCGATGGGATCTATCCACTGGCCGATTACCCGCTGGCATCGCGCCTGTCGTATTTTTTGTGGTCGTCGATGCCGGATGAGGAGCTGTTCAAGCTGGCCGAGGCGCACCGCCTGGGCGATCCCGAAGTCCTTCGGCAGCAGGTTCGGCGGATGCTCCAGGACCCGCGCTCCCGCGCCCTGGGCGAGAATTTCGGCTGCCAATGGCTCGGCATCACCGACCTGGGCACGACCGTCCGCCCCGATTCCCAGAAGTTCCCCATGTTCGATGACGACCTGGCGGCCTCCATGCACGACGAGGCGGTGCAGTTCGTGAACTCGGTCCTCCGCGATGACCGCAGCCTCGTCGATCTGCTCGACGCCGACTACACCTTCCTCAACGCCAAGCTTGCCCGCCACTACGGGATCGACGGCATCCGCGGCCCGGAGATGCGCCGGGTCACCCTGTCCGACCGGAACCGCGGCGGCGTCCTGGGACTGGGGGCAGTCCTGACCGCCACCTCATACCCGCTCCGCACCAGCCCGGTCTTGCGCGGCAAATGGGTGCTGGAGCAACTGCTCGGCGAGCGCGTCCCGCCACCGCCGCCCAACGTGGGGAAATTGCCGCGGGATGATAAGAAGGTCGATGGCCTCACCTTCCGCCAGCGCATGGAGAAGCACCGCACGCAGGAGGAATGTGCCGCGTGCCATCAGAAGATGGACCCGCTCGGATTCGGCCTGGAGAACTTTGATGCCGTCGGCCGCTGGCGCGATAGCCAGCGGGGCGACCCCATCGACGCCGGCGGCGAACTGCCCAGCGGCGAAAAGTTCACCGGGCCAGCCGAGCTCCGCCAGGTCCTGCTCAAGCGGCAGGACCAGTTCATCGGCAACTTCTGCCGAAAGATGCTCGGCTACGCGCTGGGCCGCGGCCTGAACCGCTTCGACCAGTGCGTCGTCGAGGACGCCATGAAGGCCCTCAAAGCCGATGGCACCCGACCCTCCGCCCTGGTCGAGACGATTGTGCTGAGCAAGCCGTTCCGGTATCGGTATTCAAAGAAGTGAGTGCATGACACCGGCCCGGTAACGGAGCTGACGATGAGACGGCAGCGCGTGTTCGGAATGTGGGTCACCGGTCACCCGGCCTTGTGGTGCGCGGTCTGGCTGATGGCGACGGTCGCCGCTGTGAAGAACGGTTTTGACTGGTTTGGAGATCTGGCCCGGTTTCAGCGTCCTGGTGACCTTGCAATGGCACGCTGGGCGCTCTTTTACGCTATCGTGTCGTGGCTGCTCGCGCCGCCCGCGCTCATGGCCTCACTTGGCGCTGGCAGGCGCGCCGTCGGAATTTTCCGTCGGCGTCACTGGCGCGGTATAGCCGGGTACTGTCGCCGCTGTGGCTACGATCTGCGGGCGACTCCCGAACGCTGCCCCGAATGTGGCACGTTTGTCGGACAGCCCGGCTCGTCGAAAGGTCCAGAAACCAAAATTGGCTCGGCTGCGAAGAACTGAAGGTAACACTTATGCACCTATCTCGACGAACATTCCTGCGGGGCGCTGGCGCGGCCTTGGCGCTGCCGATGCTGGATGCAATGACGCCGCTCAAGGCGCTCGCCGATGCCGCGCCCGGCGCCGCCGCTGACACTGCGGCGCCGCCGGTGCGGATGGCGTTCATGTACTTCCCCAATGGCGCCTGGCCCGAGGCGTGGGTGCCCAAGGCCGCCGGCGCGGATTATGAGCTGCCGTTCTCGCTGTCGCCGCTCGAGAAGGTCAAGGACGAAGTGCTGGTCCTTTCGGGGCTGGACAAGGCGGCGAGCCATGAGGGGGACGGACACTATGCCAAGACCGCCAATTTCCTGACCGGCGCGCACGTCAACAAGACCACCGGCAAGGACATCAGCGCCGGCGGCATCTCCATCGATCAACTCGCGGCCCAGCGGGTGGGCGATCAGACGCCGTTGCCGTCGCTGGAACTGGGGATCGATCCGGTCGTCTCCGGCACCGACAACAACGTCGGCTACACGCGTCTCTACGCCTCATACATTTCCTGGCGCGGCCCGAACCTGCCGGTGGCGCGGGAGATCAACCCGCGGTCGGTCTACGACCGCCTGTTCGGCCCCAAGGACGCGCAAGGCCGGCCGGTGACGGACGGCACCGCCTCCGACGATGCCCACAGCCTGCTGGACATGGCCCTGGAAGACGCCAACGCGCTCCGCGGCAAGGTCGGCCGCGACGACCTGGCCAAGGTTGACGAATACCTCGAAGCGGTCCGCTCGGTAGAAAAGCGCGTCGAATACACCGCCCGCAAGGGCGTACATCGCTGGCAGCCGACCACGCCTCCGGAGCAAATGACGCCGCCGCCGGAGCACGCGCCACACGACTATGCCGAGCACGTCGGGCTCATGCTCGACCTGATGGTGCTGGCCTTCTGGACCGATTCCACCCGCATCGCCTCGTTCATGTTCGCCAACGACGTCTCCGGCCGGAATTTCTCCCGCATGATCGAAGGCGTCCACGGCGGCCATCACGAGATCTCCCACCACAAAAACGACCAGGAGACCATCGAGCAATACAAGAAGATCAACCGCTGGCACGTGCAGCAGTTCGTCCGCATGGTGGACAAGATGCGCTCGATCAAGGAAGGCGAGCGGTCGCTGCTCGACAACTCCATGCTGCTGTTCGGATCGAGCATGTCCGACGGCAACAAGCACGATCCCGCCAACCTGCCGCTGGTTCTCGCCGGCCGCGGCGGCGCGACGGAGTCCGCCACCCGCGCCATCTCCCCCGGCCGCCACCTCGCCAGCCCCGGCGGCACGCCGCTGTGCAACCTCTACCTGTCCATGCTCGACCGCGTCGGCGTGCAAGTCCCCCGCTTCGGCGACAGCACGTCCAAGCTGGCGGGGTTGGAAGGTTAGCCCGGAAAATTCAGGACTCACCACGGAGACACAGAGGACACGGAGAATACAGACGAAAAGGAAGGACTGTAAGCTGCGCAACCCGCGCTCATCCGGCTAGCACTATGAAGGTGCTAACTTCTTTGCCAGTCTTGTCTTCTCTGGGTACTCAG
>Ga0182024_10014352_pt1 | contig 15327 bp, 18 predicted proteins | sample P32metaG_FD_120480 | JGI IMG/M metagenome (GOLD analysis project Ga0182024, IMG submission 120480) | Permafrost microbial communities from Stordalen Mire, Sweden - P3-2 metaG (Illumina Assembly) | ecosystem: Environmental > Terrestrial > Soil > Wetlands > Permafrost | place: Sweden: Stordalen... | reverse complement strand
GCTGATTTTGTTTCTCACCCACGGGGTGTGCACCTCCAGAGCGGTCTCATCGCATTCAAACCCGCATAAACACAGATGGCGGCACACGCCCAAAGGTTCGTTGGTGGAGTTCAAATTGGAAATGCGGGCTAATGCCGTTGATCAGGCGCGACAAACATGATGAATTCGCGAGAGAAGGTCCGAATCCTCGGGGGCAATTGACGCTCGAGTGTCAATAATCGTTCACGATCTTCGGCCGCAAGAACTGACGCGAAACGAAGGCCCAGGACGAATATCGCGATGCCGGCTCCGGTTCCGGCCGCCACTGCCGACCAGGAGTGCAGCCCGGAGATGATCGACAGCACAATGACAGACATCGAAGCGCAGACCGCGGTAAGTCTCTTGAAGAAAGCAGCATCCAGACGAATGGAAAAGCGTCGGCCGACGATAACCCAGACTCCAACCGCGGCCAGAGTTTGCGCGATTCCATTGGCAGCTGCGGCTCCTAGGGCTCCGAAGAATGGGATGAGCGTCAAATCAAGCAGCACATCCGCTACGCCGCAGACACAGTTCCAGATCACCAGCGGCTTCTGGTTCTCGGTGGCCAGCAACAGATTATAGGCGGGCAGAACCACCAACCGCGGAATGGCAAAGATGGCCATCACTTGAAACACGCGAACCATCGGCAGGTACCGAGGTCCATACAAAGTGCCGATGAGGGGCCCTCCGATCGCCGCCGCTCCGGCCAGCATCGGAAGGCCGCAAAGGTACACATACTTCGCCGCTGTGGTGGTCATCTTGAGCAGCTTTTGCCGGTCGCGGCCATATTCGGAAAACTGGCTCACGCCCACGCCCGCGGCGAAGATTTGCGGCGCCAGAAAAAGCTTTTCTACGATGCTGAACGCCACGGAGAAGAACGCCAGTTGACGCGTATCGCTCTGCAGAATCCTGAGGAAAACCATGTCGGACCGGTTCCAGACCACGACATTCAGGATCAACAGGATCATATTCTGGCCCGAGAACGAAATCATGCGCTTCTTCACCGAGGCCGGAAGCTCGGCCGCGGGTAGTTTCTGGACCCATCCGAGCACGGGAATCAGCTTCGCCCCGAGCTCCACCACGCTGCTCAGAAACACCGCGCAGGCGATGCCGACGAGGTCCCATCTCAGGAAAAGACTCAGGGCCACCAACGGCACGTACACCACCGTGCCGGCGAAAGCGCCGCGGGTATTGGCCGCCACCTTCTCGGCCCCCATATTCGCCATCGAAGGAATGAATGTCAGCATCCGCGGCAGCATCGTCGCAACCAGGGGTATCGCGGCGTAACGGTAGGCCGGATCCACCAAGGTAAACACCAGGATCAGGCCAATGCTCATCATCAACAGCGCGATGGCGATTTGCGCGCGGAGGCTGAAGAAGAAAATCGCTCGTGCGACGCTCTTCTCGCCGCCGGCCAGATACTCCGCCATGTACTTCCCTGTGGTGGCTGGAATGCCGAGAGACGCGAGTCCTCCCGCCGTGTTAGACAGCCAGTAAATGTAATTGAAATATCCGAGCCGCGTCGGTCCGATGAGCCGGGCGATTAGGATGGTGGTGGCTAGCGTGGCGACGATGCCGATGGCCACCTCGATGCCATACCAGATTGAGTTGCGGGCGATCCGGCGCTTAAGACTTGGCCGTTGCGCTTCTACCGGTTGTTCCGAATCCACCGAATCCCTCTATGGGCGGCTTGACGCGGCGGACGCACTCCATTCACCATAGCGTGGCCCGGAGTCGCGTCAATTTTCGTCGTACACTGATTGTGATGCTTAGCCCTTTGATGCGAAAGAGATTTCTTGGAAGGCAACGGGTCCGCCTTCTGGCCGCCGCATGGAGGAGGAGATCCAGCCGTTGACCGCGTTTATCACAGGCGCCGCCGGCTTCGTCGGCAGCAACCTCACTGACCGGCTTCTGGCCCTTGGGCACGACGTGGTCGGGTTCGACAACTTTTCTACCGGGCGCACTGAGTTTCTGGCGCGCGCCCTGGAGAACCCCCGTTTTCGTCTGCACCGCGGCGATATTCTGGACCTCGAAGTGCTCTCCGCGGCCATGGCCGGCGCGAATTTCGTCTATCACCTCGCCTCCAATGCCGACGTCCGCTTTGGCACTCACCATCCGCACAAGGATCTGGAACAGAACACCATCGGCACGTGGAATGTTTTGGAGGCCATGCGCACCAACAATGTCCGCCGCATCGCCTTCTCTTCCACGGGTTCCGTTTATGGCGAACCCGAAGTCTTTCCCACCCCCGAAGAATGCCCATTTCCGGTCCAGACGTCCCTTTACGGAGCCTCCAAACTCGCCGCCGAAGGATTAATCGAAGGCTATTCGGAGGGCTTCGGCATGCAGGCCTGGATTTTCCGCTACGTCTCGCTGCTGGGGCCTCGCTATTCGCACGGCCACATCATCGATTTCTACCGCCAACTCCGGGAACATCCCAACGTTCTGAACGTCCTCGGCGACGGCCACCAGCGAAAATCCTACCTGTACGTTGGGGATTGTATCGAGGCGATTCTCACTGCTACCCGACAAGCGTCGGCAAAGGTGAATATCTTTAACATTGGTACCGACCAGGCGTGCGAAGTGAATGATTCAATTGGCTGGATCTGTGAGCACCTGGGCGTAAGCCCCCGTTTGAGGTATTCCGGAGGGAAACGGGGCTGGGTCGGCGATAGCCCGTTTATCTTGCTTGATTGCAATCGGATACGATCCCTGGGGTGGTGCCCGACCCTGTCCATTCAGCAGGCTGTGGTGCGCACGCTGGAGTTTCTGGAAGACAGTCCATGGCTGTTCAACCCTGAATCCTCCTGAGTCTCTGCAGGAATCTGGCCCCGACTTTTGTTATGATTAGCCCAACTTGCCCTTGAGTAACAGCTCTGACTCCAGCGAGCCCGGTTCCGGCCGGGATGTCGCATCCCCTCAGGTCAGCGTCCTGATGTTGACCTGCAACCGGCCACAATTCCTCGGCCGCGCCATTCAGAGCATCATTCAACAGAGCTTTGAGGATTGGGAGCTGATCGTCGTCCACGATGGCCCGAATCAGCAAACCGCGGCAGCCATGCAGAAGTGGGTGGAGCGGGACCCGCGAATTCGTTACTTTCATCGCGACCGCGTCGGCAACATCGCAAACGCTTGTAATTATGGCCTTGCGCGTGCCCGCGGCCAGTACGTTGCCATTCTCGATGACGACGATTACTGGGTGGCGGCCGACAAGCTCGCAAAGCAGGTAGCGTTCCTGAATAGCCATCCCGATTATGCCGGCTGCGGCGGCGGCATGACCGTGATCGACGAGAACGAGAACGTCCTGATGTCGTATCTGAAACCCGAACAGGACGACCCGATCCGGGCCCGTGCGCTATGGGCGAATCCCATGACCCACTCGACAAGTATGTTCAGGCGCTCGCTCGGCGCAGCGCTTGGGTACTACGACGAGTCGCTAGCGGGCTTCCAGGATTGGGATATCTGGCTTCGGTTGGGTCGGCTCGGGAAGCTTTACAATTTTCCGGAGGTATTCACGCGATACACGAGCGGGGGCAGCGGTGCGTCGTTTCAGCAGCAGCGCAAGAATGCGCTGTCCGCCCTGAAGATCGTCTTTCGTCATCGCATGGCATATCGAGGGTTCACGGGAGCTCTGGCGCTGGCGCTCATGCACCTGGCGTACGCGCATCTCCCTGCTCGAATCAGGAAATCTTCCTTTTCGTTTCTGTCACGGCGAAAAAAGGCAATCTTTGCGGGGAGACAGAAGCGAACCGCACAGGAGCATCTCGGTCCGTTGGAATCAAAGCAGGAGGACTCGGGGCCGGGAGTATCTAAGACAGTAATATGACATCCTCAGTAAGGCTCGGAAGCATTTCCACGTATATCGTTCCGATGGCGGCTTTCGTCCTCACCACTACCTACGTGGTGCTGTCCCATCTTTCGCCGGCCGTTCTTTTTCCGCATCTGGCGCAATACCACATCATGTGGTGGTTGGCTGTTGCCGCTACGCTGGCCTGCCTGGCGCAGTTTTTTTTCCATCCCTTCCGGTGGCGATCTCCACAGGTCTATCTAATGCTGGGCTTGACGGCGGCCGTGCCGGTCTCATTGGTCGCAAACGCTCAATTTAGCAGCGCACTCCCGGGTTTGCGAGGGTTTCTCGTTTCCGGCGCTGTGTTCTACCTGGTGTTTGCAGCCGTGGATACCGTCAGGAAGTTGCGCGTCTTGGCTCTTACCGTGGTTATATCGGCGATCTACTTGCTCTCCCAATCTCTTTATGGCTGGAATCGGAATGGCCTCGCGAGCCAGTATGTGATGCAGCAGCACATTTATAACGCCCAGGGCGATGTGATTGGCGGATTCCCCCGTCTGCAGTCAGTTGGATTCCTGCAAAATCCCAATGACTTCGCTCAGTATCTGCTGGTGGCGGCGAGTCTGCTCACGCTGGCCTGGTCGCCGGGGCGGTGGCGGCGTAATCTGGCGCTCGTGATGCTACCGACGGCCTATCTGCTGTACGGTACTCTGGTCACCCATTCCAGAGGCGGCCTGATCGGAGTCTCCATCCTTGTTTTTTTTCTGTTAGAGAAAAGATTCGGCAAAATAATTTCGTTTGTGCTAGCGGGTAGTTTGCTTCGCCTCTTGTTTTGGGCTGGGGCCGCGGGCCCACGTTCGATCTCGATCTCGCCGAGTGACCCCGCAACCGCCGGCCGTCTCGATGTGTGGCGAACTGGAATCGCTATGTTTCGAGCGTCGCCGGTGTTTGGCGTGGGTTTTCAGCTGTTTGGCGCGCATAACCCGTCTCTTACCGCACATAATTCGCTCCTGCTGTGCTTGGCAGAACTTGGGATATTTGGCTCCCTCTTTTGGCTCGGTCTCATTGTTTTCTCGATTATGGACCTGAACACGATTGTTGGAAATGATACTGCCCTGGCGCAGGCGCCCGACCTCGTGGGCTGCGCCAATGGGGTCCGAATCGCATTGTTTACGTTCGTCGGAACAGCTTGGTTTCTTTCGCGAACCTACGTTATGACGCTCTATCTGCTGATCGGCATGGCTGCTGCTGCCCGCCAACTATTCACTCTCAACCGGATGGCGGGGGGGCGATTGATTCGCCCGCCAATTTCGTAGATCTTGAAGCAGCGGCGCAAAGTGAGTAACGACAACGAACCATGAACCACTCCTGGCTCGAGACCGTTGGCCGGCTTCCCCGCTCGACGGGCATCGCCGCCGCTCAGCCTATATGCGAATCGTACAGCTAGTGGAAACGCTGGAGATCGGGGGGCTGGAGCGGATCGCCGTCGATCTGGCGCGGGCGCAGAAGAGGGCCGGCCACAGCCCCATGCTTTACTGTATGTTCATGGGCGGGCCGCTTGCGGACGAGGCCCGCGCGGCGGGCATTCCGGTGACCGAATTTCACAAAGAGCCGGGCTTTTCGGTGAAGATGATTTTCATGCTGGCACGGCAACTGCGGCGCGATGCGGCAGATGTCGTGCACACTCACAATCCGGGGGTGCATCATTATGGTGCGGTATCGGCGTGGATGGCTGGCGTTCCCGCGGTAGTGAACACGCGCCATGGGCCGAGAACATCGTTCGGCCGCGCCTACCAGGAACGTTATTCTCGGGCGGTAATGCCACTAACCGATCGCGTCGTGTTTGTGTGTGAGGATTCCCGGCGTTATCTAGTGGAGAAACGTGGGCTGCCCAGCCGCAAATCGGTCGTAATCATCAACGGAATCGAGCTGAGAGCTTTTCTGGAAAACCCCGCCGCGCCGATGAGCGCTGCGCCGCGGGTCCGTTTTGGCGCGGTGGGCCGCATGGTGCCCGTGAAGGCGCACTCGATTCTGATCGACGCATTCGCTCAGCTCAAAGGAAAGCTCCCCGATGCCGAACTGCGCATTGTGGGTGGCGGGCCGCTCGAAGTCGAGTTGAAGGAACAGGCGCGAAAGGCAGGCCTGAACGGCCACATCCGCATCGACGGTTTCATTCAACACATCGCCGACGTGCTGCAGGAACTCGACATCTTTGTGATGTCCTCCACGAGCGAGGGCCTGCCGCTGGTTATTCTGGAGGCGATGGCTGCCGGACTTCCTGTGGTTTCGACCCGCATCGGAGGAGTCCCCGAGGTTGCGCCGGAGGGGGACGTTTCGGTGCTGTGCGCGCCCGGGAACGCCAGCGAGCTTGCCGAGGCGATGTACAAGGCGGCCACCGCTTGCGATCTCGTGCGTATGGGAAAAAGAGCGCGCGAAATGGCGATCGCGAAGTTCAGCGTTGATCAAATGTGGCGCAACTACGAAGCAGTTTACGTTGAAGCGCTCGGCCGGAGTTAGCGGTGCCACGCCTGGCCGTCGTCAGCTCGTACTTCCCAATCCGCGCCGAACCGCATCGCGGCCAACACGCCTACCAGACTCTCCGGCGGATGACCCCCTGGATGGATATCCGGGTGTTTTGCCCGCTCGCGGTGTACCCCTCCTTCTGGCGGCCCCGCACCTTCAGCTATGTACGGGCTGACCCGAGTTATTCCCCACCTGACCTGTCTACCCAATACATTGAGTATCCCGCGCTTCCGCTGGTCAGCCGGCCCCTGAACGGCCCGGTGTGTGCTCACTATGTACTGTCACACTTGGAGAGGTTCAAGCCTGACCTGATTCTGAGCTATTACGTGTACCCGGACGGCTACGCCGCGCTCTCCGCCGGCAAGCGATTGGGCGTTCCGGTAATTCTGGGTGCCATCGGTTCCGACATCAACCGTATCCCGGACAGGATCAGCGCATTGCTGACTCGAAAAGCTCTGCGTGAGGCCTCCTTCGTTCTGACTGTAAGCGAACATCTGCGCGATCAGGCGGTCCGGCTGGGTGCGTCCCCGGAGCGAACGAGGGCCGTGCGAAACGGCTGCGACACCTCGGTGTTTCGTCTCGCCGATCGCGCCGAAGCGCGGACGGGGCTGGGCCTCGACACGGAGTCGGAAGTCGTTGTTTTTGTCGGTTGGATCGCTCCCACCAAGGGTTTGAGGGAACTGGTTGATGCGGTGATGCGCCTGCGAGTTTCGCATCCCCACTTGCAACTGTTCTGCATCGGAGAAGGAGCGCTTCAGGCCGAACTGGAAGCTCGCGCGATCGATGCGGGTCTTGCGGATCGTATTCGCTTCCTGGGACGGCGCGGTTCGCTTGAAGTCGCTTCCTGGCTGGCCGCTGCCAATGTCTTCTGCCTCCCCAGCTATGCCGAGGGTTGTCCGAACTCGGTGATCGAAGCGCTGGCATGCGGCCGGCCCGTTGTGGCGACCAACGTCGGCGGCATACCGGAACTGGTGGATTCTGAATCCGGAATTCTTGTTGCGCCCCGGGATTCGGAAGCGCTGGCTGAGGCTCTCAGCGCGGCATTGTCGCGACGCTGGGACGAACCGTTGATTTCTCAGCGGTCTCAGCGCGGGTGGGACCAGGTTGCGGAAGAAACCTACCAAATCTGCATGGACTGCCTCGGACACCACGATCAGACGGACAGCGGTCGTCGCCAGAGTTCCCCAATCTGGTGAAATAACCACCGCACGGCAATGTGATCGTCGAACGGCCACATTCTTATATTGGGTTTGGCGGTTTACGAACACGTCGGCACTGCTCTGGATACCGGCGATCTGCACCCGCACCGGCTGATCACCCGAAACCCACAGCCGGTACAGTCGCTCGCGCGTACGCCGCGATTGGCGGCAGAAACGGCGGGAAATCGAGATCGGCGGCGGCCGCGAACGGGCCGACTAGCGAGTGCCGGGGCGGTTACCGTACAGAAGATAGTGCAAGAGCACCTTATAGCGGACCGGAAGAAGGTTAGGGAAAGGCCAGTTGGCCAAGGACCGGCCTAACAGCGAAAACACCTGCGAGCCCCCCGTCGAACGGTCGATCAAAGCCGCGCCATACAATTGGGCAGCCCAAAGGCGTCGCTCCACAGTCCATCGCTCGAGGCCGGTGAGCCCGGCCAACATGGCTCCTTCACAGACCTTCGGAATTGTTTCCAGGTGCTTGCGCAAGTTTCGGCTGCTGCTCGTGGGCAGAATGCGATAAAACGCCAGAGGCTCGCCGCACGAGGTGAATGAAAAGCGTGCGCGAAGCCGCACCCATAATTCCCAATCTTCGCAGGCAGCGAGATCCTCGTTGAATGCGCCCACTTCGTTGACTGCGCTGCGCCGCGCCAGTACCGTCGATGTAGAGATTACGTTAATCCAGCGCAAATCCGGCCATGAGGCATTGGCGTCCAAGCATTGGCCGGCCCGGCGCCTTCCTGTAACCTCTTCCACCGCCCATACTCCGGTGTAATTCAGGGCCGCGTCCCTATGTTTCGCCAGTTCCGCCAGTTGTCTGGCGATTTTGCGCGGGTCCCACCAATCGTCCGCATCCAGGAATGCCAGCCATTCTCCCGAAGCGGCCTCCACGCCCACGTTGCGGGCCGCCCCCACGCCTTTCCGGCCGGACTTTTCCTGCAAGAGCTTGACCGGCTCTCCGTAGGCGCGCACTAGATCCTGCGTGCCGTCGCTCGATCCGCCATCGATCACCAGCACTTCCCCTGGCGGGTGGGTCTGAGAAAGTGCGCTATCGATCGCGGTTCGGATGTACGGCGCCGCGTTCCAGGAGGGGATGATCACCGAGACGGTGGGAATGCCAGGTTTACCAGGAAGCGCCGGGTGTGAATCCGCGACTGGCATAACTGACGATTATAGCCCGCAGCCCCTTAAACCAAACGCACGCGCAACATCGTAGATCCCATTGTAAGAACTGGAGCGAAATAATTCACTAGCACCTAACGCTTGACCTGAACTTCGTGAACGTTGTGAACGTCGCGACGCCTCGTCGCGAACTTCGCGGTCGAGTAACCCGGAGTTGATTGACTGGCGTAAGCGGCCTACACATCGCCGCCGGTGGATCTTCATTCTTGCCTTTGTTGTCGCCGTCATTTTCGGCGGCCAAACGGCAATATCATTCTCACCGTGGAGCCCGGGGGCGAAACTCATTGTCCCCTTCCGGACAGACACTCATCTCTCGGGGGATTACAGGGGCTCATAAAAAGATTTTGCTAGATGTCTTCTCCAACATTGAGGATGGGCGTACAGTCAATGTAGACTTCCTGTGCATCTCTCGGGTTACCATCGTCATCCGTCCCGGGCAGGCTGGCGGCGGTTTCGGCATCAATACATTCGCGCTCCAGAATGCCCTTACCTTTTACTATCCAGATCTGCGCGCCAATGGCGAACGCGTCTCTAGCTTTTAATTCGTACAGACCTTTCCACGAACCTACGACTTCATAATCAAAACTCCAGTTGGGATGCTGCTCTATAATTCTTTGAAGGTTCGCAAATTGGTTAATCAAGGTGGGCAGGGCTTTCTTTACCTGCCGCATCGTAATTAGTTTTCCTTGCTGCCAAAAATGATCATCGCTCCGGAGCAAGGCATGGCGAAGAGGTTTGATTACCTCATCAATTGTCTCGAATGGAGAAACAATTTCAATGGCGTCCTTAATCCAGAGGGATATATTATTTTCCAGGCTTCCTTTATTTCCAGAACACTTATGGAAAGCCTTACAGAGTTCCAATGCAAATGAATAATCCTCCGGTGAACAACTTTCTATCTGGTCTTCATTAGCCTCACCAACAGCCAGAAGTTGGCCAGGGCAAAGGAAAAAACAATTCAAGACTTCTGGCTGGCAACCAACCAACAACTTGAGTTGGAAGACCCAGCCCGATACGAAGAATTCAACCTTCGCAACGACTGGGTCTTGGACACCGAAGACGAAGCGATGTACGTCCAGGGCTGCGTCTACAATCACTGTCCCGTCAGCGACGCGACGTATGCGGACCCAGAGATAGTTTATCTCGAAATTAAAAAAGACGTTTCCGAACACGGTACGCTCGCCTATCACCAGATAGAAGCCATGTACCGCAAACAAAACTACGATGGCAGGAAATCGGCTTTTCGCTCATCTAAATATGACGGTACTAAAGAGAGTGCATACCGATGCTATGGCGTCCGATTGTGTCTAGACTACGAGACCGAAGGCAAGGCGAGAAACACGTATATCGTCTGGGGGCTCCGTAACCCGATGGATGTCAACCAGGAAACCCTTAAACAGGGCATTGCCGAATTCTACCTGGACCAGAAGAGCATTCGGTACGATGACGTAGACACATTGCTTCGCCAGCGTGACGCCCAGCGTGAGAATCGCCAACCAGTCCAGGTTGAGACTTCACCGCCAAAAATAATTCCGATAGATGCTATCCAAACAATTATCGCCCAGAAGAAGCGCAGCGCAGAACAGTACGACCGCTGGATTGAAGAAGTGAGGAGGGAAATCCGTGAGAACTGAACTTTTAGAAATACTATACTTCGAACGTTCGTGGCTGGACCGAGTCGCCAACGATGATTTCATCTTGAGGGCAGCACGGACGCCATTGACCATAACAACCATGCGCCAGGCCGCAGACTCGTTGGGCGTCCAGCCAAATGGAAAACTGTTGCTGGCTCAATCCTACTCGGATGCCTGGAATGAATTCATCCGAAGGAGTCCCGAGTACGATGGACCAGGCTGCGCTGGAAAGGGGAGAGCATCCGCCGCGCACGCCGCACGATAGGGCGGGAAAGTGGCGAGCGTCTAGCGTGGAGCGACGAAGACGCGCGGGCGCATGTAATAAGCAAGTTCCTGGGCTGAAGAAGGCCCGTCTCTGCCGGGTTGGACCCGGCGAGAATTACGCCTGGTCGGCGGGCCTTCTTCTTTGCGAGTAAAGGAGAAGAGGGAAGGAAACTCAGCCGACAATTCAGGCAAGCACCCATAGATCACCGATGTGGTGTAAAGTGGTGACGGCACTAATTGGCCGCCAATGAGAGAAAAATGGTCGCGGGGGAAGAGCCTGAAGGCTCAGAAGAAAGCGGCAGTCCGGGCGTCGATCACCTTTCCGCCCGATCTCTACGAAAATCTCGGAGAAATCGCGAAGCACAAAAAGGTGTCGTTGGCCTGGGTAGTGCGTGACGCATCGGAAAAGTATGCAGCGGATCAAAAACCAACGGTGAGAGGAAAATAGGGATTGGGCGCGAAGCGAAGATGACTATAGACTCCCCAAACACTTTAGGAGAATGCTTGGTTTGATTTCGGTGCAGAGGTTGAATTGGCGCCAATGGTCCACATTGGCTCCCACTTGGGAGCGCATCCACAACATGTGTCCCGATGCGTCGTTCTTCCTTTCTCGGGAGTGGGTAGATTGCTGGCTGGCGACGTTTGGCGGAGACTTGAACCCCGACCTGATGACGTTCGTAAGGGACGGCGACGTGGTTGGATGCTGTCTCTTGGTTTGGCGCACTCAGTGGGTACGAGGTATTCCGCTACGCCGGGTGTATCTGAATTGCTCTGGTGAAAACGAAGCCGACTCCACGTGCATTGAGTACAACTCCCTTCTGAGCCTTCCTGATTGCGCAGAGTTGGTCGCGAAGGCGCTAGGAAAATTTTTGCGGACCAGATACTGGGATGAGTTGCTCCTGCCTGGAGTAGTAGAGCATTCTCCAATCTGCGGCGTGGGGAGTACGCTCGGTAAGAACGAGATCTCCGTAAAACCTTCGCATTTTGTCGAGTTATGCCGAATTCGTAACGACAACGCCGGATTTGACTCTTTTCTCTCATCCAATACCCGCCAGCAGATCCGGCGCAGCCAGCGGCTGTATGAGCAGGCGAGCGGACCGTGCACTTTCCGTGTTGCCCGCACAGGCCAGGAAGCTGCGGAGATATTCACGCGTCTCGCCGATCTTCACCAGGTCGCCTGGCAAGATCGAGGTCGGCCCGGAGTATTCGCGTCTCCGCAGTTTACTGGCTTTCACCGGAGATTGATCCATGCGGTGTTCGAGCATAACCAGATAATGTTGATGGAGGTGTGTGCTGGCGCGGAAGTAATCGGAGCCCTGTACAGCTTTCTCCATCGTGGGCGGGTGTATTTCTACCAATCTGGATTCCGCTATACGACCGACGGCCGACTGAAGCCCGGTTTGCTTACGCACTACTTGGCGATCCGCCATTGCCTTGAACAGTCGTTACTCAACGAGTACGATTTTCTCGCGGGCGATTCGCAATACAAGCGCTCACTTGCGACCTCTAGTCGACCGTTACGATGGATTGTCGTTCGCCGGTTTACGGTACCAAGTGTTTTGTTTCGCGGTTTGAGGTGGGTGAAACGGACGTATGTTCAGATTCTTAAGAAAAGTTGCCTCAAGAATCAACCGTCATGCGGGGTTGAGCGTTCAGCGGACGTATCTGTACCGAATATCGAGACCTGACGGGTGGTCAGCAACCGCAGTAAATGACAAGAGTATCAGCTGGGAGTTACTGTCGCCCGAGCGGGTCGGTCGACTTCTGGATATCGGACCGTTCGATGTGAGCGATGGTCTGAAGCGGCTTCACCGTGGAGACCTCTGTTACACGGTCTGTGTCGACGGTTATCTGGCACACTACTCCTGGGTCCAGCGGTCTGGATCGCATCCCATCACAGAGGCCGGGTTGTCTGTGCCTGTTGGAAGCGGTGAGTTCTGGATTTACAACGTCAGAACAGTGGAGCGCGCCCGAGGGAAGAGAATCTTACCTGCAACCCTGGAGCGAATTGTCAATGACCATTTCGAGGAAGGCTATTGTACGGCCTTTATCTACACGTCCCGAGAGAACATCGCCGCTCAAAAGGGGATATTGCGGGCGGGCTTCGGTCTGGTAGCAACATTGGGTGCCCTTCGAGTGGGCAGCCATTACTATCGCACGGGACATGCGAATCAAGGCCAATAATTTCCTGTGAGTCTACAAATCGCAGCCTGAACCCGGAAGCGAGTCCAGCCTTGGTCGCCGACACCAAATCGCTTGACGTCGTAGCGCCGCGTCATTCGCGGCAGATTCGTTCCGCCGTGAAATGAAAAAGCGGCGCGATAACCAACTTCTTGGGCCAACTGCTGAGTGTGATCTGAAAAACTGCTTGTGGCTCCGACCGGATAAGCAAGCGCATCGGCTTCGATGCCGAGTTGTTCCCTCAATAGTGTGCGGGATCGAGCCAACTCTTGGCGTTGCTGATCTGGTCCCAATTGGCTTAGCACGGTGTGGGAGTGTGTGTGGGACCCGATCGCCATACCTCCGGAGATCATCTCTCGGGCTTCGTCCCAGCTGAGAAAGCGCCGCTGCGTTCCAGGGAGGTCGTCCCCCTGAGCCTCTTCCCTCAATTCCCGAATGAAGCGTTCGGGATCGGCGTTCCCGGGCCTCTTATAAAGGCTCAGCACGTCTCGAAGGCTCTTCGTCATGCCATTCTCAACGAGATCGATAGCTAGATCAGCCGGGTAGTGAAGAGAGAATCGACGCTGTCGCGCCGTCTTCATCAGAAAGGCAATGTGATCCCACCATGGTACGAAGCAAGACCCAACCATGCTTGTGGCGAGAAAAAAGACGCCCTGCACCCCATGCGAGCGCAGGATAGGGAAAGCCACCTGGTAGTTGTCAAGGTAGCCATCGTCGAAAGTTATCAGCACTCGGCAACGTCGGGTCTTCTCATTGATCGTGCCGTCGACAAAAGCCACTGCCTCTTGGAGCGTCACCAGCGAGACGTGGCGCTTCAAGTAGGATATCTGTTCGTTCAACTGATCTTCGGTCGCCGAGAAAATACCTGGGTCGAAGGGATCGTCATCGCGGTTCCCGATCCGATGGTAGTTCAAGACCAGCAACAAATCCCGCTCCGGCAGTTGGCCAAATAGGAATGCGGCACCACTCCAAAACAGAGCCTTCGCCAGCAACTCGCGCTTTCCTCCGAAGTGGGATAGGGCAGTCATAAAAACTCAATGGTACACCAGTCTGGACAGGTTGAGCTGGGACTGTCGCACCGCCAACGCGGCATGTCCGCTCAATGCGAACCGAAAAACTAATAAGCTGCCCGGTCAAATCGCAATGCGCTCGACCTCATCGAGTGAAATCTCATCCTGCCTTCGGTCGTAGAGCTTCGTCGTCCGCGGGCTCTCGTGATTGGCGATGTGCTGCGGCTTCGAGCGTTCCGTTGTTCTTCAGGTACGCGGTGATGCCGGTCGCCCGGAAGGTGGGAGCAACGTGCACGGCGGGAGGCCGAAAATGGCAGGGTTTAAGTGCTCAAGGTGCGGAGAGGCAGCAACACATGTGTCCCCGTTAACCGGGACGAATGCTGTACCGACGAATGTTTATCGGTGCCCCAAGTATAAAGGCCGTGCTTTTTCACCAATTCCGGGTGTGCGCTGGGTGCCGAGTAAGTTTCGGCGGAAACCGTCGGGCGTAGGTCTACGTATCGGTCATCGGGACGGCGGTCTTAATTTTGGTAGGTATTGAGCCGTGCGGGATTCTACTTCAATAGCCAAAAACTACTGTGCCCTTAGCGTGCCCACTTCGGGCGAATTGACCGATTTTACCGACTTGATGCAGGAAGATTTCGCACGCTCATTGGGTATTAGTCAGGCACAGCTGTCGAAGTACGAGTTGGGGCAAAGTGCGCTGCCCTTGAGAGCTTTAGTCAAGCTCGCCCAGAAATCTGGGCGGACTACAGACTGGATACTGACCGGGAGAAGCTAACAGCTGATCTGATAGGCAGTTAATATCCTCTCTCGAGAACCGAGCGCCTAAAAAACCCGAACGTCCAGCACCAGGAATCGATTTCGGTGAGCGAAGCTCAATCGCCTTGCGATTTGTTTCCTTAACTTGCGGAATTACGAATTCAACATTCGAACGCTTTATCTACGACGCACACCACAATTTCGGCGGGCACCGTGATGAAGGGATGCGAAGAGTGGACGAAGCGATAAGGCAACTAGAGATTTGCGAACGGTACGACAGACAAGGCTTTCAAAAAGGTCAGGCCCTTCACTGGCAGAATTGTCATATCTTTTCAGACCACATGCGGGAGGAATCAGCCTTCGATTTCCCCCGCTTCGCTCACCACACAGATACCGTCGCGCAGGGGTTCCCGACGTCTTACTTGCGCGCGCGTGACAATGTTGGCGCCCTGGATCGCGGCGATGCGAGCTAACGCCTTCACGAGTTCTTCGCGAGCGACGATGCGCGTCGAAGGAACTTCAATCGCTCGGAACCCTTCGCTGTGATGTTCGATATGGGCCTTGGCCGCTTCCCCAGAGGGGTGCATTGCGTGTTGGTGGTGACCGTGAGCTAGGTGGGCGTGATGTGCCGCCGTCTCGTGTTTGCCTGCTTCGTGATGCTCCGCTGCCTCGCGTGACATGAATCTCCTCCCATCGGCCGCCTCTGAAAGCTACCAAGTGAAATCCGCAACCACACTAGGAGTGTCACACTCGGTTGTTACTGCCGGGTG
>Ga0182024_10014351_pt1 | contig 15327 bp, 16 predicted proteins | sample P32metaG_FD_120480 | JGI IMG/M metagenome (GOLD analysis project Ga0182024, IMG submission 120480) | Permafrost microbial communities from Stordalen Mire, Sweden - P3-2 metaG (Illumina Assembly) | ecosystem: Environmental > Terrestrial > Soil > Wetlands > Permafrost | place: Sweden: Stordalen... | reverse complement strand
GCCAGGCCAACTTCCAAGTCCGGCTCGACGCCACCGGGCAGACCCTTCACCGGGTAGCCGAATTGCAGGCTCGCGATGCTCGGCGAGCCGCCCAGCGCCGACAGGATATTCGCCGCGATGGCCATGTGCACCATCTCTTCCATCGCGACCGAACGGATCGCCGTGTAGGCGGTGTTGTTCTGCACCTCGAGCGAAAACATCGCCGAGAGATACAGCGGCAGGGTCGAACACTCGAGCGCGATGGCAGCTTGCAGACGTTCAAGAATCCAGGGCAGATCGTGCGCCGGAGTGGTCGTGGTCAGGTCGCTCATGCGGCACCTCCATAGAGCAGGATGAAGGGATGGTCGCCCAGGGCAAGCGCCACGGCCAGCGTCGCTGCGGTGGCGCCGGTGACGGAAGCGACGGTGGTCCATCCCTGGCAGTTGGCGTGGATGCGCAGCAGAGTGGTCAGCCCGGCTTCGCCAAGGTAGGTCATCAAGTAAGGATCGCCGCCGGCCCAGGGGACGATCGCGGTGTGCGTGACCTTGAGTGCGTCCGGCATCAAGCCCTGCAGCCAGCTGCCCACCTCCACCGTGCCCAGCGCGGGGTTGTCGTTCAGGTGGTCGATGTTCACGTTTAGCTTGCCGGTGTTGATCTTGAAGAAAAAGTTCGCGCCGCCCATCTGGAAGAACGCAAACTTGGTCCAGTTCTTCGCCCAGTGATGGAACCACAGGTTGATGGCGTTCAACGGAGGCACACCGCCGGTCGACTGGTTCACCACCGACACGCTGAAGGTAGCGACGGTGCCGTCGGCGAAGTTATAGCCCAGCACATACTGCTGTCCCAGCGAGCTGATCGCCGCGATATCCGTGAAGCCCACCGTCGGCGTGTTACGCGCGAAGTAGAACAGGTACGGCGGCGACGCGGTCAGGTCGGCCGACAAGCTGTAGAAGCCGAACATGCCGTCCTTGGCGCGGTAGGTGAGCAGGTAGGTGACGTTGCCCAGGATGAAGGTCGTCAGCTTCTCCCACGGACCGTCGGAGAGATCGATGCGGCTGTCCACCAGCGTCAGTAATGGCGTGGTCTCAGAGATCGCATAGAGGTCCGTGCCGCCGCTCGTCGCGTTGTAGGCGCAGAGGTAGGGCACGTTGCCCACTGTGATGCCGGTCATCGCGGTGTAACCTTCCGGCAGAGCCGGTCCCTCGGGCGCGGGCACAAGCGCCACCGCGCCTGTGCTGCTAATCTGTACATCCAACAACTGGCTTGCACTCATCGCTATTCCTTTCGCCGCATCCCTCAGTGAACGTCTTCTTCAAACAGCAGCCTGGGCGTGGGATCGACGCCCGCTACCTGGTAGTAACGCAGCCGCGCGGGATTGCCGCGGCCATTCAACTCCATTAGCTCGAAGCCATGGTTGTACCAGCCGTCGGTCAGGCCCAGCGTGATGCCCGGCGGCTCCTGCGGCACCGGATACTTCACCGCATAAGGAGCTTCGCCTTCAGCGACGGGGATAGCGCTGTGGCCGGCGCAGCGCCCCTTGGGCAGCGTCTTGAAGACGGTGTCCATCTCGGGAGTTCCCGCGGGCCAGTTGGCCGGGCGGTAGTTGCACTGGAAGATGTTGAGGTTATGCTCATGGCCCCAGAGCCACGCGGCGACCTTGTCGCCGAAGGCAGGACCGAACAGCCGCCATAGCGCCGTGTTCACCCAGATGCGGTTAGGGTCGGTCGGATCGGGCGTAGTGGCGCCAGCCGCCGTCTTCTGTGCGACTCCGCATACATCGAGCGCCGAGTAGAGCTGGTGGTGCGACAGCAGTACGGCGCGGCCGGGAAAGTTTGCGAGCTTATCGTTGTGCCACTCGGCTTCATCGGAGCGCACGCTCACCTGCGCGGCCGGCACACTGGTGTCTTCCTGCGGGAGATCGGGGTTGCCGTTGCCAAAGTACGGATTGCGCTTGCGCGGCCAGTGCGGATTGTCGTGCACCGGCGTCTGCACCGGGCCCAGGTGCAGCTTCTCGAGCGTCGCCGCCGCCGCTCCGCCTGCAACGTTCATGTAGTGCCCGTAGTAGCCCGTGTCGAGCCCGAGGAACTGCCAGCCATCGTCCTCCGTGCGCAAGCAGAAGTAGCTGGCGTGCTGTTGCTGCTCGGGCGTCGCCACCAGGTCGCCGCTGTCTAGCGCCTTCAGCAGTGCCGTGCCGCCGGTGAAGTACTCATGATTGCCAGGCACTGTGAAGAACGGCAGGTGCTGTCCGCTCTTCTGCATCACGTCCCGAACCATTGCGACAAAGCGGTCCTGTACCTCATGCTCGGTGCCGGAGAAATACACATCGCCCAGATGCAGGATCGCGTCGGGATGAAAGCTCAACGCACTCAGCAGCACCGCGGCGGCTTCATCGGTGCCAGTTCCGATATCGCCGACGATCGCCACCCGCGCCTTCGCCGGCAGGCGCCACGCAATCGTGCCGTAAGCCAGGTCGCCCTTGCCGCCAGTCTCGTCACTCCAGGAGCGGTAGACCGGCTGCCGGCCCTCGTGCCAAGGATATTGCCAGTAGTACTTGTAATACTGCACAAACATCTGCTGCCAAAGCGGATTGCCGAACTTGAAGCGCGCCGTCTGCGCGGCGAGCGTGGCCTCGAGCGCCGTGTCGCCCGTGATGTGCGCGTGCACGCGGCGATGATGCATCTGCGCAAGATAGGCCTGCACTTCGGGATCGTCGCCCTTGTCTTCGGCCGGCTCCGGGATCTCGGTGTTGGTTTCGAACGCGTGGCAGTAGAGATCTGTGCCGACCATCAGCGGGTGGTCCGAATCGAAGCCGGCGCCGTTGCTGGCATCACCCTGGTGCTCGGCCAGCACACGCGACACTGCTGACTTCAGCAGCGCCAGGTGCGGCACCTCGAAATGTTCGATCGGTCTCATGCGGCGGTATGTCCCAGGGGCGTTGGCGCGGCGTGGACCGTACGCGAGAGCTGCAGGTTCAGGCATGAGGCGACGGTCAGGTCCAGCCCTTTGGGCCAGGCGTCCCACAGGCCCGCCGGCAAAGTTACAGGCTTGGCCGCGGTCTCCAGGACGGGCGCGGTCAACGCGGCCAGCGGCGCCAGAGACGCTTCCAGTGCGGCGGTCGAATCCGCGGCGTGCACCCACGCTACCAGATAATCGTTGCCGCAGCACAGCAACGCGCCATCCAGCGCAACATCGGGGCGTGAGACGAAATCCTCGGCCCAGGCTTGCACCGCTGCCAGGAACTGCGCGGGTGTCTGTGCAGCCGGTCGCGCCCCAACCAGATGCTGCACCGCACCCAGCATCCAGTCCGCGTCGCCGTCCAGCAGATAATAAGGCTGCTCGGGCGTAAGCGGAGTGCCGACGGCAAAGTGCGTGGGAACCTCGGGCAGCGTGCTGCGCGTCATGTCGTAGACATCGCCGTGCAGGTTCGAGTAGATGCGGCACGCGATCGCATCCTTGGCTTGATCATGCGCATACTCATCGCGCCAGAACATCAGGGCGGTCTGGTCCGGAACCGCTGGCGGCTTGCCGTCCTGGGGCACCATGCAGGGCAAATACGCGCGCAGCCCGATGCGCGGCTGCAGCAGCGCGCACGCCGGGACGAAGACCGTGCCGAGAAAGCTCATGAAGTCCGCGTACGCATGAGCGGCCGGCTTGAAGCCGCGCCACACATAGACGGCTTTGGGCGAGACCGGAAACGACTCTGGACTGTGGCTCACGGGCGTGGTCTCCGCTCGAACTGCATGTTGAAGCTGCTGCCGCTCACCACGTCCATGCCGGCCCACTCATCCCAAAGCCCAACCGGGACATACGTCGGCGCCGGCCCGAACACCCTGCTCCACTCGAGCACCGGCTGCACCAGCGGGATGCCCGACCGCGGATTCGGCCCGCCCGGAGCCGCCGAGCCGAGCTCCCAATACACCAGGTAGTCGTCGCCCGCGCAGGCTAACGCAGCGTCCAGCCCTCCGGCCGTCTGCACCTTGGTCAACGCAGCTGCCGCGGCTTCGCGAAATGCCTCAGGCGTCTGCGCGGCGGGCCGCGAGCCCACGATGTGGCGCACCGCACCCTTCATCCAGTCGGCCGGCTCGTTCACCAGGAAGACCGGATGGTCGGCGGTCAGCGTGCCATTGAAGAGCAGCGGAAAATCCGCGCGGCTCTTGTTGTTCTCGGTGATGTAGCAGCCGCCATGGGTTAGCGTGTAGGTGCGCACCGCCAGCGTCGTGAAGCCGTTCCAGTACACCTCAGGCGACTCCCAGAACAGCACCGCCGTTTCGTCCGGAACGCCCGCCGGCTTGCCCGCCGAGCCCGCCGGAATCGACGGCACATACGCCTGCAGCCCGATGTCGATCTGCATCTTCACCGTCGCCGGCACGAACACCGTGCCCAGCTTGCTGCAGAAGTTATCCAGGGAGAGCGTCGGCAACTGGTAGCCGCGCCACACGCGGACGGAGTCGGGTGCGCACAGGTTCGATGTCTTCATTGGCTGTCCTTAGTGGGTGGGATTTCGGTCTGCGCGCCGCCGGGCCCTGCGGTGTCTTCGGCCTGCTGCAATGGATTCGGTTTAGCGGGCGCGTCCAGCGGACCGGGCGCGGGCCGCATCTGGCTCGCCGACTGCGGCGGCACCGACGGCTTGCCGTTGGCCGCGACATACTCGGCGACCTTTTCAAGGAAGCCGTCTGGCGGCTGAGTCTCTTTGTTCTTCCCATACTGGCAACCCAATGGCAGCTGCCAGTGCCGGTTCACGCAGAACTGGCAGGCGCCTTCCGTGCGGCTCAGGTATCCCGAAGGCTTGGGCTGTTCCTTCGTAATCGGAAGGTCCTTCCAGCCCAGCGTGCCCGCCGCGTACATCTCGTCTAGCACGCCAGCCATCGCAGCATGCGGATCGACGAAGTAAGGCTGCAGCGCGTAGTATGCCGCCGGGAAGCGCGTCTGCAGCAACGCCTGTGCAGCCCCCGCGTCGCCAGTCAACTGCACCACGCGGAAGTAATCCGCATGCTTCGGATTCGTATCAGCGGGCACCACGTAGAAGCCGTTCTGGGCCGTCATCGCAGCGACGCAGTCCGCGTTTTGCGCGGCAAAGGCGGTCCAGTCGCCAGACTTCATGCGGAACTGCGGCAGGAAGTTGTCGTTGTAGGAGAAATGCGGCGTAATGACGATGCGCGTCGTGCACTCATACTCCATACCGTTGATCGTCGTCTTGATGTGAAACGTGCAGGGGTTGGCGGGGTCCGTCGTCTCGCGCAGCAGCGTGAAGTCGAAATCTTCCGGCTCGTCCGACAGCGGCGTCGCACGCTCGACAAACGCGCCAAACGCATCGTGAAACATCCGCCAGCTCGAGACGCTGACGATGTACAGGATCGCCGGCCGCGTCTGCACCAGCTGCTTCATCGCCCACGCATTTTTGCTCACGCAGTTGTCGACGATCTGCTGTACCGACCCCGGCGTGCCGCCAAGGAAGCCCGGGGTCCAGTGCGGCGACGCGCACGCCACCATGTCCAGCTGGCAGACGTCTTCGCCGATCCGCAGGTCCGCTGGATGCCCAGCCTTGCGCAGCGTATCCTGGAACTGCGCCAGTACCGGCACGAATTGCATGTAGTAGCCCTGCTGCTGCTGCATCACCTCGACGCGAATGCCGCTCGGAACCGATAGCCGCCCGGCCAGGACGTCACCTGCGCTGAAGTGGTTATTGGGCGGCGCAGCGTCGAACAACGCCACGTAGGGGAAGTCGCCGGTCTTGCCGTGAAGCGGGATCACCGTGTCAGCGGCGTCACCGTCATAGCGCACATGCAGCTCCCACGCCGGCGAATTATCCAGTCGTGGCAAGCCCGTCACCACGCCGTCTCCGGCCGCGAAGATGCGTCCTTCGGGCAGCAGGAATCGCCGCGCAAAGTCGAAGTCCAGCCGCTCCTGGTATACCGACCGATAGCGGTAGTACCACGCATACTTCGTCCACGCATCCGTGCCTTCGTCGGAGGTGAAGTTCGGGTAGCACCACGCCGTGCCCGTCTGCCCGGGCGCAAACGCCGTCAGGTTGGGGTTGATCCCGATGGTCATGATCGGCGCTTTGCGGCAGCCGTCGACCACCTCCGGGTTGGGGAAGCTTGGCGGGCGCGTCTTGCCCAGCACCCACGGCGCCGCGTTGGTCTTGGACGTAAACGGCGCCGCAAACGGCGTCGACCCGCGGAAGTCGAACGCGGTGTATGGCCCGTACGGCTGAGCCTTCTTGTCGGTGGGCCAAAAGAAATCGCACGTGCCGCAGGAGCGAACCTGGTACGCCAGCTTCACCTCCAGCGGATCCGCCATCGGCTCGGGCGTCTTGTTGCGCGGAGGGTTGTAGTCGGCCGAGCCCTCGCCGGCGATCGTCGCCCACGCAGCCAGCGCGCCGTTGAAGCTGGTGAACAGGCCGTAGCGGTTATAAATGAAGCCCGACCAGTCGCCGCGCACCGTGTCCGGTATCGGCGCTCCGCCCGCCGTACGCGACGGCACGATGGGGTCCGAGATATTGCGGATAAACGCGAACCGCACGCCGGCAATCGCCGCCTCGCGCGCGATCACCGCGTCATCCATCTCCAGGAACGAGTGCGCATCCGCTCCGGCTTCGCCCGCGATGTAGTAAAAGTCCGTCGTAAGCAGCGGGATATCCGGCATGGCGAAGATGTGCGGGCTGCCCAGGTCATTCGCCTGCAGCGGCGCGTTCACCAGGTCCGCGAGCGTAATGCCGTCGAGCGCGCCATCGTCGGCGTGCTTGGCCTGCAGTTGCGCAAACAGCTCATCGAATGCCGCATCATTTACCTGGTGATTCATGCGGTAGAGCAGCGACCGCTCTACATCCGCGACCAGCGACGTCGCAGGAAACCACGTCTGGCAGCGGTAGATCGAGCCGTTGTCATCGCCCAGCGTGTTGGTCGGCCGCTGCACGTCCAGCATCGCGCAGTTGGTGATCACCGAGTCGCCAAGCCGCTGCGCCAGGCGCGCACCGCCCGCCGTGCCGATCGAGTAGACCCGGTCCGGCTGCACATCCTTGAGGATGCACTTCATCATCGCGCTCAGCCCTTCGATCCACGGCGAGTGCGCCAGGTGCGTGTCCGATTTGAACAGCAGCACGCGCCACGGCCGCCCCGAGCGGTCCGTGATCTCCACCATCTGAAAGTAGCCCCACAGCGCGCCAGACTGCGGGTCCGAGACAAACGACGACGCGCCGCGCGAGTAGAGGAGCCAGTCGCTCCGCCACGCATGCGCCGGGTCCGTGCGCGCGGCGATACCGGAGAGGAAGACATGATCGAGTGCCTGCCACTCCGCGCTGGTCCAGGTGATCACAACGACGTCGGCGTGCGGCAGCCGGTCGTCACCGTTGCGCGCCCCCAGCGGTATTGGTTTGGGCTCGGTCTGCTCGAGTGAGGCCCAGTCGACCTTGGGCAGCAGCGCGGGGACAGCAGCCGTCGTCAAGGGATTCAGATCCTCGGTACGTGCCATGTTGCGGTCTCACTTTCCAGGTTGATAAAGCGGACTCAGACTGCGTCAGCTGCCTCTTTTACTGGCGCCTTGTTAGCAACGGCTTTTTTCGTGGGCGCTCTTTTAGCTGGGCTCTTCTTCGCCGGAGCTTTCTTGGCCGGCGCCTTCTTGGCTGCGGCCTTGCGGCCAGGGGACTTGGCCGCGGGAGCGCTGGGCGTGGAGGTCGTCGCCGCGCGGACGTGGTCTTCGACCGCCTGCGTTGCCGGCGTGAGGTTTGGCGACAGCGGATTCGACACTTTGTAGCCGGGCACACCGCTGTGTGCCACCGACGAGACCGTCATATGTTCCGTGATCAGCTCCGTCTGGAAGCGAACGATGGTATCCGGATCCGTGATCACCGACTGCGTATTATTCTGCGCTTTGTATCCCGGACCGCCAGCCATGCCCTGCACCACAAACGTGCCCTCGCCGCTGGACGACCAGTTCGTCGAGCCCTCGGCGGCCACGCGTCCGTCGGCCACGAAGCCCTTGGTGTGGCTAATCTGGTGCGTCAGCGACTCGCCGATGGCAAAGTGGGTGTTGAATGCGGCCAGGTTGTACTTCTCATCCGCGGCGATCAACGCCTTCTCGTGCACGCCGTTGGACTGGCTTTGATCGAGCGTGATCAACACAGTCACGGCTGGATTCAGCACCTTCTGCATGATGATGTTGTTCAGCTCCGAATCGTCGAAGCCGAACATGTTCAGGTAAAGAGAGATGGTCACGCGTGACAGGATGTACTTCAGGATGTCATGCACATCGTCGCGTCCAACGTAGAAGAGATGAACGTCACGGCTGGCGTTGGTCGAGTAGGACTTCTCCTTTGTATAGACGGCCAGATCGTCGAGCGTGAACTTTTGCAGATTTTGCGTCGGATCGCCCAGCACGTTGCTGGCGCTCTGTTCCGCCGGCTTGGCATACGCCACAGCGACGTCCGCCAGCGTCGCGGCTGGTGGCTCCTTCGTGGCGTCGATTGGCACGGCGTGGGAATCTGTAAACGGTCGCGCCGGAACGCCAGGAGCAAACGGCAGAGAGGGAGACGAAGCAGCATCGGCGTCAGCAGCGGCGCCTGTGTGGGATGCGTGGGCGGTGCGTTTCCGTGGGGGCATTTGGACCAGGACCTTTCTCTGCTTGGGGATCTTGCGTGCGAAGATTTCTGAAGCTACAAAGGCTGGCGCACTCTACCGCAGGAGAGCCGGCAATGGCAAATAAATTCGCCGCACACCTACAGATCGTTGCACTCCCTAATTTGCATATGCTGCTTTGCACAAGTTATCGTGCGGAGTTTCCACCCTCCGAGGAACAATCGAAATTCTGCCCCTTTTTGAGGATAGAGTTTCGTTGGGGTTTGCCGTTAATGAACGATTGCTCAGCGATGTACGTTTCAGCATTCTGCGATCGAGCATAGAAGAGATGCACGTCCTTGTTCGCGTTGGTAGAGTAAGTCTGCTCCTCGGTATAAACGGCAAGATCATTGGGCGTGCAAGTCTGTAGATTCTCGGTCAGATCTCCCAATGCATTGCTGGAACTCTGAACGCAAGGTTTCGCATACACCAATTGAACGTCTCTCAAGATTGGCGGTGGCGGCGGCCCGTCAATCGCTCTTGCCGGTACAGAATGCCTATCTACGAAAGGACGTGCGAGCAAACCGGGAGCGAAAGGGAGAGAAGAAGATGAATGAGCATGCACTCGAAACGCGACGCCGCTTTGCAGCGCTGCGCTGCAGTTTGCACTAGTCATTTTGCGAGACCTCAATTGACGGACAATTCAGCGTGTTTGAAATTTGAAGCCGAGGAAGATGGGTAACTCTAGCGCATCGAGTAAATATTTGCAAATGAATTTTGCCTGTCGCCATTAATGCAGAAAACGCCGCGACTGACCTCAATCGGTCAAGCACATGCTTCAAACTGTTTCATCGCAAGATTCCGGAGGATTCACTTGCGATCGGCACTTTACTCGGATTAATATTGGGATTCCCAAGGTTCAGTGAGCTTAGAAATCCATTTTGTCGGCTAGATGAGTCTTCACGCCAATCCATGGACCGGGCCGTTTTGCGCATAAGGAGCAATAAACTGACAGGAGAAATGAATGACCCCAGCGCTACCGCTTCGACATCTGGATTACACCATTGTCTATGCAAGAGACATGGCCGCTATGCGGAGTTTCTACGGGACGACCTTGAATTTTCCAGTCAATCGTGAACTTGGTCCACAGTGGATCGAATTTCGGGTAGGCTCGTCATTGCTTGCCCTGACGGAGCGTGGGTTGCTTTTTGACGATCCTCCGGCTCCTCTTGGTGCGCTCTCAGTTCAACTGGGTTTTCGCGTAGCACCCAAGGAGGTTGATGAATGCGCCAAGATGTTGGCTGATCTTGGGATTCACCTTGCAGGCGAACCCACAGCCCAACCTTGGGGCCATCGCACGCTTTTCTTTCGCGATCCCGACGGCAACATGCTTGAGGTCTATGCCGAGATCTAGAGGATCAATCTTCGTTGTAGCGTCATCTCGAGGAATCAGCCATGAGCGATGAGTTAGGGAAAGAAGACTACCACCAGATCATTAGGACTTACTTTACGGCATTTAGCACTAAGGACTTCACGCCGGTAAAGTTCTCTCCAAATATTGAGTTTCTAAGCCCGATTAGCGGAAACACAATGAAGGGGACTGAGGACGTTAAGAATTTCGTCCAGGGTGTCTCCGCGCGTGTCGAGAAAGTTGAAATTATGGACACGACAGTAGACTTTCCAACGGCCAGCGGCGTGTGGCAAATGACCACAACCAAAGGCGTCGTCTACACGCTAAACAACTTTTTTCGACTCGATGCGGAAGGACTTCTCTACATATGGCCCATGTTCGATCCCAAGGCCGTCATGAACGATCCTCCCGGCCTACTCGCTTGGCTCACCGGTAAGAATTATTAAGGATACGTATGTCTGTTGATTCGAATTTTCGCATTGCCGCAAACGCTCCAAAGCAACTCGCAGGAGTGTGTCTTTCGACCGGTGGACGTCTATTCGTCAACTTTCCACGATGGATTGACCTGCCGACCCCCTCGGTTGCCGAAGTGCTTCAGGATGGTTCCCTGGTGCCGTATCCGAATAAAGCCATCAACAATTGGGATCTCGATCCGGGAGCCTCTGCCACTGAGCATTTTGTCTGCGTCCAGAGCGTCGTTGCTGATCAAAATGACATGCTCTGGGTACTTGACCCAGCCTCGCCGATGTTCTTGAAAGTCATTCCTAGCGGTCCGAAGCTCGTTCGGATCAACCTGAAAACGAACAACGTTGAGAAAATCTATACCTTCGACGACGCTTCGGCGCCGGAGCAATCCTATCTGAACGATGTTCGGTTTGCGCATGGTTCTGCCTTTATTAGCGATTCAGGCATGGGGGCGATTGTTGTCCTAAACCTTGCAACCGGAAAGGCCCGCCGACTGCTCGCGGACGATGCCTCAACAAAAGCTGAGCCCGATGTAGAACCCATCATTGGTGGACGCCCTTGGAAGTTCGCAAATGGAACGACGCCTCAGGTCCACGCAGACGGCATCGCCATCGATCCAACTGGAACCTACCTCTACTACAAAGCGCTCACAGCGCGCACACTTTACCGGATTTCTATTGAGTCATTGCTGAATGAGACATTGTCTGAGGCTGAGTTGGGGGATTGTGTTGAACGAGTAGCGGAGACACAGCCAAGTGACGGCCTCGAGTTCGATGCGCATGGGAACCTCTACATGACCGACCTTGAAGAAAGCGCGATTAAAGTATTGCGTCGAGATGGCCAACTAGAAACCGTTGCTACGTCGCCTGAGTTCCAATGGCCCGACACCATTGCGATTGGGCACGATGGTGATTTGCTTTTTTCCGCATCCCAGTTCCATCTGATGCCTGCATTTAATCAAGGAGTGGATATGAGAACTCCGCCCTACAAGGTCTTTCGAATCGATATTTCGGAGATCACGCGGTCGTAAAAGTCTTCATGTCCTGCATCGCGGAGCAACGCATGGAGGACAACAACCTGCGTGGATGGGCTGAATGTGGGAACCTTCTCACGGATTCTGCGGAAGTGTTCGCGCAAATCAATTGCCAGCATGGGCAGGTACATCTTGTTGCCTGGAACAATAAACGGAACCTTCTGTTCGATCAACCGCTTCCTGTTGTACGCCGTCACCTGCGCGCGGACATAGATCAGGTCCGCTTGCGGCCGCGCCTGGAGAATGTCCATGTGCTTGCGTACCGTTGCCGGCGGCTGCTCCTCGGGGCTGGAATCAATGATGAGAAGGGCGCGCAGTCCGAGCAGCTCCGCCTGCGCAAATTTGTACCTCTCCCAGAGGACGGGCGGCAAATTGCCGGCTCCTCGCCAAGGCGCAGTCTTCACCGTGGCGCCCAGGGCGTCGTGAACATAGCGATCGAGTTCCTGGAGTTCGGGTTGCACCTGCGGCTCCGTCACAATGAATATGCACGATAACACAGCACATGTGATCGTGCATTTCAAGTGTTATATTGGCAAACGGCGCACTGCTGCGCGATCAGCCCATTGGCCGCATGGTGTGCACACACTTTACCCGCAAAATACCGAGGGGTCCGCGCAGCTGGCGATCGAACGAGTCGCGCATCTTGAGTCACCGCCGTCGATGATTCTGGGGGATGGCCTACAGGTCGCACCCAGCAAATGAACGTTACGAGGAAGATGCCCGTCTGCCTTACCTGCTTCGGGGATCGTTTTTCATCCGGTTTGCGGAGCTCTTCTCCCACGTTCAATGCGAGCGTATTGCGTGAGAGATCGTTGAGCGATACCGCATAGCCCTTGATGCGAGACGGGAACACGGTCTTGTCGATGAGCGGACTCACCTTCGTCGGGTCCATGAGGTAGATCGCTTCCGGCTTTTTGAGATCGTCTTTCACCGGATTGCCGCTCTTATCGGTGAGGAGCCAGTAGCAATTACCCACGAGGTTCAAATGCGCGGACGTGAGGTACTTCAGCTCCGGCCCGATCATGTCGGGATTCACGCCGTCCAACAGGTCGAGCGCGGCGTGCTCGGTCTGTTCCTTGTGGTTCTTGCCGCTCACCTGGAACAGCCGGAAATCGATGTTCTGTACTTCGCGGCCAATGGCATTTACCGCCGCGTAGACATACCCCCTGTTGTTGCTCATCGCCTTTTCGGGATCGATGTGCGAACCGCCGCCAGGCCGGTTGATGGCAAACTGGCTGCTGTCGTTCGAAAACTCGCCGAACTTGCCGCCAACGGATTTGGTCAGCCCATAGCGGCTGAACGTCAAGCCGCCCTGCTCCTGCTCGTAAAGCTCCGGATCGATGCGGGAAGCGATGCCGCGCACGAGGCGTGGGAACCATCCGGGCTTACCTTTGGAATTGAGAAAGGGTGAAGCCATTAAGCGGTGAATAATTTATGTAGATCGAATTGCCGGTAGAGGCGGAGGCCGCGATAATGTTCCGGACGGATCATCTCACCCATCGGAGGCAAGGTCTCAAGTTTTATAAACCAGATGTGGATGAACCAATAGCCTTGCTGTTGCCACGCTGGCGCTTTGCCCCATGCAATTCCCGCCTGCCAACGATTGAGCTTTGTGGATGTGAGCGAGCCGATCTTCATTTATGCGGCAAGGATTATTTGTTCTGCGGCTGATAGCGCGTAGGAAGTGACCATACAATCATCAAGCGCAGACGGGCGCTCCTTCTCTAATAAATCGAACATTGCGGGCGAAATGAAGTAGGGCATTGGCAAGAAGTCACTGCCGAACTTGGCTCTCTGCTTTTCGTTGTGGAGTTCGTATTTGTTCATTTACACAACGAGTGTTATTTTCCCTTCCTCGATCTTGAAGGTGTTTGTCTTGCAGTAGGGACAGGTGAGCGGGATCTCCAGCGTGAGCGGCTCGATGGAAAGTATCTTGTGGTTCCTGGTCGTCGCACACGGACCGTTACATACCGGGCAATTCAGGATGACCGTGTCGATCTCCGGCCAGAGCATCTCAAGCACTTCGCGGAGCGCGTACTTCTTGCCGAACCAACTCCACCAAAGGCGCTGGAACCGGTTCGTGGGCGGATCAATGGCGATCTGCTCAACGGTGCGGATGGGCGCGCGCTTGCCGACGAAAACGTCATCGCCTGGGTGAAGGAGATCTTCTGAATGGGGAACGCGCTTGACTGCTAACGCGGTGGTGTTGGGCATTGGAGAGGGATTACTATCAGGGTAGCAACACGGAACGTTTTGGCAAGGGGTACGTGAGCTTTAATTGCTTTGAATGACTTCTTGTGAGGATGATGACGATGATCTTATTGGACGCTCAAAAAATTGACCCAGTCGGTATTTGGAAGGCGGTGTCGATTGTTTTCACGGGCTCATTCGGTGTGCTTGGCCTACTGACAAGATTTAAAGACAAAGACGACAAAATTACTGGTTGGGGTTGGCTATCACTCGCCGGGATAGTGATCTCCACAGTATTGGGCGCGGGTTTCCAGATCAGGGAGACAAACGATGATGCCCATCACTCTCTAGAGTTACTGACTTCCATCGACAAGGGACTCTCCCCGATTCTCGGCTCCTCACTGAAAGTCGAGTTCGAAGGGAATTGTATGGACAAGGAACTGGCAAAATTCTGCGCAGAAGTGACCGTTCAACAGTCGCGTCATCCATGGTGGCAGAAGGGCGTATGGCCAAAAGACTTTCCGGTTGCCGCCGGATTCGACGTGGGAATCTTTAAGGAGTCCGAATTGGTAGAAGCAATCGAGAAACATAAGGAGCCCGACGCACTCGTCATATTCAACGGTGGAACTGCCGCAAAAGATGGTTCAATCAACAAGGAAATGCGAGTCATCGGCGACTCAATCCGTATTTCATTCGAGGTTGCTCCAGCCCGTATGGTCGAAAATCGGGCAATAAAAAGCATCAATGATCTCAACGGTAATGTCGCAGTAGCCGAATTCGGTCTTGGTCACGCTCAAATCAAGCCGGAGACGTTGTTTATCTGGAACGCGATAGGAGAGATGAGCTCTTGTACCTCATTTAAAAGCGCCGTCGAACCAGGCATGGAACATCCGATAGATATGTGTACCTTGAGTAAGAGCGTCGGTCATTGAAGAAAACCTACCCCTCAATCCAATGAATCTTCGGCAACTCCAACCCCTGGCTGACGAGCCCCTGCAACAGATAAACCAGCGCATCATTAAGGTCATCGTGCGACTCCACCCCCAGGTTGAACATCTGCCCCAGCAGCTCCTCGCACCCAGCACGCGGGAATAGCACCGTGCCGTTCTTGATGTACGGCGCTACGACTTGCAATCGCGCCCGCTTGTCGCCCTGCGGTTTCATTGCAATCACCGGCAGCATCACGCGTTCCATCTCCTGAATCGCCGCCTTCTGGTAGGCCACGTCCTCCACAAAGAACAGGTTCGCACCGCCCAGCTCGCCGGGGATGTTCCTGACCTTGAGCAAGAAGTTGTGGAACGTGACGTGTTCGTTGTACGGGTTCGGGCGGACGAATATTTTCGGCGCGTCGTCCTGATAGAACACTTCACCGCTCACGATGGCCGTGTAACACACCCGACTTCAGGCAATGAGGATTCGCTAGTCACCGGAAGAACTTAGCTTGAGGGGACCCGCCTCGCGATTGGGGTTGCGAGAAGAGATCATGCCAAGGAGCGCTTGACTATCACGGGGATCATTAGTATCATGGAAATCATGGATGGTGCGGTCATGTCAGAGTCTCTAACAGCTTCTGCAGCCCTTCTTGAGCCTTCAGGCATTCATACGCTCGATGTTCGCCATGCCATGGACAAACTCATTGCAGCAGTCTCTCCCGAGCAAAGCCATGCCAACGCGGCTTACGGTGTCGTGATCTACTT
>Ga0182024_10014350_pt1 | contig 15328 bp, 12 predicted proteins | sample P32metaG_FD_120480 | JGI IMG/M metagenome (GOLD analysis project Ga0182024, IMG submission 120480) | Permafrost microbial communities from Stordalen Mire, Sweden - P3-2 metaG (Illumina Assembly) | ecosystem: Environmental > Terrestrial > Soil > Wetlands > Permafrost | place: Sweden: Stordalen... | reverse complement strand
GAGGAGAAAAGCATGAAGCGGATGTCTGCTGGTTTGATTTCGGCGATCTGTGCCCTGTTATGCACTCTGCCTGTCAGCGGGCAATCCGGAGCGAAGAACGGGGAGTGGCGGACCTACGGGGGAGATCTCGGGAACACGCACTATTCGCCGCTCGGCCAGATCGACGCCGCCAATTTCAGCAAGCTCCAGGTGGCCTGGCGATTCAAGACGGACAACCTGGGCCCGCGTCCGGAATTCAACTTCGAGGGAACGCCGCTGATGGCCAACGGCGTGATTTACTCGACGGCTGGAACGCGCCGGGCCGTGGTGGCCCTGGATGCGGCGACGGGCGAGTTGCTGTGGGTGCATGGCGAACATGAGGGCGCGCGAGGCGCGGCCGCTCCGCGTCAGCTTTCGGGCCGCGGATTGGCGTACTGGACCGATGGCCGCGAAGAGCGGATCTTATACGTGACGCCCGGCTACCGGCTGGTCGCGCTGGACGCCAAGACCGGTAATTTAGTGCCGACGTTCGGCAACGGCGGCCTGGTGGATCTGAAGCTCGGCGACGACCAGGAAATGGATTTGGTTACGGGAGAGGTGGGCTTGCACGCGGCTCCAGTGGTCGCTAACGACGTAGTGATCGTTGGAGCGGCCCATCGGCCCGGGGGCGTTGTGAAGAGCAAGACCAACGTCAAGGGCTTCGTTCGGGGATTCGATGTGCGAACCGGCAAGCGGCTCTGGATTTTTCACACCATTCCGCAGTCGAATGAATTCGGATACGACACGTGGGACAAAGATTCCGCGTCTTACACGGGCAATACCGGAGTTTGGGGCCAGATCAGTGTAGATGAGCAATTGGGCATGGCGTTTATCCCAGTCGAATTGCCGACTGGCGATTATTACGGTGGTCACCGCCCAGGCAATGGTCTCTTCGGCGAAACTGTGCTCGCCGTCGATCTGAAGACGGGGCAGCGCAAGTGGCATTACCAGTTGGTGCATCACGGGATCTGGGACATGGACATTCCGTGCGCACCGATGCTGGTGGACATCACCGTGAACGGCCGGACCGTTAAGGCGGTCGCCCAGCCGACCAAGCAAGCTTTCCTCTACGTATTCGACCGGCTCACCGGCCAGCCCATTTGGCCGTTCGAAGAGCGGGCGGTGGAGCAGTCGACGGTGCCGGGTGAAAAAACCAGTCCCACGCAGCCGTTCCCCACTAAGCCCCCGGCTTACGATCTGCAGGGTTCGTCTATCGACGATTTGATCGACTTCACGCCCGAGTTGCGAGCCGAGGCGGTGAAGGCGGTTTCCAAGTATAAGCTGGGTCCGGTTTTCACGCCGGCGGTAGTGAGCAAGCCGGAAGGTCCATACGCCACGCTGGCGTTAGCGGCCGCAGGCGGCGGCACCAACTGGGCGGGCGGTTCCTACGATCCGGAAACTCACATCGCCTATATCCCTTCGCAACGAAGCATGACTGCCATTGGTCTCATTCCTGGCGATCCCAGCAGGACCGACATGATGTTTATGTCGGGAAGCGCCGCGCCGAAGGCCGGCAGCGGTGGAGGCGGCGGAGGTTTGGGGCCCGGTCTCACCGTGCAGGGCTTGCCGCTCGTGAAACCGCCGTACGGAAGCATCAGCGCGATCGATTTGAACAAGGGCGAGATCCTGTGGCAGATCGCCAATGGGGACACTCCGGACAGTGTCCGCGATAATCCGGCGCTCAAGGGCCTCACCATTCCCCGCACGGGAAGGCCTGGAGTTTTCGGCGTCCTGGTGACCAAGACCCTGGTGATTTGCGGCGAACGAAGCGCGGGCAAGTCACCCGTAATGCTGCGAGCCTACGACAAGGCGACCGGCAAAGAGGTTGGCGCCGTCGCACTGCCCGCCGGACAGACGGGCACTCCGATGACGTACACGCTCAATGGGAAGCAATACATCGTTCTGGCGATCGCGGGTCCGGGATTCCCGGCGGAATTGATCGCGTTCAAGCTGCCGGACGAAGATCGTAAAACGTAAGCAATTTGTTTCGCTCCCTATGGTCGCGGCTCCGTAACTGAGCCGCGACCATAGGGAGCGGTATTATCGAGTTAATCGGCAGCGCATGCCGGAAGGAGTTTGCATGGTCACCATCGTCGTCAATGGAGCCCGGCGCGAGGTCCAGTCGCCCACCGACACCCCGCTTCTCTACGTCTTGCGGAACGACCTGGAGCTGTCCGGGCCGCAGTTCGGCTGTGGACTGGCGCAGTGCGGAGCCTGTTCGGTCCTGCTGGACGGCAAAGAAATCCGTTCCTGCATCACGCCTCTCTCGGCAGCCTCGGGCAAGGAAGTAACAACCCTGGAGGGGCTTCCCGCAAGATGGGCGCAGCAGAAAGGGCTATCAAAAACCGACGCTGAGAAGACGCTGCATCCAGTGCAACAAGCCTGGATCGAGGAGCAGACGCCTTTGTGCGGCTTCTGCCAGAACGGCATGATGATCAAGGCGACGGAGTTGCTGGAGCGCGTCGCAAAGCCGACCGTCGCGGAAATCAAAGAAGCGTTCACCACTTCCGGTCCATCGCCGCATCTGTGCCGCTGCGGGAGCTACACAGCCATCATCGAAGCAGTGCGGCACGCTTCCACGATTATGGCGAAGGAGAGTTAAGCCATGGCCACACCAAACGAAAAACCGGTGAACGTTTTCGGCGCCACCCTGACGCGCCGTCAGTTAGTAAAAGCGGGCGGCGCTCTGTTGGTCGGCTTCGGTCTGGTTGACGGCGTTTCGAAGAGCAACCGCCTGGAAGCCGCCACTTCGAAGAACAGCCTCGACCCCGCGCTCCCCAGCTCGTGGATTGAGATTCATCCCGACAACACCATCCTGATTCGCACCGGCAAGAGCGATTTCGGACAGAGCACTACGTTCACGGCGTACCGGCAAATTGTGGCCGAAGAGCTAAACGCACGGTTCGAAGCGATCACTACCGTGGTGATGGGCGATACCGATCGCACGCCGGATGGCAGCGGCGCCTTCGATTTTCTCGGCCGCGGAACGCCGAATGTCCGCAAAGCCGCTGCTTATACCTATCAGGCGCTGCTCGAACTCGCATCCAAACGGCTGGGCGTGCCGAAGGCCGAGGTTTCCGCCAAGGACGGCGTGGTTTCGGGCGGCGGCAAGAGCATGTCGTATGGCGACCTGGTCAAGGGCCAGCAGTTGAACCTCACCATCCCGGTGACCGGCAGCCTGACCAGCATCATGGGATTAACGGTCACGGGCAGCCCGCCCCTGAAGCCGGTCAGTCAATACACCGTGATCGGCCAGCCCTATAAGAACAGCGTCATCACGTCTAAAGTTACGGGTCGCGAACAATGGGCCAGCGATGTGCGCCTGCCCGGCATGTTGCACGCGCGGATGGTGCATCCGAAAACGCTCGGCTCTACGCTGGTGTCCGCCGGCGAATTGGACAAAACCCGCTTTCCCAACGCGCAGGTCGTTGTCAAAGGCAACCTCGTGGGAGTGGTTGCGCCCACCGAGTGGGAAGCCATCCGCGCCGCGCAGCAAGTGGCCACCGCCACAAAATGGACGGATTGGAAAGGGCTGCCTGGCGACGCAAACCTGTTCAAGCACTTGCGGCAAGCCGACTGGAAAACGACGCCGGTCGCGAAGAGCGATAAAAGCCGAGGTGCAGTGGCGCCGGCGATGGCTGGAGCCGCGAAGAAGCTCTCGGCCACCTACGAGTTTCCCTTCATGAAGCACGCCCCTATGGGACCAACCCTGGCCGTGGCCGACGCTCGCGCGGACGGGACGGTGCACATCTACACGCACAATCAAAATCCCCAGGCGCTGCGCGGCGAAATCGGGAAGATGCTCGGCATCCCGATTGATCGCATCGTAGTGCGTACGTTCGCCGGCCCCGGCCATTACGGACGATCGAACGGCGGGAACGCGGGCGCGGAAGACGAAGCGGTCCTCTTGTCGAAAGCCCTGGGCCGGCCCGTGCGCGTGCAGTGGATGCGGCCGGAGGACTTCCAATGGTCCACGCAATCGCCGGCTGCCCTGGCCGACGTCGAAATCGGACTGGATGCTCACGGCAAGATGGTGGCGTATCAGGTGGACCACTACATGCCCGCGGGTCAGGACGACCGGCCCGTGGGTGCGCTACTGGCGGGCCTGCCCACCATGGCGGCTCCCAGCGAGAAAGGCGATTTCCCCGCCACGACGGTCAATGACCTTTCCGATCCCTGGATCTACGACGGTGTCGCTGTTTTGATGGAACGCGGGCATGGCACATTCCAGATCGGTCAGAAAGCGTCGCCGCTCGCGATCGGGCTGCGCGATCACAGCATGCGAACGCCGGGACAGTTCCAGCAGAATTACCCTCGAGAGCTGGCCATCAGCGAGGCGGCGGCGCTGGCCGGCGCGGACGCCATCCAGTTTCGTCTCGATCACGCGAGCGAAGAGCGCACCATCGGCGTCCTCAAGGCGGTTCGCGATGCATCGGGATGGCAGACTCGCTCCTCGCCGGTTAGCAATCCTGTCTCTACAGGCGACCAGCCGGCGCGCGGCCGCGGCGTCTCGGTGATGTTCCGCTCGGGAACCTACTGGGCGTGTGTCTGCGAGATCGCCGTTACGCCTGGCTCGGGTGCGATCCAAGTGGAAAAGTACACCATCGCGGTGGATCCGGGCATTATCGTTAACCCTCTGCAGTTGAAGCGGCAGGTGGAAGGCGGGGCCGTGATGGGGATCAGCCATGCGCTGCTGGAGGAGGCCAAGTTTGACGAGAGCGGAATCACGGCTCGCGACTGGCGGACTTATCCGATCCTGAAGATGGCCGATATTCCCGAGATCAAAGTTGTACTGATCAACCGGCCGGAAGTGGGCGCCTATGGCGGTGGATCGGAGGCGGCGAATGCCGTCGCTGCACCCGCGATCGCGGCAGCACTTTTTGACGCGACAGGAAAGATTGCCCGGCGCCTTCCTTTGAAACCTGAGTACGTTCAGGCGCTTCTCAAGGCCTGAACGTCAATCGCCGACCGCAGTCCTGAAGTTGGGGCGTGAGCGGCTTGAACGCCCGTTGACGTAAGGGCCGAGCGTCTACTTTCCGGGCGGATCGGTATCCACGGCTTTTTTACCGCTAACTCCTTCCAGCGCGGCGATCAATCCACGATACTCGTCCTTGTCGGCCTGAATCACAAGGCCGCCCTTGCTCCCAGAATCGTCCCAGGTGAGGCCGACATAGTGCTTTTTAGATTTGCTGAAGGCCACAAGCGCGCCGATGCCGAGGGAAACCACTGCGAGTCCAACCGCGGTTCCGATACGCCGATGCACTTCTTGTCCGTAGCTCACTTCGGTAATTGATGCGGTGGGTATATTGGTAAAGCCAGCCTTCCCGGAGCGAAGGCGCACGTTTTTGCCATCCACGTACATCTTTAGATCCTGCCCCGCCTTCACATTGGGCAACGACCCGCCAGAGTATTTCACCTTGTAGCCGATGTCGGTTTCCGCGGAAGCCGACACGGTCAGTAGGGCTGCGCAAAGAGCAAGTGAGAGTGGAGCACGGAATTGTCGCATGATTATGTCTATACTATCGGACAATTCGATCTTTTCTTTACCGGAAGGTATCCATTTGACAATTCAATTTCATCGCGACGAGTTAAAAAACAAGAAAAACCGAAACCCGAAGCCCCAGCCTGATCCCTGGCAACCCCGCTATTTGGCGACTCGAGTAGGTCCTGGCTCTCTTGACGCGCTTCGCCAGAGCTGCTCGCTCGCCAGCCGCGCCCCTTCCGCCATGGCGCGGAATTTGGCCCACACCACCGACGGATGAATTTCGGGCTGATAAGTCGCCTGAGACGAAAAGCCGCAGTCGACCCCGGCAATCACGTTCTCCCGGCCTACCAATCGGGCAAAGCGAACGATGCGCTCGGCGATGAGCTCGGGATGTTCCACGATGTTGCTGGCGTGAGTGATTACGCCCGGCATGATGAGCTTGCCATCCGGCAGCTTCACGTTTTCAAACACATGGTACTCATGTTCGTGACGGGGATTCGCGGCCTCAAACGAGTAGGCGCCCGCATTCACCTTCAGAATGATTTCCAGCATGTCTTTGAGCGGCGCGTCGTGCACGCGCGGACCTTCATTGATGCCGTAGCAGGTGTGGAAGCGGACCTTCTCCGGTGGGATACCGCGCAGGCCGTGATTGAGCGCCTCGACGTAGGTCTCGGCCGTTTTCCGGCGTTCAGCCGCGCTCAGCGACGAGTAGCTATAAAGCTCGGTGAGAAACGGATCGTCGATCTGCAGCAGGAATCCGGCATCGACGATCGCGCGATACTCAGCGCTCAGGGCCTCGGCGAGCGCGTGCATGTATTCTTCGTAGCTGCGGTAATATTCGTTCTTTCCCACTCCGCTCGGCGCGACTGCCGGCATGAACACGTCGGAGGGTTCCAATCCGCGTAGGGCGGCCTTCAGATTGTCGATGTCGCGGCGCACCGCCTCCTGTCCCCGATAGTGGACTGGGCCCGTGCACGCAAACAGGACCAGGGGCGCGATGGTGACGCCCAACATTGCAGTGCTGAAATATTGCTTGTAGTACTCCGGGAAGGCCTCCACTTCCGTAGTGAACATGGCGGGCCGAGGACCAGGCTGCGGTTCGAAACCAGTCAGCCGCTCGTTGACATACGCAAAGAAACCTTGCTTTCCTTGCTCGCCGTCGGTCGGAATATCGATGCCGCATTCCATCTGCTGGCGGACGATGTCGGAGACCGCACTCCGAACCCGCGCGGCATACACTTCGGGATCGTAAGGCTCGCCGTGAATCTTCGCCTTCATCAAATCCAGCAGATCGGTGGGACGCGGCAGACTGCCGCAGTGGGTGGTCAAGATGCGAGTAGTGCTACGATTCATACCCCTCGATGATAAACTCACACCATGAGTGACGACCATCCTACTCGACGCCAGGCGCTCAGCGGTCTGGCCGCCGCATCTCTGGTCACGAGTGCACTGAAGGCGCAGGCCGCCAGTTCCACCGGTTGCTTTACCAGCGCGGTGGAGATGGCCAAGCTGATCCGCACGAAGAAACTGTCGGCGCGTGAAGCGCTCGCGATGCACCTGAAGCAGATCGAGCGTGTGAATCCGAAGGTGAATGCTATCGTCACCCTGGTCCCGGAGATGGCAGCCGAGGCCGCCGCGAAGGCCGACGAGATGCAGGCGCGCAACGAGAAATTAGGGCCGCTGCATGGTCTGCCAGTGGCGCACAAGGACTTGATGGAAACCCGCGGCATCCGCACCACGTTTGGATCGCTGCTCTATAAAGATTACATCCCCACCGAAGACGATCTCATTGTCGAGCGGATGCGCCGGGCGGGCGCCATCATCGTCGGCAAGACCAACACGCCGGAATTTGGCGCGGGATCGCAGACATTCAACAAGGTTTTCGGCGCGACACACAATCCTTACGACTTGACGAAGACGTGCGGTGGGTCTTCCGGCGGCGCCGCCGTCGCGCTGGCGTGCGGCCTAGTCCCGGTCGCCACTGGCTCCGACACCGGCGGTTCACTGCGCAATCCCGCCGCATTCTGCAACGTGGTGGGCTTCCGGCCTTCGCCCGGCCGCGTACCGAACCCGAAGGCGGCGTTCGCGTGGTCGACGCTGAGCACCTCGGGATGCCTGGGGCGTTCGGTTGCCGACCTGGCCTTGGCGCTGAGCACGATCGCGGGGCCCGATCCTCGCGCGCCGCTGTCCATCAATGAACCAGGCGAGGTCCTCGCGCGTCCGCTCGATCGCAGCTTTAAAGGTGTGCGCGTGGCCTGGTTCAAGGACTTGGGCGGAGTGCCCTTCGACGCGCGCGTGCGCACTGTGGTGGATGGGCATCGGGCGACGTTCGAATCGCTGGGGTGCATTGTAGAACAGGCGGAGCCGGACTTCGCTCCCGCGGAGATCTCCTTTCGGATGCTGCGCGCGTGGGGTTCCGCCAGTACTCACGGCGCGCAACTGCGGGAACACCCGGACGCTTTCAAGGACACTTTGAAAGGCGAGATTGAGGAAGGGCAGCGGCTGAGCGGCACGGATCTGGCGCGCGCCGAGACCGCCCACGCCCAGATGTGGCGGCGCTTTCAAGCATTTCTCGAAAAGTACGAATACTTCGTGCTGCCCACCACGCAGTTGCCCGCATTCGACGTCAACACTCCGTACCCAACAGAGATCGCGGGTGTGAAGTTCGAGAACTACATCGACTGGATGAAGTCCTGCTGGTATATATCGGCCACGGGCAATCCAGCAGCCTCGGCGCCGGGCGGATTCACGCCTGAGGGGTTACCGGTTGGAGTGCAGATCGTCGGCCGTGACAAAGAAGACTTCAGCGTCCTGCAAATGGCGCACGCCTTCGAGCAGGCCACCGGGTTCGGTAAGAAGCATCCGGCCATTGCGTAGACGACGCCGGGTCTTCGCTACTGCTTGGACTCGAATAGCTCGACGTTCAGCCCGTTCGGATCTTCGACAAAAATGTTGCGAACCGTGGGGCTAAACTGAACCACTTCGCCGCGCGCCGAGGTCACCTGTACACCGGCGGCTCGCATGCGCTGCAGCAGGCCATCCAGATCGTTTACCCGCAAGGCGATGGCGGGCGCACCCGGATCGGGAACGCGCAGATGAAAGGGCGTACGCGGAACTCCCTTATACTCATAAAACGCCATCAGCGCTTTTGTTCCCGGAACGTTTCCCACTAGCTCTCGGAACTTGGCGTGGGGGCGCCGATTAAGTCCACAATCGGCGGGTCGCTCGCAAATTCCATTTTGCCCTTGAGGTCAAAACCCAACAGTCCGTGATAGAACTTGAGCGTCGTGTCCATATCGCCGACGGTCAGGCCCATGGAAGCGCCGTAAACGTTGCCGGCGGCGGCTGCGTCCGCGGGTGGCGCCGATTCCACCACCTCGACGATATAGCCGTCAGGGTCGCGGATCAACAGCGAGCGAAGCTTGCCATTGGGAGAAACGATGGTGACCGGCGCGCCCGAAGTGGTGATGATGGGGACGTTCATTTTCTTCACCGCGGCGAGCACAGGCTCGATGTCCTTTACGCGGAGCGCGATCAAAGCCGCGCCCGGATCGGTATGGCGCGCCCGGCCGGGCTTGCGGTCGACACCTGAAAATTGAGTCAGCTCGAAACCGAATGCCGTGTCCGGAAAATGAAGGGTAGAAAGCCGAAGCGTCACGCCCGGCGAGTTCGTCAATGCGGGAATGCCCGGACTGGGAAGTGGACGAGGTGCGGGGGCGTCCAAACCGAAGACATCGTGGTAAAACGCGAGGGTCCGGTCCAGATCGTCCGTGGCATGGATGTAGTTCAACATGCCGACCACCGGCGCGTCCGACGGAGCCGTGACGGTCTGCGCGAGAGCAATTTTAGCGCTTGCGACGAGGATCGCTAAAAGAATTCGCATAATCCTTCTGCTTCACTTCTGCCCGGACCCTTTATCTTCTTGACTCATCAACTGCCGCAGAAGATTGGCCGTTCCTTCGCGCACCGCCGGCGGCCCGCCAGCATGTCCGTGCAATCCGATCCCGAGCGCCATTTCGACCGGTGTGCGGCCCTGCTTGTCTTTCACGTCCAGCTTGGCGCCGTGGTCCACCAGGAATCGAACGATGTCGTCCGATGCGTGTGCGCCGAAATGCAAAGGGGTTTCCCCCGCCGCGTTGGCGGCATTCACGTCGGCCCCGGCAGCCATCAGGACCTTGACGGACTCCAGCAGCTCGCCTTCCGTCGCATAGTCGTTCGCAAACGTTCCCGTGCCAAATCCGAGGCCCGCGGCGAACATGAGCGCAGTTGTGCCGTTCTTCTGTCGCGCATTGACCTCTGCGCCGTGGTCCAGCAGGAGGCGTATCGTGGGTGCGTCTCCGTTCTTGGCGGCGCGCATCAGGGGCGTCGTGCCTTCGCCCAGAGTCGGCTCGCCGGGCGTGTGAGCGCGCTGGAGTGTGGGCGACTTCAAGCGCGCGTTGGGATTTGCGCCGTGTTCCAGCAAGACTCTCATGAGTTCAATCGCCGTTACTTTGCTGGAAGTGGGCCGCGCTGGATGACCATATACTTCGCCCAGCGTATTCATATCCACGGTTGCGTACAGCGCGGCCATCGCAGCGGTATCGGCGATATTTGGATACGCACCTCGTTCGGTGAGTAGCGCAGCGGTATCGTAGTGGCCGTTGATGATGGCGAGCACCAGAGCGGTTGAGCCGTCGGGATCGGTCAGATTCAAACTCGCTCCCCCTGCTACCAGGCAACGGGCAGTTTCGAGAGAACCTTGCCGAGCGGCGTACATCAGCGGCGTCCAACTGCCGTGCGGCAGAATTGTCAGCACGCCCTCCAGGCCGAAGCGATCTTTGGAACGTTCCAGCGGATTCGTGCGGGCATTTACGTCGGCGCCGTGCGCGATCAAGACCTGAGCCGCTTCCGCATGATTTTCCTGGGCTGCCCAAACCAGCGCGGTTTCGCCATACGTCTCGCCCTTCGCGTTGACGTCCGCGCCGTGCGCGATGAGCAGGCGCACGATTTCGGGATTCCCCGTTCGAGCGGCGGACATCAGAATGGTTCCTTCGCCGGGAACCTTTGCATTGGCGTCCGCGCCCGCGTTCAGCAACGCTTCGGCCATGGCCGCGTTCCTATTCGTGGCGGCCAGCGAGAGCGGCGTCACTCCATAACGATTGGCGGCCTTGGCATCGGCGCCCGCATGAAGCAATCGCAGCGCTGTCGGGAGGTCGTCGTTATAAACGGCCCATTCGAGAGGCGTGGTGCCGTCTGGGTCGGCAGCATCGGCGGCCAGAATGCCGGCCGAGAATAGTGCGATGAGCGCGGCTCTACACCAAAACATCTGTTTTTCCCGTGCTATCGCCAAAACGATCCATCGGCTTTCCAAATTTCTCTGCGACGTTGAGCCAGAAGTTTCCAACCGGCGTTCGCGTCGGCAACTGTTCGTGCCGATGTCCCGCGCCAACGCCTCCGCCAATGGCAATTAACGGAAGCGGATCTGTAGCGTGGACGTTGGAATCGGCCATCCCGGCGCCATAGACGATGAGAGAATGATCGAGCAGCGACCCGTCGCCATCCGGAGTGGTGCGCAATTTCTGCAAGAATTTTGCGTACATCTGGGCGTAGTAGGTGTTGATCTTTACCACCTGCGCCATCTTTTCCGGCTTGTTCTGGTGGTGCGAAACGGAATGGTGCTGTTCCGTAACTCCGATCTGAGGGTAGGTGCGCTGGCTGAGTTCGCGCGACATCATGAAGGTGAACACGCGCGTGATGTCGGACTGATAGGCGACGGCCAGCAAATCGAACAATAGTGCTACGTGCTCGTCGAACGAGTCGGGCACGCCGATGGGAGCGTCGGGCACATCCACCTGAACGGCGCCGCGAGCTTCCTGCTTCTGGATGCGCCTCTCGATTTCGCGAAGATTATCCAGGTAGTCGTTCATCCGTACGCGATCGCGCGCGCCCAAGCCACGTCCCAAGCCGTTGGCTTCGTCGACCACGGAATCGAGAATGCTCCGCTCCTTTTCGCTGCGTGCCTGGCGCTGGGCGGTAGTGCCCGCGGCGCCGAACAGCCGCTCGAAAACAGAGCGTGGATTGATCTCCATGGGCAGCGGCGTGGACGGCGTACTCCAGGATATGGTGTTCAGGTATGCGCAGCTAAAGCCGGGCGAGCAGCCTCCCACGTAACCGGTGAAATCTTCTGTCGCCACTTCGAGCGAGGGAAGCGGGGTGTCCTGGCCGATTTGGCTGGCGACCACTTGATCGATGCTGGTATTCGCGAGCACGTCCTCGGCCTCGGTGCGCTTGGGCCAAACTCCGGTCAGGAATCCAGCGGCGCTGACGGCGTGATCGCCGAACTGGCTGCCGGGGTGCGACCGCGTGAGATTGGTCACGATCAGCAGAGAATCGCGGAACGGCTCCAGTGGTTTGAGAATCGGCGTGAACTCAAAGCCCGCGCCAACGGTCTTGGGCGTAAGCTCCTGCATGATCGCGCCGTTCGGAAAATAGACGGCGCCAAATCGCATCCGAGGTTTTGCGGCGGCTTTGGCCAGCGGCACGAACGCGGGCAGCATGGCGTCTAGCAGCGGAAGCGAAACGGCGGCGCCCGCTCCGCGCAACATCGTCCGCCGGGACAGCGATTTCTTTGTCAGGAACATTTCTAATTTTCCTTCCGATTGTGTGCCGACTGCACCGGCGCGGCATCGCTGTCGCGCAGCGCGGTCCGCATTTGAAACGGCGTGCTATGAACCACGCCCAGAATCAATTCGGAGAATCGATAATTATCGCTAGAGGCATCGCGCAAGATGGTTCGCAGCGCGGGCATGTCCCGATAGTCGAGGCCGCGGCCGAGCGCATAGATCAATAACTTTTCGGTCATGGTGCCTGCAAACAGTTCCGGGCGGCTCACCAGCGCCTTGCGCAACGTCACGACGCCGTCCACGTGAATGCCGTCGGCAAGTTCGCCGGTTGCGTCGATCGGATTCCCGGCATCCTGGGCGCGCCATGCGCCCACCGCGTCGAAATTCTCCATCGCGAAACCGATCGAATCCATCGCTTTGTGGCAGCTTGCACACACCGGGTTGGCGCGATGCTCGGCCATCTGTTCGCGCATGGTGCGAGGTTTCTGTCCCTCTTGATTTCCTTTGAGCGGCGGCACATCGGGCGGAGGCGGCGGCACGGGCGAACCCAAAATGTTTTCGAGAATCCATTTGCCCCGCACCACCGGCGAGGTCCTCTCGGCGTGCGAGGTCAAGGCGAGTATGCTGCCCTGTCCCAACAAACCACGGCGGGCGTCATCTGTGATTGCGACGCGGCGGAAGCGGCTCCCATAGATATCGGGGATTCCGTAATGGCGCGCCAGGCGCTCGTTGACGAAGGTGTAGTTCGCGGTCAGAAGATCGAGAACACCGCGATCCTCCTGAACGATGCTTTCAAACAGCAGTTCGGTTTCCCGCCGGAAAGACTGCCGCAAATTGTCGTCGAAATCGGGGAACAGGTCCGAGTTCGGCTGGACATTGCGGAGATTGCGAAGCTCCAACCACTGTCCCGCAAAATTCTCCACCAGCGCCCGCGACTTGGGATCGGCGAGCATGCGGCGGACCTGGCGATCGAGCACGACAGGGTTATTCAGCTTGCCTTCGCTCGCCAACCTGAGCAGTTCGTCATCGGGAATGCTGCTCCACAAAAAGAAGGACAGCCGAGAGGCCAATTCGAAGTCGCCGATCCGATAGCTGCCGCCGGGGGCGACACCAGCCGCGTCGCGCTCGATGCGGAACAAGAACTTCGGGCTCGCCAAAATCCGCTCCAGCGCCAATTCCACGCCGCCATCGAATCCGCCGTCACGCTTTCCGGATTGATAGAACTGCAGCAGCGTCTGCACATCCTGATCGGTGGGCGGTTGGCGATAGGCGCGGCGGGCAAGCGTGGTCAGGATCTGCCGCGCGCAAACTTCTTCAGTGATCCGCCCGCCGGGATGGCACGCAAAAATCCGGCGCCGGCTGGGCGTATCGCTAGCGCCTCCAGGATCGAACGGGCCGCTGATGATCAGCGATTGCAGATGCGGCGAGCCCGACCAATCGAAATTGTCGACCGAGCTCCGGATGTACGGTTGCAGCCGGACCGGCTCCACTGCGTCGGCGTCCTCGAGAAAAGCTATCGTGACAGCATGCGGGCCGGCCTTTACCGGAACGCGAATGCGCAACCGGGCATCCACTGCGTCGCCGGTGTCGGTGGGCTTCTGAAACAGCGACGCCAGATCTGCGTTGCCGCCCAGCGAGGCGAGGTGAATGCGCCGGCCGTCCAGGGCAATTTCCACCTGATGGGGAGATTCCAGGCCGCGCATGATATTCAAATTGGTTCGATACAGTTTCGCCTGGAACGTATACTGACCGTCGAGCGGAAAATTGTATCGGACGGAAGTTCCGCCGATGGTGCCGAGCGGCAGGCCGTTCACGTGTTGGTCCTGGGAAAGATCCTGACGGATGCGCCAGGTTTCGCTGCCCGGCGCGATCTTCGGATCGCCTACCGCAAGCGCGCCAATCTTCAGCGCTGCGTCGAGATAATGTTCCTGCAGCGACGGCGACACGCCCAGGGCGTCTGAGATGTTGTCGAAGCCGAACGCCGAATCGTCGGGAGGAAGTAAAGAAGCTGCGTCGATGTCTAGCGCCAGCAGATCGCGGATGGCATTGGCATATTCAGAGCGATTCAGACGGTGCAGGATCGGGCGGCCGGCGTAAGGAGCCGAACCTTGATCGATCTGCTCCTCCAGCCAACTGGCCAGACCGCTATAGGTTGCCGCATCGGGCCGCGGCAATCCCGCGGGCGGCATGGTTCCGGACCTCAACTTGCGCGCGACCTTTTCCCAGACTTCCGCCTGCGCCGAAACCTTGGCCAGGTCCATGTTATCGAGCGTGAGTCCGGCTGTCTTGAGGCGTTGATTGTGGCAGGTGACGCAGTATTTGTCGAGCACAGCCCGGTACGCCGGGTCGGCGAATAATCCGCTCGACGCGGCGACCAGCCACAGCCCCACCGCTACGCCCTGCTTTAGCATGCCTATGAAAAGTCTATCCCAACTTGCATGCAAGCGGAGGCCAAGATCCTTACTGGATGGCAAAAACCCAGACCGCTCCGCCTTCCGGAACCTCGGGAAACTCGCCAGGGAAAAGCCGGTTTAGCGTGGCCTGATCTCCGCGAGCATCCCCGCCCCAACCGGACTCGATGGCGATATATTGCTTCCCGTCGATTAAGAACGACGTCGGCGGAGCTTCAATGCCGGAGTTGGTTGGAAACTCCCAGAGCAGCTCACCAGTGGTTGCATCGAAGGCATGCAACTTCCGGTCATTGGTGCCGCCGCTGAACACCAGTCCGCCGGCTGTAGCCAGCATGGAACCCCAGTTGGGCGATTTCGCGTATTTATGCGTCCAGACGTTGTGGCCGGTGTCGATATTCCAGGCCTGCACTTCGCCGAAATGGTCGGCGCCCGGAACAGTGAAGGGGCGGCTTCCACTAATACCCGTGAAGCCCTTGCCCGGTGTATATTGCACTTTCGCACCCATGTTGGAACTACACATATTGTTATTGGCGGGGATGTAGATCATGCGGGTTTTTGGACTGAATGCAATCGGCGGCCAGGTCTTGCCGCCATGCGTTCCCGGGCAGAAGTCGGCCCGCTTGCCAGTACCAGGCTTGTGTTCGAGGTCAATGTCCGGACGCCCGGTTACCGCGTCAATGCTTTTGATCACGTTACTATAGACGCACTAGTGTCCGGCTGAGCGTCGGCGGATTGGCCGTAAGCGGTTGTAGGGTAAATAGTTAAGTGCCATTTCGGGATTTTTCGATTTGAACTTTTCCGAACCCGATTCG
>Ga0182024_10014349_pt1 | contig 15329 bp, 8 predicted proteins | sample P32metaG_FD_120480 | JGI IMG/M metagenome (GOLD analysis project Ga0182024, IMG submission 120480) | Permafrost microbial communities from Stordalen Mire, Sweden - P3-2 metaG (Illumina Assembly) | ecosystem: Environmental > Terrestrial > Soil > Wetlands > Permafrost | place: Sweden: Stordalen... | reverse complement strand
CTTGCTGGATCTGGTCTTGGGAACTTCGTTCGAATCGATGTGTCCCACCAACACGACGTCGTAATTGGCGTTTGAATTCAGCATCGGATACAACTGCTCAATCAAAACGCGCTTGCCGCAGTTGTTTACCCTAGCGCTGTCCTTCGGGAAGACGATATCGCCGAAGTGCTTAACTTGCGCCGCCAGGTTGACCGTGACGTTGGTGGAAGCGTTGGCGGAACCTCCCTTGCTATCGGTAAGCGTAGCCGTGATCGTAACCGGCTTGGACTGCGGCCGGCTGAGATCCGTTTCATTGAAGGAAACACCGCTCGAGTTGTACTGAGCGGTGGCGCCGCTTCCGGAGACCGTCCCTTCACTCGCTGCCCAACTATAGGTCAGCGTGCCGCTGCATTCCGAACCTGTGCCGTTTACGCTTAGCGCTGCGGATTGGCCGCGATCGAGAACCGAGGGATTGGCCGTCAGCCCTCCCAGCGTGGGCTTGTTGTACACGCCCACATGGATTGATATCGAACTTGCATCCACTGCGGTGGCCGCATGGTCACTCGTGGTGTCGGTAACGTGAACACCAACGGTGTAATCGCCGGAAGAGTCCGGCGTGAAAGTGTAGTCGGCGCTGTTCCCGCCTTGATTAGTTCTGTTCACCGACCACTGATAGGTCAAACTGTGGCCTTGCGGATCGGAGGCATCGGAGTGCAACCGGACGGCGTCGCCCGGGCAGACCGAGGTCGAACTCGCCGAGATCGAGCCTGCATTCAAGCCATGCGGCGGTATTACCACAGGCTTGGGCGGCTCTGGCGGAGCCGGCCGCTCACCAACGTGGCCGAAGTACATAGTGAATCCACCGGTCAACTGCACGCCGAAATTCCTAAACCCGCGCGGTATGGTTGCGGCGCCATCGAACGAATCACCGGCTAAACCGAACTGTGGAGTGTGCCCGTAAAGGCCTCTCGCGTCCACCCGCAGCCCGAATCGAGGACTCAACTGGTACTTCAATCCGCCACCGTAATTGAGCTCTAAGCCGCCGTGTGTCGAGAAACCGGTGAACCCGGCCGAGGGTGGCAGCCCTTCAGCCGCTTGCTTAGCCGCGTCGTTAGGAACATAGTTCGCCTCGCCGGCGCCGGCCGTAACGAAGGGGCGGAACTTACTCTCTCGTGGCGTGAAATGCAAAACGCCGTTGAAGGATCCCTCATAGACGTGTGTCCCAAATATCGGTATTGGGATACCGTTCGGAGTGGGGCCTCGAAACACCAGCCGGTGGTAGGAGAAGAAACCGAAATCTTGCTCCAGCGCGAAATAGTTCCAGAAATTCTCCGTGATTCTCGCGCCCATCACTCCTCCCTGTTGCAACTGGGAGAACGGCTGACCCGCCTGTTTGGCATAATTGCCCCAGCCACCGTAGACGTTTAGCTCCAAGAAGTCGAAATAGTCGCCCGATTTCGCGGGGGCGGCGTTTTGAGCGGCGGCGCGATCGGGGCTTACCAAAAGCACGCCCGCCGTGGCCACCGCCAGAGCCGTAATCCTCCAGAATGTCTGCATATTCCTTACCTTTCTCCTCTGTCTGTCATTTGCTTGATGAAATTACATGATCAGTTTTCTGGGCTGCGCCAGCCTGATCGATGTCAAAAACCAGGGCGCCGCGGGCGGCGCTCAATGCGATCATGCGCCCGGGGATGTCCGCCGAGAGCCATAACGTGTGAGCGGAAGAGTTCTCCAGTCCCTCACTCGGAAAAACCTGCCAGGACGTGCCGCCGTTGAACGACTGGTAGACTTTCCCGTATTGGATCAGGAAAGCCTCGCGGCTCCTCGCCGGGTGGAATCGAACCGAGTTCACGGTCGCGGCCGGAACGCCGTCGGTGACCAACTGCCAGTGGCCGCCGCCATCGATAGATTGTAAGAGGCCGCGCGAGGTGGCCGCCAGGATGGGATCGTCGCGGTCCGCGGGAAGAGCAATGTCATAGACGTAATAATCGTTCCCCGGAAGCGGCGCAGGGCGCCAGTTTCGGCCCGCGTCTTCGGACACAAACAGGCCGCCGGCCGTTCGGACAGCCAGCCGCGAGGCGCCGCGCGGAGGTGCATAAATAGCCTGCACCGGCACACCCGCGATTCCACTCGCGGTCAGCCGTTCCCAACTGCTGCCGCCGTCCGAGCTGCGGAACAGCCCCGACTGTGTGCCAGCGAAAAGGAACAGCTTGTCCAGTTGAACCACCTGTAATGATTGGATGCGAATGCGTCCAAAATGTTGCGCGGGCCGGGCCGCGGAAACCTTCGGTCGAATCACTAGCCGCGACCACGTCTTTCCGCCATCCGCCGATTTCAAGACTTCGTCCTGGGTGGCTGCGAATAGCAGATCCTGCCTGGAAGGCGCGGCAACTATGTTGCTGAGATTGCGACCCGCGAGGGCCTCCTCATTGGCGCACAAAGTCCAATCCAGTCCGCCATCAATGCTTCGAAACACTCCGCCGTGACGCCCCTCATAAATGCTGGTGGCGTAAAGCCGGTTGCCGGACCCGGTAATCTGCGTCAGGCTGTGATTGACGAATCCGCGATTGTAAGCCGCAAAAGTTTGGCCCGAGTCCGTGCTCTTCAGGATTCCGGCGAATTCGGTGGCCAGATAGAAAACCCGCGGGTCATCGGGATCAAACACCATCCAATTCACCTGTTCGGTGCTCAAGTGCAGCCAGGAGCGGCCTCCATCCGGCGATTTGAACAATCCCAGTGTTGTGCCGGCGAAGATGGTGTCCGAGTCCCGTGGGTCCTGCGCGATGACGTGGGTGCGCCGATGCGTTCCGGGGATGCCGCGCAGCTTAGTCCACAACTCGCCCGAATTTTCGCTGCGATAGATTCCGCTGCAGGCGCTGGCAAAGACCACTTGCGGATTTTTCGGATCCACGCGGATGGAAAAAATATCGGAATCATCGATCAGTCCGGTAGCGATGGGTTGCCAATTCGCGCCACTATCGGAGGATTTCCAGGGCAGATGCGGCGTGCCGGCGTAGATGACGGTTGCGTTCGCTGGATCGAAGGCCAGCGCCGTGATGTCCCGCATCTCCAAATTGCTTTCCGCGGAGATTCTCTGCCAGCCGTCGCCTCCGTCAGTGCTGAGGTAAACGCCTTTGGACGTGCCTGCCGCCAGCACGCGAGCGTTCGAGGGCGCCAACGCCATGGATTCTATGCGCACTCCGCGGATTCCGGCCAGCGGCTTCCAATGCTCGCCGCCATCGCGGCTTTCGTAGACACCCGAGTCGGTGGAATCGCCCGCATCCAGTCCGGCATAGAAATGCCCGGATGAGGTTGGATCGATGATCAATACGTCAAACGTTCCCGGAGTTCCGGGCGGGAACGGCAGCAGCCGCCAGGATTCCCCGGCGTTGTCTGATCGGAATAACAGTGAGTCGCGCCCGCCTGCCAGCAGCGTGTTGTGATTCTCCGGATCGATGGCTATGGCTCGCGCACTACCGCCGAAGGGCCCCGCCAGATGCCATCCCGCGAGGACTGGCAACCCAGCGAGCAGACTAACACCGATGAGGCAGAGTGACGCTTGCCTCCCAACCTTTGCAAGTTTCACTTAATAACCAGCGTACCAGACCTGGTGCCTGGTAATCTCCCCAGTTAGCGGCCGGTCATTTTTGGCTTGTTGGATGGACTACACCAGCAGTAATTTACTGCAAACCGCTCCCCGGGGCGTGCCCGGCCAAATCGGTGATTTGCTCCGCGAGTTGTTGCGGACTGTCCAGATTCTCCACCACCAGACGGCTATTCTCGCCGGCAGTTTCTATCGAGATGTCGCCTACGCTCAACATTCTTTGCCCCATGGATTGAAGCACGCGAACGTCCTGCACTTTCGGAAGCTGGATGAGGCGCGTGGATTTCGACATCAAGCCGGTTTCGTAGCGGAGCTTCTCGCCCGCGATGGTGAGCTTCACGGTTTGCCGTTGGATGTGGCGTTTGATGGGCCAGATCAGAAGCAACAAGCTCACAATCGGCAGCCAGGGGATATCATACCTGTCTGCCAGGTATTTGTAGTGGACAAATACGGCAGCCGCGATAACAAGTAGTGTGACCGCGTAGCCGGCCTTGATGAATTTCATGCTGGGGCGGATGACGATGTCTGGCATGGCCGTGCGTAAATTGTACCGCGCCTTTCAGTCTCAGACGCGGTGCAAGCACCGACTCCGCGAAAAATTCAAAAGCACCGGTCGCTTACGCTCGCGCCTCGGAAAGAGAGCGTTACCGAACCGCGACCGTGAGGGAGACGGTGCCTTTGGCTATTTTTTCACGGGTTCTGAGGCTGAGCCTGAGTCTGAGGGAGCCGGTGCCTTCGCCGATTATTTCACGGACTCTAAGCTCACAAGCGCGGGGTTGGCCGCAACGCGCATAGAACAGCGTGATATTGCTCACCCAAAGGATCAGGCACAATCGAAGGAAGCGATGCGCCCACCCACTCGAAAACGCCGCAAGGCCGTCACCAGAACCGCGCGATACCTCATCTCGTTGCCCGAAAGGATATTTCGATCAGGCGCCGCGCTGGCTGGAGGATTGATCCGGCAATTGGGCGACGTTACACTCCCGGCCGCGGTGCGCCGCACCAAAACTTACCAGACCATGGTGGACATCGCGCTGCGGTTCATGATCGAACAAGTTGGGCAGGTGGAAGGCGTGTATCCTTCCGAAGGCGAATTAGCGAACAATTTCCTGATGCGACGGACGGCGGGCCACGGAATCGAGCTGGTCGGTATCCTGGCCTTTCGCGCGTCACCGGTTTGGATCATGGCCGCGCTGGCGGATATCTCGGGAGCCGGCCGCCAGATAGTGCAGGAAGTGGCGGACGCCCTAAGGCAGGAAGGATTGCTCGCGGCTGATGCGAAATTCGAAAATATCGATCAGCTCCTGGACGGCCTGGAACAGACCGCCGGCCGCGCCGCCCTTGTGTTCAATGCGCCACCACTCGACGTGGCCAGTTTGCGTCAAGAGTGGGAAGCTTTTCGCTCGAGCGCCAGTAAAATCCCGCCGCGCAATCTACCATCGGCCGAGTTGGTGCGCCGCCATTGGGAGGAGCTGAAAGGCGAGGCGGTGCGCCAGAACCGGTCTGTCTTCGCGATTTCATCGTTGGTAGCATTGGCGGTGGTGTCGCACGCACCCGAGAATTTGCTGCGGCTGGGCCGCGCGGCCAATCGCGCCGTCTGGCGCACTGGACAGATGTTGGCTGGCGGGTTGTTGGATCACTACAGCATTACGCTAATGGATATTCGAGAGCGGGGCTTTGCGGCTTATTGGGCTGAGCAGTTCCGCCCGTATATGCGAGCAGCGGCCGGGCAGTTTTCGCCGCTGCATCGATCGCTGACGGATAAATGGCTGCGGTGATAGCCTTGTAAAGATGAAGCGCCGCACTGTTCTGCAGCTATTGCCCGTGGCCGCTTTGCCGGAGCGACTGGTCCAAGCGGCGGACCTGTGCGCCGCAAACGGTGGCTCGCGATTCGAGGATTACACCTTCACTTTCTTTTCGACCGATGAGGCGGACTTGACCGGCCGTTTGATGGAGATCATCATTCCCGCCGACGAGAATTCGCCGGGAGCCAGAGAGGCTCGCACTGCTGCGTTTGCGGACCTGATGTTGTCCACTGGCCCGGCGGACGTGCGCAAGCGCTTCCGTGAAGGACTTAACCTCTTCCGGCAACGGACGTCGCTAGAGGCCGCCGTGGCCGAGGCGTCGCGCGAAGAAGAAGACCCGAAAACCGAACTTGGACGATTCTTCGTCACGCTAAAGCGAATGACCGTGGATGGATACTACACCTCGGCCGTGGGAATCCATCAAGATATGAAGTATCAGGGAAATGAGCACCTCACGTCTTCGCCGAGGTGCGAACATCCGGAGCATAAATCCACCCGCTGATCCGCAACCCCCAGTCCCTAGTGGGCTGTCGGCGAAAGAACTTTTGCATCGAAATCCCATGCGTTCGCAGGAGTGCGAACGCGGCAAACACGAGTGTTCGCGCCACGCGTAGCGCACGCACGCTTGCGTGCCGCGTCGCCACTCATGGCGACGCACGGCAGTAGTAAAGATTCAGCAACGACAGTCCACTAGTCCCTAGCCCCCGTTACAACTCGCCTTTACGCCGCTGCTCGCGAATATAATCCGTGGCCCGTAGCGATAGAGCCATGATAGTCAGCGTCGGGTTCTTCTCGCTCGATGTTGTGAAACTACTGCCGTCTGTCACGAACAAATTCTTTACGTCGTGAGTCTGGCAGAAGCTGTTCAGCACGGACGTCTTCGGATCTTTCCCCATGCGCGCGGTACCCACTTCATGACTGGCGAAGCCGCCCGGCCGCTCGCCGAAAGTTTCCGTGACTGTTCCCTTCAGGCGGCCACAGATTTCTTCGCCAGTCTGGCGCAGGGCGCGATAGACAATCTTGTCCTGTTCGGAAAATCGGAACCGCACCACCGGTATCGGAATTCCGAAAGCATCTTTTTGATCCGGATCAATCGTCACGCGATTCTCCGCCCGCGCTTCCACCTTGCCGAACCCTCCCAGCATCAGGAATCCGGGCTGCATCCTCCGCACGGTGTTCTTGAAATTCGAGCCATAACCTGGGACATGATAGGCCTGGTAAGGGAACATATTGCCGGCAAAGTTTATCTGGAAATCATAGGCTCCGGCCGGAGTCGATGTTTCAAAGCGTGGGATGAGAGCGTGGTCCAGAGCCCCGTCTTGATTGGATGGCTTCTGGCCTTCCAGCTCCTTCAGATAAACGTGCGTGGAGTCGCCCATGTGTCCGTGTAGATACCGGCCCACTACTCCACTTGAATTCGCCAAGCCAGTTGGATAGCGGCGTGAGCGCGAATTCAAAAGGAGCCGGGCGGTTTCGATGGTCGCGCAGCACACCACCACGACGCGCGCGCGAACCTCTTCCTCCTGCCGTGTTTCACGATCGATAAAGGACACGCCTTTCGCGCGTCCTTCGTCATCGATCAGGATTTCTCGCGCCAACGCGTTCTGGCGAAGAGTGAGATTGCCGGTTTTCCTTGCTTTGGGCAGCATGGAGCCGGGCGTGCTGAAGATGGCCGAAACGTCGCACCCATCCATGCAGTGGCCGCAGTAATGGCACGCGGGACGATTGTCGTAATTCCGGGTGAGCAGCGCTTTGCGAGTCGGGATAACCGGAATTCCCATGGGAGCACAAGTGCGCTTCAGAATTTCCTCGCTGCAGCGGAACGGGAGCGGCGGCAGGTAATGCTTTCCCGCGGGAAGACTCGGGATATGGTCGTCCTGGCCGCACACCCCGATGGTCTGCTCGATGCGCTCGTAGTAAGGCTCGATCTGCTGGTAGGTCAGCGGCCAGTCTTCTTCGATTCCATAGACGGAATGCTGCTGGAAATCAGGCGGCGCGTAGCGCAGCACCACGGCGTTCCAATGCAGCGTGCGGCCCCCCAGGACACGAATGCGATCCACAGATATTGCGTCCGAATCAGCGTAACGGATCGAGCTAGAAACGTCGCCGGGATAGAACAGCGCCTGCTTCTCGGAGCGGAATCCTCGAAATTGCATGTCGTAGGGCCAGCAATGCGAGCGGAACCGGTGCGGTGGCACCTCGGCTCCGGCTTCGAGCAGCAGTACTTTCGCTCCCGCCTCGCACAACTCCTTGGTCACCACACCCCCGGCCGCCCCGGAGCCGATGACGCACACATCGTATGTAAGAGTCGGCACTGCCGTGCGCTATTCGATGTCGAAATCGGTGAAGCGAACCGAGGGCTTACCGGGCTTGTCCATCGCGTCCATCTCAAGGCGATAAGCTCCCGGAGCGAGCCCAGTCACCGGCAGCTTCATGCCGACCGATAACACGGGGTTCGTGCTCTTATCCGGGATCGGAAGCCGGATCCACCCGGAATCTACCTTCTTCTCGCCGGATTTCCGATCCACTATTTTAAGTGCTACCGCGACTTCCAGCGGATCCTTTCGATCCGGAACGGAAAGAAGCGGTTCATACACCTCAAAATAGAGAACGGTGTTTTCGGTGCTCTTAAACTTAGTCGAGCCGTTAGGAATGATCTGCAAACCTTGAGCGACTAGCGGTTTCCTATCGGAGATCAGCTCCGCGTCCAGGCTGCCTCCCATATCAGACGCTTTGTAGAATTCCTTGCTGAGGGCTACTGCGCTTAAGCCGAATTGTTTGCTGTCGTAGGCTTCCACCGCTAGCGGCAACTCAATCTTGCCGAAGCTGTCGTTGCCTGAGCCGAAGACCACCTTCAGGTTGTAATCGCCAGACGCGATATCAAACTGGTTTTCGTAGTGGTAGGGGCGCTGTTGGAACGCCTCCACTTGCTTCTTATCTTGAAACTCGAGTTTCACGGTATCGCTGAAACGCGCGCCAACCGTACCATCCTTGGTGGACGCGATGCCCAGGATATTCAAATCCGCGTGGAACTTTCCCTTTTCCTTTGCGAATTTCACCGAGTCCGACGGAATATTCATATCAACGTTGACGCGGGCGAGGTTGGTTCCTGTATAAAAGAACGGAAGTTGCATGGTTCCAGGAATATTTCCAGCTTGCGCGGATGCGGCGCGGGCTTCGAGAGTCTTTTCGATCGGATTACCGGCCAGCAGATCGCGCGGCCTGACGTTGCAATACCCGGTCCGTGCCCGGACCGTAGTTCCACCGCGGTCCACCTTCACTTGCAAGCTGTGGCAGCTTCCCTCCTCCGAGTCGTCTGGTGAGTAGCCCAGGACGTAATGCTCGTTCAGCTCTTTTCCGATTTTGTCCAGACCGCCCGCCAGATCGTTGGTGTCATGAATCACGAAGCCGCCGGTGCCATCGGCCAGCATGTACATCACCTGCTGATTCGTGGTCGCACTTTCCGGCATCTTCGGGAGCAGGACCCCGGTGTTAGGAGTGCCGAGAGGATTGTTCATGTTGTACGGATTCGCGGTCGTCGGGTTGGTGGAAGTGCCGCCACCGCCTTTTCCGCTGCCCGTCCCGGTGCCAGTACCGGTGCCACCGCCTTTTCCGCCGCCAGTGCCAGTGCCTGTGCCAGTGCCGGTACCGCCACCACCGGCCGGGTGGCCGCCACCCCCTCCTCCACCACTGGGCGCGCCACCACCCCCGCCGCCGCCAGGATGCGCTTGGCCGAAGAAAGCCATTGAGCCCGTCTGGAAGGCTGCAGGTTGCAACAATGACGATCCCAATGTCGATACACGGTGCAGCCAACCCGACAATCCGCCCTTGTCAGGACCATTGCCAGGAGCTGTCAGGCTGCCTGTCGGACCACCTGCTACCAGGCCTCGCACATCGATCGGATAAACCGCGACATTCGCCTTGTTGCAAGCATCGATCGTCGCAGTCACTTCCTGCCGCTGTTCGTCGTTAACGGGAAAGCCGGAAGTCAGCAAAACCAGCGTCTTGCGTCCCGGAATGTCAGCCAGGTTTTTCGCGAGGCTTCTCAACGAGAGAATCATGTCGCGCGCCCCGAAATCCGCTGCCGCTTTGTTCAGTTGGCCCATGGGACCCGTATCCGCGTTGGGGGAAGTAAAAGAACCCTTGATGCCCGTGACCACCGCCTTCAATCGGTCGACATCCGAGGTGAAATTCTGCGAGATCACTATGCTGCCGCCGAAATTGACGATCGCCATCAAGACATTGGCGCCGCCATTGGTTTCGATAAATTTCGCCGCCGATTTTCGGGCTTGAGCCTGGTCGCCGAAGGACATGCTGGAATTGTCGAAGAAAAGCACTAGATAGCGCTTCTGCGAAGAAGTGGATGAATTGGGATCGGCCTCAAACGAGAAGGTCTTGATGGTTTGTTCTTTCCTGTCCTCCGCCACCTTGAAGTCCTTGACGGTGAGATCGCGGACGTAGGCGCCTTTTTTATCGGTGACCACCGCGTCCACCAGAACCAGTTTGGTCTCCGTCTTGATGACGGCGCCAGAGTCGGCCGCCTGCTGCTGGGCTTGCGACAAGCCGGCTGTCAGGCCAAGAAATCCGGCCAATACCATCATTCTCTTAAAATTCACAATTACACCTCCATCACGGTATTTCTACTGCGCCGTTCAGCGCCGCCATCTTCTGTCCTTCAGCATCCCTTACCACGACCCGCACAAAATAGCTCCCTGGCGCCACGTCAAACCCGCTCCTCACCGTAATCCCCGAGTTCAACTTGACCGCCAGGGTTTCGTCCCTCAGATGCATGTCCACCGTCTTCTCCATGCCGGTGACATAATTTCCGTTCCTGTCAAACAATCCAGATGCCACCGTCAGGATATCCAGGTTTCGTCCATCCGCTTTTCGAAAACGGAGCTGTCTGACATCAATGCGCGCCAAAACGGACAGCTTGGCGTTCACATCACTGGATTTGAAGAATTGCGTATGTAATTCCACGGGAATGTCGCGCCATTCATCGCGCGAGAAAAGCGCCTCCTCAATCTCGCGCTTGGCCTCCTGAGCCGCATCCACTTCGTGTTTTGGAGCGTAGTATCCGCGCCGCGCCTGCAAGGTAAGCCCGACCGGCTTCTTGAGTGAGACCTTCAAGCTATGATAGCTGCCATCGAATTTCAGATTTTCCGGCGAGAAACCCAACAGGTAATAATACTCCGGCGCGGCAACGGTGCGTTTGAAGCCTTCCACGAGATCGTTGTTGTTGTGGAACCAGGTACCGCCCGTGCCATCCGCAATCTCGCCCAACACGCCGTCTGTCACCATCGAGCTGTCTCTCTGATACTGCGACCTCACCGTCAGGCTGTCGAGATTGCCGCCAGATTGGCTCCCGTCACCGCCCGGAATCATAGTGTACAAGCCACGCGCGTTCAAGGTGCTGATGGTCACATTCGCCCGAATGGCGCGGTCCATCACCTCATACTCATCCATCTGTTGATCGAGCATCAGGAACCCCGGTGAAATCAGTACCAAAGCGCGTTGCCCCGGCATGGCGGCAATTCGGCGGACCACGCTATTCAGCACCTTCAGCGACACGCGAGTTTCCTGGTTCCCGATCGACACCACTCGCGACGCCGCGGCCTGCGCCAAGCTCTGCCCAGCCTGGATCATCGAAGGGTCCGGAGCGGAACCGGGGGCGCCGCCCGTATTAAGATTGGCGCACACAATAGCGTCCTGGACAGCCGCGTTCAACGCTTGCTGATCGTGCTTATTAAAGATCAGGTCAGCCTGGTAGTAGGTAAGATCCGGACAGTCCGTGCCAGGCTTTAGATTCGACCTCGGCTGGACCCGCAGCATCGCATCCCGCAGCTTCGCCACGTCATCCGTGAAATCTTGCGTGACCTGCCCCGAAGTAGTGAAGATTGCCGCACGGCTGGTCACCGGAAGGTCCGACAAGTGCCGCTCGGCTGCGTTTCGTGATTGCGCCAGATCTCCGAAATTCAAATGCAAATCGTCGAAAATATAACCTACGTAGCGCCCCGGTGGCGCCGGCTCAGGCGTGGACTTGCCGTCGGCACTTGCCGACGCAACTTCGGACGCGGCAGCTTCAGCCTTACGCTCCGTGGTTTTCTCCAGCGAGAACCTCGATATAAACTGCGGTTTTCCCTTATCGAACAGGAGAAAATCTTCTTTTTGAAGATTCCCGTTGACATGCCCGTCCCGGTCGTGAACCACCACTCGCACCAATACCAGGTTCGTTCGGGAAGTGAAGGTGGGCGTTGTATCGCGAGTGGCCATCTCCGGCGAATTCTTACTGGCCGTCGCCTGCGGCTGGGTATCTTGAGCAGCCGCTGGAGGCGGGGCGGGAGTTTGTGCCTGGCCGGCCCAAATCAGGACGCTCAACGAGACCAGTCCCGCCGCTACAATGCGTGCCCGTGGACGCCGTAGGTTTGAGTTTCCTGCCATTTGGATCAGTCGCCCATCTTGAACGATTAGTGCTAATTCTACTCCTAATAGGGCCCGATCGCGCAATCTAAAGCAGCGGTATCAGGGAATCTCGACCGCACCGTTGAGCGCCGCCATTTTTTGCCCTTCGGCATCCCGAACCACCACCCGAATAAAATAGCCCCCTGGCGCCACGTCAAACGCGGACCTCACAGTAATCCCCGAGCTTAATTTGCCAGCGAGACTTTCATCTCTCAAATGCATGTCAACGGTCTTCTCAACCGCGCTGATATAATTTCCGTTCCTGTCAAACACGCCCGTCACCACCGTCAGCGTGTCCGCGTTTCGGCCATCCGCTTTTCGAAAACGGAGCTGCCTGACGTCGATACGCGCCAGAATGGACAGCTTGGCGGCCACATCGCTGGATTTGAAAAATTGCGTATGCAGTTCCACGGGAATGTCGTGCCATTCGTCGCGCGAGAATAGCGTCTCCTCGATCTCGCGCTTAGCTTCCTGGGCTGCATCCACTTCGTGCTTGGGAGCGAAATACCCGCGGCGCGCTTGCAGCGTGAGCCCGGCGGGATTCTTGAGAGTGACCTTCAGGTTATGATAGCTGCCGTCGAATTTCAGGTTCTGGGGCGCGAAACCTAGCACGTAATAATATTCGGGCAGTGCAGCCACGCGCCTAAATCCCTCGCCCAGGTCATTATTGTTGTGAAAGAAATTACCGCCCGTCCCGTCCGCAAGCTCGCCCAGTACGTCGGCCTCCATCATCGCGCTGTCACTTTGGTACTGCGACTTGATAGTCACCGTGGCGGGATTGCCGCTAGTCACGCTGGCGTTGCTGGCGTCGCCTCCGGGAATCAGAGCGTACAACCCGCGAGCGTCCAGTCCGCCGATGGTGACATTGGCCCGAATGGCGCGGTCGATCAAGTCCAGCTCGTCGGTCCGCATGTCCAGCACCAGGAAACCCGGGGAAACCACCACCACGCTCCGTTGGCCGGGCAACGCGGACATGCGCCGGACCACGTCACTCAGCAGTTTCAACGAAAGACGCGTTTCCGTCTCCCCCATGGTTACCACGCGGGAGGCTGCCGCCTGTGCCATGCTCTGCGCAACACTCGCCGAGCCCGTGTCCAGCTGCGCGCATTGCATTGCATCCGAAGCAGCCGCCTGCAATGCCATTGGATCGTGCTTGTTGTAAATCAAATCCGCTTGGTAGTAACTCATGTCCGGGCATTCCGATCCGGGCTGGGACATTCTTCCCCGCGGTTGCAGGCGCAGCAGCGTGTCCCGTAACTTAGCCTGGTCGTCCGTAAACTCCAACATGGTTTGGCCCGACGTGGTGTAGATGGCCGCGCGGCTGGTGGCCGGAAGCGAGTCGGCTATATGCTTCTCAGCAGCCTTCCGTGCTATCGCCAAATCTCCAAAATTCAAATGCACGTCGTCGAACACGTAGGCCACGTAGCGATCCGGCGGAATCGGCGGCGCAGGCTCACCTGGTGACTTTTCCGCTGGGCCAACTGAACCAGGAGCAGGCGCAGGCGCGTCCACCTTGCGCCCCACTGTTTTCTCCATCGAGAATTTGGTAATAACCTGCGGTTTTCCCTTGTCGAGCAACTGGAAATCTTCCTTTTGAAGAGTTCCGTTGGCGTGTCCTGCCTTGTCGCGAACCACTACGCGGACCAATACCAGATTCGCCCTGGTGGTGAAAGTTGGTTGGACATCTTGAGACGATACTTCGGGCGTCTGGCCGCCGGATTCGGCGCAAAACAGCGTGCACCCGAGCACGAGCAAACACCGGAGGTTTGGATTTACTGCCATGAACCCACTCGGGACCTGGTTAATTCTACTCCTTTGACGTGGGGCAGGCGGTTTCGCCTGCCAACAACTACCGCCCCATCGGCGGCCGCGCCAGCCAATCCATTCCGCCATCGCCGATCGGCGCGCCGGGAGGCGCATCCAATGGCAGTTGCGGCTTGATGGGCTCCGCGGGACGTTCCAGGAATCGTTTGATGTCGGCGGCCAGCAGCGCATTCTGCGCCGATTCAGCCTCGCCTTTGGCAGCTACACTTCCGAGCCGGGCCCCCAATTTCCCAAGCTTCCAGGACGCGATAGCGCGCACCTGGCTCGCGGACGCGCCGGTGGCAAGCCACATCACGCGATCCACCAACACGCGTTCCTCGACGCGCCGGATCTCGGCTTCGTATGCCGACGCAACGGACGCATCGAAAACGGCCTTGGTGAGACGATCGATCACTTCCTCCAGACCCGGCAGCGACGGATCCAGCGCGTGCTGCGCCACCATGCGCGCGGAACGGTCGAGTTCCAGCACGAATCCTATCGTCACGTCGGATGCGATGGTGGCCGGGCTCAGCGGATCGAATCCGTCGCCCGTGGTCCGCGGAAATAATTCGCGATGCCGCCCAAACCCGGGCGGACGCGGCGGGATCGCGTCCAGCACCTGTTTCGGCACGGCCAACTCGGACGGTTTGAGAGTGTTGGCCAGCGCGTCCAGAGCTTTGCGCTGATTCGCGGCCGTCTCCCACTTCACCGGCTTGCGCCCATCGCCGCGCATCCCATAAATGTAATCCAGACCAGCCACCATCGACGAGGCCGATTCCACCGAGTAGCGGTGATACATGAAGATCGGCACCAGCGGCTCTTCAATGGTTGCCATGGGCGCGCCAGTCCGGATGGTATGTTCGCCGAGCCTGTCGAGCGCCGAGCGGCGAATCTTCATAATGCGGTTCAGCTCGTCGGCCTGGTTCACTCCATTCGACCATTGATCCACTCTGGGATGAGCATCGGTGTCCTGGTTAGTCATGTAGCGCAGATCCACAGCCCACGCATCGTTCAGGATTTTCTCGAGCGCCGCCGGTTCATCCGTGCCCGCCGGGAATTGCCGATAGCCATAGTTGATCGCCACCTTGTCCCAATCGCCGATCCGAGCCTGATACGCTTCTGACAAATCGATGCTGCCGTCGTGCCGCAGCTTTTCGAGCGGATGCGGATAGTCCATCACCGAGATCCAGCCTTTAGTGCTGTCGTAATAGTTGTGACCCAGGCCGAGCGTGTGTCCCACTTCATGCGCCGCCAATTGCCGGATGCGTGCTAACGCCGTTTGATACAAAATGTCGGGCTTCTCGTTTCCGATGGTGTAGGGCGAGAGCAGACCCTCGAAGATCAGATAATCCTGACGGTCGCGCAGCGAGCCGAGGATGACGTTGCCTTTGATGATCTCACCGGTCCGCGGATCGGACACAGCCCCGCCCGTCGACCAGCCGCGCGTGGAGCGATGCACCCAATTGATCATGTTGTAGCGGATGTCCATGGGGTCGGCTCCCTCCGGCAGCACGTCCACCTTGAATGCGTTTGCGGAAACCGGCGGCTTCAAATGCCTGGTTCCACCAACTCGCGCCCTCCACCAGCGCCTTTCTAACATCTTCGGGCGCACCCGAATCAACCCAGTATTGAATCGGCCGCACCGGTTCGCTGATCTCCGCGGTGGGATCTTTCTT
>Ga0182024_10014348_pt1 | contig 15329 bp, 9 predicted proteins | sample P32metaG_FD_120480 | JGI IMG/M metagenome (GOLD analysis project Ga0182024, IMG submission 120480) | Permafrost microbial communities from Stordalen Mire, Sweden - P3-2 metaG (Illumina Assembly) | ecosystem: Environmental > Terrestrial > Soil > Wetlands > Permafrost | place: Sweden: Stordalen... | reverse complement strand
TATCGCTCAACTATCTCGGGATCGTGACCGCGAGCCTCGGCATGCTGTTGTTCTTGCCGCAAATCGTCAAGCAGCTCGGCGTCAGCAACATGCAGGTCGGCTGGGTGACGATGATCCCCTATGGCTGTGGCGCGGTCAGCATGGTCTTTTTCGGCTGGCTGTCCGATCGCGTCGGTGATCGCCGCTGGACCCTGTTCTGGACCTGCTTGATCTCGGTGGCTGGGCTGATCATGGCCGGTCTGACGCTTGGCACGTGGTGGGCGCTGGTCGGCATGACGATCGCCGCGATCGGTTTCTACGGCACCAAGGGACCGTTCTGGTCGATCCCGTCGATGTGGCTGACCGGCACCGCGGCCGCGGCCGGCATTGCCTGGATCAACTCGGTCGGCAATTTGGGCGGGTTCTTCGGCCCCAGCCTGGTCGGCTGGGCCAAGAACATGACCGGCAGCTTTGCCGGCGGTCTCTATGCCTTGGCGGTGTGCTCGCTGATCTCGGCGATGGTCTCGCTGTTCTGGATCCGCGTGCCGCGCACCGTTCCGATCCGTGCCGCGGCGGCCGCGCCGGCCGAATAACGCTTGGGTGCGTAGCGGCCCGCCTCCGGCAGTCGGAGGCGGCCGCTTGCGTTCATAAGGCGCCGTGCCGCTATCGTCGCCGCAAGATGAATATATCCATGTTCAAGCTCTCCCTGTCGAACTCGATGACGTCGAACGGAATTCTTCTCACCTTTATCATGTGCAGCAGCGCTTGTTCGTGCAGGAAGGTCGCCACCCCATACGGTTTTGCTGGATCGTCGGGGATCCATACGAACTCACCGCGAAGATAGCGTTCGTGTTGCTCGACGATGTCGCCGACGGATTCGAGGCAATACTTATGATACCAGTGAACTTCTTTACCCTGCTGCAAATCGGCTTGGCAGGCGAGGAGCTGACCGAGGAACCGATCGCCAAAGGTCGACAACACGCAGTACCCGTCCCGCCGTACGACCCTGGCCAATTCATCGAGCCAGGCGATCGTCGAATGTTCGGACAGGTGGGAAAACACCGACCAGCCGACGACGAGATCGAACCGGTCGGGCGGCAGCGTCTGATCGGGGATTTCGTCGCCGGTAAAGGCGCAAAGGTAAGGGTTCAACGAACGCGCGAGAAAACAGCTCGTACGCCGAGGCTCGAAGCCGAAAAAGCGATTGAGGTCGAAATCCCGCAGGAAAAACCGCGCGATCCGCCCCCACCCGGTGCCGAAGTCGAGGAAGTTCGCGGCAGGGATGGCCTTGTCCCGGAAAAACTCCCGAGACGCGATGAATTTATAAAACGCGCCGGCTTCGCGCAGCGCGGGTTCCCCGGAGCTGCCGTGGGTGCCTTCTTGTATCGCCAGCGGCGCGAAACGCGGGAACTCGACCTCGTCGATTATCGGCGAGGTCATTGACGCGACCAAGATGTCGCACCATTCCTCGGCGCTCAGGTGCCCGAATTTGTCACGAAACGCGTTGGCGCTAGCATCGAGCGCATGAGGCAGGGTCCACCCCGACATGGGCGATGTCCTGTCCGGCCGTTCGCTAGCCGGCCCGCGCCATGCCGGCCTTCAGCGCGGCGGCGCAATCGGCGACCGCATTGCGCGCGGTACGGATCAGCCGCGCGTAGCGAATGAAGCCGTGGTTGATGCCCTGATAGATGGTCAGGTCCGCGGGCACGCCCGCCGCCTTCAGCTTGGTGGCGAGCCTGTTGCTGTCGTCCTGCAGCGGGTCGAGCGCGCCGACGATCAGATGCGCCGGCGGCAGCCCCTCGAGGTCCGCGAGGAGCGGCGCGACCCGCCAATCGGCCTGCTGCGCCGGGTCTTCGAGATAGGTTTCGAGGATCCAGCGGAATTGCGTCTGCGACAACCCGGCGCCTTGTCCGAAGCGCTGCCAGGATGGGCTTTCCACTTCCGCCGAATAGACGCCGTAGATCAACAGCTGGAAGCCGAGCACACTTTCGCCGGCGTCGCGCAGCGCCAGCGCGGCGGCGAGCGCCAGATTGGCGCCAGCCGAGTCGCCGCCGACCGCGAGTCGGGCCGGGTCGATGCCCTGGCTCCCGCCGTCCTTGGCCATCGCCCGGACCATCGCCACGGTCTCGTCGAACGCGACCGGAAATTTGGCCTCCGGCGACAGCCGGTAATCGACCGACATCACCGCGACGCCGCTCTGTCGCACGAGATCGCGCAGGAAATGGTCCCAGCTGTTGAGGCTGCCCTGCATGAAACCGCCGCCGTGCAGATAGACGAGGCAGGCGGGCCGCATGATTCCTTCGGGGTAATAGAACCGGCACGGCACGTCGCCATGCGGGCCGGGCATCATCACGTCGCGCTCGCTTTGCAGCGGCACCGAGTCGAGCCCGAGAAACGCGCCGACGCGGTCCTGCGCTGCGCGCACTTCGGAGAGCGGCGCGACAGTGCGGTCGGGCGCGACGAGCCCCTTCTCCTGCAGCAATTTGCCGGCGGCAATCAGCTCGGGGTCGACCCAGGGAGTGGCGTCGTTCATCCCAATCCTCTCGGCGGAGTTGGTGTCGTATCTGCCGATTGTAGAGGCGATCGGGAGCGTCGGGAAATAGGATAAGATTTTCGCCGTACGGACCCGGCGCCGATCGTGGGGCTGCTCGGAGCCTGAAATGGAAGACGCAGCGGCCGATGCCGTCACCGGACTGCTCGGAGTGCCGCATTTGCGCCGGCTATGGTTGCGCACCGTTGGGTCCGGCGGCCGGAGCGAGCCGGTGAGCGCCGCGGAGTGGGCGGCCGATCGCGCGGTCATCTATGGTCTCGGCCTCGGGCTGCATGAGACGCTCGCCTTTCTCCATTCGGCGGCTCCCAGTTTCACGTTGTTCGAGCGGTGGGTGCTCGATCGCAATGGCGGGGCGATCGAGGCCGCGCGGATCGGCCGGCTCAATTCCGCGGTCGCGCGAGCCCGGGGCGAAGCGCCGCCCCTTCCCGGCGGTCTGCCCGCGGATTTCGAGCCCGTGTTCGGCGAGCGCGATCTGCGTTGCTGGGAGGAAAACGGCTACGTCGTGTTGCGCGACGCGGTCGCGCGGGAAGCCTGTAGCGACGCGGAGCGGGCGATCTGGGACTTCCTCGGCATGGAGCCGGACGTCCCGGCAAGCTGGTACGACACGAGGAACTGCGAAGGCATCTTTGTCCCCCTGGTGCAGCATCCGGCGTTCGCGAGAAATCGGCATTCGCCGCGGATCCGTGACGCCTTTGCCCAGCTTTGGGGAACCGAGGACTTGCAGGTCACGGTCGACCGCGGCGGGTTCAACCCGCCCGAGCGGTCGGGCTGGCGATTTTCCGGCCCGGGATTGCACTGGGACACCAGCTTGATCTTGCCGATCCCGATGGATATTCACGGGGTTCTCTATCTCACCGACACGCCGGCCCAACAGGGCGCCTTCCACTGCGTGCCGGGGTTTCACCGGCGGATCGCGGGCTGGCTCGCGGGCCTGCCGCGGGGCGCCGATCCGCGCGCCGAGGATTTATCCGCCGAGGCGGTTCGGATCGGCGGGAGGGCAGGCGATATGGTGATCTGGCACGCGGCGCTGCCGCACGGCGCTTCCGCCAATCGCGGGAAGCGGCCGCGCCTGGTCCAATACATCGCCTATCGGCCGCCCGAAGTAGCTGACGATCGGCCTTGGCGCTGACGCGTCGTGCTACTCCGCGGCCCGCGGTACGCTCTCCGGGGTGACGGTCACGGCCGGCAGGCGCGGCAGCACTTCTTTCGACATTAGGCGGATGGTCTTATTCGCTTCCTCATGCGTGAGGAACCCCGAACGGCCGATGAAGATCAGGTGCGCGAACCCGTCGACCTTGTCATAGATATCCATGATCTGCCGAGTGACCGTGTCGGGATTGCCGGCGACGAGGATGCCGCGTTGGATCGCCTGCTCGGCATTCATGCCGATAAGCCCGTCCGCCGGGCGGCCGCGCACCCCTGCCGTGCGCCAGATATTGGGCGCCATCTCCGGCGGGCTGCGCCCCGGCAGGAATTTTGACATCTGCGGTGCCTGCTTGAGGCTGGTGTTGAGGAACCACAGCGTCTTGGCGCCGACCGCGAGCCCTTCCTCGTCAGTGTCGCCGACGCCGCACAGCACGGCATAGGCGAATTTGTCGGTGCCGGCCGCCGGTAGCCCGGCCTCGCGCCGCGCACCCTTGTAGGCGTCGAAGGCCCGCTTGCTGGCTTCCGGCCCGCGCAGCACCAGCGCGTTGACATAGCCGCGCCGGCCGATCTCGGCCGAGGTCGCGGGGTCGCCGGTCGCCGCCCAGAATTGCGGATGCGGGCGCTGATAGGGGCCCGGCCAGATATTGATGTGGCGATGCGTGTAGTATTTGCCCTCGAAGCTGACCGGCCCGTCCTGCGCGGTCAGCGCCAGCTTGATGACGTCGATCGCCTCCCAGAACCGGTCGACAAACCCGACCGGGTTGGCGTTGCCCGAGACCATCTCGCTGTCGCCCGATTTGACAAAGCCGATCTCGAGCCGGCCGCGCGAGATGACGTCGGCGGTGGCATATTCCTCGGCGATGCGGACGGGATCGCTACGCACCGAGATCAGCGTGCCGAGCGACAGGATGCGCACGTTCTTTGTTTGCCGCGCGGCGATGCCGAGGATCATCGGGCTCGCGCCGTAGAGGCTGTTGATCCCCGAATGGTGCTCGATCGAGACGATGTTGATGCCGAGCTCGTCGCAATAGAGATGCTCGTCGAGGCATTCCTCGAACAGCTGCGCGGCGATCTTCGGGTCGCAATATCTGTTCGGCAGGCTCGCACGGACCGAATCCGCCTCGTCGAGCACATTTTGCGGCACGAACGGATAAGTGTTCTCGCAATGATACCAGGCCTGCATGCTCTGCTCCGCGTTTCTCCTGTGGCGATATTAGCCGCGAACGGGGCGTGCTGTAAGATCGTAGGGCGGATGAGCGCAGTGTAATCCGCCATGTGTCGCGACGGTGGGTTACGCGTTGCTCACCCACCCTACAAAACTGAGAGAACCGATGCGCAACCTGACGATCAACGGCGAGCGGCTGTGGGCGAGCCTGATGGAGCTGGCGCAGATCGGCGCGACCGCGAAGGGCGGCGTCTGTCGGCTCGCCGCCAGTGATCTCGACGCCGAGGCCAGGCGGCTCTTCATCCGCTGGTGCGAGGAAGCCGGGTGCGCGGTCACCATCGACCGCATCGGCAACATCTTTGCCCGCCGGCCGGGGCGCAATCCGGCGCTGGCGCCGATCGTCACCGGCAGCCATCTCGACACCCAGCCGACCGGCGGCAAGTTCGACGGCGCTTATGGGGTGATGGCCGGGCTCGAAGTGGTGCGCACGCTCAATGACCTTGGCTACGAGACCGAGGCGCCGATCGAGATCGTCGCCTGGACCAACGAGGAGGGCTCGCGGTTCTCGCCGGCGATGGTCGGCTCGGGCGCGTTCACCGGCGTGTTCGAGCTGGAGTCGGCGCTCGCGACCCCGGACAACAATGCGCCCGAGCTGACGCTCGGCGGCGAGCTTCAGCGCATCGGCTTTGCCGGCGCGGCGCCGGTCGGCGAGCATCCCGTCGCCGCCTATTTCGAGGCGCATATCGAGCAGGGCCCGATCCTTGAAGCCGCCGGGCTGCCGGTCGGCATCGTCACCGGCGCGCAGGGCCAGCGCTGGTACGAGATCACCGTCACCGGCCAGGAGGCGCATGCCGGCCCGACGCCGATGCCGCGGCGGCGCGACGCGCTGGTCGGCGCGGCGCGGATGATCGACGCGGTCAACCGCATCGGCCACGCGCACGCGCCCTATGCCTGCGCGACGGTCGGCTTTATCCAGGCCAGCCCCAATTCGCGCAACACGATCCCCGGCCGCGTCTTCTTCACGGTCGATTTCCGCCATCCGAACAATGACGTCTTGACCGGGATGGACCGAGAGCTGCGCGCCGCCTGCGCCGAAGCGGCGGCGACGCAGCATCTTGAAACCGAGGTCAAGGAGTTCTGGTACTTCCCGCCGACCCCGTTCGACGAGCGGATGGTCGGCGCGGTGCGCGAGGCGGCGCGCGCGCAGAACCTGCCGCATCAGGACATCGTCAGCGGCGCCGGGCATGACGCGGTCTACATGGCGAAGGTCGCCCCCACCGCAATGATCTTCGTGCCCTGTGTCGGCGGCATCAGCCATAACGAGATCGAGGACGCGAAGGCCGATGACCTCATCGCCGGCTGCGCGGTGCTGCTGAACGCGATCCTCGAAACCGCCGACTGACCAGCTGGCTAATGCGTGAGTAGCCGTCCTAGGCTGACGCATCCGTGCACCGCTTGCTAAGTATGGATGTAGTGGCCACATCTGGCTCCTGAAGATGGGGGCGGGGTGGCCGCATGGTCGCTATTCCTTCTCAGGGACTTAACTCACTATCGCCGCGGGTCGCGCGGCTTCGTCGTGAACTTATGGCGGCGATACCATGCTTGCCGGACACTGCCGCTGTGCGCGCGGAGCTTGATGGCTACGACGTGTGGAAATTGCTCATCATCTATATGAACTGGATTGATCGGTTCATCGTGCCAAGGAAGAGACAGGTTCGATACGCGCCCAGTTTTTGGAACGATCCCAGGGCCATCGCGCACAAGGAAGCAGTGCTTCGGATTGCCGAGAAAATCGAGAGCGGAGCCGACCTAACGCCGCACTTGTCGGGCCAAATCCACACGCACGGTTATGTCCCCAAACGTCCTCCCCAGAAGGTTAAGGGACCAGAGTGGGGTGACAAGGACTTCGCGTTGAACGCCTACGACGTGCACCACCTGCACCTCGGGAAGTCGTCCGACAAAAAGGGCCGGGTGTCGCACGGGCGTGATCTGCTCTACGCGTGCTTCGAACGGGACAATGCGACCTTCCTGCTACTCGGAGATCACAAGAGCTTTGATGACGGTTCCTTGGCGCGCACCGCCGCAGCATGGCGTGGGCGCGGCACGGTCCACACGCCTTACAGCGATGAAGAGCGCAAAGAGTTGCATCGGCATGGGATCACGACCATCGAGTTTGTTGATGGCCGGGCTTACATCGGAAGCGGGCTCGCGAGCGACGGGACGGACAAAGCGCGATGGATCGGCCATTTGAGAAGGACCATCCTCGGATACGATGCGCACCTTGACGACCCTCAGTGGCGATCTCAGGCGTTCAAAGGCCACCCCCTAGCCTCTGATCCTGATCCAGACTTCGCCTGGCTGGTAAATGGCTGTGATCTTCTACTCCAGGAAATGAAGACCGAAATGGTTGTCGCATTGCCGCACTGCGAGTGGCGACGGTGAGGGGTGTTCGGTGTCGGGGCAGTGATGGAACCGTCACGAACGTTCTTTCTATGGTGCGGCATGCCTCGGTGACCCGCTCGACGGTTGAGCGGTGGCCGAGTGGCTGGAAGCGACGGTGCTAATCGGCCGCCACCGGCATGGTGATGGGCTCCACCGGCTCGCTGCCAAGTTGCATGATCCGCGAGCGTCCGCTAATCGCCATCGCGGTTAGCGTATAGCCGACGCCGCTGAACACGATGGTGCACACGGTCGGGATAAAGGTCGCCGGCACGCAGAACATGTAGAACAGGAAGCCGAGCACGGTCCAAGCCACCGCGACCAGGTTGAACCCGCCCCAATAGCGATAGCGTCCCGTCATCGTGAACAGCGCCGGCACGTCGAGCCGCGTCCGCTTCAGGATCAGGTAGTCGAACACCAGGATCCCGGCGATCGGCGAGAAGAAATTGCCGAGCAGCGTCGCGTAGTGGAGATAGCTGTTGAGCACGTCGGGCACCGCCGAGAGCGTGATCCCGAAGACGCTGGCGATCAGCGTCGTCCAGAACCGCCCGAGTTTCTCGAACATGTTCGAGATCGATAGCCCGCCCGTATAGAGGTTGAGGACGTTGATCGTCCAATTGTCGAGCGCGATGAACACCAGGATCAGGAACAGCGTCAGCCAGCTCGTGCTGATCCCGGCGATCAGCACGAACGGGTTCGCGGTCTTGCCGAGCGTCGCCGCGGCGGCGTAGGCCCCGAGCGATCCGGAAATCATCGTGCCGACGGCCGAGGCCGACAGGGTGCCGATCCACATATCCGTGCGGCTGCGCGAATAGCGGCAGAAATCGGCCGAGTCGGTGATCATCGTCAGCCATCCGGCTGCCGCGGCGTTGAACCAGGCGACAAAGATCACCCAGTCCCAACCGCTCTTGCCGGGGAACGACCATACCGCCGCCGGCGCGAAATTCGGGTCCGCCTGGTTGGCGAGCAGCACGAACAGGTAGACGAACATCGCCAGTTTCACCGGCAGCGCCACGCGCGACAGGTTCTTCAGCGATTCGTAGCCGACCACCGCGACAAAAGCCTGAACAATGCCGAACAGCACGCTAACGAGGATCAGCGAGTACTGTGTACCGGTCAGCTTTTGCAGGACGGCGCAGATCGCCGTCGCGCCGATCACCGTCTGGAACGCGAACCAGTAGCAGGACGCGATCGATCGCAGGAACGACGGGATCAGCTTCGACCCGCGCAGCCCATAGACCGCCCGCGTCGCGACCTGGCCGGGAATGCCGTAATCGACCCCGACCGTCGCCATCACGACATAAAAGATCGCGGCGACGACGATCCCCGAGCATTCGGCCGCGACCGATGCCTGGAACGACAGTCCCGCCGCGACACCGAGCCCGCCGCGCAAGATGGTCGACGGGCTAATCAGGAAATTGAGGATGATCGCGAAGAGGTCGTACCACTTGACCGTCTTCTTCTCTTCCGGGATGGCTTCGATGCCGAACTGCTCAACGCCGCTCGGCTGGTGATAGCGCTTCTGCAGATTGCGCTCGATCGCGGTGTCGAAGGTGGTGTCGGCCATGGCTCTGCTCCCGCTAAGCGGCGACCGAGCCCCGCCGGCATGAATCGGTCGTGGCGCGATCGTCCGGACGGCGCATCCTCCCCTGGCGTGCTGTTCGATTAAGAGCAAGAATAAGCAAATAAATACCGGAATTGGAAGCGTATATTTTTGTGATTAAACACTAATCATTGGCCTATTATTTCGTCAGTCGAATATTTATTGTGCAATCGGGCTGGCGCGCGGGCGAATCGGAAAACAGCCTCGCCGCGCGAACCTGCTTGGTGCCGGGGCAATTTGTTGCTATTGCCGCGCCGCGTGCGGCTGCAATGCTGTCGCGGCGATATGGCGATGGTTTATCGTGGCGCGATCACCCAAATTAACGGCGATGATCGAACTCTCGCTCAAATACGGGCTCGACTTTGCCGAGCTCTACGACCGCGGCGGGCTGGTGAAGCTCGATCGCGAGTTCGTCGCGTACCTGGCCACGGGCGATGTCACGCTGCACGACCGGCTGATGGCGGCGCGCGCCGCAGGGGCAGGAGACACCGCCGCGCTCGACCGCAAGGCTGAGTCCGACCTCATCGTCGACCTCGCGCCGCATGTCGAGGACTTCCTTGGCGGCCTGTTCGGCATCGCGGCGGAGATCCGCGAGCTACAAGCGCGACACGACGAGCTGGCGCCGCTCTATTCGGTGAAGCGGTTGTTCGTCCAGCGCCGCGCGGTCAAGGAGCTGAAGGAAGACGAGGCTGCCGCGCTCGATGGCGCCGCACTGCGCCGCGCGCTGGCGCCGCATCTCGGCCTCGCCGATATGGCTGATACCCGCGCGGGGGTGCTCGCCTGGGAGCGGCGCTATGCCGAGACGGTTTCCGGTTGGCTCGACGACGAGGCGGTGCATGCCGCGCCGTTGCGCGCCGCGATCGAATACGCCGCCTGGGCGACCCTGTCGCCGGCCGGCCGGGAAAAGCACCGTCGTGGCCTGCTGTTCAAGGTGCCGCACCGGCTCGACATGCAGCATCTCGTGCCGGTCGAGACGATCGAGCGCGACGGCATCACAATGCTGCGCCTGCCCGAGCATGACTGGCGTGCCCGCGACGGTTTCGCGCTGACCGATGCCGGCACCGACCTCGCCGGCGCGCTCGACCAGGCGAATTACTGCATCTGGTGCCACAACCAGGGCAAGGACAGCTGCTCCACGGGCCTCAAGGAAAAGGACGGGAGCTTCCGCAAAAGCGTCTTCGGCGTGACCCTGGCCGGCTGCCCGCTCGACGAGAAGATCTCCGAGATGAACCTCGTCGCGTCGCGCGGGTACAGCCTCGGCGCTTTGGCGATCGTCGCGGTCGACAACCCGCTCTGCGCCGCCACCGGGCACCGCATCTGTAACGACTGCATGAAGGCCTGCATCTACCAGCGCCAGGAGCCGGTCGACATCCCGCAGGTCGAGACCCGCACCCTGAAGGAAGTGCTGGCGCTGCCCTGGGGGTTCGAGATCTACGGCCTCCTGACCCGCTGGAACCCGCTAAACCTGCGCCGCCCGCTGCCAAAGCCGCGATCGGGCTATAAGGTGCTGGCGGTCGGTCTCGGCCCGGCTGGGTTCACGCTTGCCCATCACCTGCTCAATGACGGGCATTTCGTCGCCGCCATCGACGGGCTGAAGATCGAGCCGCTGCCAGCGGAAGTCTCCGGCGTCACCGCGCTCGGCGAGCACGTGCCGTTCGCGCCGATCCACGATATCGCCAGCCTGCGCGAAGACCTCGGCGCGCGCACGATGGCTGGGTTCGGCGGCGTCGCCGAATACGGCATTACGGTCCGCTGGGACAAGAATTTCCTCAAGATCGTGCGGCTACTTCTTGAGCGCCGCCGGGAATTCGCGATGTATGGCGGCGTGCGCTTCGGCGGCACGGTGACGATCGATAATGCCTTCGCGCTCGGCTTCGACCACATCGCGCTGTGCGCCGGCGCCGGCCGGCCGACCGTGATCCCGATGGAGAACGGCTTGGCGCCTGGCGTGCGCCAGGCCTCCGACTTCCTGATGGCGCTGCAGCTCACCGGCGCGGCCAAGACCGAGAGCATCGCCAACCTGACCGTCCGGCTGCCGGTCGTCGTGATCGGCGGCGGCCTCACCGCGATCGACACCGCCACCGAGGCGCTCGCCTATTACCCGCTGCAGGTCGAGAAGTTCCTGTCGCGCTATGAGATTTTGGTCGCCGAGCGCGGTGTCAGCGCGGTGCGCGCCGGATGGAGCGGCGCCGAAAGCGAGGTCGCCGATGAGTTCGTTACTCATGCCAGGGCGCTTCGCGTCGAGCGTGACGCTGCGCAGCGGGAGGGCAGGGCGCCTGCCTTCGCCAAGCTAATTGACGGCTGGGGCGGGGTCACCATCGCTTATCGCCGGCGCCTGATCGACGCGCCGAGCTACACCCTCAACCATGAGGAGGTGGCGAAGGCGATGGAGGAGGGCATCCGCTTCGCCGAGGGGCTAACCCCGGTCGCGGTCGAGGTCGACGCGGACGAGCAGGCGGTGGCGCTGCGTTTGGCGCGCAGCGAGGAAGAGCCGCAGGTCACGCTGCCGGCGCGCACGATCCTGGTCGCCGCCGGGACCCAGCCCAACACCGTGCTGGCGCGCGAGGACCCGCTCCACGTTTCGCTCGACGGCCGCTATTTCCAAGCGCTCGACGAGGACGGCAACAAGGTGACGCCGCAGCGCGTCGCCAAGCCCGACGCGACGCATGTGCTGATGAGCCTCATGGATGACGGCCGCGCGGTCAGCTTCTTCGGTGATCTGCATCCCAGCTTCGCCGGCAATGTCGTCAAGGCGATGGGCGGCGCGACGCGCGGTTATCCGGTGGTCAGCCGCACACTTGCCCGCTGCGCGCCGTCGCAGCCCACGCCGGAAGCGCTGAAGGCGCGGCTCGACGACGAGTTGCGCGCCCGGGTGCACGAAGTCATCCGCCTGACGCCGCGCATCATCGAGGTCGTCGTGCGCGCGCCGCTGGCCGCCCGCGCCTTCCAGCCCGGCCAGTTTTATCGGCTGCAGAATTACGAGACCTTCGCCGCGAAAAACGAGGGTACGACCCTGGCGATGGAGGGGTTGGCGCTGACCGGCGCCTCGATCGACCGCGAGCAAGGGCTGCTCTCGACGATCGTCCTCGAGATGGGGGGCTCGTCCGACCTCTGCGCGCTGCTGCAGCCGGGCGAGCCGGTGATCCTGATGGGACCGACCGGCACGCCGACCGAGACCCCGCCGGGCGAGACCGTGCTCTTGGTCGGTGGCGGGCTCGGCAACGCGGTCTTGTTCTCGATCGGCGCTGCGCTGCGGGCCGAGGGCTCGAGGGTGCTCTATGTCGCCGGCTACAAGACGATCGCCGACCGTTACAAGATCGCCGATATCGAGGCGGCGGCCGACACCATTGTCTGGTGCTGCGACGAGGCGCCCGGCTTTGTGCCCGGCCGGCCGCAAGATCGCGCCTTTGTCGGCAATATCGTCGAGGCGATCGAGGCTTACGGCGCCGGCCGGCTCGGCCCGATCGAGATTCCGCTGGCCGAGGTCGACCGGATCATCGCGATCGGTTCGGACATGATGATGAATGCCGTCGCCCAGGCGCGCCGCGCCAAGCTCGCGCGCTATTTCCGCCCCGGGCACCGGGCGATCGCATCGATCAACTCGCCGATGCAGTGCATGATGAAAGAGATTTGCGCGCAGTGTCTGCAGCGCCAGCGCGATCCCGTCACCGGCACCGAGACGATCGTCTTCTCCTGCTTCAACCAGGATCAGGACATGGACCGGGTCGATTTTCCGACCCTGCGTCGCCGCCTGTCGCAGAACGGCGCGCAGGAGAAGCTGACCCGGTTGTGGATCGATCGCGCCCTGAAGCAACTCGGCCGCCGCGAAGTGGCGGCGGCGGAATAGGTGCGGGGTTGAGCTAAATCGTTCCCATCGTCGATATCGGGACGGCAATGATCCTTCTGCTCACGGAAAATGTAATGTAAATGCAAGCATCCCGTAAGGGCGCGAACGGCCCGGCGGGACGATTACCAAGAAGCGAAGATATCTGGGAGGAACACTATGCAGAGTTCGCCATTCGCGGCGGGAGCGCCAGCGCTGCCGCCGACGAACCGGTGGCTGCAGCTGGTCATTGCCATCGTCTGCATGGTGATGATTGCCAATCTGCAGTACGGCTGGACCTTGTTCGTGCAGCCGATGAACACCGCGCATGGCTGGCCGATCGCCGACATCCAGATCGCCTTCAGCCTGTTTGTCGCGCTCGAGACCTGGCTGACGCCGATCGAAGGCTGGCTCGCCGATTGGCTCGGGCCAAAGAACGGCCCGCGGCTGGTGATCGCCTTTGGCGGCGTGCTGACCGCCATTGGCTGGATCGTCAATTCCATCGCGGATACCTTGCCGGTGCTTTATCTCGGCGCGGTCTTGTCGGGCATCGGCGCCGGCGCGATCTACGCCACCTGCGTCGGCAATGCGGTGAAATGGTTTCCCGACCGCCGCGGGCTTGCCGTTGGCCTTACCGCCGCCGGGTTCGGCGCCGGCGCGGCGATTACCGTCGTGCCGATCCGCCTGGTGATCGACTCCTATGGCTATGGCGCCGCGTTCTTCTGGTTTGGGCTAGTGCAGGGCGTGGTCGTCTTTGTGCTCGCGTGGTGGATGCGGGCGCCGCTGCCCGGCGAGGCCCCGGCAAGCGCGGCGCCGCGCGTCATGCAGACGAGCCACAGCTCCACGCCGCGCGAGATGCTGGCGACGCCGGTCTTCTGGGTGCTCTACGTGATGTTCGTCATGGTCTCGGCGAGCGGGCTGATGGCGACGGCGCAGATCGCGCTGATCGCCAAGGATTTTCACGTCGCCGATACGATGATCTTCGCCGGCGTATCGACCCTGACCTTCGCGCTGCTCGTCGATAATGTCGCCAATGGCGGCGCCCGGCCGCTCTTCGGCTGGATTTCCGACAATATCGGCCGCGAGAACACGATGGCGATCGCCTTCGGTCTCGGCGGGGTCAGTTATTGGCTGCTCGGCTCGCTCGGCACGACGCCATGGGCGTTTGTGGTCTTCGCCGGCCTGATCTTCCTCACCTGGGGCGAGATTTTCAGCCTGTTCCCGTCGACCTGCACCGACAGCTTCGGCCCCAAATTCGCCACCGCCAATCTGAGCTTTCTCTATACCGCGAAGGGCTTGTCGGCTTTCCTCGTGCCGGTGGCGAACCTGATCAAGACGGCGATGGGCGGCTGGCACACGGTGTTCGTCGTCACCGCGATCATGAATTTCGTCGTCGTCGCGCTGGCGCTGCTCGTGCTGAAGCCGCTGCGCTCGCGCCGGCTCGGCATGGCCGCGCACGGGGTCGCCGCCGGCGCGGAATAGCCAAACCTCAATCCCCTCGGCCGGGCTTGACCCGGCCATCCACGTCTTCTGTAGTGATCGTCGCCAATCAAGACGTGGACCCCCGGGTCAAGCCCGGGGGAGGGGAAAATGTGAGGTTTTACGCCGCTCCGGCCTGATAAAGCGGCCCGCGGACGATCTGGCCGGGCAGAGCGTCGGTCAGCTTGCCGTTGTCGAGCAGCACCGTGCCGTTGACCACGACATAGTCGATCCCGACGCTGTCGCGCTTTACCTGAACCCCGCCGCCGGGCAGATCGTTGACCGGCTCGCGCGGCTTCGATCCGATCGTGTCGAGATCGAAGATCGTGAGGTCGGTGATCTTGCCGGCCTGGACAAAGCCGCGGTCGTGCAGATCGTGCATCAGCGCGGTCTTGCCGGTCAGGCGATAGACGGCGTCTTCCACCGTCAGCGCCTGCTGCTCGCGCACCCAATGCCCCAGCAGGTGCGTGCTGTACTCGTGTCGGTCCTGCGAATGCGGGCGCGCCCCGCCGTCGCTGGTGCCGATCACGGTATAGGGCGAGCCAAGGATGTGCTTCTGCGCGGCCGGGTCGGTGTTGCGGTCGATCGCGATGAAGAACGTCTCCAGATCCTCGTCGAGCGACAGGTCGAGGAAGGCGTCCATCACGCTCTTCTTCTGCTCCTCGGCGATCTGGGCGATGCTCTTGCCCTCCAGCCCGCGATTGCGCGCGTGCTGGGTCATGAACACCTGCACCAGGTCCCAGCGCCGGTTGAAGAAGCCGCGCGACACGCCACGCCGGTTGGTGCCCGGCAGGGTCTGCGCCACCGTCCCCTCGACCGCCTCGGCGGAAAGCGCCTTGCGGATTTCGGGATCGCGGAAGGCCTGCATGCGATCGCGGTAGGGCAGGGCCATGACCCGATCCCAGGTTGGCATGCCGCGGAACAACCCGTTGGGATTGGTGATGTCTTCGTCTTGCGGGACATCGAGCCCGCTCTTCAGGTTGAAGATCGCCCCGGCGACGACCGAGACGCACGAGCCATAGCAGCGCGCGCCGGTCTTGAACGAATCCTCGAGCCATTTGAGGTGCTGCTGCCACTCTTCCGGCCGCTCGATCGGCTGCGAGATCAGATTGTAGATCGACGGCCGTCCGGTGCGCGCCGCGAG
>Ga0182024_10014347_pt1 | contig 15329 bp, 21 predicted proteins | sample P32metaG_FD_120480 | JGI IMG/M metagenome (GOLD analysis project Ga0182024, IMG submission 120480) | Permafrost microbial communities from Stordalen Mire, Sweden - P3-2 metaG (Illumina Assembly) | ecosystem: Environmental > Terrestrial > Soil > Wetlands > Permafrost | place: Sweden: Stordalen... | reverse complement strand
TGTTTTAGGACGTCAGCTCTTCCGAGCTGGCCATCCACGGGCTCAGTGCTGGCCGCCGCTCGGCGGGCCACGCGTCGGCCCACACAGTCCCGTCCTCCTTGATTGCCTTCGCCTCGATGTGGCCGAATGCGCTGAGTAAGTCGGAGAGAAGCTCGTGGGCGATCCGCCCCGAGCGTGCCGCACTCACGAGATCGTCTAGCTCGACAGAAGCCACCACAGCTGGGATCTTCCCAACGTGGGCGAAGGGAATCATTGTTGGCACGACGTACGCTGTGTAAGGGCGTGCGGGTTGCATTTGACGGACCGCTGTCTCCGGACCAGGCCCGACGAGCTGAAGCTCAAGGATGCATGAGCCAGGACAGGCCGCTAGTTCAGTCGCGAATCCGCCTGTCACAACCAGAGCCGCCAGGAGCTTTTCGCTGACGTCAAACTCAAAGAGCCTGACTGGGTCGTCCCTGGCGTGCCAGCAGAGGTACGCGGCTGAACTCGCACCATCGACATGGCACTCGATGCTGTCGTAACCGAGCTGCGGGAGGTTGAGATCGTCCGTGGTGAGTCGCACGCGCCTGAAATCCGGTCGAGCGTCACATCGCATGTCTTGATAGCCAAGCCTTTGACGTGTCTCGTACCACCAGCGGGTAAGTCGGCCCTGGTTGGCGGTGTTCAGGCAAAACTCGCCTGGGACCTCCGGTACCAGACTCAGGAGTAGCCACGGGACTTCTGCCCGCAGCCGTTTCAGGAGATCGTCTGACACTTGACGCACTCGCTCTCGTTGCTCTCCGGCGCGAAGCGACCTATTTCGGTACGCCGCTGCCATCTCGAGCTCCCCGAGCCAGACCGTGTCGCTCCCCCGCCGCCGGGGATACCCGAAGGTTGGCTTGTCGGGCGTTCCGGTCAGGACCAGGAAGGGAGCAGCTGCGCTCGAGGCCACGACGATCACGTAAAAGCCATGATCGGGCGCGTCCTCGATATGGAGTACCTCGAAGCTTGGGAAGGGGCGAATTCGGGAACGCACAGTCGCTCTCATTGACCGGAGATGGCCCGCTGAGATCTCGACGCCTGGTGCTCCGACGGGTACCTCGTGTTCCTCGTTCACGGCAATCACGATCGCGCCACCCAGAGTGTTCGCCATCGCGGCAACGTCTTTCGCGAGCTCGCCGTCCCCCGGCTGGTAAAGCTCGGCCTTGAAGTCGAGATCCTCGGCCTCGGAGGCGGCCTGTTCGACAAGCTGCCGAATGGCCGAAGCGGACATCGCCGCGTCGAGGCGGCAGCCGAAGAGCGCTTCAAGGCGAGGGAGGCGGATGGTCATGCTGGACATACAGACGATGGGTCGGCCACTGTTGCAGCGTACGTGGAGGCCAGACTCCTTGCGTAGCCCCCGTTGACGCCCTGAACGAAGGGGCGTACCGCGCGCTGGACTTGCCTCAGCGACCTTAAGAGGCTGTAGGGAAAATACTCGCAGTATGAGACTGTAATTGAGTGCGCTCGGGGTCGGAGTTGGCATAGAATCGCCAAATGGGAGGCCCGGACGGATCCATTTCGAAGACCTGGAGGTCGGTCCACGGCGACTTGACCGACGAGGAGTGGGAGCTCATCGCCGATCTCGTGCCGAGCTACTCAGGCCCCGGGCGTGTCGGCCGGCCGACGAAGTGGTCAAAGCGCGACATCGTGTCCGCCATTGCGGACAACCGGCTCGCGCCGCCACGGCTCAGGTCCCGACCACACCTCCCAGAAACCATCCTCGGCGGCCCCACGGGGCCGAGAGGGCCACGAGGCGACCGCCGGTGACAGCGAGCATGGGGCGCACGGCCTCGTAGAGGGAATCGTGAACCCTGGCGGCCTCGTCGATGATGAGCAGGTCCGCACTGAACCCCCGCACCGTCGCCTCGGTGCCGGGCAGGCTCAAGATGCGAGAGCCGTTCGCCAGCCGGACCGACAGCGCGCCCTCGCAGGTCACGGCCGGCGGGTCTGGGAGCCGGTTGATCAAAGCCCGCAACAAGACTCGCGGCCGATGTGCACCTCGCCCGGCTTGACTGGGCGCGCACCGGGCCCGTCCTCATCGAGCGGGACTCTGTCGTGCTCGGCTTGGACGAGGACGAGGCGGCCCTCTGTGACCTGATGGACGGCACGCAATCGCTCGCCGATCGCAATGCCACGGTGCGCACTCTTACTCCGGTGCGGGCACTGCGCATCGACCCGTCGGTCTTCCGCACGGCCCTGACGGCCCTCTTCTCGTCGAGTCACGGATCGCCCGGCGAGCTCAGGCACGAAGTTCCTCCCGTCGACGGTTCCCCAACCGCTGACGAGGTCATAGCCTTTCTTGGCGCTGTAACCCTTCACGAGCACCGACCCGTTGTCCGTGAGAACGCGAGTCGCGTTGTCTCCGGTGGTGACGTCGACGATCCCAGGGGCGTGGGCCTCGCCGAGACGATAGATGGTCGGGTTCAACAACCCGAGGCGATGGCCCGCCAGTTGATCAGCCAAGGCGACCAGGCCGGCGAACATCGGAGCGGAGACGCTCGTTCCGCAAACTGCGTCGAGACCGCTGACCGCCGGGATCCGAGGGGTTGCGTAGATCTCAGCAGCTGGCGGGCAGGAGGCTGCCATCGAAATGTCGGGCAGACCGCGGTGGCTTCCGGCGATCGCCTCCACACCCGCCTGCCACCCCGGACGACCGAACACAGACGAGACGCCACCGCTCGAACCGCTCCAGGCCTGTGGTTCCCTGACCGGGTGCCCTGAGGCGTTGAGCGGGACGTCGGTTCCGCCCACGGCTATCACGAGTGGGTCCGAAGCCGGCCAATCGACCACGGGACGGGCGTACAGCTTCGACGGATCCAACTCGTTCGAGGTCGCACCATTATCGCCAGTGGCATCCACGACGGACACGCCACGCTGCTCGGCCAGTTTGTACACGCTCGAAAGCGCCGTCAGCGAGGCGACACTCGGGAATGTCTCCACACCCGTAACCGCTAGGACGATGCTCGCTCCCGGTGCGATCGTATGAGCCATCTCCACATCGGCGGAGGTGCGACATGACTACAGGCCGCTTTTACGCCTGTGCCTTTTGGATACGCCAGTTCGACGTTGGCTTCTAACCGCCCACGCCCCCGGCGCCCCAGCGCGGCGGGGGCGTGGCCGGCACCGGTTGGCGCTAGCTGCGGCCGTCTGAGAGGGTCATAGGGGACACGCCGACTGTGCCCGTCAGCGGCAGCTGTCGGGACGAGTCACCGACCAGGATGTCATATGTCCCACCGGGCACCACCCACTGACTTGTCGTGTCATCCCAGACGGAGAATGCGGCAGCGGGCAGGGTGAAAGTTACCTGCTGGCTGCTCCCGGACGCGAGCGAGACCCGGAGAAAGGCCTTGAGCTGATGCGGCGGCTCGCCTGCGCTGGGTGGGTCCCCGACGTACACCTGAACCACATCGGCGCCGGCGACGCCACCCGTGTTCTGGATCGTCGCCGTAACCTGGACCGATCCGCCCGCCAGCGTTGTCAGCTGGAGTCCCTCGAACGCGAAGGTCGTGTACGAGAGACCGAATCCGAACGGAAACAACGGCGTCAGGTTCTTGGCGTCGTACCAGCGATATCCGACGTCGAGACCCTCGCTGTACTCGTAGACCCCATCTTGTGCCGGGTATCGGGGTGGCGAGTGCGCCGGGTCCTGAGCCAGGTCGACCGGGAATGTCTCGGGCAGCTTCCCGGAGGGGTCGACGTCGCCGGCGAGCACTGCGGCGAGGGCGTTGCCGTCCTCCTCTCCGGGATACCAGGCCTCCACCACGGCAGGGACGCTGTCCAGCCATGGCATGGTGACCGGAGCGCCGGTGTTCAGCACCACGATGGTCCGTGGGTTTGCTGCCGCGACGGAGGCGATCAGGCTGTCCTGGTTGCCGGGTAGATCGATGTTCGGCCGGTCCCTGCCCTCTTGCTCCTGGTCGCCGACGATCACAATCGCCACGCTGGCGCTCTTGGCCAGCGCGACGGCGGCGGGAATGCTCGATCCGTCGGCAGTGGTGACCTGGATGCCCGACCCGAATCGGGCTTCGAGGCCGGCGACCGGGCTAACTGTGTAGTAGGGAAGAACGTGCGAGCTGCCTCCGCCGCCCGTGTATGCCTGCGCTGCGTAAGGGCCGATGACCGCGATCGATTTGATGTTGGTCGGGTTGAGTGGGAGGGCATCCCCGCTGTTCTTCAGCAGCACGGTGCCCTCTTCGGCTGCGGCTCGAGCGAACGCGCCGTCGGCCTGCACATTGACCGGTGGCGGCGAGGGCAGGTGGTCGAACAAGCCGACGCGGAACATGAGGCGGAGGACCCGTGTGGTGGCGTCGTTGACGAGCTTGACGGGAACCTTGCCGTCGGTCACGAGTGTGGCCAGTTGGCTGTAGTACTCGCCCCAGTCGGCCAACGTGAATGACTGGTCGAGCCCGGCACGGATCGAGGCCACCGCGTCGTGGGTCGCCGCGTAGTCGGAGCCGACCACGCCGTTAAAGCCCCACCCCTTATCCAGAATGGCCCGCAGCAACTGATCGTTCTGACAGGCGTACGTCCCGTTGACCTCGTTGTTGGCGCACATCACCGACCACGCGCCACCAACCTGAACGGCCGCTTGGAACGGCGCCAGGTAGATCTCCCGCATGGTTCGCGGGTCGGCATCCGAACTGGTCGTCTTGCGGTCGTTCTCTTGGTCGTTGAGAGCAAAGTGCTTGACCTGAGCTGCGACCCTCTCGGCTTGGATGCCCTTGACCTCGCTGACGACCAGTTGGGACGCCAGGTATGGGTCCTCGCCCAAGTATTCGAAGTTGCGGCCCCCCTGCGGGACCCGGACGGTATTGATGGCGGGCCCATAGAGGACGTCGACACCCCGCGCTCGGGCTTCGGTGCCGAGCAGCTTGCCGTAACTTTGGGCCAAGCCAGGGTCGAAACTGGCGGCGAGGCTCACCGGCGCCGGCAAGGCGGTGGCCGGACGAGGCTCTGTGTCGGGGTGGTAATCGGTAAGGCCGGCGGGTCCATCAGACAGGATGAGGGGCGGTATCCCGAGGTGGGCGTCGCCTTGGACGTAACCCACGGGGCTGGAGCTGGTCGGGGGGGCGACACCGTAGAGCTCGCGCACCTTGTCGGCGAGCGTCATGCAGCTCAGCAGCTCGCTCACCCGGCGGTTGATCGCCTGTCGGGTGTTGAACCACGGGCCATCAGGCCCGCACCGAGTCCCCGTGCTTGCTCTGGCAATGTTGCTGACGTCAGAAGCGGCGCCCGGTAGCGACAGAGCGGTAGCGGTCACCGCTGCGGCAATCACAATGGCAATCCTTTTTGCCCCGACCACGCCTCCCAGAACCATCCTCTTCGGCCCCACGGGGTCGAGAGGGCGACGAGTCGGCATGACGGTTGGGCCGGCCGTCACTTCGACAGCGTCCAGGTATCGCTCAACAACATTTGGGGGTTCTCACCGCCGAAGAGCACCAACTGGTGGGTAGCAGCGTCAAAGGCCATCGTTGCGTTCCAGCGGGCGGGCGGGCTCTTCGGCGTGGAGAGCTTCGCCCAGCTGGAGCCGTTCCAGGTCCAGGTGTCGGCGAACCCGGTGCCGGCAAGACCGCCGAAGAGGACCAGCTTGCCGAGTTGAGGATCGTAGGCCATCGAAGCGGAGTAGCGGGCGGGCGGGCTCTTCGCCGGCGAGAGCATGGTCCAGTTCGAGCCGTTCCAGCTCCAAGTGTCGGCACCGGCCGCGCCGCCGGTGACACCGCCGAAGAGCAAGAGCTGGTGCGTGGCGTTGTCGTAGGCCATCGAGGCGTAAAAGCGTGCCGGCGCGCTCGTCGCCGGCGAGAGCTCGGTCCAGTTCGAGCCGTTCCAGGTCCAGGTGTCGCCGAGCGGGCAGTCTGTCTCGCCGCATCCGCCGAAGAGCACGAGCTGACCGGTGGCGGCGTCGTAGGCCATCGAGGCATCGAGGCGCGGCTGCGGATTGGTAACCGGGAGGAGCTTCGTCCAGTTCGAGCCGTTCCAAGTAAACGTACCCGGACGAACATTGTAGGCCCTGCCGCCGAAGAGAACGAGCTGGCCGGTGGCGTTGTCATAGGCCATCGCGGCGCCCTCGCGGGGCGGCGGGCTCGCCGCCGGGGAGAGCTTCGTCCACGTGGAACCGTTCCAGGTCCAGGTATCGCCGAAATACAAGCTTCCGCGAACGCCGTGGTAGCCACCGAAGAGCACGAGCTGACCCGTGCCCTGGTCGTAGGCCATCGAGGCGTCGTAGCGGGCAGGCGGGCTCGTCGCTGGGGAGAGCTTTGTCCACCCCGGCGCGGATCTCACCTTGGCCGCTCCCGCAGAAGAGACACCGACCAGAAGAGAAGTAGCCAGCGCGGCGAGAATGGCCATCATAAGCGCCACCCCGCGCCGGCCCGCTCGACCACGCGAGATCCCTTCGCCTGTACCAGCGTGCTTCCGCCAACTTCCGAAACCGATCACCGCCGAGACTCTCCTCATCAGGCTCTCCTTCGCGTCGAAGACTACTGAACCACGGTTCACTGTCATCTTGAACGGAGGCACCCGAAACGAATAGGGCCGAATGTCATCACAGTCGCCACCCTGCGTGCTCCCTCGACCCCTGCTGCGCTCACCCGAATCAAGCTCGGCGGGGTCTAGGAGAGGAGGGCCCCCATCTCCTGACTCCACGACCGAGTCGAGACCGAAGAAGAGCCGCCGGGACAAGCGCCAACGCCTGTTGCTATTTGACGCCCACGAACCTCGATAGACAGCTCGAGCTTGCGTACGAGCTGAGAGATCGTCAACCACGCCAGATCAGGAGGCGCCCCAAATGGATTTGACAGCGCTACACCACTTCGCCCGGCGCGACAGCCAAGGCACTTCCGATCCAGGCTCGAATCGGAGCAGTCCCGCAACACCGGATTCACCGCCCGAACACCTCGCGAAGGTGCTTCTGTTGCCACGCCGGGATCGCACTCATCCCCGATTGCCGAGCGGCGGTATGCGTCCCCTCGCCACTTCGATTCGGGCTTCGTGACCAACCGTGGTGTCCGCGACGTAGACGCCGATCGCCAATGCGAGGACCAGGTCGTCGTGGGGAGCTTGACGCCAGTCGTTCCCGTAGGTGTCGTGACCGCTTGCCCCGATGGTCACCTGGTAGGCCATGAGTTCCTCGACGAGTGCTCCGGCCTCGCCACTCGCCCGCGGGAGCTTCACCCCGGCGTTGGTGCAGAGCGACCTGGGCTGCACCGATGAGGTCTCGCTTCGGGACACGCCACCTGTGGGAATCCTTCGTCATCTGGTCCCCCGCGGTGATGGTGACGGCACAGAACGGCGCCGGTTAGCGATGAAGGCGTTCCGATAGAGCTGGGTCCCTACTGGTGGGCTCACACGCTCACGCTTCGATACGGCGAACAGGGCTGGCTGGTTGCCGGCACCGGGCGCACCATGGCAATCCCTGGGTGGCCTCCGGTGGAACAGGAACTGCCCGCGGAGATGGCGCCGTAGCCGATGAGCCGGGCTGCCGTACGGCCTACTACCCGCTCGAAGTAAGCGGGCACCTGCCCAGCGCTCAGTCGGAGTCGAGGAGTTCCTCGAGAGTGCCGCCATCGAGCAGCTCTTCGACCTTCGCCTGGTCCTCCGGCGACATGAGAGGGACGAGTTCTGACCGCGGGACGCCGGGATTCTCCAACATGTACCGCACCAGGATCATCGTCGGTGCGGCTGGCGGACGGCTCCATTGCCACTTCGGCGAGACTGTCGGCATGGCATTCGGTCAACAGTCAGGCCCTCCGGCGTCGGCGAGGCTGATGCAGGAGCTGCTAGCTCTTCTCCAGGACGCGGGCCACACCGACTTCCGCGACGCACGCGGCCCAATGGGTTTCACACAGCGCCAGTCCGCCGGCAAGTTCACTCGCGAGGAGGCGACGGCGTTCATCGGCCGGCTGCAGGACGCACAATTCGACGACGGGAGCGCCCCTGCCGCCGCCAGACCCGCCGCGAGGCTGTCCGCCCAAGAGCAGGCGATTCGCCGTATGCCCGCCGAGCAGCTCGCCGCCGAGCTTCGTCGCCGCGGCTGGGCCGTGGTCGAGCCTTAGAGCCGGCGTTCCAGGACATCAGGAACGCAGTAGTACGGCGCGATGAGGACCGCCAAGGCAGGCACCTCCTAATGTTGCCGCTAGGTGCGGGTCGCTCTCAGCGCGTGCAGTTCTGTGCGAACACGGTGAACCTCGGCAAGCGCTCGTGCCGCACTCTCGTCGGCGATCGCAACCTGAGCCTGAGCGTCGCGGGCTGTCGCGCATTCGCTTGCCTCACTCTCGCGGAGCTGGTCGCGTTCCTGTTGCATCTGGGTGAGCGCTCCCTCCAGGCTGTGTGCCCGCTGTTGTGCCTGGTCGACTTGGCGCGTCCACCTGTACGGGACGAAGTCGTCGAACACGTTGGCGGGAACCGCGAGCTTCTGCAAGAGCGCCGGCTCGTCGGCGTGGGCGTAGAAGCGATTGAGCCCGTCGAAGAGGGCGAGCCGGTAACCCGCTTCGAGGAGTATCGGCTCCCAGGCCTCGTGGGCCGGTTCGCCGGACTTTGGCACGGTCGCTTCGACGACCACGACCCGGGGCCGGAAGCTGCACCAGTCGGCCCCAGCGAGCACCTCGCGCTCGAAACCCTCTACGTCCACCTTGAGGAAGTCGACGGGACCCGGAACGTAGTCGGCCACGACCTGCGCGAGCGTCCACATGGGCACCTCGATCGGAGTGAACTCCTGGCCGCCGGCCCGGTAGCGCTCAGCGATCTCGGGCACCATCGTTGACGCGCCGCGGTCGATCGGAGCATCGGGGCCCCGGCCAGGCCCGTTCCTCAGTCGGTTCGACGAACAGCCGCCCCTGCCCGGCCGTCGCACCGAGCGCGACCCGCAGATTCGTGTCAGCCGGCCGTGCCGCGCAGAGCCGTTCGTGTTCGCGCGGGAGCGGTTCCACGTTCACGCCCCGCCATCCCCGCTCGGCGAACGCAGCAGTGACCGAATCCAATACGGGATCACCGGCACCAACGTCCACCCAGAAACCCTCCCGCTCGTCAGGGCGTAGGGCGCGGGCAAGCACCACATCCTCCTGGTTCTGTGCATACGACACGAACGGATCACGGCTCATCTGTCGGCTCCCGCACGCGAGGCGGCAGACCGCTCGCACGCTGCCGAACGCAGTATGGCGAACCTCTTCGGCCTCACCGCGCAGAACGTTGAAGACTCGAACCTCAGCGTCGTCGTGCGGTGTCACCGAAGGAGCGTACGGCAGGACCTACCGGTCAAGGAGGCCGGAGTCGCTCGGCCATCTCGGCGAGGAAGCCGGCCGCAGCGACGGGCACGATACATGTGCGCCAGCCTTCACGCCGGCAGGAGTGCTGATTGCACATTTGGCATCTTCGAGGACTCGGGAGCAAGACCTCGTCGACGGCAAGCCGCGCCCATTAGTCGCCTGTGCTGCCACCGCCGGAAACATCTTCGATCGGTCACCCTGGCCGCCACCATGCGAAGTTCGGTGGCGCTATTGAGCGGCCACCGGGGGCCTATGCGCCGCGGCCCTGCCCTGCGCGCAACGCCGATTATCGCGCTCCGGTCGGGTGATCGACTGCTGGACCATGGACAGCGCAGATCGACCTGTTCGGTACAAGTCTTCCGGTGGGCATGCCAGCTCACCTTCGTGCTAGCCGCTGCAAGCATGTGACGCTCCTGTCTGACCATCAGCGAGCGACGGAACGGGCCGGTCAAGGTGCGCGCCCGTTCCCGCTTGGCGATCGGCTACCGGGCGCCGGGCGGTGCGTCGCGGCGAAGCTGTCGCACCAGATCGAGCAAGGAATCGGCGACCTGGCCAGGGTCGCTGAGCATGGCCAGGTGGTGGCTGGCGAGGTCGGTCACTGGCCAGCCGAGCACCTTGGCGCGTTCGGCTGGCTCGCTGTAGGCCTCGCTCAGGCGCAGGTACGCGCACGGGGCGTCCGGCCAGCCGGGAGCAGGGGGCTCGAGCTCCGCGAACATGGCCACAGGGAGCCGAGAGCAGTCCGAGGCGAAGCGCTCGCGCACCGCAGGATCGCGGAGCAAGTCGGCCAGACCGTCTTCGCCCCACCACGATGGCCACGGAGGTAGCCAGCCATCGGTAGCCATAGTCCGCAGCTGCTCGCCCAGCTCGGCGCGTGCCGTCTGCAGCCAGCTCTGTCCGGGGCTGGGTAGACCAGCGTCGACGAACATATAGCCGGCCACGCCACCGAGTGCTACCCCGGCGGGAGCCAGCAACGACCCCGCCCCACTATGCCCGACCAGAACTACCTGCCGACCGGCCGCACTCCTGGTGATCGTGTGGACCTGCTTGGGGAAGTATGGCGGCCCACCGGTCAGCGATCCGGTCAGCTCGGGTACGAGCACCTCATGACCGCGCCTCCGTAGCTCGCAGGCCACGGCCTCCCAGGTGGTCGGTCCCACAAGAGGACTGTGGACCAGCATGAGCGAAGCCACGACGAGAACTTATCCGCACAGAACATCAACATCACTGTCTGCCCGCTGGCGGATCGTCTCCCGGAGAGTTGGCGCGCCGTTCGGAGACCTGATGACGTGGACCTTCTTACCCCCCTCCGCCCTCGAGGCAGAACTCGTTTCCCTCGAGATCCGTCATTACCACCCATCCCCCGGGCTCCACTCCTCGCCGGTCATCGATAACCCGCGCGCCGAAGGACTCGAGCCGGGAAAGCTCCTCAGCCTGAGAACCATCACGAGGCACGAGGTCGAGGTGCACGCGATTCTTCACCGTCTTGCCTTCGGTAACCCCCACGAACACGAGTTGAGGCCCAACTCCGTCTGGCGCGCCGACAACCCAGTAGGGGTTACCGGGCATCTCCTGCTTCGAGCAGGGCCACAGGGTGACCTCGCTCCAGAACCGGGCCATCGGCGCTGCGTCCGAGCAGTCGAACGTCACGTTCAGAATCGAACTACTCATGGCTTCCTCCACTTGCGTTCTTGTTCAATTGTCCCGCCAGCGTTGCACAGAGCCGGACCCGAGAGCCGAGAGCCGAGAGCCGGACGATACGTACCGCAAGACGATCCGCTTGTGGTGACCAGCAGTACGGCCGTGCCCGGTCCGAGGCGCTGCGCAAGCCCTTCCGCTTGCGGACGGTGGCGTTCCATTGAACCGGTCGGTCCAAGCTGGCAGAATCGACGTCAATGACTGATCTCGGACCTGCGGTCGATGGCCGGCATCCAGCCGATGTCGTCACGGGCATGGTGAACCACGTGCTCCAGCTGGCCGCGACATGGCAGCGGTGGGACGGCAACCCGCTTGAGGTCCCCGTCGAGGGGGAGCCGCCTCGGACGTACACACCGCACAAGGCGGTGCGGCGGGTGGCAGACCACCTCGTTGATCACCTCGCCGAACTTGAAGCCCGACTTGCCGGCGAGCCGACCGAACCGGACGCCTGGCACGGCTCGATGGTCACCACGCCTGCGGACCTGGCGCCCTTCACTGCGGATGACCTGGACGAGGCCAGGAACCGACTATTGCGCCTTGGCTTGATCTGGAGGGTTCGTCTGTGCTCGCTGAGCGCCGAGCAGCTTGACGCGTCCGAGGGCGACGCCTGGACGCTGCGCCAGGTATCGTTCCACGTCGCCGAGTCGGCCTTCTATGCGGACTCGGTCGGTGCGCTGGCGCAGTAACCGCTCCTTCCCAGTGGCCGATCGGCTACTGGGGAACGCAAGACGGGAGAGCCAGCGGCCACGAACATGAGCGAGGGCCCGCGGCGTGCTGGGCAGCCCACTCGTCCTCCAGCAGGCCCAGGTCGATCTCGTCGCTCCAGGAGCCTTTGAACCACTCGTTGGTGATCAGGTGCGCTTCGCGACGCATCCCCAGACGATCGGCGAGTCGGAGCGAGGCGTCGTTCCGGGCGTCCACCCGGGCGATCACCCGGTGAAGGCCGAGCTGGTCGAAGGTCAGGTGCAACACGGCGTGGAAAGCCTCGGTGGCGTAGCCGTGCCCGAAGTGGCCGGGATGGAACACCCAGCCGATCTCGCCGCCTCGGTGCTCGGCACTCTGGAAGAAGAGCATCACGTCCCCGATCACCTGCCCTGTCCGCGCCAGCTCGACCCCGAGCGTGAGGGCGTCACCTTCGGCCACGATCGCCCTCCGGGACCATCCGCCGTCTAGCTTCTCTGCGACCACCTCGATGTTCATCGGTTCGAAGGGCACGAACCGACACACCTCCTCCAGCGACCGGTAGGCGACCAGAGCCTCGGTCTCCGCGGCCGACAGCGGCCGCAGCAGCAAGCGGGCCGTGCCCACCGGGTAGTCAGGACGAAGTTCCACCGGGTCCATGATGTCAACCCGCGCTCAACGGACGCAGCCCCGAGGAGCCTCCGCCCACCCGCGTCCCCCTGCGGGATCGTTCAGGGGACACTGGTGGCGGTAGGGTCGGGCGGGTGCCAATCCGCTGGTTGACGGCGTTGCTCGATGTCCCCATAGACCGCTTCGAGCCTGATCGCCGCTTTTGGGAGGCGGTCACGGCGACCAAGAGCTCTCTTGCGCCGGAGGGGGAGTCCACGACTCTGGTTCTCGACACGCCCGCGGCAGGTAGGCCGCCCACAGGTGCAGTCGATCGACCCTCGTAGTCGTCGAACATGGCGTAGTCCGTGGTCAGCTCCTCGCCGGCCTCGATGTCGCGCATGGCCACCAACACGACGTTGCCGGCGAAGCCGACGTTGGGTTCGCAGGAGTGGTTGATGAAGAGCATCACCGCCTCGTACTCCTCGTCGGCGAGCGCCACCAGGTGCAGGTCGTCAGTGACCTGGACGTCGGAGTTCTGCACCCGCTCGGGTAGGGAACGCAACTGCTCGGTGGTCACGATGTGACCGCCCTTGATGGCGACGACCTCGCCCTTGCTGATCGCCTCGACGGCGATGAGGCCTCGCCCTGCGATCTCACTGGGCATTCCCTTCATGGCCTTGGGGCTGATCCAGCTTCTCACCATGGTCCCTCATGCTGCACGTAGCAGAAGCGAACACCGGGTGCGGCTTCTCGGGTCGAGATGATGGCGTAGTGCTCGCCTAAGTTGGCCAGCGTCTCGAGTCTGGAACCCAACTCTTGGGCGGCGAGCTGCCATTCCAAGTCCAACATGCTGCACCTCATCGCTCCTGGCGTTGGCACCGTGCCTCTCGGCCGGTTGCCGGACCGTCATCGGGCCAGGTCCCTCAGGTCACTCTGAATGAGACAACACAAAGAATACACGGCGGGCGTGTCACCGAAACCCGGCGGCGTGCCGTTGGCCCCGGGATGAAGGAGAACGGTACGCCGTACACCTCGGCGTACTCGGGAGAAAAGTGTCCGTCGTCGTCGAGGGCGAACGACCGACGACGAAGGCCACGACCCACCACCTGTTCGCAAAGGAGCTGCGTTCCGAATGCTCTGACACCAAGGATGTGCGTCACGGTCGTCGCATCCCATACTTCCGTCAACATCGACACCGAGACGACACAGCGGACATTGCTTCCAAGCCTGCCCGGCTTACCGACCGTGTTCATGACCTCCCGGAGAACGTCCTCGTCCGTGAGGCTTTCAACATCGGCTCCAGGGAAGCGCTCTCGGTACTCTCGCTTGAATGCTCAATCTCTGCCGATACGGCACGCTTGAAGTCTGGTGACAGCGCATCTCCTCGGTCGAGCTGCTCGGAATCCACAAGGATGGTCACTGGTCGATGTGCCCACCCTCCAGCGTGTTCGTTCGAGAAGAGGCCGAGAGCGCCAGGGACGATCGTTGTTGATCCATCCTGATTCGTCTTCTCGTACCCCGAGACGTAGTCGTAGACGAGCTTTGAGACGTTGGTGTTGTTGCACACCACGATGAAGACGGGGGGGTCGAGCCATCAGCGTTTGCGGTGTCCCAGCGATCAAATGCCTTCTGGTAATTGGTATACAGGCTGTGGAGTGCGCCCTGCAACGGGGCCGGGAGTTGTGGCGGACCTGCGATGGCGTCCGTCTTCCGGCCCTTCTTGGGAAGATCGTCCCGAATACGACCCCAGAGGTTCCGGTAGGTCGGAGCCCCGCCCTCTTGCAGAGTGTCGTCTTCGACCGGGACCCGAGGAATCTTGACCAAGCCCGCCTCGATTGCATCGACGAGGCCGAAATCCGAGACAACCCACGGGAACAGTGTGCCCTCGGAATACCCAGAGCCCTTGAGAAAGAACGGTGTCGCCGACAGGTCGTACACCATTCGGATGCCAATCTTGTTCGCAATGGCCTCAAGTCCGGAGAGCCAGACTCGTGCCTCCTCGTCACGCTGCTTTGCCTCGGCCCGGTCTTCGGCTCCAATCAGAACCTCGTCCTCATCGTCGGGCTTTCGGCGGTAGCAGTGATGGGCTTCGTCGTTCAACACGACGATAACTGTTGTCGCAATCATCGTGATGGTCTTCATCGCACGTCTGGACCACCTCCAATGATCCGCCCACCATCGGTCGATGTTCCCTGACCTCAGGCCCGGCTCTGCATCGTCCACGGCTTGCTGTGCGAACTATCGGCTGAGTCGTCGCCAGGGTTGAGTACCCGCCGGGAAATAACGGTGGGAGTTCCCCCGCCCGAACATCCCGTGAGCTTCACGCCGTTTCTCATCCTTCATAGTGTCTCTCCATAGCAGGCCGATATCGTAGACCCACGGTTGGTGGCCCTCATACATCCTCTCCTCCTGCATGTATCGACATGCAGGACGGCCGTTCTGAGAGCCAATCTGCACGGCTCCCGCCGAGCACCTCCGTTGCCCTGTGGAAAACTCTGTTTCGACAGGCGAAGGCGGTGATTAGAGGTGAAGGAAGAGCGGAGGACTTATGACGGTCCAGCAGAGATTTAGGTCGATGCAGCCAAGCGGTTCGACTTCAGGTACGGCTCGCCGGGTACGTTGAGGTCATCGAGATAAGGACGATCAGCGGGACCTAATGGACGGCCCGAGGTCGTGGGATGGCACATCGACGGATTGAGCCAGAGCGAACTGCGTAACCTGATCGGCCCGCAGCTCGAACTGAGATTGCCGAATGGGCAGACCGGAAGGGCAGTCCTGGCGGATATTTCCGGCGTGGTGAAAGGAAATGGGTGAGACACCGTTCTGATCCCTGGGGCAGGTCTAACCTCGTGGTGTGACTTGCGGACCGGCTGACAACCCGCATCGACACCATGGGGTTTGCTACACCTGCATGGGCCGTCCCGTCCCTACGGACTCCTGGCTAGTGTGCCGTCCGACTGAAAAGTAGAGAAATGTTGGCAAAGCGGGAATTTCGGCCGAGACGGGCGCGTTCGTGCAGATATGAGCCGACATCTGAAGCGCGCCATGCCACGAAGAGGACGA
>Ga0182024_10014346_pt1 | contig 15329 bp, 12 predicted proteins | sample P32metaG_FD_120480 | JGI IMG/M metagenome (GOLD analysis project Ga0182024, IMG submission 120480) | Permafrost microbial communities from Stordalen Mire, Sweden - P3-2 metaG (Illumina Assembly) | ecosystem: Environmental > Terrestrial > Soil > Wetlands > Permafrost | place: Sweden: Stordalen... | reverse complement strand
CGACGTCCGGACCCGTGATGAACATATAGCTCGTGCCCTCGACCATAAGGACGAAGTCGGTAATCGCGGGCGAGTACACGGCGCCTCCGGCGCACGGCCCCATCACAGCGCTGATCTGGGGGATGACTCCGCTCGCGAGTGTGTTGCAGAGGAAGATGTCCGCGTATCCCGCGAGTGACTCAACGCCCTCTTGAATCCGCGCGCCCCCCGAGTCATTGAGTCCGATCGCTGGAGCGCCTACCTTCATGGCAAGGTTCATCACCTTGCAGATCTTCTGAGCGCACGCCCCGCTGAGAGAGCCACCGAAGACCGTGAAGTCCTGCGCATATACGAACACCTGGCGACCTTCGAGCTTCCCGTGCCCCGTCACGACGCCGTCGCCGAGCACTTTCTGTTCTTGCATCGCGAAGTCGCTACAGCGGTGTGTGACGAAGCGTCCGATCTCGACGAAAGATCCGGGATCGAGGAGGAGATCTATTCGCTCCCGAGCGGTAAGTTTGCCTCCGTCGTGCTGCTTTCTCGTTCGCTCGGTGCCGCCCCCCTCGAAAGCTCGTTCGTTGAGTTCGTCGAGGTGCGCGAACTGCGCGGAGGCAAGATTCGACGGGGGGAGGGTCGCCATGGACGCGGTATAACCGATCCCGAGCGAGGCTACGCGACCGCGGCGCTTGCCTCTAGAAGCGCGTCTGCAGCACGTTCGACAAAACGTCGAAGAGCTTGCCCGCTGGCTTCGCCTCGGCCACATGCACGTTGTCGACCGAATGATCGTACTCGACCATGTACTGAAGCCATCGGGTAAAGTGGACTGCTCCGACGGCAGCGTAGGTGGCGCGCCCGTTGTTCGACCTCGAAGAGTCTGGCGTGTAATAGTCGAACCGCAGACCGAGTGTGAACCAGCGCGTGAAATCCTGCTCGACGCGGCCCCAGCCGCTAACCTCCTGTAGGTTTTTTACGCTGTCGGACACCTCTGCGGGCATTGCAGGGAGGCCGATGCCGGACCCGTAGTAGACGCCTCGGTCCATATTGCTCGCGAGTGTCCCCTCGGCGAAGATGCGCGTTTCGCCGAGCATGCGCGCGAAGACGTGATGCATCGCGGCCTCGACGTTGCCTGCGCCTCGTGGGTATTGTTTGAACCGCCGCGTCGTCGCGTCCACGAGCTGTCCTTCCCCGTAGTAACCGCTGAACCCGGCGTCGACGGGCCCAAAATCGTAGTTGATCCGCCCCACGAGATCCTTCGCCTTGTTCAGATCGGGCAGAGCGCTGAAGGTCTTTTCGCCCTCCATGTTGCCATTGATGATGGCTACTTGGACCTTGAGAGCGTCGTCGAACGCGGTCGTGTAGGCGCGCGCGCCCGTATCGAACTCACCGGGGGTCATGTTCCGCTCGCCCCAGCTTCTCTCGATGAAGGGGCGGTCTGGGTCGCTCTGGAGCACCTCGTACCCGAAGGGGATCTTGAAGAGCCCCGCACCGAACTCGGTCACCACGTGGTCGGTCCATCGGGCGATGCCCTCGGCCTCGATCTCGCGTGCGATCGTGCCGAGACCCGAGGTTTGTCCTCCTGCGGGCGTCGGATCGATCTCGAACACGAATCGAGCGAAGTCGGCTGGCATAAACTCGGTTTTCAGGCGTGCGCGACGGAGGCGGAAGTAGTCACCATTGGTCGTGGTGCTCACCCCGTTGAATGCGGCGACCGGCTCCGCCGTGACATCATTGGCGCCTACGCCCGGCGGGTTCGTCGACGCAGCCGTATTGTACCATTGCCACAGAAGCTGAGCCTGGACGTATCCCGAGAGCTTGAACATCCTTAGCCAGCGCAGCTCGGCCTCGTAGTTCCTAAGCAACGCATTCGACGCGTCGAGGCGCGACTCGAGCAATTCGACGCGTTTCTCGAGGTCCGGTGCCTTCGGAAGTGGGAACGGAGCAGCGTCTGCCACGCTCACGGACGGCTCCTCGGAGCCCGAGCCGGGAAGGAGCTGCGTGCCGGCGAAGGATGTGCTTGTGGGCCCGGTCCAGGGAGCCAGGGGAGGCGCAGACGGCGGCGCTGAGGAAGGAGTCGCGTCGGCGCTGACTGGAGCGTTGGCGCCATTCGCAGGAGGCGTGGGGGGGGCCGACGTAGAGGGGGCCGCCGGCGTCGCGGAGACAGGTCGCGCAGCCGTGCTCTTCGGCTTGGCCGGTGGCGGTGGCGAGGTTGCGGTGGTCTGCGAGCGGGCCGCAGGTGCGAGAAGAATGGCTGCCAGGGCGAGCGCGGGACTTGCAATCCTAACGCGCGAGAGGGGCGAAACCATGAGGGAAGCGATGTATCATGTTTTGCGGGAAGCCCTCCGTTCAACTACACGGCAAGGACTCGTCACACGAACGCCATACGATCACGATAGGGAGACGGGCATGGCACGGATCCTTGTGATCGAGGACGAGAAGGATATCCAAGACGTCCTCGACTACAACTTGCGCCAAGCCGGCCACAAGGTGCACCTCGCGTCGACGGGCCAGGATGGACTCAAGCTCGCACGCGAGAAAAAGCCAGACCTCGTGCTGCTCGATCTGATGCTGCCCGACATCTCGGGCACCGAGGTTTGCAAATCGCTGAAGCAGGACCCTCAGCTCCGGGACGTGCAGGTGCTCATCCTGACTGCGAAGGGCGAGGAGATCGACCGCGTCGTCGGCTTCGAGCTCGGCGCCGACGATTATGTCGTGAAACCCTTCAGCGTGCGTGAGCTCGTCCTACGCATCCAGGCAATTCTTCGGCGCGTCTCGGGCGATCTCGACCCGCAGCAGATGATTGATTTTGGCGATCTGAAGGTCGACCGAGAAGCGCATCGAGTCTGGGTTCAGGTGAAGGAGATCGACCTTACGGCCCTGGAGTTCAAACTCCTTGTCACCCTCCACGATCGCAAGAATCGAGTGCAAACGCGTGACGCTCTTCTACAGGACGTCTGGGGTATTGAAGCCGACATCACGACGCGCACTGTGGATACGCACGTGAAGCGCCTTCGTGAGAAGCTTGGACTCGCGGGCGACTATATCGAGACGGTCCGCGGCGTAGGGTATCGGTTCGCGGACGCACCGACGGGGTGATTTCGCGAAACAGTGCTCGAATCGCGCCAGCGGGCGCATTCGACGACTTCTAAGTCCCGTCCCGCGGAGCTTTCGCCTAGGTTGCGCTCGGTGAGTCGAGCCGATGAGAGAGTGGCCCGGAACGCGGGTCGTGGCGGTCTCGCCGTGCTCGGCGCCAAGGTCTTTTTCGTAATGTCTGGCCTCGTGCAGCAAACGGTGCTGCCGCGAGCCATCGGCCTTTCCGGATACGGCGCGCTCGCCCGCGTGCTCGCGCTCGCAAATATCTTGAATAACGTCGTCGTCTCCAGTTCGACGCAGGGCGTGAGTCGCGCCGTCGCGCGAGCTGGACCTGGGCACCCACGAGTATTCCGGGCGACGGTCAAGATTCACACGGCGATAGCCCTCGCGCTCGCGGCGATGTTTGCGGCGGCTGCTCCCTGGCTCGCCGCGTTCGAGGGCGCGCCGCATATCGTACGCCCTCTCGTTCTCACGGCGCTCGTGCTGCTCTTCTACGGAATCTACGCGCCAATCATCGGACTCTTGAACGGGCGCGCTCAGTTCGTACGTCAAGCGTTCCTCGACATCGTCTTCGCGGTCATGCGCACGACAGGGTTGATCGGCGTTGGTTGGATCTTCGTTCGCAACGGCGGCTCGGGCGTCCTCGGGTCCGCCCTTGGATTCGTCTTGGCTGCAGCGTGCATCGTGCCCATTGCAGCCCGGCTTGCTCGCATGCCGTTCACTCCTTCTGTTTCCGAAGAGGCGACCGCGCGGACTCTTGCGCAAGGCGTTCAGGAAACATCGGCGCGCGACTACCTTTCGCAACTCGCGCCACTCGCCGCGATGCAATTTTTCACGAGCGCGGTGATGCAGGTGGATATCACGTTGCTGGGGCACTTCCTTTCCACGCGAGCTGGCGGCGACCTCAAGGCCGCCGATGAGTGGGTGGCGGTCTATCGAGCGTGCCAGCTCTTCGCCTTCCTCCCCTATCAGCTTCTTCTCAGCGTCACCCAAGTGCTGTTTCCGACACTCGCTCGCGCGAAGGCAGAAGGTGACCTCGAGGGCGTCCGCCGGTACGTCGAACGGGGCGCGCGATTGGCCGCCGTCGCCTGTGGAATGATGGTGAGTGTCATCGTGGCCATGCCGAAACTGCTTCTTTCGTTTGCGTACAGTCCGGACGTGGCTGCTCGCGGGGAAGGGCCGCTGCGTATTTTGGCGCTCGGACAAGGGGCGTACACGATGCTTGCCATCGCGACGACGGTTCTCGCCAGTCTGGGTCGCGAGCGACTCTCTGCGGCGATCACGCTCGCGACTCTCGTCGCCATGACGGCCGCGTGCTCCTTTCTTACAGGGGGCGCGGCGTTCGGAGTCTTGCAGCTTAGGGCGACCGCCATCGGGACCTCGATAGCGCTCTTGGCGGCTTTAATTGTCGCGGGAGCGTTCGTCCGGAAGGAAGCGGGGGGATTCGTGCCGGGAAAGAGTGCGGCGCGCGTGGTGTTCGCGCTCGCAGTCGCGGGTTTCGTTGGTGGATTCTTGCCAGGCGATCAAGGTCGGCTGCTCACTCCCCTCCTTGCCGTTGTCGTCGCCGCCACGTTCATTCTCCTGCTTCTCGTCACCCGCGAGCTGACGAAAACAGATCTCGCGGCCATCAGGATGATTCGAGGGAGGTGACGAGGCTTGCGCGACGGGCAGCCCCGCCGCGCAAGCCCTCGCGCTCAAGCTGCGGCTTCGGTTCGCCGTCCCGGACGGATGGGGCCGGCCGCAAGGATCGCCTGCTTCAACGTGTTCTGCAGCTCGACGCTCGCCGACAACGTTTCGCGCGATCGCTCCCTCCCGTTGCCGAGAGGCGAGCCGGCGAAGGCGAGATGATTGCCCGTCTTGTCGATAAGCTCTCTCGTCAAGCCCAAGTCGATGAGTTCGGCGAGGGCGTCCACTCCGGTTCCCCAGCGAATCTCGAACTCCGCCTCCGTAAAGGGGGGCGCGCACTTGTTCTTGGCGATCTTCACGCGCGTGCGCCCCCCGACCGGTTCGTCCCCGACCTTGACTTGGCCAATGCGACGGACGTCGAGGCGCATTGAGGCGTAGAACTTGAGGGCATTGCCTCCGGTGGTCGTCTCCGGCGAACCGAAGGTAACGCCGATTTTGTGCCGCAGCTGGTTCAAGAAAAGCAGCGTCGTGCCCGTCCGGTGCGTGACGCCAGTGAGTTTGCGTAGCGCCTGACTCATGAGGCGCGCCTGAAGGCCCATATGCTGGTCGCCCATCTCCCCCTCCAACTCGGCCTTGGGCGTCAGGGCTGCGACCGAATCAATCACGATGAGATCGACCGCCCCGCTGCGGACGAGCATCTCGGCAATATCGAGCGCCTGCTCTCCCGTATCCGGTTGCGAAATGAGCAGCTTCTCCGTTGCGACACCGATGTTTCGAGCGTAGGCGACGTCGAGCGCGTGCTCAGCGTCGATGAACGCAGCGACTCCGCCGCCTCGTTGGGCTTCGGCGATTGCGTGCAGGGCGAGGGTCGTCTTACCGCTCGATTCCGGACCATAGATCTCGATGACCCGACCTCGAGGGTAGCCGCCGACGCCGGTTGCAAGGTCGAGCGCGAGAGAGCCCGTTCCGATGGTCGAGACGGGTTCGGTCTCCTCATCGTCGCCGAGCGCCATGATCGCCCCCTTTCCGAATTGTTTCTCCACGGCCACGATTACGTTCTTGAGTGCCTTCATCTTCTCGGCGATTTGTTCCATCATTGTTCGTCTCCGTTGTGTCAGCCCCTGGGTGTGAATGCTCGCCGTAGGGGTGACGGCGACCATCGTGTGGTGAGCGGCGAGGCCGGCGCGTCATGCGGCCGTACTCGCCGACAAGTGCACGTTGCGATCGAGCGTTCGATATCCGATGGCTTCCGCGACGTGGTGCGGCGCGATGGCAGCGCTTCCCTCGAGATCGGCGAGGGTTCGGGACACTCGCAGCACCTTGCCGTAGGCACGGGCGGAGAGGGCAAGGCGGCTGACCGCGGAGCCGAGGAGTCGTGAACCAGCCTCGCAAAGCGCGCATGCCCGATCGAGATCCCGAGCAGGAAGCGACGCGTTGGTGGCCGCGGATACCTCGCCACGCTTAAGGCGATCCCACTGGACGACGCGTGCGCTCCCTACCCTTGCGCGGACCTCCGTCGTCGTTTCTCCGTCGCGCCCTCGCTGCATGGCCCCGACGTTTACGGGTGGAAGGACGATGTGAATGTCGATTCGATCGAGAAGCGGACCGCTCAAGCGCGCCCGGTAGGTTCTCACACGCTCCGGAGAGCAGACGCAACGCGACGTGCCGTCGCCCCGGAATCCACACGCGCACGGGTTCATCGCCGCGACGACGAGCGGACGCGCGGGGAACGTAACCTTCGCCAGTGCACGCGAGATCGTCACCAATCCGTCCTCCAGCGGCTGGCGGAGCGCCTCGAGTCCGGAGCGGCGAAACTCGGCAAACTCGTCGAGAAAGAGAACTCCGTGATGCGCGAGGCTGACTTCTCCCGGTCGTGGGTTCTCGCCACCCCCGACGAGTCCGACTTCGCTTACGGTGTGGTGGGGAGCGCGGAAGGGTCGACTCGGAATGACCCCACGGGAAGAGGTGAGGAGCCCTGCCACGCTGTGGATCGCCATGACCTCGAGCGCTTCGGTGGACGATAGCGGCGGAAGGAGACCGGGGAGTCGCCGCGCGAGCATCGTCTTCCCGGCGCCGGGAGGACCGATGAAGAGAAGGTTGTGTCCGCCGGCGGCCGCTACCTCGAGGGCCCGGCGAGCGGCGAACTGGCCGCGAACGTCCACGAGATCGTCGAGCGGCGGCGCGTCCGCGTTGGCGGCGATCGCAATCGCGCGTGGAAGTGGCTCGGCTCCGCGGAGCGCTTCGACCAGCGCGCGGATGGACGTGACCGTGCCAACCTCCACACCATCCACCAGACCCGCTTCTCCTCCGTTGCCTTCGGGGACGATGGCACGCGTAATTCCGCGCATCCGTGCACCGACGAGCTGGGGAAGGACGCCGCGTACTGGATGAACCGATCCTGTCAGCGAGAGCTCGCCGAGAAAAAGTACGTCTGTCAGCGATTCGCACGGGATGACGCCAAGAGCGGCCAAGGTGCCTGCCGCGATCGCTACGTCGAAACCGCTGCCGCTCTTTCGGACGTCGGCAGGCGCAAGATTGACGACGATTCGGTACTCGCCCATATGGACGCCGACTTGCGCCAGCGCGCTCTTCACGCGCACGCGGCTTTCGCGCACCGCCGCTTCGGCCAATCCGACGAGTTCGAACGAAGCGACGCCGCGCGCCGCTTCGACCTCGACACGAACCGGGTGGGCGTCGAGCCCTATGAGCGTAGCGCTGAGGGCCATCGCGAGCATACCGACCCTCTAGCGATTGGCGTGCCGGTCGATCCGCTGGAACAAAGCGGTGCTTTTCGAGGTTCCTCCCGCGGCCGCGCCGATCGTCCACTGTCCGTGGACATCGCCGGCCCTCGACGTATCTCAGTCGCCTTGGGAGGCGATGCCCGTGTCGAGCGACGGGCCGCCGTCCTCGGAGGGTACGCACTTGCAGGTAGACTGGAGGAGCGGGACCCCGGGCACGCACGGCGTCTGTTGGCAGGCTCCGCTTCCACAACCCGGAGCGGCGAGGGCGACGATAAAAAGGGCCGCGACGACCGCGTGATGCTCATTCATGGGCAGCTCTCGTAGCACCGCGGCCCGACGACGACGTTATTCCTTAGGGCGGAGCGGCGGATCGACATACTCCACGTGTTCGCCGCGAAATGTCCGCAAGAGCGTTCGCCCGGGAGATCGTGCGACGACATAGTCGGCGGAGAGAGGAACCTTGCCGCGCCCTCCAGGCGTGTCGCAGATAAGCTTCGGCAACGCGATGCCCGTCAGTCGCCCTTGCAGCTCTTCCATGAGCTCGATGCCTCGATGAAGGGGCGTCCGTAGATGACTCGTTCCACGCACAGGATCGGCCTGAAGGAGATAATACGGGCGAACTCGGCATCGGACGAGCGACCGGAAAAGGGTTTCGAGGGTCTCCTTCTTGTCATTGATCCCGGCGAGGAGCACCGTCTGGTTCATCACCGGAAACCCGGCGTCCGCAAGACGAATGCACGCCGCCCGAGCCATGCTCGTGAGCTCCTTCGGATGATTGAAGTGCGTCATCACCCATAGCGGGTGAAAGGGTCGGAGCGCATGAACGAGTTCGCGCGTGACTCTCATGGGCAGCGTGACCGGCACGCGTGTCGCGAGCCGAATCGTCTCGACGGTGGGCACGGCGCGGACGGCAGCGAGCAAGCGGACGATGCGCTCCGTCGACATCGTGAGCGGGTCGCCTCCACTGACGATGACGTCCCGCACCTCGGGGTTTGCCCGCAGGTAAGCCAAGGCCGGCGCGAGTGCCTCGAGAGATCGCGCGCCGCCTCCGTCGCCCACCATCCGAGATCGTGTGCAGAAGCGGCAGTATACGGAGCATCGGTCGGTCGCGAGGAGAAGCGCGCGATCGGGATAACGACGGACGAGATGAGGCGCGACCTCGTGGGCGACTTCGCCGAGAGGGTCTTCGAGGTCGCCTTCGACGGTCTCGCTTTCGCGCACGTCCGGCACGCATTGCAAGCGGACCGGGCAGGCCGGGTCTTCGCGATCGGAAAGCCCGAGGTAGTAGGGCGTGATCGAGAGAGGCAAGCCCGTACTCTCCGCGCGGCGGGCTCCGGCCAGCTCGTCGCTCGTGAGGCAGAGCGAGCGGGCGAGCGACTCTACGCTCGTCACGGCATGACGGAGTTGCCACCGCCAGTCCGTTGGACGCGCGCGCTCGCCGCGAGACGCAGGAGCTCTTCCTCGGCGGGAGAGGCGATCGGCCGCGACTTCGAACGTCCCCACGCGGCTCTCAGTGGGGCCCGCCGGGCGCCACGGGCGCCGGGGTCGAACCGGCTGCGCCCGCGTCGCCGATGTCGACGCGGACCGTGTCGAGGACGGCGTCGTCGATCTGCACTGGATATTGGGCTCGCAGCTGACTCAAGAGCTCGTCTTCGCGCTCCCGAATCTTCTCCTGCACGAGTTTCACGCGTATCGCCCGCTCGGACTCGGCATAGGCACGCTCGTGTGCGTCGAGCTTCTGTGTCAGGCGCACGATATAGAGCCGAGGGTCGGTCGAGATCTTGACGACGCCATCATAAACGTCGCCCACCTTCCCAATTTGGAATGCGGCGGCGCGTACCTCGTCGGGCACTTTGCCGCTGTCCCCGGTCGCGGCGCCAGGGGCGGTCACGAGGCCATAGTCGCCGGCCAGGTCGACGGGAACGTTCGCCTTTGCCGAGCCGTCGAGGGACTTCGCGCGAACGAGCTCGCCCCATTGGACGGCGCTGTTCGCCTTCTTCGCGCTCTCGAGTACGGCGCGAGCGCTCTTGTCGTTCGCGACCACGATGACCGAGATGCGTCTCCGTTCAGGGTCTTTGAATTGATCCGCGTGCCCGTCGAAGTAAGCGTGTACCTCGGCTTCGGGGATCGTGTTGGGCGTCGGGGCGTCGGCGTGGGCGCGATCCATCATGGCGTTGCGGAGGATGGCGCGCTCCTCCTGCTGCGCGAGCGGATCCTTGTCGTAGCCCTTGGCCACGGCTTCGTCGGCGAGGATCTGAATGTTGATCATCTCTTTCAGGAGCTCGCGACGTCGTTCGGGGGACTGGTAACGCAAGCGGTCGAACTGATCCATGTGCTCGAGGGAGGCCACGAAATCGCCGAGCGTGATCGTGTGCTCGCCCACGTGCGCGAGGACCTTGCTCGCCTGCTCGGCGGAGATTACGCCGCCCGCGTGGCGGCCTCCATCGGCCGCCGCGTCCACCTTGAGCGCTTTGTCGTTGCAGGCCGATGCGGCAAAGGCAAAGGCGGCCGTTGCCACCACGAAGCGCGAGCCAGAAAGCATGTCCGGCGCATTACTACGACGTCAGGTGCGCGCCAATCGCGGAGCCTTTCCCGGAGGGGACGTTGCGCCCCGCGCCGCGGCCGGCTACACCCCCGCCCAATGCGCCACATCACGCCCGGCGGGGACGACGAGACGGATTTCACGGTGCCCCCGCCGGCTCCGCATCCGGAGCTCAAATACAAGCGCATCGTGCTCAAGCTGAGTGGCGAGGCTCTTTGCGGGGAGGGGGGCTTCGGCATCAGCGTGGGCGCCTTGCGCTCTACCGCTGCCGAGCTCGCGGAGGTCCATAGCTTCGGCGTGCAGATTGGGATCGTGGTCGGCGGCGGCAATATCTTCCGCGGGCTCAAAGGCGCCAGCGTCGGGATGGATCGAGCGCAGAGCGACTACATGGGGATGCTCGCGACGGTCATGAATGCTCTCGCGATGCAAGATGCGCTCGAGAGCGCGGGCGTGCCGACACGCGTACAGACGGCGATAGAGATAAGGCAGGTGGCAGAGCCGTATATCCGGCGGCGTGCCGTCCGCCACCTCGAGCGTGGGCGCGTCGTGATCTTCGCCGCCGGCACGGGCAACCCGTATTTTTCGACCGACACGGCCGCTGCGTTGCGCGCGATGGAGATCCACGCGGATGTCCTGTTCAAGGCCACGAAGGTGGAGGGGATCTACGATCGGGATCCCGTGCGCTTTCCCGACGCCTCGATGTTCAGCAAGATGACGTTCGACCGCTTTCTCGCGGATCGTATCGGCGTGATGGATTCGACGGCGGTGACTCTCTGTCGCGACAACCAGTTGTCGATTCGTGTTTTCAAGCTGATGACGCACGGCAACATCAAGCGCGTGGTCTTCGGCGAGCCGATTGGTACGATCGTCACCGATTGACGGTTACGATGCGCCGAGTGCCCCGCGCACGATTGCGGCAATGTCGTGCGGTTCGGGGGCGTCGAGCTCTCCCACGAGAGAGCCGACGTCGCGTAGCGGCACCGCGGTCGCGGCACAGATCTCGGCCAAAAGGTCCCTCGAGAGCCCATCGATCGCGACGACCGCGGCTGCGCCGGCGACCGTGAGCGCCCACAACGGCGCGTACGCGGCGTCGAGCGGCAGTGCGACGAGCTGGACGGCCGCTTCGTCGTGCACCCACAACGTGGCCATCTCGTAAGGGATCGGTGCGTCGGGGGGATGAGCGCCCTCTGCTCCTGCCTCGTCGATACGCGTGGCGGCATCCGCGAAAAGCGCGAGCGTCCCTGGCCTTCCGGCGAAGACGATTCGTGACGGCCCGGCGAACCCCGCGGTCCGCGCGCGTGCCGTGTGCGCGTAGACGAGGTCGACCTGCTCGGGCGATTCGAACGCGATCGAGCGCCCGTCAGCCCGGACGCGCCGAAGCAGGCATGCGGTATCGAGTTCGACCAGCGCTTCGAGGATGTCGACGTCGGTTTCGGGCGACTCGTCGAGCAGCGAACCGAGCGCGCGCGGACGCGCGATGCGACCGGCCACTGCGAGCGCGAGATCGCCGAGCGCCCCCGGGGGCGGGGTCTCCGCAAGGAGCGACCAGCCGCGCAGGTCTCCGAGGGTGCGGTGGAGACCTTCCAAGCGCGCAAGATGTTCGGGCGCACTTCGGAGGAGCTCCGACGTGGAAGTCGTGATTCGCCGCATGACGAGAGGTGTCGTCTCGGTAAACACCCAGTCACCCTCGGTTTCGAGCGCAAGACGCAAGAAAGCCTTCACGCCGTCGAGTCGTAGATACACGGCGTCGACGACCTCGCCGCGAGCGAACCGCAGCTCACCGGCGCCGTCCGCCGTGGTGACGGAAAGTACTCCGGTCGATCGCTCCTCCGCGTGCAGCCGGACGAGAGCGAGGATTCTGCTGTCGACGAGGCGTCCGGTCCTCTCCGCCGCCACGTTCGGCGGCTCGCTCCTCGCTCGGGCCGAGCGGAGGAGCTCCGTGATGCGGTCCGTCACGAGATCGATATCGGCGCGGGGGACTTCGTTTCGGTCCCACGCCGCCTCCGCGTTGCCGACCAGGACGAGGTGGGGCGGCAGCGCGCCGCGGACGAGAATGTCCAGCGCCAGCTCGCTGCTGTGGAGCGTGTCTTCGGCGACCAGAATCACGTCGAAATGCTGCGCGGCGAGCCGTTCCTGGGCCATCCTTGGTCCGTTCGCCAGGACGACGTGGAAGCTCCGTTGGCGGAGAGCCAGGCCGAGCGCCGCGAGGCTGTCCACGTCCCGATCGACGAGAAGAATCCTCCCCTGCGCGGACTCGCTGTCGCTCACCCGAGCCTCACGCCGCTCGCTTTCGCGAGCTTTTGCGCCACGACATCGGCGAGCAGCGGGTCGGCCGAGTGCACGGCGCGTGCGTGCATGCCTTCGAACCGGGCGCACAGCGTCCATGTTCCGTGTTCTGCGAGCACGACCATCGCCTCGGCGTTCTCGCAGTGGTCGAAGCGGCTGGCATCGACCGCATGCACCGTCGCGTCTTTCCCCTGCGTGGCCGTGCGCACGGCGCGGACCGTTCCGCTCTCTCGGTGAAAGGCGAGAACGACGGTCGCGCCGCCTCCGCGGAGGGCTTCGCTGCACGCGGTCGAGGCGAGCATCGCGAGCACAACGGCAGGGAGATCGATTCGCGCAAGCTGAACGGGGCCGGAGCCGGAACTTTTCGTCGGTGCAGCGAGAAGAGCGTCGATCACCTCGGCGAGGGGCTTCGCTCCCCACGAGTGACGGTGGACGATCGAGTTCACTGCCTCTTCCGCACGCGCCCTCGCCCTCGTGACGAGCGACTCGAACTCTTGGCCGTCGTGCGGATACGCGGCGACGCCGATCGCGAGCTTCGGAGTCTGCTCGGCGGGTGGGCGATCCGGCGTGCCTGCTTCGAGTCGTCGGCTCGCGGGGGATGCCAGTCGGAGCACGCGCCGCCGAAACGCATGGGCGCCGAGCGCGCCGGTCTCGGGCAGAAGCAAGAAGTACTCACCGAATGCCCCTCGGGCGAGCACGTCGCTCTCTCGAATCGCATCGAGAAGAGTCTGCTCCGTAACCGTCCCCCGCGTCTCGGCGGCCAGGATCGCTCCGAGCACGAGTCGGCGGCCGTGTCTTCGCGCACGGTCGATCTCGCGAGAGGCGGTGTCTCGGAACTGCTCCAGCGAGTAGACGCGGCTCCAAGCCGCGGAACCCCGCGTGTCGATCAAGGAAGACGCGCCACTCGATCGCGGCTGTCCGGCGGCCAGGACCGCGGAGGCCATCTCGAGAAGCGGCCGATACGCGTCCCCTTCGAGGCCAGACGCGTTGTCGAGGAGCGCGTAGCCGACCGTGCGTCCGCCGAGCGCCAGGGTCAGCAGCCGGGTGCCCTCGAGGCTTCGCCCCATGCCGTCGTCGTCGAGCAGCCTCGCGCTTCCCACGGCCGCAAGACGGGTTCGATGCGGAGGCGCGTCGCCCTCGGCAACGTAGATGGCCACGCCGCTCGCCCGGCTCGCCTCGGCGAGTGCTTCGGCGATGGCGATGGCGGCTTTGGTGCGATCGCCCTCGTCGGCCAAGCGGGCAATGCGCTCAATGAGCTCGGCCCGCCGCTTCAGAGCCAGGATCTCGGAGTGGAGGCGCGCGCGCTCCTCCTCCTCGGCACGCCTCTGACGGACCTCCCCGATGGCGAGAAGGAGGCCGTCGCCGGAGGGCGGAGCCATCAGAATCCCCGCCGCTCCAAGGGCCATCGCCTGACTCCCGAACTCGAGGTGGAGCGCCGGGACAATCGCATAGACAAGCGCGCGGCTGCAGACGGCCGGCAAGTGGTGAACGAGAGCCAGGCCGGCTCCCCCTTCGAGCCCGACGTCGACGAAGGCCAGATCCGGCTGTTCGGTCGCCCCGGTCGCGATGGCTTCGGCGACGTTCGTGGCGAAGAAGAACGGGTGCTTCTCGGACGAACACGCGCGCTCGATGGTGCTCAAAATGGTGGCGTCGGTCGCCGCGGCCAAAACCCGAATGCTCCCCGCGTGGTCGCTGCTTGCCGCGACGTTGTGGGCCGCGCTCATGACGTCGCGGGAAGGTTCGGCAACGCAGCCTCGCCTCGAAAGACGCGCCGCGCGGGACCGGCCAGAAGCGTCTCCCCCGACGTAACGTCGTGTCTCACGTGAAGGACGCCTCCGGGGAGCCGCACTTGTACCCACGAATCAGGCGCGACGAGCTTGCGCGCGCAGGCCACCGCGACCGCAGCGCAAGCGCCGGTGCCGCAGGCGAGCGTGGGCCCCACCCCTCTTTCCCAGACGAAGACTTCGACCTCCTGCCCTCGCACCGCGACGAACTCCACGTTCGTTCCTCGGACGAACGAAGCGTCTCGTGCGATGGGCGGGCCCAGTTTCTCGAGGTCGGCGCGAGGGGCGTCGCGAAAGGTGACCGCGTGCGGGTTGCCTGCGTCCACGATCGAGAGGGCGACGCTCTCTTGGCCGACCTCGATGTTCCTGTCGCCGAGCAAGCGCACCCTGCCCATTTCGACCTCGACGCGGGGGGTCGCGCGCCCGCGCCCGGACACGACGCACTTCCGCGGTCCCGCGTCGGTCTCGATGAGAAGCTCCGCGTCTTCGAGCCCACGCGCGGCAGCAACGTGGACGGCCACGCACCGGAGGCCGTTCCCGCACATCTCCGGGATCGTTCCGTCCGCGTTGATGACGACCATTCGCGCGGCGGCGTCCGCGGAAGGGGGGAGCACGAGAAGCACACCGTCCGCGCCGATGCCGAAGCGTCGGTCGCACAATGCGGGCACGACGCGCGGGTCGAGATCCGACGCGTGCGCGAGGTCCAGCACGATGAAATCGTTGCCGAGCCCCTCGTACTTGGCGAAGAGGAGCGTTCCCATGATCGCTTCTTGCAACGTAACACGCCCAGAAGAGCGTGTGCCCGCACGAAGCCGGGCGAACTTTGCGGCGGATGTACTAGCCTAGAAGGGATGTCGCGTTTGCGGTGGTTCACGGCCGGCGAGTCGCATGGGCCGATGCTCATTTCAGTGATCGAAGGCGTACCTGCCGGGCTCCCTCTCCTCGGCGAGGACATCGACGGAGATTTGGCCCGGCGTCAGCGTGGGTACGGACGCGGCGCGCGGATGAAGATCGAGACCGATCGCGTCCAGATCCTCGCCGGGGTGCGCGGGGGAGAGACGCTCGGCTCGCCCATCGCGCTTGGCGTCACGAACCGCGATCACGACAGCTGGCTCGGAAGAATGGGGGCCGCGCCTTTTGCGACGCCTCCCGAGGCACTGACGCGTCCGCGACCCGGACACGCGGATCTCGCCGGAGGAATGAAGTACGACCGGCACGATCTGCGCGACGTCCTCGAGCGCGCGAGCGCGCGAGAAACGGCGGCGCGAACGGCGGTCGGTG
>Ga0182024_10014345_pt1 | contig 15329 bp, 14 predicted proteins | sample P32metaG_FD_120480 | JGI IMG/M metagenome (GOLD analysis project Ga0182024, IMG submission 120480) | Permafrost microbial communities from Stordalen Mire, Sweden - P3-2 metaG (Illumina Assembly) | ecosystem: Environmental > Terrestrial > Soil > Wetlands > Permafrost | place: Sweden: Stordalen... | reverse complement strand
GATCTAGCCAGCAGCGGCGTCGGAATAGGAGTTCCCGCCGGCCGGCCGAAGCCCGACGTTTCGAGCGCGCAGGCCATGAAGCAAACGCTTTTGCAGTTGAAGTCCATCGGCATAGTGAAGGTGGGGGCGGGCACTCCTGCCGTTGTCGACATGCTCAATCGCCTGGGGATCGCCGACCAAGTGCAGCCAAAGATCGTCTACCAGGAAGGCGCGGAGCAGTCGATGGCAAACCTCGCGAGCGCGAAAGTCGAGGCGGCGTTTGGGCTGATCAGCGAAATCGCGTCTGTACCTGGCGTCCAGTTCGTAGGTCCGTTGCCGCCGGAATTTCAGCGGAAGATTTTCATGTCGGCGGGAATTGCGAGCGCGGCGAAAAACAGGAAAGCCGCGGAAGGCATCATTCAGTCGTTCACCAGCGCGGCGGCTGCCGAGACCATTAAAACAGCTGGATTGGAACCGGCCGCAAAGGGGAAATGAGAGCCGTCTTAGCGGCTCTTGACGTTCCAACGCAACACGCGCTCTCCGAACGATTCGCCTACGTAGACGTTGCCCTTCGAATCGGTAGCGATGCTGTGCAGATGGTAGAACTGTCCCGGCCCGTGTCCGCCATGTCCACCGAAGAAACCAACAACTTCGAGCGATTCCCGATTCAAGATCTGCACCTTTTTATTGCTGCCATCGGAGACGTAGAGAAACTGCTGGCCCTTGTCCGGTGAAAAGGCGACATCGAACGCCGTGCCCTCCGGCGTGGATGTTTTGCGCTCGATGAATCCTTCTTTTACGAACTTGCCTTCGGGCGTGAACACCTGAATCCGATTATTCACGCGATCTCCGACGTAAACCAGGCCGTCGTTCGAGATGCGAATTCCGTGCACGGTATTGAACTGCTGCGGGCCCGGTCCGTCGAAGCTGCGAGTTCGGGGAACACTGTCGTCGGGCTTATTTCCGTACGCTCCCCAGTGGCGCTTGTACGCTCCAGTGTCGGCATCGAAGACGATGACGCGCCGGTTGCCATAGCCGTCCGCAACGAAAACTTCGTTGGTTTTCGGATACACATAAATCCCCGCCGGCCGGTTCAGATTTTCCGTGTCGTTACTGCCGCCGGTTTTTCCGTGGTGGCCGACCTGAAGCAGAAACTTCCCGGATTTCGAAAACTTCAGGATGTTCGTATCTTTCGCGCCGTTGCCGCCGAGCCAGACGTTGTCTTTGTAATCGACGAACATGCCGTGCTCGTTGTCGGGCCATTCATATCCGGCTGCCGGTCCACCCCAGCCTTGAATGAAATTGCCCGCCGCATCGAATTCTATTACCGGCGGCGCTGGGATGCAGCAGTCGGCTTCAGGCGGATCGAGCGCGGCATACTTATCGTTGTTATCCAGAGTTCGGGGACGGCTGGTCACCCAAATGTGATCGTGCGAATCCACGTAGATGCCGCCCACTTGTCCAAGCATCCAGTTGTTCGGCAATTGCTTGGGCCAGGAAGGATCGGGCTCGAACTTCGGCACACTTTGAGCGGCAGCGGTGAAGGCGAAGGCAAAACAAGCGAACGCGGCGAGACTCGGTTGGTTCATAGGGGCTCTTTATTTTGGAAACGGAGTGAGCGCAGGCTTGATCCCCGGCGCGAGCGGTGAACGTGCCGTATTCATGATCATCGAAAGATACGTGTAATATCCTTCCAGGCTGGCGGCTTCCACGATACCTGCTTCACCGAACTTCGCCAGCATACTGGCATAGGTGGCATCGCTGACGCTTTGGTTATGCAGCAGCTCAGTGCAGAAATCGTAGATCAGCGCTTCGTCATCGGCCATATGCTCGGGACGGCGTCCATCGGCGACGGCCGCAAGAATCGGTGCGCTAAGGCCGGCTTTCTGCGCCAGAGGAGTGTGCGCGTTCCACTCATAGTTATTGGTCCACTGGCGCGCGGCGATCATGATGGCAAATTCCCTAAGCTTAGGGCTGAGGGTGCTGTTGTTCAGATTGTGAAGCCGCATTTGAAGCGAAGGAACCACCAAATCGGGAACGCGCAGGAGCACTGACCAGGGAGGACCAACCAGATCGGTCTTACGCAGCTCTTTGTAATCTCGTACAGCCTTTTGCTGAGCATCCGTCAACTTTTCGGGCGGGATCATTGGCATGCGATCCTGCGCCGTCAGCAAACAGCCAAGAACCAATATTCCTGCAATCAGTCTCATCATGCCGCCACCTTTATTGCTTTAGCGCGTACACCAGCAACGAACTCCCGGCCGACACCGCGATGAATTGCTTCCCGTTCACCGCATACGAAATGGGTCCGGAAGCTACAGCGCCGCCGACATTGGCTTTCCACAGTAAGTCGCCATTACGCCCATCCAGCGCATAGAAATATCCCTCGCGGCCGCTCGAAAACAACAGATCCGTCGCCGTGGTCAGGATGCCCGCATCGGTGACATCCAGCATCTTAAACTCCCACTTCTGCTGGCCGGTTTTGGGATCAATCGCACGGATCGCGCTGTAGCCTTCATCCTCTTTGCGCTGATTGACCGTCGTCCCTTGAATGCCCACTAAAGACCGCGGCGAGGTTCCAACGTAGCGCCTGCCTTCCGTGTATTCGGTGGGAACTTTCACGAATACCGACGAATATTTGTCCCACGCCGGAATGTAAAACAGGCCGGTCCGAGGGCTAAAGGATGGCGAATACCAATTCGTCGCGCCTTGCACTCCCGGATAAACACGCTGGCCTTCGGTGGTCGGCTCTATTCCGCTTACCCGCATCGGCCGCCCGGCTTCATCCAATCCCTTGGCCCAGGTGACGGTGCTAAACGGCTTGCCGGTCAAGAATTGGCCGCTGGTCCGATCCAACACATAATAGAACCCGTTGCGATTGGCCCATAGCATCACTTTCCGCTGCTGCCCTTGCCACTCCATATCCGCGAGCACGGGAACCTGCACTGCATCGTAATCGAGCGTGTCGTGCGGGGTGAACTGGAAATACCATTTCAGCTTTCCGGTATCGGGGTCCAGCGCGACCACGCAATCGCTATAGAGGTTGTCGCCATCGCGCGTGTCTCCGTTCCAATCCGGCCCTGGATTTCCGATGCCCCAATAAGTGAGATTCAGCGCCGGATCATACGATCCAGTAACCCAAACCGACGCGCCGCCGTGTTGCCACGAATCGCCCTTCCAGGTTTCGTTGCCAGGCTCGCCTTTGCCGGGGATGGTGTAGAAGCGCCAAGCTTCGTTGCCGGTTTTCACGTCGTACGCCGCGATGAAACCTCGGATCCCGTACTCGCCTCCCGCGGTGCCAACGATCACTTTGTCTTTGACTACCAGCGGCGCATGCGTCAGCGCATAACCGGCGCTCGCTTTTGCCACGGCTACGTTCCAGATCGGTTTGCCGCTTTTGGCATCTAAAGCAATCAAGTGCGCATCGATAGTTCCCATGAACAGCGTGTCGCCCAGAATGGCGAGGCCGCGATTCACCTGACCGCAGCACGGACGCGCCGTCCGCGCCGGGACGTAAGGATAGGTCCAGAAAACACGCCCTGTCGCGGCATCCAATGCCACGACGTTATTCGGCGCTTGCACCGTGTATAAGATGCCGTCCACCACCAGCGGCGTGGCCTCGAATTTTTCGAGCGACCGCGCCTGGAACATCCACTGCAATTCCAGGTTCTTGACGTTGTCGGGCGTGATCTGATTCAGCGTGGAATAGCGCTGGCTCATGGTTGAGCCGGAGTAAGTGAGCCAGTTTTGCGGCTCGTTGCCGGACGCCAGGATGCGATCAAACGAGACCTGGCCCCAGACGGTCGCAGTCAAGCATCCGTACAGGCAGAATATAGACAATGCGCGCTTCGTCATCGCTCAGAACCCTTTCAGCGAAATCAAGTAGGTGACTAAGTCATCCTGTTCCGCTTTGGTCAGTTTGTCCCGATAGGAAGGCATCGGCGATTCGTTCAAGAATCCAGCGTCACGCACATCGGTGCGCGATAACGACAGCAGGCGTTCCTTGGTATCGAGTAACTGGATTGAGAATGTGTCTTCGTTCAGCAGCCGCCCAGTGATGGTCTCGCCGCTCTTGGTTGTCACGCGGTAGTAGCGATTCTGCGCCAGCACTTCGGCATTCGGATCCAGAATCGATAGTTCAATTTCGGCCACACGACGCAGCGCACCGATATCGCTCAGGTCTGGCCCAACGCGCGAACCAACTCCGTAGACGCGATGGCAGCTCGCGCATCCGCCCTTGCCCTGAAAGATCGCTTTGCCGCGCGCAGCGTCTCCATTAGGAGCAGCCGTCCGGCCGCTAGTGGCAACCGAGCGCAGATAGGCCAGGATGGTCCCGGCCTGAAAATCGCTAAAGTTGTTGGGCGGCATCGCCGTCCCCGGAATGCCGTCTTGAATGATCCGGATCACGCCGTCTTCAGTGGACGCGCGACGGAACTTGCCGTGTCCCAGGTCCACGCCTTCCACCAAAGTGCCTTCCGGTCCATGACAGGAAACGCAGTTGGTGCGGAACAGCTTTCCGCCATCTTCGACATCGGCGGGCGTGAAGCTGTGTTGAGCAGCCAGCGGAATCCCCATCCACGCCGCGGTTCCCAGGACGATCATCAGCCGCACTCGAGACATAGAATTACCTGCCTTTGAATAGTCGGGGCCAATCATATCAAAGCGGACATTGCCCTGCCGTAGAATCTTCCTCTTTGATATACTCGCTGCCACTGGTCGGTATTCAGTTTTGGAAAGGAGTGCTGACACTTGCGACAAAGGACCTTGTACTCTTCCTTGGCGATCTCTGGCGCGCTCTTGCTTGCCTCATTCCCGATCTTCGGTCACCATTCGTTTACAGCCGAGTTCGACGTTGAGAAGCCCGTCACTTTCACAGGCACTGTCACCGGGATCGAGTATTACAATCCGCACGTTCAGGTGTATCTGGACGTAACAGCAGACGACGGCAAGATCGAGAAGTGGCACCTCGAAAGCGGACCGCCGAATCAGTGGCAGCGCGGTGGATTGCGAAAGGCGATGCTCGCTCCTGGGACCATGGTCAAGATCCGCGCCTATCGCGCCAAAGACGGCACCCAGAATTTCGCCTTTCTGCGCGACCTCACCTTCCTGAGCGGACCGCAAAATGGAACTCACTTCGAACTTTGGATCGGCGGCCTGGATGAGAACGGCAGGCCGATTTATCCGGGGCGGCAATGAGGATTCGTTTACAGAGCGCGATGCTGGGTGTTGTATTCGGGGCGGTGTGCGTAGCGCAACAACCAGCAAGTCCACCGGCGAATAAACCGACGCCTCACGCCGAGGACGGTCATCCGGATTTATCGGGACGTTGGGGCGGCCAAGGCGGATTTTTTTCCTTCAAGGATGACGAAGGTACTCACATCTACCTTCCTTCCCGCGAAGCGCCCAAAGACAAAGATCCCGACGGAAAATTGCGCCGCTATTATTTGCAAGTGGACGGCGACAAGCAGCGAGCGGCCAATCCTAACAAGCCGCCTTACAAACCCGAATTGGAAGCGAAGGTCCGGCAGTTGGATCGCGACGAGAACAAGTTGGATCCGGTGGTCCAATGCCATCCTCCGGGGGTGCCGCGTATGGGTCCGCCGGCGCGAATCGTGCAGAGCAAAGGATGGGTCGTTTTTCTTTATGTGACCGAGCCTGGCAATTTCTCGCGCCTGATTCCAACCGATGGGCGTCCTCATCGCACCGATCTGGACACCTCCTATAACGGCGATTCCGTCGGCCGCTGGGAAGGAAACACACTGGTGGTGGATGATACCGGATTCAACGATGACTCTTGGCTCGGCAGCGACGGCTGGTTTCATTCAGAGGCGATGCATGTGGTGGAGCGGTTTACTCGCGAGGGCGATACGCTGCGCTACGAAGTGACGGTTGAAGATCCAGAGGTCTTCACCAAGCCATGGGTGCGCAATGCGCGGGTATTGAAGCTAAACACGAATCCTAATGACGAGATCTACGACGCGCCCTATTGTCACGCCGTGGATGCGGATCACATCGTCAATCACGATCATTTCTAATATGTATCGAATTGTCCTGCTGTTGCTCGTTGGCTTGAGCGCACTCCAGGCGCAGGATTGGGCGAAGGCGCGCCTGGAAAAATCGCCGCGTCGTCACGAACGGGTTGCCGTTAAGCAGGACGGCCGTGAAATCGCAACGATCGTCTTTTATCCGGAGACGAAGGACAAGAAACCGGTGGTTCTGCTGATTCACGATCGCGCCGGAGTTACCGATTGGTTCCAGAGTTTCGCCGATCAAGTGGCCGCCATGGGCTACGTCGTCGTGGTTCCAGATCTTTCGTCGGGTAGCGGGCTGCCCGCCGATAAACAGGTCACCGGAGATCTCAATGCAGTGGCCGACTATAGCATCAAGCTGCCTGCGTCGAATGGAACGCTGTTCGTCAGCGGAATCGGATGGGGCGGGACGCAGAGCTTTCGTTTCGCCGGAGATCGCCCACAGGTGGCCGCGGCGCTGGTCTTCGGCGGTGCCTCACCTGAGAAAGATTCCATCGCTCGCATCAAGGGCGACGTATTCGGTTTTTATGCTTCCAATGACGCCAGCGCTAACGCGGGTCTTGCTCAAGCGCGCGCCGCGGCCAAGGCAGGCGACGTTGTATTCGAAGCCGTAACCTACGATGGCGTGGGCCAAGGGTTCATGGAATCAGGCGATGCTCCCGATGCAAAGCCTGCCGATAAACTCGCTCGCGGTTACGCGATGGAACGCATGAAAAGCGTGCTCGACATGGTTTCGCTGCGCGGCTATTGATGATCGGGGCCGGTGCGCGATACTCCGCCTCGGCGCGCCTGGATCGGCTACCCATTGGTTCCTTCCACAAGCGGGCGATGTGGGCGCTCGCCTATGTTTTCTTCTTCGAGTTGGGAGACCTGAACAGTTTTGCGTTCGCCGCTCCGGCGCTTCGCGTGGAATGGAAGCTTTCCGTTGCCACCATCGGGATAATCACTTCGGCGGCCTTCATCGGCATGTTCGTAGGAGCCGTGACCGGGGGTTGGTTTTCCGATCGACTGGGACGCAAGAAAGCGCTGCTTCTCACCACAGCGTGGTATTCGGTTTTTTCGCTGCTGAATGCTTTCGCCTGGAACGTTCCCAGCTTGTTCGCTCTGCGATTCCTCACTGGTGTGGGACTTTCGGCGATGACGGCGGTTGCCATCACTTACATCAGCGAAATATTTCCCGCCAAGAAACGCGGTGCTTATCAAGGCTGGATCATGACCATCGGCCTGTTGGGAATTCCGATCACTGCATTTGTGGCCGGGGAATTCATTCGCATGGCTCCTTATGGCTGGCGGCTCGTGTTCGTGTGGGGCGCGCTCGGCATCGCGATCCTTTTGTTTTCTCGGCAACTGGAGGAATCGCCGCGCTGGCATGAGAACCATGGCCGATTGGCCGAGGCGGATGCGGTTTTGGATCGCATCGAAGCGCGCAGCAAAGCAGAATTTGGATCGCTGCAGCCCATCGTCGAAGATCCGATCATCACGCGCCCGCACAGCCGATTTTCCGATCTGTTCGCCCCGGCCTATCTGGCGCGAACGTCCATGCTGATGGGCGCTTGGATTTTCCAGACGCTGGGTGTGTACGGCTTTCTGGCGTGGGTGCCGACGCTGCTGGCGGCGCACGGATTCCCGTTGGTGGAATCGCTGCTGTGGGTTTCCATTATGGAGTTTGGCGCACCCATCGGCGCGCTGCTTGCCGCGCTGGTCTCAGACCGTTGGGAACGTAAATACCTGATCGCCGGCGTGGCGCTCGTCATCGGATTCTTCGGATTGATGTATGGGCTCAGCTCGAAAATGCTGCCAATCATTATCTTCGGCTTCTGCGTCTCGATGTTCATTCAAACCTTCGCACCGCTGCTGTATGCGTACACGCCGGAATGCTATCCCACGGGAATCCGTAATTCTGGCTCGGGCCTGGTGTATGGAAGCGGCCGCTTGGCAAATAGTTTTGGACCGCTCCTGGTCGCTTTTCTGTTTACGCGTTATGGCTACCAGAGCGTCTTCGTTTACATCGTTGCCACCTGGCTGATGGTAGCGTTCATCATTGCCGCTTTCGGTCCCACGACGAAAGGCCGGACGCTCGCATAAGTGATGGAAATGACGGACGTGTTGGTGATCGGCGGAGGCAATGCAGCGATGGCGGCGGCCTTGACCGCGCGAGAGAATGGCGCCAGCGTCCTGGTGCTCGAGGCCGCGCCACAGCACTTTCGCGGAGGCAACAGCCGTCACACCAGAAATCTGCGGTGCATGCACGACGCCCCTACCGACGTGATGACCGAGGCCTATCGCGAGGACGAGTTTTACAAGGACATCCTGAGCGTCACCGGAGGCCAGACCAACGAGCAGCTGGCGCGGATGACCATTCGAGAATCGGCGAACTGTGCCGGCTGGATGAAGCGCCACGGGGTCCGCTTTCAACCGGCTCTGGGAGGGACTATGCAACTCGGCCGCACCAACGCATTCTTCCTGGGCGGAGGCAAAGCCATGATGAATGCCTACTATGCAGCGGCTGAGCGCACGGGCATCCGGGTTATCTACAACGCGGAAGTGGTGGACCTGCACGTCGCGGACGGAAAGTTTGAAAGCGCCAGCGTACTGTTGGAAGGGCAGACTTTCGAGGTCCGCGCCAAGGCCATTGTGGCTGCTTCTGGTGGCTTCGAATCGAACCTGGAATGGCTCAGACGGATCTGGGGACCGCCAGCGGACAATTTTCTGATCCGCGGCACTCCGTACAACCAGGGCAAAGTCCTCGCACGCCTGATCGATTTGGGCGTCGAATCGGTGGGTGATCCTACGCAGGGACATTTCGTGGCCATCGATGCGCGCGCCCCGAAGTTCGACGGCGGCATCGTCACGCGGCTGGACTGCGTTTCGCTCGGGATCGTCGTAAACAAAAACGGTGAACGTTTTTACGATGAAGGCGAAGACTTCTGGCCCAAACGCTACGCGATCTGGGGACGCCTGGTGGCGCAACAGCCCGATCAGATCGGGTATTGCATCCTCGATTCCAAAGCGATGGGGAAGTTCATGCCGTCCGTTTTTCCGCCCATGGAAGCCCAGAGCATCGGCGAGTTGGCCCGGCTCATGCAGCTTCCCGAAGAAAAACTTGTGGCCACGGTGGGAGCTTATAACGCTGCCGTTCAACCTGGGACGTTTGACCACACGATTCTGGACAATTGTAAGACGTCGGGCCTGCATCCCGAGAAAACACATTGGGCGCTGCGGATCGATCGACCGCCCTTCTTCGCCTACGGCCTCCGGCCGGGGTTGACGTTCACTTATCTGGGGGTGAAAGTGGACGAACGCGCCAATGCGGTAATGAAGGGCGGCCAACGGACCCGCAATATTTTCGCCGCGGGCGAGATCGTCGCGGGCAGCATTCTCGGCAAAGGCTACGTGGCTGGCTTTGGCGTTACTATCGGGACCGTGTTTGGCCGCATCGCGGGCCGAGAGGCTGCTCTTGAAGCGCGCAACGGCAAGGCTAGCGCCCCATGATGCCACTGGTCCTGTTGCGGGAAGGCAGCCATCTATTGACGGTGTGCAATGCCTGCCGTTACTGCGAAGGCTATTGCGCCGTTTGGAAAGCTATGGAGCATCGGGTGGTTTTCAAGGAGCGAGATCTCAACTACCTTGCGAACCTTTGCCACAATTGCGGCGAGTGCTATTACTCCTGCCAGTATTCGCCGCCGCACGAATTTGACATCAATCCACCGAAGACGTTCGCGAAGATCCGCGTATCCAGTTACGAACAGTATGCGTGGCCGCGTCCGCTGGCCAAGGCTTTCCGCGCGAACGGGCTGCTGGTTTCGCTACTCACCGCGGCGCTGCTGATCGCCTTCCTACTGTTCGGAAGCATGGCCGTGGGCAGTCGCCTATTGACGCCGGTTCGCGACGGAGATTTCTACCAGATCGTTCCACACGAAGTGATGGCATCGGCATTCGGGACAGTTGGTTTTTTCGTCGCCCTCGCTTTGTTGATCGGATTTCTCCGCTTCTGGCGCAATTCCGGCGAGCCTTTTTCCGAGCTTGCTAATCCCGCCGCGCTGGGCCTTGCGCTGAAGGATGCGCTTCGCCTCAAGAATCTAGACAACGGCGGCGAGGGTTGCGCTTATCCGGCAGAAAAAAGCTCGCAAGCGCTGCGCTGGTTTCATCACGCCACGTTCTATGGATTTCTCTCGTGCTTCGTGGCCACTACGCTGGGCGCGTTCGATTATTACGTGCTGGGATGGCATGGGCCCCCGAGCTACGCGAGTTTGCCGGTTATCTTCGGCACATTCGGGGGCATCGGATTGGTCATCGGACCCATCGGTTTGTTCGCGTTGAAGCAGCGCCGCAATCGAGAGATCGTCAACATGAGCCAAGACGGGATGGACATATCATTCATTGTGTTGTTGGTAGTCATCAGCATCACGGGGTTGCTGTTGCTCGCGTTGCGCGAGAGTGCCGCCATGGGCGCGCTTCTCATCGTTCATCTTGCCTTAGTCATGACGCTGTTCGTAACCATGCCCTACGGGAAATTTGTACACGGTATCTATCGTTTCGCCGCTCTGCTGAAGTGGGCGCTGGAACGCGGGCGCCCGATCCAAGGAAGACCGGAAGTTCAAGACGCTCCAAGAATTCGCGCCTGACCCCGCCGATCCGCGCATCTTAGATAAACCCGAAGATTTCGATTTCCAGCTTCGCCCCGGATCTGTGGCCGTGGATGCCGGAGTACGGATGCCGAATATCAACGACAGCTTCTCGGGTGAGGCGGCGGATCTGGGTGCGTACGAAGTGGGACAGCCGCTGCCGCCGGGGATGAAGGGCGCGAGGCGTCATGAAAATCGTCCGAGCGGAAGACAGCAATAAGGATGCGGCGCTTGGGGCAGCCCTGGCTTCACGCGCTATGAATCGAGCGCCGCTGACGTTGCATTTCCGGGTGTGACGGGTTCGCGCTCAGAGGCTGACGCCAGCCGCATTCATGTGAGCATCGATTTGCGCGATGGCCTCTTCGACCCGTTCTCCGCGCGATAGCCCGCTCACCAGATGAGCTTCCAGATCTTGCAGAAGGTTCTTGAGCCCATTGAGGTTCATCGCGGTCTCTTCCAATTGCTCGCCTACGTCCTTAAATACGGTGGCCAGCTTGGCGCCCGCCCCATCGGCCATCTCGATTCTTCCGGTCAGATAAATTGGTCGAAGAGCATGGCTGGATTCGAGCAACTTAATTTGCGATTCGGTCAAGGTTTTCAACCTGTCCTTAATCGCCGACAGGCCGCCGAGGGCCCGGCCCACAGTGTCGCAAGACGACGCGTGCAGCCTTCCGATTGCGCCTTCCGTCATCCGATCGGTGCCCTCATTGAAGTGGCCTGCGGAGGCATGATCCAGCAGTTCGTGCGCGAAACGCGCCGTCATCTCAGTCTGTAGTTTTGCGGCGCTAAGATCAAATACCACCAAATCCATGTCTTTGGCTAACTTCTCCAACGATACGGAGAGGCGAACCCCTTCCTGGGTGATTTCTCCGCTCAATTCCCGCAGCCAACCAAGCACCGGCCGCAGGCCCGTCGCGGCCGTTCCCAACCTATCCACCTCAATCACGCCGTTCAACGCCGATACGCGCAGCGAATCCGAAATGTCGGTTACATTCCTTGATTTTGCGCGCACGCCGTGGTTGATCTCGGCATATATTTCCAGATCGGTAAACAAAACATTCAGCGCCTCGAACAGATTGTCGAATAGCTCGGCTTCGGCCTTGAATGAATCCAACCGGGCCGACTGGCTTGCGGCGCCGGGCTCCGTTGCCGAGAGTGCCAGCTTCGAGAGAGACGCCTCGCGGCTCTGCATCTCGACCTTCAAGACGTGTTGCATGAAGCCGTCGTAGTCGCTGAACCCCAACGCGCGAAGGCTTGTGTTCAGGGCTTCTCGCGAAGCAACAATGGCGGCCTTACGGTCGTTCGCAACGCTTTCGATCGCTACCTCAACCGCTTTGAGCTCAGCGTACAAGCTTTCCACAGCAGCCAGCAGCGGCGAGGTTGGCTTGAAGCGGACCGAAAGATAACCCTCCGGAATGGCGACTACCAGCGCCACCACCCAGTAGTAGCGTCCATCGTGCGCCAGGTTCTTGACTAAAGCGACCACCGGCTTGCCGGACTGAATATAATCCCACAAAATCTGAAATACGACGCGCGGCATATCCGGATGCCGAATAATATTGTGAGGTTTATTTCTAAGCTCGTCCCAGGAATAGCCGGCGATGCGCTGAAACACGCTGTTGGCCCGCTGGATGCGACCCTTCAGATCCGTGGTGGAAAAGAACAATTCCTCCGCGCCGAAATGGCGGGGCTCGTTAATAGGCGTAATCAGCGTACAGATTCCCACTAGTTACAAGTCAATCGATTCGCGGCAGTTCCTTGTTTGTCCGTGCCTGCCCTATCCCACCGATATGCAGACGGCCTCAAATCGGCAGCACCCGCCGCTCCGGCACCTGCGAAAGTTTCTGTTCGGTTGCTGGAAGGAGGTAACGAAACGGTCTGATCCGCGCCCGCGGCGGCGAGAGTGATTGCGATAAGGCTGGCGGAGGAAGAGGGATTCGAACCCCCGAGCGAGTTACCCCGCTAACGGTTTTCAAGACCGCCGGTTTCAACCACTCACCCATTCCTCCGACTCCTATCCTACCTGATTTCATCCGCTTGAGAGCACTGTCCACTACTTGGTTCGAAGTGGTTTGGGAAGTGTTCCTCACCGGTCTGGCACGATGCCCAAGGCCAGCGCGCCGCGCGAAGTCTCCTAAGATGCAGGGCGCCCGGTCCACTTCCAGTTACGAATCTCCGGCATGTCCTCGCCGTGCAGAATAATGTATTGCCGATGCTCGATCAGTTTGTCTCTGAGCAATTGCTTAAAGTAAGCTGCGGCGTTACCCAGCCGGCTCACCCGGTCGACCACATCGCCGGCCAGGTGAAAACGATCCAGGTCGTTCAGCACGGTCATATCGAAAGGCGTGGTCGTGGTCCCTTCCTCCTTGTAGCCGCGGACGTGCAGATTTCCATGACTCCGCCGCCGGTAGGTGAGACGGTGAATCAGCCATGGGTAGCCGTGGAACGCAAAGATGATGGGCTTATCGGGGGTGAAAATCGAATCGAACTCGATGTCGGAAAGGCCGTGCGGATGTTCGGACTCCGGTTGCAGCGTCATAAGGTCTACGACATTGACCACGCGGATTCTCAGGTCCGCGAAATGTCGGCGTAACAAGTCGACGGCCGCCAGCGTCTCGAGCGTTGGAACGTCGCCTGCGCAAGCCATGACCACGTCGGGATCGAGATACTCATCGTTGCTGGCCCATTTCCAAATGCCGATGCCGGCCGTGCAGTGTTTGGCGGCCGCGTCCATGTCGAGCCATTGCGGCGCGGGTTGTTTTCCAGCGACAATCACGTTCACGTATTGGCGGCTGCGCAGACAGTGATCGGTAACCGACAGCAACGTATTCGCGTCGGGCGGCAGATAGACGCGAACGACGTCCGCTTTTTTGTTGACCACGTGATCCAGGAAGCCGGGATCCTGGTGACTGAACCCGTTGTTGTCCTGGCGCCAGACGTGCGACGTCAAAAGGTAGTTCAGTGAGGCAATGGGCCGCCGCCACGGAATATCGCGAGTCACCTTCAGCCACTTGGCGTGCTGGTTGAACATCGAGTCGACAATATGAATGAAGGCTTCGTAGCAGGAAAACACGCCGTGACGCCCGGTAAGCAAATACCCTTCCAGCCATCCTTGGCACATGTGCTCGCTCAGAATCTCCATGACCCGGCCATCCGGGGAAACGTGGTCGTCGCCAGCAATCACTTCGGCCGTTGAAGTGCGATCGGTTACTTCCAGCACCGCTCCGAGGCGGTTGGAGGTGGTTTCGTCCGGCCCGAAAAGGCGAAAGTTTTTCGCGCCCTCATTCAGCTTCATCACGTCGCGCAGGAACTGACCCATCACGCGCGTGGCTTCCGCCTCGACGACCCCGGGCGCCGGTATCTGGACCGCGTAGTCCCGGAAGTCGGGCAGACGAAGATCCTTCAGCAGTAATCCTCCGTTGGCGTAAGGATTCGCTCCCATCCGGGCGTCTCCATGAGGCGCCAACTCGCCTAACCGGGCCACTAACGTTCCGGCGGCGTCAAACAATTCCTCGGGATGATAACTCCTCATCCAGTCTTCAAGAATCTGTATGTGCTCCGGTTTTGAGGACAACTCCGACAGTGGAACCTGGTGCGAGCGAAACGTCCCTTCCACCTGTACCCCGTCGACCATCTTCGGTCCAGTCCATCCTTTGGGCGTCCTGAGAACGATCATTGGCCAGGCCGGCCTTGCGGAGAAGCCTCCGGTCCGCGCCTGCAATTGGATCACCTGGATCTCAGATAGAATCCGGTCCAGTGTCCCCGCCAGCATCTGGTGCACAGCTTCCGGCTGATCGCCCTCCACAAAATAAGGGCGGTACCCATATCCTATGAATAGATGCGCGAGCTCTTCGTTGGGCAAGCGGGCCAAAACCGTAGGCCCGGCAATCTTATAGCCGTTTAGATGCAGGATCGGAAGCACGGCGCCGTCGCGAGCCGGATTGAGGAACTTATTGGAATGCCAACTCGTCGCCAGGGCACCGGTTTCCGCTTCGCCATCGCCAACCACGCAGCACGCTAACAAATCGGGATGGTCGAAGACCGCGCCGTACGCATGTGCCAGCGCATAGCCCAATTCCCCACCTTCGTGAATGGATCCGGGAGTCTCCGGGGCCACGTGGCTTGGAATCCCGCCGGGAAAGGAAAATTGGGTGAAGAGCTGCTTCATTCCCTCAATGTTCCGCGGAACATTTGGATAAAACTCGCTGTATGTGCCCTCCAGGTAAGTGTTCGCAACTAGCGCCGGGCCACCGTGCCCGGGACCGGCGACATAGATGACATTCAGATTGTGCTTCTTGATCAGCCGGTTCAGATGAACATAGATGAGATTGAGCCCGGGCGTAGTGCCCCAATGGCCCAGCAGCCGGGGTTTGATGTGTTCCAGTTTCAGAGGCTCTCTTAGCAGAGGATTATCGAGCAGATAAATCTGGCCTACAGAGAGGTAGTTGGCAGCTCTCCAGTAAGCATCCAGCAACTCTAGATCGGCGCGAGAAAGCGCATCCTTTTGCAAAGGCGTGGTATCGGTAGAATAGTCTGTGATCATAGGCCAGTCGTTCTGAGAGAGATAGTGCGCGCACTACGCCCACAATCTCTGCCCGGAGTAGCAGTAGTTTTTCTCAGCCGGCCCAGGTAATGCATCCGGCCACCGACACCGGATCGGAATCGCGATGAAACGGCTTGACTCGAACGGTGTATC